>Ga0256404_1010378_pt1 | contig 12888 bp, 4 predicted proteins | sample RumenRJG_01DNA_FD_185990 | JGI IMG/M metagenome (GOLD analysis project Ga0256404, IMG submission 185990) | Bovine rumen microbial communities from Lethbridge, Alberta, Canada - RJG_01 | ecosystem: Host-associated > Mammals > Digestive system > Stomach > Rumen | place: Canada: Alberta | collected...
GAGGTCTGGATAGCGTCGGATAGGAGAAGTGAAATGGGTGTAGTAGTCGAATGCCAATCCATAGTGTCCGATGTTGATGGTGCTGTAACGCGCCTTCATCATGGCTCTGAGCGACACCGTCTCCACTAGTTCCTGCATTGGCTTGTCCTTCACCTGGCGCAGCATGGCATTGAGGCTTTTCGCCACCTCCGCCTTCGACCCTTGGGTGCGGAGAGAAAGTCCGAACTTGGCTACAAAGCGCTCCAGGTTTTCCAGCTTGTTCGGATCCGGCACGTCGTGGATACGATAAGGAATCACCTTTGGTTTCTGCCCTTTCTTCACATTCTTACCCACACTCTCCGCCACCGTCCGGTTGGCCAGGAGCATGAATTCCTCCACCAGCTTGTTGGCATCCTTCTGCCGTTTGAAATACACGCTCAGCGGTTTTCCTTTCTCGTCAATCTCGAATCGCACCTCCTCACGGTCGAAATCCACGGCACCGTCCTTGAACCTTCTTTCCCTCAGCCGGTGAGCCATGCGGTTGAGCACCACCAGCTCATCCTTATAGGTTTCCGCAGGACAAGCCCCCTCTGCCAGCGGTTGTTCGGGCGTTGGATATTTGAGGTCTTCCTCCGATGCCTCACCGATGGTTTCGAGCAGATGCTGCACCTCTTCATACACAAACCGCCGGTTGCTGTTGGTGACGGTATGTGCTATTTTATAGTTGAGCACCTCCGCATCCTCGTTCATGGTGAAGATGACGGAATAAGTGAGTTTGTCCTCGTTAGGCCGCAGTGAGCAGACAAAGTTGCAGAGCCGTTCAGGCAGCATCGGCACGGTCCGGTCAACGAGATAGACTGAGGTTCCCCTTTGCTGAGCCTCCTTGTCGATGACAGAGCCTTCCAGCACATAATGTGAGACATCGGCGATATGCACACCCACTTCCCATACTCCGTCCTTGATTTTTCGGATAGACAGTGCGTCGTCGAAGTCTTTGGCATCGCGCGGGTCGATGGTGAAGGTGGTCACGTCGCGCATGTCGATACGTTTTGCCACCTCCTCAGGAGTGATTCCCGGATCGATGATGTCCGCCGCCCGTTCCACTTTCTCCGGATATTTGTAAGGCAGTCCAAATTCAGCGAGGATGGCGTGCATCTCCGTGTCGTTTTCTCCGCTGGCTCCAAGCACATCGACCACCTGTCCCACGGGATTGTGCGCCCGTTCAGGCCAGTCGGTGATTTTCACGAGAGCCTTCTCTCCGTTCTTTCCGCCTTTGAGTTTATCAAGTGGGATGATGATGTCGTGTGGCAGCTGTCCGTTAGGAGAAACGAGGAAAGCAGCATGCTTGCTGATTTGCAGCACACCGATATAAGGTTTCTCATTCCGTTTGACGATTTCCACCACCTGTCCCTGCAGTTTCTTGCTGTTGCGTTTCTTGGCAAAGAGGCTGACTTTCACCTTGTCGCCCGGCAAAGCGTGGAGTGTGTCCTCGTCATAGACGCTCACCCCCACTCCGTCCGGCAGATCAACAAAGTTTTTGCCTCCAGCCGTTCGGCTGAATATTCCCTCACAGATTTGGGCATGCCCGTTGTAGGACACCTCCCCCTCATCGTTATGAGCGATTTCTCCATTGTCCACCATCTCGTTGAGAATGTCGATGGCCAGCATTTTGAGCGGGTGTGAAGTCAGTTTCAGCACTCTGAAGAGCGTCTTGATGGATATATATTCCCCCGGCTGCTGACTGAGCATCTGAGTGATGAGTGTCCGCAGCTCCTTCTTATTCAGTCCTTTCTTAGAACTGACTTTCTTATTCTTTTTTGTCTTTGCCATAGTATCGATACTTAATGAGTAAACCTGTTTCACGCAAAATTACATTAAATTATGAAAAATGCAAAATTTTTTACTAATTTTGCACGGAAAACGTTAAAGGTGTGTCCTAAAAATTCTGTTTTGGGGATATTTACAAATCCGTAAGAATGCTTTTCGGCCGCTTTTTGTTTTTATTCGGTGCAAAGTGTCAAGTCTCATCAGTCATGATGCCCGCATCACTCCTTCTTCAACTTACACTTTTTCACTCGACTAAAATTCAAAAATCGCCTCGACATAATTTATAGAACCCACCTAAAGAATACTTTTTATCCCCATGCGTTTCATATTCCTGACCCTCCTCACAACGTTGATGTTCCCGCTTTCCGCCTTCAGTGAGAAAGCAGCGCGTGAATTGCCCCAATTCAGCCGCCTGACCACCAAGGACGGCCTTCACAACGACAACGTGCTCCATATCCTTCAGCTCAACGACGGACGCATGGCAGTGACCAATTCCAACTGCATCAACCTGATTGACGGTGACAGCATCCGTCAGCTTCCTTTCAACTCTCCCCAGGAGTACCGCATCAGCAATTATCACGGCGCCTATCACGTCTATGCTGACGAAGACGCCAACTTATGGGTGAAAGAATGGGGTAATGCCTGGTGCATCAACCTGGAGACAGGAAAACTTGTTGACCTGAGCGGCAGTGACATGACCGACTTGTTTGTGGATTCCTTCCACCATCTGTGGACGGTGAAAGACACGGTGGTTGACGGCCGTATCTCCTATCAGAGGGAATGGGGTGAGCTTCAAGACCTCGATGCCGACTCCAGTGGTGTTTTTCTCTTTTTTTCCTCTGGCAGGCTGGCCTGCTACGACCGCTCCACCAGCGCGTTGAAATACACATCAGTGCCTTACGACAGCACAGAGGCCAAATTCTATGACAAGACCTCATTGGTGGTCCGAGCCAGCAACGGCAATTTTTACCAACTCCGTTGTGGCAAGGAGCACAACATCTTCCTTAGCTTCAACCCCGATAGTCGTGAATGGCAGACGGTGTTTGAGACAAAAAACGGCATCTTCCACAGCCTTTGCGTTCCCGACAGCGAGACAGCCCTGATTGGCTGTCCACAGGGTTTATGGCAGATCAACCTGGAAAGCGGTGAGATGACATTGAACTCAGATCTGCAGACCCGCGACGGCGAGACGTTGCGCACCGGCATCAATGCCGTGGTCTGTGACCAAAGAGGAGGATTATGGCTGGGAAGCTACTTTGAAGGCGTCCTTCATGCCGACACGCTCTATGCTCCGGTATCCCACACCACGCTCTACATCATTCTTTCGCTCCTGCTTGTCGTCATCGCCATTCTTTTCCTGTTCTGGCGTTATGCATCCAGGCAGCGTAAGCGTGAACGAAGACTGATGTCACGGCTGAGAACGCTGATGACCCAGACCCTTGACTCAGAAAAATCCGTGGCAAAGGAGCCAAATTCCGAACCACAGGATGAGTTGATGAAAGAAGAAGAGATGGAGACGCCTGAAAATTCCGCATTCCTTCTCCAAGCCGCCACGCTGGTGAAGCAGAACATCAATACTCCGGGCTACACGGTTGAGCGTCTGGCCGCAGACCTGTGCATGGAACGTACGGGCCTTTACAAGAAACTGACTGGAATGCTCGACAAGACCCCTACACTCTTCATCCGCTCCATCCGCATGGAGCATGCAGCCGAATTGCTGAAAGAAGGCAACCTGAGTATCAGTGAAATCGCCAGCCGCGTGGGTTATTCCTCATCCAGCTATTTCAGCAAACATTTCCAAGAGGCATTCGGGTGCAAGCCATCTGAGTATGGGCGTTCATAGCCTTTTTCCCTCGTAAGATTTTCTTTTCCACAGGTTAACTGTGTTTTTTTTCCTTTAAAATGTATCATTTGCTACATTCAATGCTACATTATTTATAGAGACAATCGTTCGTTTTCCCTAATTTTGCATGGTATTACAATGATAACACCTTCTATTTTTTGAAAACGATGAGAAACAAGATTTTAGCATTACTGTTACTTGCGATGGCTGTCACTACGGTCCATGCCAGCACCTACGTATTGCTGGTGCGCGACTCCCGTCTGCAGACCATCACCGGATTCGGAGCGGCATGCTGCGATGGTGCCATGTGCCCATATGGCAGTGACACTGCTCCAGTGAGGTTGCTCTATGGAAAGACTTCAAAAATTGGTCTGAACATCATGAGAATGGAGATTTCACCGAATTTCAAGGGCGACCTCTCCTTTTCCGACGTTGGTTGGGACACTCCCTACGACTGGCATGGTTCACTCCCTTCAGCCAAGATTGTGAAAAACCGTGGAGGAATTGTATTTGGAACTCCATGGTCACCACCTGGTTCATACAAGACCAACGGATCCGCCCAAGGTGGCAATAGCGACGACCAGGGCAACCAACGTGGACAGCTGCGCGAAGACTGCTATGAGAAGTTCTTTCCATGGCTCAACACCTTCCTGGCCTACATGAAAGCCAACGGTGTGAATGTGGATGCGGTATCGATTCAGAACGAGCCGGACTGGTGGGTCAACTACTCCGGTTGTCTCTACACTCCACAGCAGCAGTTGACATTGGTGAAGAACCATGCTTCGAAACTCGACAGGCAGAAATACCCAGGCGTTCGCCTCATCAGTGCCGAGCCGTTGGGTTTCGACCCTTCTTATTCGAATATGCTGCTGAATGACCCGGTAGCCCGTGAGCAGGTCGATATCATCGCGGGTCACCTTTATGGTCACCCACCATTGGGCAACATGAAGAGTGCCGCCGAATTGGCTTCCAAATATGGAAAGGAAGTGTGGATGACGGAGCACTCTGTGACCGACAACATCAATCGCCTGCCAAACTGGGATGAGCAGTTGGTGTTTGCGAGGGAGTTGAATGAATGCATGCTTTCCGGCTGCACGGGATATATCTACTGGTATATGCGTGCCCACTGGGGTTTTGTAGGCACTGGTGAAGAGCAGTATAATCCAGGAAACACCAAGAACACGTTGTTGCCGAGAGCATTCGTGATGTCTCATTTCTCCAAGCATGTGACTGGCTCGACCCGGTTGGAGACCAAATCCTCGTTCAAGGAGCAGACCGATGCTGACATTGAAGCCACTGCCTATATCAAAGGCGACTCCATCATCGTGATGGCCATCAACTCCACATCAAGCAATCACCAATTAGTGACCAAGCTGCCATTCATGGTGAAAAGCGGCACCCAGATTCTCTCCACAGGTAATGAGACATCGAACCTTTGCCAGAGTAATGACTTGGGCATTGATGCACCAATGAAAGACATCACGGTGAGCATGCCAGCCAAGAGCTTGAGCACCTTTGTCTTCATGATTGACAACGACCCAACTGCCATCAGCAGTGTGAACGTTGCCGCCGACGATGGTCCAAAGACCTACTACGACCTTTCTGGACGTCGTTTGGACAGACCTCAGGGCATCTGCATCGAAAGGCGGGCAGACGGCACCTGCACAAAAGTCTATCATAAGGAAAGATAATCCTAAAGCTCAGTTTTATAACATAAAAAATTAGATACTCCTTGGGGAGGCTGCCAAAACAGCCTCCTCTTTTTTTCGCAATATCTTCATATTCAACATTTGTAGCAATAAAATCAACATTTGTAAGAAAAAGTTTTGGTTGAATAATTGTAATTTTGCACTCGTAAAGTCATTTCAAGTGTAAGCTAACTATAATTCACCACAATGAGCAGATTATTTCTATCCGTCCTATTCCTGATGTCATCCATCGCTATGGCAGCGCAGGAGCATTATAAGTTCAACTGCAGGGACTATGTTTCAACAGACGACAGCCGTGCGCCGCAGTCTGTTTTCAGCTACGACAGAACCGCCAACACCATCTCCATCAAAGCCACAGGAACCAATAATGTGGCATTCAAGATGGCAGAGGGATTGGATGGAGAATATTATATTGATTCTGATGAAACACTTTTGATGGTGTGCGGTGAGAACCTGTCCCTCACATCTGGCCATTCACTCCTTTGGTGGCTGAATGGCTCCAACAACCCTGGTGCCCAACCCGACAAAAATTTCACGGACCAGTCAGACAAAGTGTTCATCTGGGATTTGAAGACCAACAGCTCCGTGAACCGAAATTTCAATTTTAGCGAATCAAGAGTGCCAATCAGCAGCCATGGTTCCCCCTTTATCTTAGCGGTGGGATTCACCGCGCAAGATGCCAACAAACCAGGTGTGATCAAGGATTTTGGTTATTACGCCCCATTTGAAGTGGCTGCCAAGCACCCGTCGCTGATGCAGCGCCTCGGTTTCACCGCCACCTCGCTCACCTCTGCCATCAAACGTAAAACCCTGCAACTCGACAGCAGCCGTAAGGAAGCCATCGACCAGATTGCCAGTAACGACTATGCCGCAGCTTATCAATTATATAAGGAAGTACGCTCAGTGTTTAAGTCAGAGGATGAAGGCACCCATACCGTGAGTTATGAAAAAAGTCTCAACGGCATCCATGCCCGTTTCGACGACCAGCATATCCGCATTCAGTTCTACAACGACAGCACGGTACGGGTGAGCAAAGGGTTCAACATGCAGTTCAACGATGGGGAGAGTTGGGCAGTCACTGCCTCCCCTGATGCAGAGATAGCTCTCAGTGTTGTTGAGCACAACGGCGTGGTGAGCATGGAAAGCAGCAAGATGCGCGTGGAATACACCCTATCGAATGGACGCGCGGAATTATACAGATCCGACGGCCAGTTGCTACTGATGGATAAAGGGCATAAATTCCAGTCGGTGAAAGATGGTCCATTTGATTCCTACACCATCAGCCAATATCTGGAATTCGACGACGACGAGCGGATTTACGGCATGGGGCAGCTCCAGGACGGACAGCTCGACCGTCGCGGCACGGCGGTGAAGCTGGAGCAGAACAACCGCAGCATCTGCATCCCTTATTTCCTCTCCTCAAAGAACTATGGTTTCTACTGGGACAACTACTCACCTACCACTTTCAACGACACCGGCAGCCGCACCCTGTTCCGGTCAACGGGACAATGCATCGACTATTACGTACTGGCGGCTTCCAATAGTCATGAGGTTCAGCGCAGCCTTCGCCATCTGACCGGTGAATGTCAGCTTCCCCCATTATGGAATTTCGGTCTGTATCAGAGCAAAGAGCGCTATGTCAGTGCCAACGAGGTGATGAGTGTGGTGCGGAAGTACCGCAACCTGAAGATTCCGTTCGACTGCCTCGTGCAGGACTGGCAGTACTGGGGCGACAACGCCCATTGGAACGCGATGGAGTTTCTCAACCCCGACTATTCCAACTATAAGCAGATGATCAACTTCATCCATCAAAACCACGCCAAACTGATGATCTCCATCTGGGCCAGTTTCGGTCCTTCGACAAAACCGTTTGCAGAATTGAAAAACAAAGGGTTGCTCTTCACAGGAGAGACCTGGCCTACGGGCGCTGGTGTGAAACCTTATAATCCGTTCAGTGCTGAAGCACGTGACATCTACTGGAAATATCTTTGGAACGGCATAGCAAGCAAAGGCGTTGACGCCTATTGGATGGACTCCACAGAGCCTGATTTCTTCGGTTCGGAGAGCGACTTAGACAACGTGGCGTTGGAAGGAAAGACCTGGCGTTCGCTTCGCAATGCTTTTCCATTGGCCACGGTTGAGGGCGTGTCGCAGCACCATCTTTCCCAGCCTGAGCTGACGGACAAGCGCGTGAGCATCATGACCCGTTCAGGATATCTTGGGATGCAGCGGACCGGCGCTTACGTCTGGAGTGCGGACATCACCTCCAGCTGGCAGACGCTCGCCAACCAAATTCCGGCTGCGTGCAACCTCTCCGAGAGTGGCCTTCCTTATTGGAACAGCGACACCGGCGGTTTCTTCACCGGCAATTATGGAGGCGTGGGAGATGCCGCCTGGCGTAGGCTCTACCTGCGTTGGACCCAATTCAGCGTGTTCACTCCGATGCTCCGCTTCCACGGTACCAACACCCCTCGTGAGCCATGGCAATTTGGTTCAGCCAGTGATTCCCGTGGTGAATACGACAACATCGTGCGCTATATCCGCCTTCGCTACCGCCTGCTTCCTTATCTCTACAGCACGGCACATCAGGTGCGCGTGAATGCTGAAGGGTTCATGCAGGCGCTTCCGGTCGCATTCCCTGATGATTCCGACACCTACTCCGTGAAAGACCAGTATATGTTTGGAAAGGCGTTTATGGTAGCCCCGGTTTTGACCGATGGTGTGAGCGACCGCAAGGTCTATCTTCCTCATACCTCCTCCAACCGCTGGATTGACTTCTGGACCGGATATACAATGAGAGGTGGAAAGCAAATCATGAAGACGGCTCCGATGGACCTTATCCCTCTGTATGTTCCAGCCGGCACCATTCTTCCATGGGGTCCCGACGTTCAGTACTCCACAGAGAAGCCATGGGATGCGTTGGAAATCCGCGTGTATCCTGGTGCGGACGGACAGTTTACCCTGTATGAGGATGAGTTCGACAACCACCACTACCAACAAGGTGCCTACAGCGAGATTCCGATGAGTTGGGATGAAGCGTCAAAAACGCTGACGATAGGCACAAGGAAAGGAAACTACGATGGTATGCTCCAGAATAGAAAATTCCGCATTGTGGCCGTCAGTCCCGACAAAGGTGTTGGAGATGGCGAGAGCATCCTATACGATGCAGAAGTGTCCTATGATGGCACCGCCATCCGTGTTCCACTTCAGGCATCTAATGTGCCAGCCCCAGGTGAGGAAGATTTTCCAGATGCTATCAAGTCGATATCGGCTGTTCCTGTTTTGAGGAATAACGCACATTGCTACTACACCCTGTCGGGACATGAGATTCAGCATCCATCAGCAGGCCTTTATGTCCACAACGGACAAGTGGTGTTTCAGAAGTAACATAGAATGAGCATTCTGCATGATTTTTCAGCAAACATTCATTATTTTTAAGCAATCAACGATTTTTTTTTCATGATAATCATTGTTTTATTTTTCTTTTTCACTATTTTTGCGTTTAATCAATGTCATGACGACACTTAATAATACGACTATCTAAATAAAAAACCATAGTTAACCCAATTATCAACTACTAATCAGCTAAGCTTATGAGAACAAAAATTACCTTATTAGGCTTACTTATGGCGCTTCCTACGTTTGCACAGGTAGAGCCAAACGTGAAGCCTGAAATTCCGGTGAATGGTCAGCAATATCTGCTGGTCAACCAGAATCAGTCCAGCAATCAGTTCATGAGCCGCACTTCGTGGGACGGAGCCGTGTATTTCCTCAGCAAGGACGACTCCCACTATGCCGACTATGCGCTGACGGCCATTCAGAACGAAGACGGCACCTGGTCGTTCAGTCTTCCAGGCACCAAGACCGTTGAGACTGGTGAATACGACGAGGAGGGCAATGCCATCAAAGAGACCGTGGATGTGACCTACTACATGGTTCTTCCCTACGGCTCACCTAACTTGAATGTGAATAGTGAGACACCTGCAAAATGGGGTCTGGCTCCAAAAGAGTACAACTACTTCCAGCTGATTGCCGGCGAAGGCAACAACCCAGCCATATTCAGCTCCTGCAAGACCGTGACTGGTGACTTCAGACTTCATCTGAACAACGGTAACCAATATTTTGTGTTGCAATATTATGGAGCACCTTTCTATCCAGACTGCTGGGGCGGAATCACAGAAACCGATGACGAATCGACAGGCGACATCATCATCGCAGCAAACGACTCTGCCACCTTCAACTGGGGTTTCGTGAGCGTGGACAACATCGTGGCCTTCACCGCTGACCATGTAGCTGTTCAAGGTCTCAACAACTTCCACAAGAAGTATATCGCAGATGAGACATACGCTGCCTATGCGGAAGGTTTCACAGCCAGCTTCGATGCTGCCAAAGCCATCTACAAAGACGCTGAGTACAACTGGGAGGACGACCCAGTTGTGATTGCTGAGATGCTGAGCAAGAAAGAGGAATTCTTCAAAGCCATAGAAGAGGCAGAACTCATTGAAGACCCTACCCCAGCCTTGACCAACGCCATTGAGAACGCGAAGAACACATTCAAGAGCGCTACAGCCGCTGCTGTGGTTCAAGCCGGCATTGACGCCTTGAAGAATGCCGTCACTGCTTTCAAGGAAGGCACAGGCGACTTGACCGGACTTGGTACGAACATGAGCTTTGAGGATCTGTCGGCCCAGGACGGTGGTGAGACAAGCAGTGTTGCTGCACCTCCTTACGGCTGGAACATGTACATCAACGGCACTCAGGTGACCACCGCTGATGAGATCCGCAGCAACGGCATCACCGCCTGGTGTGGTGTGAACAACGACTCTGAGGGTGAGGCAAAGGACGGAGCCGAAAGTTTCGGTATCTGGACCAGCGGCGTTCCTCAGTTTGAGCTTTCCCAGACTATTGAAGGCTTGGAGAACGGTACTTATCTTGTGACAGCAGGCTTGATGGCCGGTGCCAACGGAGGTGGTAGCCGTCTGACCACCCAGCGCATCTTCGGTAACTTGAACTCCGCTTACTATGCTGATGAGAGCATGTACGACCAAAGTCAGCTCGACAACAGTGAGGTTTACTCATTCGCAGGCAATGTGGAGGTACAAACCGACCGTGAGATGTTCTTCACTCCGGTACGCGCCTACGTTTACGACGGAACGCTGACCTTCGGTGTGCGTACCGACGGCAATATCGCAGCAACTTTCCGTACCAGTGGAAACGGTGCAGGCGGTGACGGTTGGTTCAAAGTTGACAACTTCACCATCCAGAAGCTGGGTTACAATGGAGAAGATGCCGCAGCCGTTGCCAACCACTTCATCAACGCCCTGGCAGAGGCTCAGGAAGGCGGTGACGTGTTTGCCAAGGCACTCGAGGACGAAATCGGTGGTTTGATTGACGGCGAGGTTGACGCCAGCACTCCAGCCGACCAGATCAACAAGACCATCATCACCTTGAAGGACAAGTTGCCAGAGGTACTGGCTTCCATCGCTGCTTACAAGAAACTGAATGAAGCCATTGAGAATGGCTGGAACGACAGTGACCCTTATTCTTACACTCCATCTTACGAAGAGGTGCTTGTTCCTGCTCTGGAAGCTGCACAGGAAGAGTTTGAGGAGCGTACGAACCAGGAGAACATCGACGCATTGATTGAGGCCATCAAGAATGCCATCGCTCAGTGCAAGTCAGAGGCAGTTCAACCAGGCGATTATGCCAACGTGATTGCCAACGGCAGCTTCGAGGACCGCTCAGCCCAGGGAGGCAACAACAGCGACGGTGCTGCCAACCCTCCAGCTGGCTGGACCCTCGTTCTGAACGGCATGGAATGCAAGACCAACGCCGATTACGGCAAGGCTGGTGCTTCAATGGGCTGGTGCGCAATCAACAGCGGTGACAACTTCGAGGCTGACCCACGCATCGACATGAATGGTGAGGCTTGGAGCCACCAGTACACCGACGGTGACCACCTTTGGGGAATCTGGGCAGGCAACGTTCCGGAAGTAGAGCTTTCCCAGACCATCAAGGGCCTCCCTGCAGGTACTTATACACTGACCTGCGACATGGTTGTTGAATTCAACTGGGGTGGCCAGTGTCTGACCACACAGCGTATCTTCGCCAACAACTACATCCAGATGTTCGGTGCTGAAGACACATACGAGTTCTTCACAGAAGATACCGAGGACATGACCCGCGCCAAGAACTGCGACGAGGAATTCCCAGAAGCAGAGGTGAAGCACATGAACTATGCCGGCTACTATCAGTCAGAGCAGTATGGTCTGACCAGCTGTCCTCGTCCGATGTCGCTGACCTTCGGTCTGCAGGAAGGTGAGGACCTGAAGCTTGGTTTCCGCACGAACAACGTGGATGTTGAGCAGAACACCGCCCACCCTTACGACAGTGCCGGTTGGTTCAAGCTCGACAACTTCCAGCTGCTGTATGTGAGCGCAGATGTTCCAGCCGGAGCAGAAGCCACCTCAGTGAAGGACATCGAGAGCAGCTCCAGCATCGTTGGCCGCAAGTACTTCAACGTGAGCGGTGCAGAGGTTAGCCAGCCAGTTCGTGGCGGTGTGACCATCATCAAGAACATGATGAGCGACGGCAGCGTGAAGACAACCAAGGTGCTTCAGAAATAAGTAATGTCTATAACTTCTATATTTAGTGGTGAGCAAATTTGCTCACCACTATGTTTTTCTTATAATTCTAAAACTAAGCTATTTAATCTATGTTCATGAGAAAAACATTTTTCTTTTTCTTTTGTTTGTTTTTTCCATTCCTCTCTGTTCATGCCCAGGAAGACATGGCTGCATTCCGCACCTGGGCTCCCACACCTCCGATGGGTTGGAATTCGTGGGACTGCTATTATTCTTCTGTGACTGAGAAAGAGGTGATGCAGAACGCCCAATATCTCGTTGACCACGACTTGGTACGTTATGGATGGGAATATGTGGTGATTGACATCCGTTGGTATTGCAACCATCCTTCGCTGGGTGGCGGCTGGTACAACCAGAACGGCACTCAGGACTATGTGCTGGACGAATACGGTCGTTATCTCCCCTCCCCTTCCCGTTTCCCTTCCGTGATGCAAGAAGGCAAGAACATGGGTTTCAAGGTACTGGCAGACCGGCTGCACGCCATGGGCTTGAAATTCGGCATCCACATCATGAGAGGTGTCCCTAAATCCGTGATTGGAAGCAAATATAAGTTGAAAGGAAGCGAGAGCACCCCTTGGACGAGCGTGTATCAGGGAACTACATCCCCTTGCGGATGGTTGGGCGACAACCTGAAGGTGCGCGACAACCAATATGGTCAGCTCTATTACAACAGCATCATGGACCTCTATGCCGAATGGGGCGTGGACTTCATCAAGGTGGATGACCTCTCAAGACCATTCTACAGCGATGAGATCCGAATGATCCGCAAGGCCATAGACCAGACCGGCCGGCCGATCGTGCTGTCCATGAGTCCTGGAAAGACCCAATACCGGTATGCCCCCGAATGCTTGGAAAATGCCAACATGTGGCGCATGATGGACGACCT
>Ga0256404_1010379_pt1 | contig 12888 bp, 10 predicted proteins | sample RumenRJG_01DNA_FD_185990 | JGI IMG/M metagenome (GOLD analysis project Ga0256404, IMG submission 185990) | Bovine rumen microbial communities from Lethbridge, Alberta, Canada - RJG_01 | ecosystem: Host-associated > Mammals > Digestive system > Stomach > Rumen | place: Canada: Alberta | collected...
TTAAAGATGAAAGATGAAAGTTTAAAGGTTCATGTAAATCGTTCCGTGTTCCTCTTCAAACTGCTGCCTGATTTCGCCGATGCTCAACCGGGTCACCCTGTTTCCCTGCTTCGCGGCTGCCGCCTCACGCTGCCGCACCTCCAGCAGAAACAGCTGGTACTCGCGCTTCTTCACTTTGCCCTCCGTAGCGCCGGCCTGCTTCGAGCGCATGTTCATCGTCCAGTCGCGGCACACGTTATGCGGCTTCACCAGGCACAGGTGCTTCAGGCACTTCCGATACCTGAGCTTCCCCGTCAGCCCCATCGACTCACACGACGCACAGCATCGCTTCACGCTCATACCGTATTCGTTTTCCGAATACATCTTCAAAATTTTCTTTCTCTTTGTCATATCTCACTTAAATTTATGTTTTATGATTGCTGTTGCAACTTATTTGCACTGCAAAGATACTGCGGTTCTTTCGGGTATAAAAACTTCCATTTTATACTCTCTGCAAAAGTTTCTTTAGGAGTAATCTGGCTTCTCTGTTTAGCGAATAATTGCCATTCGACTGATAGTATTTATTCCGCTTGTCGGTCTTCTCCAGAGAGAGATGTAAGGTCAGCATCGACACATCTTTACTATACACGCCCATATTCTGCAACCGGCATATGATGTTCGTGACGACGTAGCGGTTCATGTGGCCTGCGTTGGCTCCTTTCTTCATCGTCAAGCAATCCCTGAAACACTCCGTTTCAACAATCGTCTTCCACAGGTTGTTCACTTCCTCGTGCCAGGCATCCGTAGCAAAGCCAGCTATAGATGCGACGTACTCGAGGATTTCCTTTTTGTAGGCATCCTTGTTGGTGTCGCGCGCCACGTCTATGTACACGCGTCCCTCGTCGGTAAGTTGTTTTAATAGTTCTGCATCGAAATCTTTTGGTAACAGCCTTCTAAAACTTGTTTTCTTCATTTTTTCCAAGTTTTGTGAGAAGGTTGAGGTGTTGCAACTTTATCTCATGAGGACTCTCACGCAACTCGGAGTTTAACAATGTACGTACGAGGGATTTTCCCTTGCACGGCAGTAGACTTGCGGTCACGCTGCGAGTACAAAGGTACGAACAATCATCCGTAATTGTCGCGACAAAAACACATAACTTGCTGATATACAAGAAAATACAAGTTATTGCAACCCCTGCACAAGTTCTTGTACAAGTTTAGGGCATAAAAAAGGGAACCAGCCTTGCTGATTCCCTTGTAAATTGTTCAAAGAGGTGTTCTATTTCACCTGTTGGTTCCAGTTCGATTCCGATTTATCATAGATGCCATAATCATGAAGCACCTTCCATAAATCGCGATGACAAGAAAGCTTTGAAATAATTTTTTCATTCACCAACTGGTTAACCCTTTCAGTTATCTGTGTAGGTTTCATTCCTCTAATGCTCGTAAGGAATTCTTTTGCATTTCCTTCATTACTGTAAAAAATTGGCTTTAGCTTGTCGACAATAACTTGATGTTGTTCATCTGGATCGCACTGCTCATCATCTTCAGGCTTAAGACTGATATCGTAATTCTTCAAAACTAAGAGAAGCCGCTCAATCTCTGGTATTACCTCTGCGTAAATGTAAAAAGAGGCGATAGTATTGCGACTCATAGTCTTTCTGTGTTCATAGATGTGTTTGGCTATTTTCAATCTATCAAGTTGCTTATCGTCTGTCAGTAGGTCTTCCAGTACTAAGCGTTCCAGCACGATATCATCAGAGAGTTCTGAGCAGTTGTTGTCATTGCGATAATCCTCAACATCGTAGTGAGTATAGGCATTCTTCAAATCTGCCAAGAAGCCAGACTCTCGCAGAGCATCAACAATGCCGTCCCTCATTTCTTTCAGCCGGTTTATTTTTCGTTTTTCAACGATAGACTCGTGCATTATGTCCTTTATCTTCTGCTTTACTGTATCAATCTCATCAGTAAAACGTTCCCTCTGTTGCTCATAATAATTTTGGAACAGCTCTTGTGGGGGATTGTTTAGGAGTTCTTCTATTCTTCCTAAAACTGTATGCAGAATACGGATGGCATTAAATACCATGTTGCCAAAAGTCATCATACCAGACTTATCATTGGCAATTAACTTCGCAAAGTCAGTAACATTTTGAAAATCACCATATTTTGCAGATCTTAACGCTGCCTTCAAATTCTTAGCATAGTTTTTCCTACGATTACCACGAATGTCTTCAGAACTCAGTCCATTCCCTAAATCCAAAGGGTAAGTGTCAATACAAAGATTCTGTTGAGCATTGTCTAGTAATTCTTCCCATGTGGTTAAATTTTTCCAATACTCAAAGTTTACATCAGCATCAGGGCCTTCTCCATAGGGCAAGCGCTGACTCCATGCGTCAAAGAGCTGCTCAAACAAGCAGGCCGTATCAAGTATCTCAGACACGATGGCTAGTCGAAATAGTCTATTTGACACGCCAAATGACATATCAAAAGTCGACAATGCAGAACGCAAATTTTCCAGCGTTATGAGATGCGTAGATTTATCCATACAAGCCTATTGCCCGTTATTCCACTCCTAAATCTTGTAATATTTGAACAAATATTGTTGGCTGTGAAAAGAGCGGACGCTCCCTTTCCCACTTATCAAAAATATATTCGAAGCCACGATTTGCATATCCTTCCATCTCGCGGACAAAAGCTCTCAAAAACTTGGCGATGGTTTCATCATCAGCATTTTCCAAGTCTATCCAGTTATAACCATAGTCAGCAGAACGGTTAAGTAACATCATTATGATGTAGTCTTTGATAGGTTCTGGCTTCCATCTGAACAATGGTGCAAATTCCCATGTTTTTTCTTGTGGTTCAAAATATTTGGGCTTTCCTAAACGTAAGCCAATAACACAGGCGTACATGAATGTCTGGAAATAAGGGCCAAATTGAGCAATATTGCCTTTACCAATGCGTTCTTGCTTGTTGGATATTGTCTCTATCATCGAGCGATATTTGTCACTATAATTAGGGCGCAAATCGCTTATTTTATTTTTTAACTCTGCACTATTCATAACTTCAAAGTTTTATTCTGAATAACACTTTTTCTTAGTCACGAGATTTGAAGCATCAGCCTTCTCTTCAGGATAATTCACATAGAAGGTTCCCTTTATTACGCCAGTTCTCATTTTTTCAGCGATGTCTTCACCATGTTTATTAATGAGTAGTTCTGGATTATTAGGCTCACATAATTCCTTAATCATGATGATGCTCTGACGAAATACATTCGGAGCGATATCAAAGAAGTTACGAATAAAATTCCAACTGAACTCAGAGAAAGGAGCATCAGAAACGAATGGATATTCAAAACTCTTATTACCTACTTTCGAAGAAATGATGGACATGACAATTGCTAATTGCTTCATCCTTTGGAATCCAGTACCATTACCAAACAATTCTTCACCAAAGGAATTTGTTACAGAAACCTTCACAGTTCCATTCTCCTGCCGTTCAAAATTAAGTGTACCGCCAAGAGTTTGATTACCTTTTGTCAAGGCCCCATACATATCGTTAGCCGTACCCTGAAGTTTCGAAACGATTTCCTCGAAAATACGCTCTTTGGTCTTATAGAAAATAGATTCAACTATTTGCATGTCCTCATAAAGCTGTTTGGCTTTCCTAATAGGAGTACTACCCTGGCGCTTATCAAGTTCCTTCTTCACTTTACCAAGCCCTTTCTTCCAAAGATCTATTTTGCTCGAATAGCGTTGAATCTCTTCTGCTTTCTCTTCTTGTGTTTTCTTTGCTAGGTTATAACCAGCAAGAACTCGACGGTCATCTTCATCAGTTGTATTTTCTGACCCGACAAGTGTCAACTCATTTTCTTTAGTTTCCACAATAATTCCTTGCTGTTCAATCTTGTCCTCCAAATCCAATATGTCGGACATGTAGTTGTTATAGTCAGCAGCAATGTTGGGTATGGTGGTTTCATAGCGTCCAGTTGACTTCTGAATATCCCCATAAAATTGCATAAATGAATCTGAAACACGCATTGGTTTTTTAGGGCGCTCCATTACCTTCTTTATATGTAGCCAAGGCTCAGAATCACGTAGAGCCTCACGGTTACATACTTCGCACCATTGGTGTTCAAGCATACGTTTCAGTGAAGGTGCATCTGGTGAACCTTCTGGCAACATTATGTCGGGATTGTCTTGAATTTCCTGTTTAGCAATCTGTTTAGTCAAAGTAATGCGATGGTCATCAAAAATGCTAGTTTCATCATCCAAGCCATATAAAATCCAAGGGCAATTTTCGTCAAACAATCTACTTGTAATAGATAACTCTTGTTGCTCATGGGTATCTTTTAGTTCCTTGAGTTTACGACATTCTTCATCGTACTCTTTCCTGAGTTGTATACGTTTCTTGCTGGAGAAGAACTCTGACTCGTATTGTTGTTCCTTCTCTTTTGCTTCAACTAATTCCTTTCGAGCCAATCCTATCTTTTCTTTGGCTTCTTCTATCCATTTATCGTAATTGTCACGTTCTTGGCGTAAACGGATTATACCATCATCAGCTTCTTTGTTACGCTTTTCTTCATCTTGATAACTCTTTTTCGCTTGTTTTACAAGATCAGACGCAAGACCGCACATCTTGATAAGATTGTTAATATCTGCCAGAACGTTTATGGTCTTTTCGAGTCCGTCAAGTGTTGAAAGGTCAACAAGTCGTTCCATCGATTCTCCCTGTAGCAAAGAGTATTTTTCCATTTCTGCAGGAATAAGGCAACGGATAGCTGTTAATTTTTCGTCTTTATCCAATAAGGGTAAATCATCATTCCCCTCTGTCTTCATAACATCTGTTCTTGCCTGATAAACCCAGTCCTCATCCTGTTTCTTACATATAACACTTTTGCAAACATTGTAGGTTTTTCCATCATTCTCATAAATGACACGCACGCCCATTTCCAACTCTGCTGATTCATGACGTGCCTTAGCAGACATCATCTTATAATACGATACCGATACAGGGTAATATTTCTTTTCATCAGAGTCGTATACTTCATCTCGCAAAATCCATAAGAATCCGTTAAAGAACTTGGACTTGCCCATGTTATTATCTGCATTAATAATGTTGATGCCTTCTGTAAAGGTATAGGTGTTGTCCTCATAACTTCCATAATAGTTATAGAAGTTCTGAAAGCTGATAGACTTGATAAGTGTTCCCATAATCTTTACTGCTTTAGTCTGACACTTTCTTTAAAATCCCTTGGAATACGGTATTAGTCGCTTTGTTATTAGCGACACCATTGATGACATCCTTGATAACTTCTATCATCGGATTGTTAGAAACCTCCATGTAGCTGGCCTTTGCAACATCTTCCTTGCTAATGCCCAAATGCGTCTGAAGCTCGTTAGCTTTCATCAGCTCTTCAAATATTCTTTTTGGTTCCATAATTATATATTTTGGTTTTCTTCGTTCAATACCATTTCGTCCAGATTTATTTCGTAGAATCGGATTACTTCATCAAGCATGCTCAATGCTCCTGTATAATAATTACTGGCAAGGTAGCCAAAGTTTGCAACTCTTCGCATCTCGTTTTCCACCAGATGCTTTTCCATCGTCCAGAAACGACGGTCATAATGGGGCGAGTGGAAATCGGGCACTACCACCATATCATAGATGTATGCAAACTTCTTGTCGTCATGACGACGCAACAATCTACCACGGCGTTGTATGAACTGGCGAGGGTTGCCTGTACTTGATGTAAAGATGCCATATTCTGCGCGAGGCACATCTACACCCTCATCAAGACAATTTTTTGCAAAAAGCACATTAAGACGACCATCAGCAAATGCAGCGAGTTTCTGACGCCGCATTTCTTTTGAGTCTTCTCCCGTATATGAGTTGCAGGTCACATTGGGGAATGTCTGTTTCAATACAGCCTGCATTTCTTTCAGAATATATTCATCCAGTCGCTCGTCATCAGCTTCATCCAGTCTTGTACGTTTTCCTGCTGCGGAATATACGAAACAATATTTGAGTTTTTCTTCGCCAATTGTCTGCAATATCTGCCGAAATACGCCCATCTTGTTACGTGCCTTGTGCAAAAGATTTTTTCTAAGTAACAATAGCTTTCTTGCTCTCTCAGGATCAGAGAATTCACCCTTGTTGCCGTTATACATCTGCACTAGTTGCCGGGTTATTCTTGCATACTCAAACATCTCGTCATCTTCAAGTTTAGCAAGATATGGGAAGTAGTAATAAGGCATTAGGCGCTCTTCCTTAATAGCTCTACTCATAGAGAAGCTATAGGTGTAGGGATGCGTATCATTGAAGAAACTTTCAATCTCTCTTGTTCCTTCTTCGTCATAAATACGATTGGGCGTAGCAGACAATGCGATGCGTCTTTCTATCGTCAATGTGTGGAAAGCATTCCTTACAGATGTTGAACCAATATTGTGAGCCTCATCTGCAATGAGGATGGCGCCTTTTGATAGTTTGGGAAGCATTACCTGGAAATCCTTCATAACAAAGGATTGGTAGGTTGAAATGATGACATAGTTTACATTTCTGCCCAGCCCCATTTTCATAATCATCTTTGCCAATTCTACTTTCCATTGAGCATTCTCTGACGACACCTTAACCACATTCCTAAAGTTGAAATTACGCACTTCGTCGCCCCATTGTTCTACAAGGGCAAGTGAAGGTACCAGAATTAGCAATCTATAGAAATCGTCATCTCGATATTCTTCAAGAGCGCAATTGAGTGAGGTGATAGTTTTGCCTGTACCAGTCGCCATTGCAAACACACCTCGTTTGCCACGACCTTTCCAAGCTTGATAGGCATCTATTTGATATGGACGCGGCCCATCCTTAAACTTAAATGGGAAATGAGGCTCGTCGACAGATGCAAGGAAATATTCTTGTTCAAGTTCCTTCATCACCGCATTTTCCAATTTCACCAAATCGTCTATGTCAGACGTTGGATAGGTTACGAGTATTCTATTGCAGAACTCTTCAGCAGGGAATACCATGATGTCTGGATTCCTATTTCCCCATATGCTATCGAAATCGTCATGATATCCCTTGATGCGTTCTCGATCATCATCACTACGCCAAGAGCAGATGGTGTCAATTGCTTCAATATTCTTTGTAAGTCCTGAGGCAGTAAGGTTCATCGAACCATTAAACGCCACCTCGTTGCCCTCCGTGTCAGCAAAAATGCCAAACTTTTCATGAGCAATACCATCCTCCTTCAGCATGACAATTTTAATCTCTATACGATGCTGGCTTATTAGGTACGACAGGCAGCGAAAAAACAGTTCATCACGTCGAGAGAATATTTTCAACAATCTGTCATACGACTGTATCATATACTGCTCGAAACCTTGGTAATCGCTATTCTTCAATAGTTTGTAATCATCCTCTGTCACACTTGGATTGATATACATGCGCATATTGCCACCATTCTTGACGAAATGAGCAAAGCCACATGCAAGCACATTGAAGCATGCACTGCTGAAATAGCCAAGACCTAAATCCAAATGTGAGCTATTTATCAATGCCTTTGTGAAAAATTCTGTTGGCTTATGTTCGCGTTTTGATGAATAGCGCAATTCATAGTTCTGAGACGATAAATCTGTTCGAAAAATTGATTCTTCACGTGCACACCAAACGGTATCATCAGAATGGCCATAATTAATGATGTCACTTTCACCGCAAGCTGAATGGTTCTTATATGGTTTACTAAGCAGTCCCCATGTATTAGCATCATTAAAATGCACAAATACATTCTTGTCCTGAATAAGCGATGAGCTCAAATTAGGTCGCGTTGTCGGTGATTTACGGTGACTATTGACATAGTCGAGAATTGCTTGTAACTTTTGAGGTTTAGCGTTACTCTCTAAAAATTCCTTTGCTAATCCCCGAATGGTAGGCTCAGTATCCTTTTTTACCTGTTGCTTTTTATACTTCGGCAGTATGATTCTGTCATCAGGATCTGGATAGAGCCCATACATTTCAGCAACCTCAATTGCTAAAACATCTGCAATTTTGGTAGTTTTGGTTAGTCTATAATCATGCCAAACTTCATGATGGTCATCGATGAATGACGCGAGTATTATGCACTCACCCCCCTTGGCAGCAATTACCTGCTGTCTAAACACCTCGTGGAACTTATCAAAGTCGAACACGTCAGCGTATTCCATTCTCCGGGTGATGTCTATCATATCTCGCTCAATCCTTCATGAATTTTGTCAAACAAATAATCGAATCCTACCAAATTGGGATTATCTTTTACATCTTTATCTATCAGTTCCAAGCCATCATCAAGATGCAACTTGAAGTATCGGGGCAAATCCTTGTTTGTACTCTTTATCTGGTAGTGTTCGCAAATCATAGAGAGATACAGCGGGAACAAATTTCCAAACAATACATTCCTGCTATATTCTTTACCGCCAGAGTCCTTAACTTTAGTCGGGTCAAAATGATTCCCCTGCTTCAATGAGTAAGCGATGGCTATACGTGCAATGATATTCTCTGCACCAAGACCAAACTTTCTTGTCAGCCTTGCTACACGCTCCCTATTTCCTGTACTTGTCTTTATCTGGCCTATCATTGATTCTAATTCTTTTGCATTAAGTTATTCACGTTAGCTGCGTCGAAGTATGACCTCGAAGTGTCATTGACAATAAGTGTGGCACTTTCAACAAAGGGTAGCAGAGTCTTGTATTCTGCTTCAGTCAATTCCTTGTGCAACAGTGGAAACAAAATAACCTGCTTCGAGATGGAGGGATAGAACTCGCTGATAATCTTCGAAGAGTGGCTCTTGTCAAACTTCTGCAACGGGCTGTCAATGAATACTGGAAACTGAATTCCGCTTTCGTCCACAAGTGCTTTTAGGATAGAAGTAGCATAAAGCTGCTTTTCGCCCTTAGACAGCATATTCTTATTGATGACGTTTCCATCACATGAGAACAGATTGATATCCATTGTATCTGAGCCAAGTACTACCTCCACGTTACTGATAAAATCTTCTTTGTGCATCAGTGTGTTCAGCGTATTCTTGATGCGAAGTTCAAGCGATGATTTTTTGTTTTTCTTCAACGAAAGAAGGAAGGTGTCAAGTTCTGTTATGAGCTCGCTTGCCAGTTTGTCCTTTGCTTCGTCAGCATCGTCAACACTAATCTTGCGGCTGAGTTCCTTTATCTTTTTGTCGTAAGATTCAATTGTCAATTGCAACTCTCCGGTTCTGATATGACCTAGACGCCGTTCCTCTTCGTTGGCCTTGATTTCTTCTTCTATCTTGTTCTTGCTATCACGCAGACCTTTAACTACTTCATCGCTCTCCTTACTCTTGATGTTTGACAGTCTTTTACTATAACGCTCCAAGTTAAGTTTGTTCTTACGATAGGATTCTGCCAAAGTTTCAAATTCGATACGATACGTTGTCGTCAGGCAGTTGTAAACGGCTTCTACCTCTGCAAACTCATCGTCATTAAGGGGTACTTGAATATCTCTGTCACATGCATGACCTCTATATTTCTCAATAATAGCTTCGAGTTGTTTGTGAGCATCTTTCTTAGAATCTTTGTTAACGGGCATCTTATCAAGAAGCCCCTTCATCTCTTTGCTCAAAGCATCCAAAACGCTATTCTGAGCAGTAGCTGTATTATTGTTGGCTATTGCTTCATGGTCAACTTTAGCCAACTCGTAGGCACGAGCAAACAGCTTACCAGAAATAGCAAATGGGGCATAGTCAATGAACTGCTTTAGGGCAGATTTCATCTCAATGTCGTCTTTCTTACATTTCTCGATGTCATCCTTTACGCGCTGAAGTTCTTCTGTCTTAACTGAGTTCCCTTCGCGAGACAACTGTAATTGCAACTGGCCGTCTTGCTCTCTCAGATTTATCAGTGTAGTATCGATTTCTGTCAGTGAATCAGTAAGCCGGGACAGCTCGTTTGATGCATCCTCACGTTCTGCCTCCAGTTTTTCCAACTCGTCTTTTAGTCCTATATCTTTCGACTTCTTGCGATAACGCAAGCGCAGACCTTCCAGATTGCTTCTCAGTTCTTCATACTTTCTGATACCAAGCACTTCTTCGTATGCCTTGCTCAGCTTGCGACGCTCTGCAATGGTGCCAGTATCTGCCAACGAGACGATTTCTTCTGAGTCAAAGAAAAAAAGTTTGGCAATATCCTTATTTAGAATGAAGTCGTTGATAAATACTTCTGGCCCGATCTCATCTGTCAGTTCGCTTTTTACCCCGTCAATCAGAATCTCTATATCTTCTTTTTGAAGTAGTGCATCATAGCTTCTGGTAACAACAATCTTCTGACAGGGAATTGAGGGAATGCCAACTTCAGCAAAGCAGATAGCTACACTATAGACACTATCTTTCTTGATAACCTCGTAGCCGTTAGTGTAGCCGTTCTTCTTTATCTGTGCAACTATCTCTGGCGTAGCTTTTTCTTCATAACGCTTAGCAGCATTCTGGTTTAGAATTTCCTTCTGTACAGCCGCATAGCTGCTGCTTGTCTCTTGACCTGAAACTGGCACGTCGCCAACAAATCTGCCAAACAGACACCACAGCAAAGAATGAAGCAGCGTGGTTTTACCAAACCCGTTTTCGCCACAAATCAAATGAATATTCTTGACATCGTCAAAGCGGAAATGGATGACATTCTCACCTTCGTAGAGACGATAGTTGTTGAGCGTTATGCTTTCAATCAGCATACTGACCTCCTTTCTTTACGAATCTATCCAACTGCTCGTCAATGTCGTTCTGGAGTCCAAATTTTCGCATCATCAGCACCTTACTCTTTTGCAAGGCAAGCAGTTCCTGTATCAACTGGAAGTGCTTCGAATCTGAACAAGACTTCTCCAGAATCAAACGCTCCTGCAAGCCAATCTCTAAATTGGGAATATTATAACCATAAATATCGTTATAGATGTCATTCACCGTTGGTTTGAAATAACCGTCGCGAAACCAAATCACCTGGATAGCTATCAGTTCCTGACTAGTTATCAGCCTTACGCTAGAATGTCCTTTTTGCACTATTTTCTGCGTCTCCAGTAGTTCTCGCAACATCTGAACCCGATACTCGAAAGTGTAGTTTCCTTGGTTGTGGCCTGTCTCGTCAACAGCAGATTGACCATTTCGACGTGTTGACAAACGCAATTCAGATTTGTTACGATTCTCCACCAGACGATCGTGATATTCCAAAAGTGGTGTCATCCACGTGAATCCGTTTCTGATTAGTGAAGTCATCGACTTATCTTCTTTGGCAACTGTACAAATCCAACACCCAAAACGGCTCTGACCACATGAGCGGTGACTATCATCTGTCACAACGGTAGGGCACTCGTAGTCATCAGCAGAGGCGTTCATGTATATCTGGAAAAGGATTTTGTTGTCAAATCCCCAGGGTGAAGGGATAGAATTGATGACCCACCATACTTCTTCGAGCATTAGTTCTTTTATGGGGGCATAAGTAAAAGTGTTGGGATTTAATGGATGTTTCGACAAGCGGTGCCCTTTGATTTCATGTTTTTTGATTGAGCGTTCGCGCTGCTGACTCTCTGCTAATCGTGTACCCACAAGCACGATAGCCTCTCCATCTGCCACAACTTGATCTGTAATAAACTTCGAGGTAGGCTTAATCTTCATCTTGTCTGTGCAGAAACGGAAGGAATTGTTGGGTACAGGGTACCCCTTTCCAATGACGCAACTCCAGAAAGTATCCTCTAGCTGTGGTGTTGTTCTTACTACTTGAATCGGCAGTTTCTGCTCAAATGCTGCATTCTCAATTTTGAGCAACACCGTAGAAACATATTCATCGATAACGGGATTCTCCACCATTGTATCATTACAAACAACGTAAACCCTACGCCTAAGTTCTTTCCCCTCTTCTCGTAGAGAAAGCATGGAAATCCACGTGAGCATTAAGAGAGTTGTTGAGTCTTTGCCACCCGAAAAACCAATAATCCACGGACGACAATTTTTATCTGTCTCCATGTATTGATCTTTTAATTCATCTATAACGACGCGGACCCTTTGGGATTTTATCTCAATCATTCTTTGAATTCGAATTAGTGCACAAAGGTACAAATTATTTTCGATATGCCACAACTGAGATTAAAAAAAATGCATATATTTTGAAAAATCTCTTCCATCCCCTTCTTACACACCTCATTTCACTCTTCTCGCGTTACAGATTACAGATTACAGTTTTTGTAGGGGAGGGGTAAAAGAGGGTGAAAATGAAGGTTACTATTTATATATAATATTTATTATATATATAATAGTAAATATTTTTACTTACATTATTTGACGTTTTCTCAAGTTCCAGCCCCAGATGATGGGCTCATAAATAAACTGTAATCTGTAATCTGTAACAAGAATGGGGTTAAAATGGTAGTTTGCATGGGGTTGCAAATCGCCTGAAACACCTTTGTTCTTCTACATTCTCCAAGAAAACATCAAAAGGACCCAAAAGTGCATTTTTCGTACCCGAAAGTGCTGTTTTTCGTGCTTACGATTTGGAAGTTTCAAAATTTTTTCGTAACTTTGCAGTATCAATATTAAGCGGAGGATGTTGGTGAAAAGCACGTGCGAAAGTGGTCTCCGCAATCAGGATAACAACTAATACCAAAAGAAAGGAAAAGAATTATGCCAGTATTTTATCAGCTCCGACAGGAGAACAACCCCAAGAGTGTGAACGTGGGTAAGTGGTACGCCAAGGCGAAGTGCCTGGGCTACTGGGACCTGGAGAAGATTGCCGACCACATCCAGGAGAACGTGTCGGCGAAGAAGAGTGACGTCATCGCCGTGCTCCGCGAGCTGGTGGTGGTGATGCGTGAGGCTTTCGACGCGGGCTATGGCGTGAAGCTCGACGGCTTCGGCCGCTTCAAGGTGGGCCT
>Ga0256404_1010380_pt1 | contig 12887 bp, 9 predicted proteins | sample RumenRJG_01DNA_FD_185990 | JGI IMG/M metagenome (GOLD analysis project Ga0256404, IMG submission 185990) | Bovine rumen microbial communities from Lethbridge, Alberta, Canada - RJG_01 | ecosystem: Host-associated > Mammals > Digestive system > Stomach > Rumen | place: Canada: Alberta | collected...
GTTCACACCTCTTAGGATGGCGTGATAAACTTTGAAGTGAGAATGTTCTCTTGGCTGACGTGGCATGATGAATATCGCCTTTCAGTAGTTATATGGTGTATGGGTCAAGGTACCTGTCCCCCTGACCAAATTGGATAATACAGTTAAGTTTCCGAATAACTTTGGATATAGAGGCTGCCAAGTTGATTCTCAACCACCTTTGAGTATCTCCACTTATCAAAGAGAATCATATAACAATGATGGAGGCTTAATACAGCATCTTGTAAAGCTTGATCCGCTTCGAGGTCGACTATGTTTAACCCTACAGCCCTACAATTATCTTTTGATATATGCCGACTATGAGAATAACTATTGGCATGACTTATGAACTTATCTTCTACTGCCTGCATATTGATTGTTGGGTTAACAGATGTAAGCCATTGCGTTGCCAATTCCTTAGACCATCTAACCGCATTGGCACAATCAGTCAGTAAAGTCGGATGATATTTGGAAATAATCGTTTGCCATAACCCCAACGAGTTAGGATTCGCTGTAATATCACTAACTGCTTTGTTAAACTCGTCAATTATAGCTTGGCATGCTAGACCCTGATATTGAGGATCTATTGGCCCTAAAGATGATTGCTTCCCCATAACTATTTCTTTACAGGAAAGAGCAATCATAGTACCAGCTGACATAGACAGCTGTGGTATAATAGCACGGATGTTATCTCCAAAAACACTATGAAGATAGGACACAATACTTTCAGTTGCTGCAATGTCTCCACCAGGTGTATGCAATATTAGGTCTAAACCTTTATCCATGTCCAATTGATATACAGCATTCATAAAAGCATTGACATCTTGGTCATTAATGCTAATATTTGGGGCTGTTCCGTCCTTTAGCCAACCAGAATAGTAAGCAATCACATTTCTGCCAGTAATATTTGAAATGTCTTTGAGATATTTCGACTTCAGCTCGTTCAGCTTTCCAATCTGATCTTGATATGTCTGAACCTCGTTAAGGATTTTACTCCAGTTTGCCATAGTTATTTAAGTTGGTTAGATGCGTGTGATTCGTAATGCTTATAGGTTACCATAAGCTTTTCTATGCGCGTTCCTTTTAAGGAGCTCTTGTCATCGTGCGTCATAACACTGACAAGTTGAGCTGTTGCTTCTTCTTTATTCATAGTAATCAACTGTTATTGTTTTAGTCGTTAAGTTGTTGCTTAGAAGAGTAATGTTCTCCCTCTTTGCCCTCTCTAATCTTCTTTGTTGGAGGCTTAATGACTTTTGACGGGTCAACTACATTCTTAGGGGGCTTGTTCTGAGGCTTTGAACTTTTTGTTTCCATATTAAGTATTACTTTAATTTTACTTATCTTGTCATTTATATTTTCCATTATATTGGGGTTTTTATTAGTTGAATAGCAATGCAAACTACGTAAACAATTGAACTCGCAAGAATGGCTATAAGAGTTCTAAAACGCCATACACTCTTAGCTATGTTGCATTCCCTAAAACCGTCCACGCATTCGCTCAAGTGGTTAAGATAGCTATGTTGAACATACATATTCACAAGGCTTTTGTCTATCGTTTCATCTGCCTTATATCTATCCATTAGGTCACTATAGAAAACTTTTGGTTCATCCAGTTGTATTCTCTGTCTTGGCAACATGAATTTCACAAGGCAGAAAATCGTAGCTGACAAAAACACTGCGTATAGTACCATTACCGTAATATCAACTTTAGAAGAATAGCAGCTGAACGAAAACTGTATAAGCTTTGGAACATAAGCCGTAAGGAAGCCTACTAGCGTTATAATCCAAGGTGTTTGTCTCTCCCTCTCGGCATGCTCTCTCATCTCAACCTTCAGATGCTCCATCGTCACCCTTATATTGCTCCGTACATCCTCAAAGTCATAAGTATAATCCTCAAGTTGATTATACTTCTCCAGTGCCTTGTTAAAGTTATCTATTGTCCGCATTTTATACTTCTTACTCCCTCTTTACGAGTAAGCGTCCAATTATTGCCTAAAGCCTTTAAACAGGGTACTTCCGCGTACTCCGTTTTCCGCTAGGCTGAGTAAAATTTAAGACTTATTAATCAATAGCGAGTCTTCATAGCCGTTGGCTGTAGTGCACAGTTAGCAATTAGCAGGTAGCAGTCTTCATAGAACTTTGAAATAAAGGCTCTCCTCCGTCCTTCATAAAAGGGAGGAAGAAAAGCCCTACGCCATCATTCCTATTTAGAAACTTGTACAGCTCTGACTCTCTCATGCTGGTTGCGGTACCATCTGTCAAAGGTTCGATAGTTGATTTCATTGTTGATACAATACTGTTCCAAGCTAAAGCCTTTGCCCTCCGCCTTATAGAGGAAGAGCAGCTTTTCAAAATCTGATGTTCTCTCCATAAATTTGTTAATAATTTATTTCGAGTACAAATGTAACAGATTTTAAGGGATAGGACAATACATCAATTTTGGACGCTTACATAGAGTTCCTTACCCTTGACGATGCATTCATCCAGTTGTTTTATGAACTCGTTTTTGTCTACAATAAGATACGGTTTCTCTTCTTCACTCATATTATTGCTCAATTGGTCACTCCCTCCCTATAGATGGATAGAAGTATCTTGAAAAAGATTTTTTCTCTTACTTATCAGTCAATATTTCACTCACAGCACCGCTTCCGTCTGTCCCATTGACAGATGGTACCGAAGAAGAAGGCCGCTTTTAAAAATACACATAAGTCCTTCTTGTCAAATTAGTTAGACATGGACAACATCATATCGATCAATAATAATGCTGCTTACATGCCAGGCTGATGGAACTTCACTTGCATTGAGTTTTCTTACAGACTTGCAATTCATTCCCTCAACACTTGCAAAGGTAATGTTATTTATTGAACTAACAAAGTGCAAAGGGGGTAAAAATATACTCAAGACGAATTTTTAGAATCTGTTTTGCGGCCTTTACCCATTTAACTATTTAGCATGTAGTATCTTTTGTGGAGCTACTTGAAGAGACTTTTCAGCTTTTCGTTTTCTGATTGTAATGCTTCCAAGAACTCATCTACATCTTTCCGCAGCTTTAGGTTTGAAAACGTACATTTTCAAGATTCAGGTATCACGTCAATTTTTGAATTTACAATAATAAATTAATCTCATTCTACTTAAAATAGTCTTTTAGAAGAGCAATTAGGTCCGGAAAAGAGTTATTAAAGTATTTTTGTGGCACTAAAACTTCGTATGCTCCTTGGATTCTGATGTCTTCTTCGGTAGAATTATCAAACACATTGCTCACCCGCTTCTCTAAATCTTCTTCAAGATGTCCAATGTTAGAACAGGTTTTTAAAAGAGGGTCCATCTCGTCTAAAGTGATAGGAGAATCATTCTTAGCCCGTTTCTTATCAAAATTCCACATCTGAGCAGAAATAACGGAATATCGATCTGGATTAGCCACTGCATTCTTAAATTGTAAAGGCGACATAATGGCTGAAGCCTTGTTTTCCCATCGGGATTTTATTTCGATGAAATAATCTTTATGACCATCTTTTTTAAGAATAAGATCCTGTCCTCCCTGAACATTATCAACGGTGATACCAGCACCCTGTAAAGAATCTACGATGAATTTCTGTATATTACGCTCCACATACCCACCTAAAGTTTTGATGTAAGCGTCATGCTCCAATTGATGAATAGCTTCTTGTACCTTGTTAAGAACATCATCTGGGTTATCCATTTCTGCCACATCAGCCATCTTCTCCAGTAACTTAGGGTTCTTTTGCTTCATCATTCGGTTGATAGCTTTCCGTTCTTCTTCACTACCAAGGTTGTATCTTATGGCTTGGCGTTGATCATAGATGGTTCTAAATAGCATTCTCCAATTATCGCCATTATGATCTTTAAGTTCTGTCAAATCGATAATATCCAAAACAATTGGATCATTGTTTTTTTCAGCAGCCAGTTGATTCTGGATTTGATTCGCGATGTTTTGACTGTCCAGTTGATGCTCTGAATTTTCAAATGGTTCATAGAAAGCATCGAAATCCGGGTCAACGCAAATTGACTTGAGGTCTTTTCCAATTACTTTTTTGTAGAAATCATAAAGCTTGGGGAGGATATTGACATCTTTATAAAGTTTATCAGGTGTATGAAGTTCTCCGTTCTTGTCTGGGTATATAGCATAGCGAGTACAGAAACTTTTATAGTCATCCCCTCTCGCATTATCCACAAATGAGACAAGAGTTTCTTTATTTTGTTTTACCCACTCTGATGATAAGGTAGCTATCTTCATCATTTCGTTTTCTACTAGAGAAAGGAATAGCTGGCGATACATGTCAAATCCTTGCGGATCGTCTTTCCAGGCAGGGATGATCCGTTTGGTGAATACCAAATTTTCATACTTACAAATGATGGGCATCAGTTTGCTGCGTTTTGATTCAGATTCCGAGGTAAATACTGAACATAACGAAATAAGATTCTTCAAGAAATCACCATCATACGGAGTAGGCCCATCAATGCTTTTCCAGCATTCGTCTTCTTTTTGCTTAACAACCTCTTGAAGATCTCTTCTTAAATCCTGACGAGAATAATCAGTCAATTCGACAATGTCAGCATACTCCTCATGAACGAATTTTGCACATATACTTGAATCAAAAGCGTAAACCAGCTTATAAAGCTCAGGAATGATAGATTTTGCATTTCTGAGTTCATTCTTCTTCATTAACATCATCTCACGGTTAGGGAGGAGTGGATAGGTCTCAAAGAAGGAAAGTTCATTAGCCTCGACAAGCATCAAGAGTATTTCCTTGAGATGTGTACCTTGATGCAAACTCACATATTTTACAATGGCATCCAAGGTAAGGTACCATTCTGATTTATCTTTATCCCATTCAGCAATGATACGTGACCAAGAAAGAAGATTATCCTGAGAAGGTATTGTCGCAACATGATGAGCATAACTATATATAGTAGGGAGAAATCTCTTGTTTTCTTCCATAGAAAGAAAATTTTCTAATTTTGGATCAAGCACAAGGGGATGGTTGTTAGCAGCCATACTTACATTTGTACCATCCACTTCAACAATTAGTAGTTTGATAAACTCTTCTACCCATGTTGCTTTTAAATTCTTATAAAATTCTTCTGTCTTTGCATCGGTGAACCCACTATCCTTGATATGAATAGGAGCCATTTGGATAGTATTCTTCCACTGAGTTACATGCTGTTCGAGGAAGCCCCATAGATAAGCAGTCATCTCATCCAATACTTTCTTATTGGCAGACGCTGCTTGATCGGTGGCGTCATTTTCACGAGGAACAATAATATTGTCTCTGGGTTCTTCAGGGGTAAAGAGATGAGAATGAAACAAAAAATCCACTTTGAAGTAATCAGGACCAATCAATGGAAAATGAACAAAAAGGCGGGGTGTGTTACCGAAAGATATAACTTCGTTCTCAGACTTCAATGGTAATAATATCCTACTCTTGCCTTCATGTAGCTCAAGATAGTAACAATTGTACTCCTTTGATTTATGGATGCCAGTGGAGTTGCGAATTATTTGTTTACAAAGCAGGTTCTCAATGCTTGTAGTCTTATCCTCTTTGGTATATACAAGATGATAATTACGTGTGTTATCATCAATGATACAAGAGCCAATATTATCATTGAAAGTTAGCACAAACGGCAAAAGCTTGATGGCTTCGTCTATAGCGGTCTGTGCAATTTTTTTTCGTTCATCGTTAAGTTCATAACTTAATTCAGTCCACTCACGAGGTTTAGTCTTCTGCTCATTATCCATTAATTTCTCAACGGCCTTAATTTGATGTGCCATATCCTCTATGAATTTCGGAATATCATAGGAATTTTCACGATCAATGACGAAGTCGGTTATATCTACATAAACCTTCGGATCTTCACAGATGAGCATGCTGCCCTGGATGGTTATCTTACGACTAAACTTGTGCGTAGTTAGGAATCCTGTACCATATTGTCCCACTTTCTCCACATCTTCCTTTTCCTCAGAACTTACCTGCTTGACTAGCGAGCATAACGTATCGTAAGTAAAAGGTTTGCCTTTATGTGCAAAAACGAAAGCATTATCAGTTAGAGTCATCTTGATCTCCGCGCAATCTGCAAGATCACCCGCATTCTGAAACAGTTCCCAAATAGCACGGTTTCCGCTTGTAGAGCCATTCTTGGTAATGCCATCTTTTATCTTAGTACAATGGCTCTTCACGTTTTGGCGAATCTCACGATCATGAGCTTCATCTTTACTCTTCTTGAGCTGTGCGGCACTTAAGATGGGAATCTTGTATTCATTGTCTGCCATAGGTGTGTTAATATGAAAGTAAGTGAATTTCAGATTCTAATGTTTTCCGTATGCCATCCTCATGTAGGCATCATTTTGTCTTTCCCTCTCTAACTCCGTCGAGTTTTCCTTGATGCACAGCTCAATCCATTGCTTCACATTATTTGGAAGTTTAGGAACATTCATCAGATTCTTAAGACACCGAGCTTTGTCTTCCAACAATGGCACGACACTTCCTTCCCAATGATAGGTATTCATGTTGGAATGGAACTCGTCCAGCACTTCCTTCCGATTGCCATAATTTTCAACCAGCCAAACAGCAAAAGGATGAAATGACTCTACTTTCTTTGTTGTTGGATTGGGTTCAGCAAAAACTGGACAGAGAGAAGCACAAACCAATGCACCATAAGGATATTGTTTGCACAATTGCTTCATATCATCTTCATGGCCTGCAAATAGCACATCCTCGCCAAAGTCAAAGCCAGAGCCAACAGTGTATCTTACATTAAGGAAGAATCTTGGATTATCTAGATTTACTAAGGCCTTAGAAAATTCATCCCAGACAGTCTTGCGATACTTATCACTAAGCAAAATTTTATAGAATTCTTCCACCCGTTGCCGTGATTGATGGTTCGACAGAAAAGCTATAAGTTTATCATTGAGTGCTTTTGCAAATGCCTGATCGGATGTTTTGTCAAGTATGTTTCTGGTGAATTCTATATACTGGTTATTAAATTGCTGCTCATTCTCTATAGAATAAGCCAGGATTATTGACTTACTCAAATTAAGCAAATCTCTATTATTATAGAGTTCGTCCAAGAACCAATACTTGGAAAGATAGTCGAACTGCAAACCGACACTACATCCATTTTCTTTCAGCACGTTTGCTGTTTTGAGTATCTCCATGCCATCGTGTTGAGATAGAGCTGAAAGATAGCGATGGATGTATTGTTCATCCAATTCTCCTTTTTGTATGCGCTCTATGATGAACTTCAGATTTGCGCAATGACTATCCTCAGTTACCGCCATCAGAGGCAGAGTTTGATTATAGTATCTCTCGTTAAACAACTCCTTGATAAGTGCTTTATACAAAACTTTCTTTGGCGCGCTATCAAGAAATCTCACCAAGAAACTGCTATAATAATCTTTCTCTTTAGTTAAGATATGATTTTTTATAAATAAGCAAACATCAGGGATTTCTTTTTCTGGCAGCATATTGGCTAGATTGTTGATGAAAGCCCATGACAAATAGTCTTTATTGTTATCCATGATCTCTGTCATCTCTTCTCCTAGATAGGCTTTTCCTTCAACAAATTCTTTCACATAAGGGAGAACGATGCTCTCTTCCTGTTTTAGCATGTCGTTGGCATCCTTCGTTCGTGAATACATATCGTGAACAGCATCCCGCATACGGGTGATAATATGCTTTGGCGTTAGCTTTTCAATCCATGCTTGAACATTAGTCAACGTTTCATTAGTTAGATGGTCATAGTTCTTTGTTTCTATTAAAGCCTTATGCATCAGATCCCATCGATAATCTAGTCTCGGTGCAATATTCTCCAGAAAACGGAAAAGGAGTTTTCCTCTATTGGATGTAGTAAACATACGCACATTGGAACTGACAATATCAGCTACGGATGGCACCAGCGAAGCATCCCTATTCATCCATTGATCAAGAATATCATACAGGCTATTCCAATAAGCATCTATCTGAGTCCATGTAGGTATGAAGTCCTGCATTTCCCTGAAGCCGAACTTCTCAGCTCCTCCCATCCTTGACAATCCATGAAAAGAAAAGGCTCCCTTTATTGCACTTAGTAGCAAAGGAATATATTCCTCTTCTTCAGCTAATTCTTTGATAACCTTCAAACGGGAACTAAAATCACATTCCGTACCAGCAAGAGCTATATGGAAAAGTTGTAGAAACTGGCCTCTTGAGTTATTTGCCCAACTTTCATTCTCTGCCAAGGCAAGTCGAGCTGTCAAGCAAGCAGCCTTATGGAAGCTATCTTTACAAAAGCATAGCCTCTCCAAAGTCATTACGATATTCCTCCGAGCATCGCCTTGCAATCTTTCCCTTAGTTTCTCAACAGGCATCGGAAAGAGAATTTCATAAAGACAATCAACAATAGCGACTGGGTTCACGGTACACATTGCGAGGATGAGCCGTGAACCGAAGTCAGAACATAGCACGTCCTCAGAAGCGAAAGGGCCACCGTTTAATTTTGTCAATTCGGCATACAACTCCTTCGCATCCGGATTGTCTTGCATGTAGCTTAGCCTTCGAGCCCATGTCTCAATTATTGGCGAGTAAAAAGCTTTGTCATGACTTGCCAAGTCTGTAAATATATTTAACAATTGCAGGCCTTGGTCATGCAACCATTCTCCGACTAGCCAACAAGCCAGCGGAGTAGGTCGCAAGCTAATATAGACCGAATCTTTATCTATTAAATTCCTTCTGGATAGTTTATCTACTACCTTTCGGAAAAGAATGTCGCGATTGACTTGTGTCTCAATGGGAGTGAACAAGTCGTTATGAATAAGATATTGAGCTATTTTAGAATTAGCATCGTCAAAGTCAAATGGCTGGAATAACGCAAGTGTCCTCATTGCAATGCGTTGCTCGTTTTTGTTAGCCTCATCTAAGTCTAAAAGATGAGACATTAATGTTTCATCATGTATACTCAAAAAGGAGCCATTCTTGTTATAAGCCTTCGTCAAGAGCAAAGCCATAAGAGGTATATTGCCACAATGGTATTTAATAAATTGCTTTTGATTTTCAGGCATCGGCCTTTTGCTATTATTTGTTATGATGCTATCAACAATAGACTGTAGTTCGCCTTCTTCGAAAATGATATTGTTACATCCCATAACCTTGTCACTTGGATCATAATAAGCTGAGATAAAAAATAACCTGGCACCAAAGGCCTTTATGGCACTCTCACATTCATGACTCGGGCAGTTGTCGAGAATAACAGTTGCATCTTTATGATACAATGACAACTCTTTCAGAGCGGTTTGGAAATTAAAATGGTTGACCTCATTGCAATAATAGACATTCTCCATCGATCCGTACTCTTCAAAAGCATTGATGAGCATGTAGGTTTTGCCTGTACCTGAAAGAGCTAACAGTCGTATAGGGCCTTCTCGATTAGTTGCTATTGTCTTCCTCTTCTCTTTAAGGATTTCTGTGCCCTCATATCTCGATACCCCCTGATTATTGTATATCTTGGCATATTCCGACAAGGTATAGAACGGACGAATCTTTGTTCGCTCCTGCTGTTTCCGAATTTCTTCAAGTTTCTTTTGTTGATCTTCGAGATACTTATTGCAAAGACTCTTGTTATCATAATATAGCCAAAGATAAAAACCAAAGGTCATTAGTACAGCTATTCCAAACTCGTACTTGCCAGCTGTACCATTTGATATACCTAAGTTCCATTGTCCATAACTGTTAAGACAAAAATTAATGCCCCATCCAGCAACAAGACCGTTCATGCTCCACATCCAGCACTTGAAGGCGCGAAGTCTGGCTGAACCCCACAAAATATTTTTTAGCACAAGAATAAAATCCTTGTGTTTTTTATAAAGGGCGAATATTTGTTTCACAAGTTTATGCATTGTCACTTTAGTTAGATCTATTTTAGGCAGTCACTCGACCCAACTGTATATTGATGTCATTATACATCTTCTGGATAACCAACGTGAAGCTGGTGATACTGACATGGTAATTATCGAACTTGTTTACATAGTAGGAGGACTTTTTCTTATCTCCCTTGTATAGAAAGAATCTCGAAAGGAAAAGAAGGTAATATGCGAGGAATCGATTATAACTATATGACTCACAAATGTCGGTCATCTGTCTGATATACTTATCGGCTTCTGATAGATAGTAATCCTTTTTCTGTCTTATAACCTTCAAGTTCTCATCCAGTGGAAACTGTTCAGCCTGTTCTAAAGTCGAGATAATCTCATCAATTAAGACTGTGATGAAGTGAAGTTGCTCACGTGTGTTACCGCAAGCTTCACATTCATCAATAACCTTACCTACGATTACAATCCTTTCAATGAGATATTTTTCTATGTTGTTGTTCTCCTTTTCCGAAACAAAGTAGCTAATAGTCCATTCATCCATCCACAGATTACATCTATAATAGAGAAGCGAATTGGGAATAGTTGCTAATAGCTTGGTACGTTCATTTTTCCATTTCTTTTCCTCATGAGTTGTTATGCAGGTGCACAAATCTAAACTTGCCTTATCGCTTAGTGTCCGTTGGTTTACTGTCATTGCCGAATGCAATAGTATTTTCATTGTAGTTGCGAACTGCATAAACACACGATAAGAGAAGGAACAATACCGTTCCATGTTTTTTAGAATCTCTATTGAATAGCGCTCCCAGTCGTAGTCTTGTTCAAAGCAAAGACGAAGAATCTGCAGGTCATATACCATTTTGTCCTCTGTAGTCCTTTGCATGGCATGTGATTTACTGTTAAGTTCTACTATCAATGATATACAACCATTACGATTTCCAATTTCCTTATAGTAGCTGTAGATTAAATCATAATAAGCTGTTAGTTCCTCGAAGTCTTTGTATTTTTTATTCCTTATATAGGCTATAATCTTATCGGCCTTTGCCCAGTTTTTGTTCTGAGCATAGAAATAAAGGAGGTCACCAAGAGATTCTACTCTTTCCAAATGCTCATTGAAAAAATAATCATCAAGTTTATTTATATGGTAGTTATAAAGAGCATTATTGCCGCTTTCCAAAGCTGCTGAGACGAAATTAATATCATCTGTGAGTCGTTGTTCCTCAGACAATTTATGCACTTTATTATCTTCGTCTAAAGCTTCTTGCATTCCGTCAAAGTCGCACTTCTTATAGCAACTGCAACATTCCAAATGATGGAAAAGTGCAACGTCGTTGCAATTTGGCACTTCTGATAACTCCTTATCAAGTGTCTTGATGTCTCCATCCTTAAACAACCTAACCATAGCAGGCAATTGATGTTCGACCTGTTCTTTCTTCAGAAGATGCATTGACTTTATGTCGTTAAGCAGGTCGAGGTTGAAAGTATCGCGTTCAATGCCATTTGTCAACTTTAAGACTTTTGTTGCGATGCTCAAACGTACTGGGACGGAAAGGAGCTTCCCATATTTAGAAAGAGTATTCTGTAACGCCTTTGGTTGATCATTAAAGAGAACAAGGGCATACTCATGTGGGAGAGGAAAGAACAACGTAAAGACAGCACCAGCTATTATTCCTACACCAAACAGTCTCAAGAAAAAATTCTCAGTTAGTAAAACAAAACCAAGAAGAACTATAGATGAATAGAACCTGCCCGTGACTCTCCTATTGTTCATCCAGTCCTTCAGATCATTTTTGAACATCTCTTGCAATCCCCTCAGCCCAAGTCCCACTATCCATACAGCGAATGCATAGGTAGATGAAAAGTGAGAAAACAAAGAAGTGCTTAACATGATCATAATTAGTTTACCCTCGTGGAGTGTAGCGCCTTATCGTATCATCTAAACTACTTTATCACCCCTAACAACTTCGACAGAAATGTCTTTGAGTCCAATTTTATTCTGGAGTAGGCACTTCGTATTCCCTCAAAAGCAAGGAAAACGACGAAGGCATCCGTGATGGCATCATCAATTGGCAGGCTGATAAGGCAACCATATCCTTGTATGCTACGGAAGCTAATTATCGCCACAAACACAACATAGAGGATGTTGAACGTGAAATTCATGAAGTTGGCATCGTATACATACTCCACGAAAGTAGCTAATCCTTCCTTGAAAGGGTTCCCTTCGGTGTGTTCGATAATGGGGATTTTGCTAATCGTCCAACGTATGTATGATGGACAATAGACATAGAGGAAAGCTGACCATGTCAACGTAATAAAGACTATTGTTGCATTAAATATGGGGATTTCAAAAAAGGTTCGCAAGATTAACATAAAGGCTATCAAAGGGATCACTGCTCCAGCAAGGGTCCAGGCCAATATCAACAAGATGCTACTAATAGAGACAAATATATCTGCCCAAATACTTCCAACTGCTGAAACTATCGCTAACTTCTTAAAGGCTTTACGACTTATTAGATTCCTCTTATACATTTTCATTGCGAACGGACCAAGGAATACCATGAACACTGAAAACAGCATTAGCATAATGGCATAGTAAATAATCTTAGCCTCGTCTATGTATGGAGAAAATAGATAGAGAAGAAGATAGGGCAGAATGCTAACAACCAAAATGGATATAGCTATCCAAAAACTCTTTGGTTTCTTAGAGAATAGGGTCGAGATACCATTCAGCTTTGCAATCTTCTTTCTGTCGTTACATACATACTGTGTGAGCGACAACTCCCTAACCATAATCCTATCGTTGTCTTCTTCGTTGGCGTACTTAAACGGGTATTCGCAATATTCACCATTAGCAAAAGCAACTACTATCGTTTCATCTTCAGGTACCTTAAATCCGCAACAAAGCGTTTAATTTTCTATTAATAATTTTTATAAGTCTCTGAGGAACAATAAGTTCCTCAGAGTTTTGTCATTTGCAGAATTTTCACTAATTTTATGGTGCAAAACAAAA
>Ga0256404_1010384_pt1 | contig 12885 bp, 8 predicted proteins | sample RumenRJG_01DNA_FD_185990 | JGI IMG/M metagenome (GOLD analysis project Ga0256404, IMG submission 185990) | Bovine rumen microbial communities from Lethbridge, Alberta, Canada - RJG_01 | ecosystem: Host-associated > Mammals > Digestive system > Stomach > Rumen | place: Canada: Alberta | collected...
TATGTCCTCCTATTGGAAAGACATGCACTGCTCAGTAACTAACCAAAGCATAACCCAAATTAATAAATTATGAATTCAAACCTAAGTAAGACAGTCTTGCTGCTGGGTATCGTTACATTCTTTGGAATGATGCACCCAACGCAGGCAATGGCAACGCCTGAAGGCAATTCTACGGAAGCCGTTCAGCAGGCAAAGAAAATTACCGGTAATGTGAAGGACTCTCAGGGTCCGCTTATCGGTGCAACTATTATGGAGAAAGGAACCACCAATGGTGCCGTAACTGACATTGATGGTAATTTCTCGTTGAACGTTAATCCAGGTGCTACACTGGTTGTTTCCTACGTCGGCTACATCGATCAGGAAATAAAGGTTGGAAACGCTTCGGATTACAACATCGACATGAAAGAAGAAGGCCACAACCTGAACGAGGTGGTGGTCATCGGTTATGGTACACAACGCCGTGAGGCCGTCACGGGTTCTGTAGCCAACATCGGTGGTGAGAAACTGAACCAGATTGCAGCTACCAACGCAGCTCAGGCCCTGCAAGGCCGTGTAGCTGGTGTGCTCATGACGCAGACCAGTTCTAAGCCAGGTGCCGAGATGCAGATCCGCATTCGTGGTCAGCGCTCGCTGAGTGCAAGTAACGACCCGCTGATCGTGCTCGACGGTATCCCCTTCATGGGACAGCTTTCGGATATCAATCCCACCGACATCAAGTCGATGGACATTCTGAAAGATGCCTCTGCAACGGCCATCTACGGTTCCCGTGGTGCCAACGGTGTGATCCTCATCACCACCGTGAAGGGCTATCAGGGCGCTCCCGCCAAGGTGACCTATAATGGCTACGTGAGCTTCAAGAAGGTATTCCATAAGTATCCGATGATGGACGGTCCTGCATTTAGTAAGATGCGTCAGTATGCTGGTAAGTACCAGAACTCTCTGGACGAGAGCGACGACACCAACACCGACTGGCAGGACCTGTACTATCAGACAGGTGTAAGCCATAACCACGACGTCAGCGTGGCTGGTGGTACCAATGGCGGCAGCTACAGTTTCGGTGCCGGTTACTATCATGATGAGGCTGTCGTTCCCACGGAGGGTTACGACCGTATCTCTGTTCGTGGTAATTTCGACCAGATGGTGGGCAAGTGGTTCCACTTCGGTCTGAGTACCAACAACAGCTATCGTAAAACTCAAGGTGTCAGCGGTATGTACAATGTGTTGTCAATGAGTCCGCTGGCCAGTCCCTATGATAAAGATGGTAATATCAAGCGTTATATCACTATGCCTAAGGATGATCAGCCGGTTATTACCAAGGATGTTGTAGAGAGCCTGAAAGACTTGTGGTTGAACGAGAATAAAGGTATTGGCTCATATAATACTCTGTTCGCAGAACTGAAGTGTCCATGGGTGGAAGGTCTGAGTTATCGCATTAACATAGGTTTGAACTTCCGTTCTTCAAAACAGGGTGGCTTTACAGGCACAGGTGTCAACAATAAGGACGCCAATGCCGTGAACAGCGGTTCTGTCTATGAGAACCAGACTCGTAACTGGGCTGTTGAAAACCTGCTCACTTATGATCGCACCTTCGCAGAGAAGCACAATCTAAATGTCGTGGCTATGTATTCAGCTGAGCAGACCACATATGAACAGTCAGGCGGTCGTGCACAAGATATTCCTGCCGACTATCTTCAGTACTACAATCTGGCAGCAGCTACAGGTGAGGCACTGCTTGACGGCTATAACTACTGGCAGAGTGGCTTGATTTCCTGGATGGGACGTGTGATGTACTCTTATGACAATAAGTACATGATTTCAGCTGCCCTCCGTTCCGATGCTTCTTCTCGTCTGGCAAAAGGCCATCAGTGGCACACTTATCCCGCAGTCAGCGCAGGTTGGAACATTGCTCGTGAGGAATTCATGGAGAGCACTAAGTCATGGCTCGACAATTTGAAGTTACGTGTTGGTTACGGTGAGACCTCTAACCAGAGCATTAATCCTTATTCTACGCTGGGTACGCTGGCTGTTCGTAACTACAACTTCGGTGACAGCTACAAAGCAGGTTACTATGTGACAGGACCAGCCAATAGTGATTTGGGTTGGGAGTATTCCAAAACATGGAACTTCGGTTTGGATTTCTCACTCTTCAAGGGCCGCCTCTCTGGATCGTTTGAGTATTATACCCAGAAGACCAAGGATATCCTGCTCGATGTCTCTATGCCTTCTACCTCTGGTGTAAGCAGTTATACAGGCAATATCGGTAGGACGGAGAACAAAGGTTGGGAATTGGCATTGAACGGCATTATCCTCGACAATAAGAACGGTTGGAACTGGGAGGCTGGTATCAATCTCTATGCTAACCGCAATAAGCTGACAGAATTGGCTTCAGGTGAAGACCGTGATGAGGCAAACCGCTGGTTCGTTGGACATCCCATTGATGTTATCTACGACTATGAGTACGAAGGTCTGTGGCAAGTTGGCGAAGAGGCAGCCATGAACATTCTGGAACCAGGTGGCAACGCGGGCATGATTAAAGTGAAGTATACTGGTGATTATGATGCAAATGGTCTACCTACCCGTCAGATTGGTCCTGAGGATCGTCAGATTATGGATATGGAACCTGATCTTCTAGGTGGTTTCAACTCGACGGTTACCTATAAGAATTTCGACTTTACTGTCATCGGAGCCTTCCAGATTGGTGGCAAGTTAATCTCGGCCATCCACTCTGCCAACGGCTATCTGAACATGTTGGATGGTCGTCGAAACAATATTGATGTCGATTACTGGACAGAAGAGAATACAGGTGCCAAGTATCCGAAACCTGGTGGTATCATGAGTAGTGACAACCCCAAGTATGGTTCGACTCTTGGTTACTTTAACGCAGGCTATCTTAAGATTCGTGCTATCACCTTAGGTTACGACTTTGCCAAGCTAAAACCTGTCAAGGACTTCGGTATCAGTCGTCTGCGTCTCTATGCTACCATTCAGAACCCGTTCGTGCTCTTTTCACCGTTCAACAACGAGAGTGGACTTGATCCTGAGACCAACTCTTGGGCAAACGAGAACACTGCTGTGGCTTATGGTGAGTACTCTGGTAAACATAAGATGCCAATCGTGGGTTACAATACTCCTTCGACTCGTAATTTCTTGATCGGTGTCAATGTGGCATTCTAAATAGTAGTTGGAGAAGTCAAGTTGTTAACTAGTAAAGAATAAAAGAATAATAGTATATGAAAACGAAAAGTATTAAATATATCCTTGCTGCGGGCTTGGTTTGCTTTGGACTTTCTACAGCACTAACCTCCTGTAACGATGTTCTCGATGAGGAACCGCGCAGCACTTTTGACCCATCGTTCTTCACGACGAAGAAGGGTATAGAGGGCGGTTTGACATCGCTTTATGCTCATTTACGCTATTTCTATGGCAACGGTTATTGGCTGAATGCCTGCGAGACGGGTACTGATGAGTACACTTACGGACAATCGGCAGATGGAAACTTTAAGGATGCTGACCTCTCGGGAGTCGGTTCCATGACTTCTACAAGTAGTGTCGCAGGCGGTATGTGGGGTGCGGCTTTTGCTAATATCAATACCTGTAACGGTATCATCGAAAATGCAGCAGACGCAGGCATCAACGATGCTAAGCTACTGGCAGAAGCTTATTTCTTCCGTGGTTTCGACTATTTCCTGCTGGTTCAATATTATGGAGGTGTGCCCCTTGATTTGGGAGCAGGCGAGTTGAAATATAACACGACAAAAATCCGTACCTCCAAGCGTAACACAGTTCCTGAGGTATATGCTGCAATTTTCGCTGATCTTGAGAAGGCTGTTGCCGACCTGCCTGAGAGCCCGCGTCTCACTGGTGCGGTTACCAAGAATGTAGCCCGTCTGTTCCTCTCTAAGGCTTATCTGACATACGCATGGTGGTTGGAGAACCCCAACAACATCCCGACTTACCCTGAGTGCAGCCGTGATGCCGGTCAGGCTAACAGCTATTTCCAGAAGGCTTATGACACTGCTATGCAGGCCATCAACAATCCTGGTCCTTACAAACTGCAACCTACTTTCTACGACGTGAACGTGGCTACCAACGACCGTAACTCGGAGATTATGCTCTATGCCGACCATAATGAGAACGAGAAATTCGGTAATGGTGGAGCCGGTTATGGCTGGGGTAACGGCGGTTCTCCTGAAAACTTCGCTTACTGGATGGAAACCTGGAACTACACCGAGATGATTGCAAAGAATGACAAGGGTGAGAATATCAATCCTATTCAGCGTGAGGCTGTTCAGGCTCTTGGTCGTCCCTGGACTCGTATGGCTCCTATCGCCGACAATTTCATGGAAGGCGGTGTCTGGGAAGATGCTGTGAAGGCTATCGACTCCCGTTACGATGCTACTTTCACTCTGCGCTACCATACCAACTGGCATAAGGCAGGCAATACTTCTCCTTACGTGATTGGTGCCAATGGTTTGCATGTAGCCCCCAATGAGGTTTATTTCAGCTGGGTTCCCGAGAGCGAGGACAGCAAGATCAATTACACTGGTGCTGACGGTAAGCTTGGTTTCGGCGAGATGGCCGGACGTCCCGACTTCGTGGTAGCTGTTAATCATATCAGCCGCAAGAAGTATCCTATTAACTGGAAGATTGGTATCTATCGTACCGATAATGCCGGAGGTCTGGGCTCTAAGGTGAACGGTGGTAGCCCCCGTCCTTGGAACATTGCCAAGTTCTCAGAGTTATATCTCATCGGTGCTGAGGCTGCCGTGAAGCTGAACAAGAATGCTGAAGCCCGTAACCTAGTGAATGTGCTCCGCGCCCGTGCCGGTAAGCAGACGTTCTCTCAGAACGACAATGTAAAGGTTAGTGTTGACCATAGTGCAGAGATGCTGGCTGCTACTCCACAGACCATCACCATCGACTATATCCTTGACGAGCGTTCGCGTGAGTTCTGGGGTGAGGGTTACCGTTGGTACGACCTTGTACGTACCCAGAAGTGGGCTGAGCGTGCAGGCACTTACCGTATCGCCGGCAGTGGCTACACCGACAAAAACCTGGAGACCTTCAAGCGCGATATCCCCGCTGGATATTATCTCCGTCCTATTCCTCAGGGTCAGCTCGACGGAATGGAGATGTCTGATGAAGATAAAAAGAACTATCAGAATCCTGCATACAGGTAAACCACTTACTTATATATGTAATAAGTGCGTGTCTCGAAAGAGCACGCACTTATTTTTATTTTGTTGATTTACATAATTTTTATTGCATAATTTATATAAAAGCGTTATCTTTGCATACAGTCGAGTGCAAAGATAGCGTTTGTGTTTGTCATGGTATTTCCAGACACACCACAATTATTTTGAACCTAAAAAGAACAGAAAGATGGAAGATGATATATTAGAAAGATTTATAGACAAAATCTGGGAGATTTGTCGTAAACTGAAAGTAGAACAATTATTCCTGACCATCAAGAACTTCTTTGGCAAAGGACATTCCTTCTATGCTTCAGCCCTGGCTTTCAACACGATTATGGCAATAGTCCCTATCGTGGCCTTGTTGATGGCCGTTGCGAACGGATTCGGCCTTTCTGTCTATGTGGAGGATTGGCTACGGGAAGTGCTGTCCAGTCAACCACAAACGGTGGAAACATTGATTTCACTTGCAAAGAATAGTATCAATAATGCTCGGGGCAGCACATTTATTGGAGTTGGTATTGTAATCATGGTTGTGTCCGTTTGCTTGCTCATCATGAATATCGAAACGATCTTCAACGAGATTTGGAATGCAGATTACAGCCGTTCTACAAGCAGCACGATTGCCAAGTATGTCTCTATGGTTTTTATCGTGCCTATCGTGATTATCATCTTTTCCGGACTCTTTATCTTTATCGAGACCACTTTCAAGCAGCTTGAAAGCTATGAACTGCTTGCACCTGTAGTCAGATTTATCATCTTCCTCATTCCGCTCTTTGTCACGATTTTAATTTTTACCGCCATGTTTGTACTGATACCAAACACGAACGTAAAAATCAGAACGGCCCTGCTTCCAGGTGCGATTGCGGGAGTTATCATGTTTGCCCTTCAGAAACTGTATGTCTACGCGCAAACCTTACTGACAGGTTATAATGCCGTTTACGGTTCGCTGGCAGCACTGCCCTTGTTCATGCTTTGGATGCACCTCACTTGGTATGTTTGTCTGTTATGTGTAGAACTGAATTATGAAATGCAGAATTATGAACATACCGTCTCTATTGACGAAAGTCCGCTGAAAAGAAACATTATGAGCGCCAAACTGATGCAGATCATTTTTGATAGGTGCAACAATGAAGAAAAGCCATCGTCAGCACTTGAGCTAAAGGAAAAGACCGGACTCCCCATTCGTGTTGTTAATGAACTACTCACTAACTTATGTAAAGCGAATATACTGACTGCGAACTATGGATATAATGGAAATGAAGAAAAGACCTACCTTCCAGTTGTAAACATTTCCGAAATGACCTTTGGAAAAATGACGGAAAGACTTGACAAACTATATATACCTCCTAAACATTCCGTTGAACACAAAAGCGAAAAATACAAAAAGGAAATGGAGGAATTGACACGATTCTATGAAGAGAAGTATGCCAGCTTTATTCAGCAACTGGATGAAAAACCGGTATTAAGCGAGAATAGACGCAATTCAAGAAGAGCCTAATCGCTCGTTTTTCCGTAACTTTATGTCGTTATGCGCCATAAAGTTACTCACGTTCAGAAAAACTCAAGAAAATTTGGTTCTGCACTCGTTTTTCCGTAACTTTATGTCGTTATGCGCCATGAAGTTAGGCTGCATTCGGGAAAATTCAAAATATTTATTTTGATTTTCCACTCGATTTTCCGTAACTTTATGTTGCTACGCACCATGAAGTTAGGCTGCATTCGGGAAAATTCAAAATATTTATTTTGATTTTCCACTCTTTTGCACTAACTTTGCACCCAGATAAGTTTAAGGTATAAAGAATTAGTAGTATGGCAAAGAAAGCATTGTTGATGATTCTCGATGGATGGGGAATCGGACAGCATGGTAAGGGTGACGTAATCTTCAACACGCCAACACCTTATCTTGATTATTTAACTGCTACCAGCGCACACTCACAGTTGGCAGCTTCTGGTGAAGACGTGGGACTGCCCGACGGACAGATGGGTAACTCTGAGGTGGGACACCTCAATATCGGTGCCGGACGCGTGGTATATCAGGATCTTGTTAAAATTAACCGAGCCTGCAAGGATGGTTCTATCCTGAAGAACAAAGGCGTTGTAGAAGCTTACACTTACGCTAAGGAGAATGGCAAAAAGCTTCACTTGATGGGACTTACCTCTGACGGTGGCGTTCACTCCAGCCTTGACCATCTCTTCAAGTTTATCCAGATGGGTACTGAGTTCGGTCTGAAGAATCAGGTGTTCGTTCACTGCTTTATGGATGGTCGCGATACCGACCCCAAGTCGGGTAAGGGATTCATTCAGCAGGTTACCGACTGCTGCGCCCAGAATGATGCTGCTATTGCCAGCATTGTGGGCCGTTTCTATGCTATGGACCGCGATAAGCGTTGGGCCCGTGTGAAGGAAGCTTACGACCTCATTGTTGCTGGTCAGGGTAAACAGGCTCAGGACATGGTGAAGGCCATGCAAGAAAGTTATGACGAAGGCGTTACCGATGAGTTCATTAAGCCTATCCATAACTCCAAGGTAAACGGTGTTATCGAAGAGGGTGATGTGGTCATCTTCATTAATTTCCGCAACGACCGTGCGAAGGAACTCACTACGGTGCTCACTCAACAAGATATGCCCGAGGAAGGCATGAAGACTATTCCTGCACTGCAATATTATTGCATGACGCCGTACGATGCTTCGTTCACGGGTGTTAATATTCTCTTCCCCAAGGAAAACGTGGAGGATACCCTCGGCGAATATCTTTCTAAGTTGGGTAAAAAGCAGCTTCACACTGCAGAGACTGAGAAATATGCTCACGTTACGTTCTTCTTTAATGGAGGTCGTGAAAAGCCTTTCGACGGGGAAGACCGTATCCTGGTTCCCTCTCCAAAGGTGGCAACTTACGACCTGAAGCCTGAGATGTCTGCTTATGAAGTGAAGGACAAACTCGTTGGTGCCATCAATACCCAGCAATACGATTTCATCGTAGTGAATTTCGCCAATGGTGACATGGTGGGTCACACCGGTGTCTATAACGCCATTGCCAAGGCTGTTTGGGCCGTTGACCATTGTGTGGAGGCCGTTATCGAGGCTGCTAAAGCCAACGATTACGAGGCTATCATCATAGCCGACCACGGTAATGCAGACAATGCCATCAATCCCGACGGTACGCCTAACACCGCTCACTCCCTGAATCCCGTACCTTTCATCTATGTCACCAACAACAACAGTGCCACGGTGAAGGACGGTCGTCTGGCTGATGTCGCTCCCTCCCTTCTCCACATCATGGGACTGGAGCAGCCCTCCGACATGACGGGTGAATGTCTGATTTCAGACAATATCGTAGAGTAGTTTTCTCTTTGAAATAGCAAGCAAGGCAGTCAGGTTACTAACTTGGCTGCTTTTTCTTTTCGGTCAAATTCTTTTCTTTGACGTTATTTTAACGGTTAATAGTTGCTGGCTTTAATAAAATTCTTTATATTTGCAGTCAGCAACAAGATAGATTTTCACTCTCTAAAACTAAGGATATGGAGTACAAGGCGTTTCGCGATTTGAAACTTTCACGTCTCGGTTTCGGCAATATGCGACTGCCGGAAGAAGGTGGTCGTATCGACCGTGTAAAAGCCAAGGAGATGATAGATCTGGCTATGGCTGGGGGCGTGAATTATTACGACACGGCGTGGGTCTATCACGGTGGAGACTCTGAAACTTTCCTCGGAGAAGCCTTGAAGGACTATGCCCGCGATTCCTTCTATGTAGCAACGAAGTTCAACATCAGTGCTGATCCCGACTACCACAAGGTGTTTGCCCGTCAGCTGGAAAAGTTGAAGACCGACTACATCGACTTCTACCTCATCCACTGTATCATGGACAACAACATCCATTCCTATGTTGATGACGGCGCCGTGGATTATTTTCTCGAACAACAACGCGAAGGACGCGTGCGCTATCTCGGTTTCTCCTGTCATTCCAGCGTGGAATCCCTTCGTTGGTTTGCCGACCATCATCAGTGGGACTTTGCCCAGTTACAGCTCAATTATTACGACTGGCTCTATTCTGCCACCCCTGAGGAGTACCATATCCTTGAAGAACGCAACATTCCCATCATGGTGATGGAACCCGTGCGCGGCGGTAAGTTGGCAAAGCTTACACCCGAGGCCGAAGCCATTCTCCGCGAAGCCCATCCTGAATGGAGCACCCCTTCATGGGGCTTCCGTTTCGTGCGTAGCCTGCCTATGGTACAGACCATTCTCAGTGGCATGAGTACCTTGGAGCAAGTGGAGGATAACTTAAAAACGTTTGCTGACGACAGCCTCTTCACCGAAACCGACCGTGATCTGCTTTTCCGTGCCTGCGAAATCTTCCACAAGCAGATACACATCCCCTGCACCGCCTGCCGTTACTGTTGCGACGACTGTCCGATGCAAATCAATATCCCAGAATTCCTACGCGTGTATAATCAGTACAAGGTAGATGGTGACTGGGGTATCAAAGAGAAGTTTGCTGCCGTCAGTTCCGAGGGAACTCCCGCCGACTGCGTTGCCTGTGGAGCCTGTATGGACCATTGTCCGCAGAACATCCAGATACCCGACTTAATGGGTGAGATGAGCGAAAAGTTTTTCGGTGAGTGAAGGCTTACGAAAGATGCTCGTTGCGGTTCGTATCCCGTGACACCATTGAAGAATTAGCCTGATGCGTGGCCAGGATGAGCACTTCTGCAATCTGCACATGCTCTGGGGCCTCGGCGCAATAGAAGGCTGTGTCGGCAATGTCAGTCCCCGTCAGCGGCTGTAAACCCTCATACACTTTATCGGCCCGTTCTTCGTCTCCTTTAAAGCGTGTGCGGCTGAAATTCGTCTCCACGAGGCCTGGTTTCAGCGTTGTCACCCTGACTGCAGAGTCCATCACGTCGATGCGCAGACCATCCGAAATCATTTTCACCGCAGCCTTTGTGCCGCAGTACACACTGCCGCCCGCATAGGCAGCATCACCAGCCACTGAACCGATATTAATCACGTGGCCGTGGTTACGTTCCACCATAGAAGGAACGATGAGACGCGTCATCGTGAGCAATCCCTTGATGTTTGTGTCGATCATGGTCTCAAAGTCATCCAGAGAGCCCTCGTGCTCCTTGTCCAGTCCCAAAGCCAATCCCGCGTTGTTGATGAGTACGTCGATGACCGCCCATTCAGCAGGAATGCTTTTTACGGCCTCGATGGCTGCCTTCCGGTCGCGTACATCGAAGGTAAGCGTCATCACCTCCGTACCCTTTGCCTCCAGTTCCTTTTGCAAAGCACTGAGTTTCTCACTGTTCCTGCCCGTGATGATGAGGCGGTAGTCTCCTTGGGCAAATTTCCGTGCACAAGCCTCACCGATTCCGCTTGTAGCACCTGTTATTAAAACTGTTTTCATAAAGAACTATTGATAATAAAGTCTGATTTAAATCCACGGAGTTGCGGACAAATATACGTAAAAAAAAGAGAACCACCAAATTAATTGATTAAAACCAAAATCCCCTCAGTTGGTTTTGAGATAAAATAAAGAGCTGCGCCTCGGAAAATCACAAATAAAGTTGGATTCTCGCTCGGCTTGCACTGTCTTTATGTCCTAAAGGCCATGAAGATAGGCTGCACTCGGAAAAAATAAAAACAAGTTTTTGTTTTTTTCACTCATTTGCATTATCTTTACGTCCCAAAGGCCATGAAGATAGGCTGCACTCGGAAAAAAATGAAAACAAGTTTTTTGTTTTTTCACTCATTTGCACTATCTTTATGTCCCAAAGGCCATGAAGATAGGCTGCACTCGGAAAAAAATGAAAACAAGTTTTTGTTTTTTTCACTCATTTGCACTATCTTTGTATCCAAATGAAAGTGCAGATAGAAGAAAGCTGGAAGAAGCATATAGGAGCGGAGTTCGAGAAACCGTATTTCGGACAATTGGTGAACTTCGTGAGACAGGAGTATGGCACGACGACATGCTATCCTCCTGGCCGTGAGATTTTCAATGCCTTTAACTTGTGTCCTTTCGACCGGGTGAAGGTGGTGATCATCGGACAAGATCCGTATCATGAGCCGGGACAGGCAGAGGGACTTTGTTTCTCGGTGAAGGACGGGGTGATGATGCCACCATCGCTAATCAATATTTTTAAAGAGATTCAAGATGACCTGGGCGTGCAGATGCCGCCATCGGGGTCGTTGAGAAGATGGGCGGAACAAGGTGTGCTGCTGCTGAATGCAACACTGACAGTGAGGGCTCATCTGGCAGGTTCTCATCAGCGCCATGGATGGGAAGCCTTTACGGACGCGGTAATTCAGGCTGTGGCCCGTGACAAGGAGCATGTGGTGTATATGCTCTGGGGCGGTTTTGCTAAGACGAAGGCACAGTTTGTGGACCCTGCGAAGAATCTGATTCTTCAGAGTGCGCATCCTTCACCGCTGTCAGCTAACCGCGGAGGCTGGTTTGGCAACCATCATTTCTCGTTGTGCAACCAGTATCTGGAAAGGACAGGACAAAGTCCGATACAGTGGTAGGGATCCACCCTCAATCCCTCTTGAGGGGAGGGGGTGAATACTTCCCGCCTTTCCTCAAGAGAGGTTTTAAATGCGTGTAGTGTTATGGATAATAAGATAGATTTCTCTAAAGGTAATCAGAATCCCTCTCTTCGAGAGCAGCAAAGGGTGGGTTCTATTCCTCCTATTATAGATGTGGATGGGGTGTTGATTTCTTCGGATATCATCACGGAACGGTTCTGTTGCGATCTGGATGTATGCAAGGGTATCTGCTGCGTGGAAGGGGATGCAGGCGCACCGGTGACGCTCGATGAGATAGCGGAGATAGAGGAGTCGCTGGACACAGTATGGTCAGATATGGCGGCCTCGGCTCAGGCGGTGGTCGATAAGCAAGGTGTGGCCTATCCAGACCGTGATGGGGAATTGGTGACGAGTATCGTTGGTGGGAGGGATTGTGTTTTTACGGCACTTTATCATGGAGATGAACTGCCGGAAGGGTGCGTGATTTGTGCTTTAGAGAAAGCGTATAGGGCAGGGAAAACGAAGTTCTGTAAGCCGATTAGTTGTGCGCTCTATCCCATCCGTGAGAAACGGTTTAGCGGAGGACTTGTCGGATTGAACTATCACCGATGGAGTGTATGCGAATGTGCTCGGAAAAAAGGGAAGGCGCTTGACCTTCCCGTCTATCGTTTTCTAAAGGTTCCGCTTATCCGCCGGTTTGGTGAGGATTGGTATCGGGAGTTGGAAAAGATAACGCAGGAACTTGCTGCACAAGGGATGATTTAATGGTAAACTTTTAAGTTATAAAACTGATGTGTAGCAGCACTTAACCTTTTAACCCTTTAACCCCTTAACCCTTTATTCTCAGTTTTTCCGGTACTCTGAGGGGGACATGCCGACGTGCTCCTTGAAGAACTTGCCAAGGAAACTCTGGTTGGGGAAGTTGAGATAATCTGTAATTTCCTTGATGTTCATGCCAGAAGTCTTCAGCAGAATGCGGAGCTCGTGAATGACATAATAGTCTATCCATTCGTTGGGCGTGCGATGGCTGACAATCTTTACCGTCTCAGAAAGGTATTTGGGCGTAATGTTAAGCTGAAAGGCATACCAGCCAACACGGCGTTCTTTACGGAAATTTTTCTCCACCATGTCGATGAACTGGGCGAAGATAACTTCAGCCCGTGTTGTTT
>Ga0256404_1010385_pt1 | contig 12883 bp, 12 predicted proteins | sample RumenRJG_01DNA_FD_185990 | JGI IMG/M metagenome (GOLD analysis project Ga0256404, IMG submission 185990) | Bovine rumen microbial communities from Lethbridge, Alberta, Canada - RJG_01 | ecosystem: Host-associated > Mammals > Digestive system > Stomach > Rumen | place: Canada: Alberta | collected...
TTTATCTTGTCTGATAAAAGTTGTAGGAGTTTACTATGATTTACAGTATCAAAGAACTTACTTAAATCTAAATCTATCACCCACTCTAGACCACTGTTGATGTATTCAAGCGCTCTTGTGACCGCTTTATTACAACTTCTGTTAGGTCTAAAGCCAAAGCTATTGTCAGAGAAAACCTTCTCGTACTCTTCAGATAAGACTAATGCAACGGCTTGTTGCACAAATCTATCTGTTACGGTAGGTATTCCTAATGGACGCTTTTCACCGTTATCTTTTGGAATATAGACACGTTTGATAGGCTTTGGACGGTAAGTACCGTTCAATACACTAGTAGAGATTAGACCAGGGTTCTCACGTATATAACCTTCAAAGTCTTTTGGTTCCATGTTGTCGACACCTGCCGAGCCCTTGTTACCAACGACTTTCTTAAAGGCTTTTGTTAGGATCCCCTTGCCGAGTATCCTCTCTAGCGTTATTGACTCAAAGTTTGCATTACTCATATCACTATATCACGCTGATATTGTCGCCATCCTCCGTATAGCATTACCCTCGCATTCCGTGCTACTCTCAGCTATCTCGGTTGTCTGAACAGTTTTACTGTACGATATCAGTTGTTCCTTATATTTTCATGGACTATTGGTTCGGTCCTTCCCTTAATACTTGTAAGGTACTACGACCTCTGCTGACTTCTTGCCATTCGTTGTTACTACCATATTTCTATAGCTGACAATCTCCCTCGGTAAGATATTTAGCTTTCATTCCATATATCTGTCACTTTTACTACATCTATTCCGACTAGCTTTAGGACTTCGACTTATTTGGCAGTCTTATCCATAGATATAGCCTCAAGTGATTTCTATTCGTCAGACCGGAACTTTGCTCCCCGCTTCTTTCAGCCTACACGTCACCGTGCACACCTTGCGGTTCACTAATACTTCTTGCTAGTTAGCGTACTCGGGACTTGCACCCTAGAGCTAAATACCATGCAAGGCACACAAGAAGTAAATGGTCGAAATTAGTTTCTGACCATTTACAAAAATCTAGATTTTTGGATAATCAAATTTCTCTATGAGCTAGCTTAGTATTTCTTATTGGCAATACGAGTGAACTCATCAAGAAGCTCAAATATACAAAACTAATTTAGTGATTCATACAACCATTTCAAGAAATCAGTCACTACAGGATCGCTGTCAAAAAATATTTTTACATCTTTATTTCCAGCCTTAAATGTAATATCGTCTTCAGAAGTTGATATGTAATCACCATCAACTTCAGTATCAATCAAAGCATAAACATCTGCTGCTCTACAAGTTGCCTTAACAACTTTTCCATTCTTTTTCTTTCCATCAATCTCCCATTTGCTATATTCACAGCTAGGCTGAAGAATATTGTATTCTTTAGCAAGTTTTTTAGAAAACTCTTTCATTTCTTTTGAAACATTATCACAAATAAAGCTACTATATCTTCTACATGTATTAAAATACTTTTTTCGTAGAGTTTCTATCTGATTTTCATCTAAACTGTTTCTTAAATGATCTGTATTACTTTTAATAAAGGCAATAACTGTAAGATCATCTTCAACTTTTTCTTTTACGGTTTTACCATCTTCAAATTGAATTGTTTGTGTTGTTTCTATGTACTCTTTGTCGTTAGAAAACAATCCATCAATGAAATCACCAAAATTAAAAGCAGCATTAGCTTGAAATGAACAAAAAACAAAAAATGCAATGATTAATTTATTCATAATATATCGCTCTGTATAAACAACAAAAAGGCACTATGAACAATAGTGCCTAATTTAAATTAGCTATTCACCACTTCACCGTAAGGATCTTCACCAAACTTATTAGAACCAACATTTCCTCGTAAGCATACAAAGACGAATAGAACAATTATACCAACTAAAGTTAAATATAATAGCAGCCACCAAGCGGATTTACCTGTATCATGTAAGCGTCTTACCAAAACAGCTAAAGAAGGTAAAAACATTGCTAAATTCCATATTCCACCAAATCCTGTAATTGCAAAAAACTCACTTTGTGTTGCACTGAAAAGGACAAGATCAACCAATCCCAAAACAACACCAACAAGACCCCAGAATAAAATAAACCACCAATACTCGGCTCTGCTAGCCCTTCCCTTAAAACCACAGTATTGATTTAAACATGACTTTACAGCCTGACCAAAAGTTGTCATTTAATACCTCAAAAATAATTATCAAGTTGTTTATATGAAAACTACAATTCGTAAAAACTAGTTGAAAACCAACTCAATTTCTTCAAATTTCAGCTATAATTTTAATTCGCCTTCAAAAAAAATACGTAATCATTATCACATAATTACAGCTAAAAATTAGTTTTTAACAAGAATTTGCTCCAAAAATTCAAGGTATTATACTTACGTCACACTTTTGAATTAGGAATTAAGTTTGCACGAGACTTGTTTATGATATTTTGGATTACTTACCTGACAGTAGGTCAAAAGAGAAGCAAATCTAAAAGTGTACGCAAATGATATTTGCGATTTTGCAAAGAAGCCGTAAATAAAAGGTAAATTTTGAGTGTAATTGATGCTAATATCTTAAATTATCTTCTTGAATTTACAAAAGATCTTAAGTTGACGCGAATTTTGCTTATAAATATGGTGCAAAACTATGCACCAAGATTATTAGCAATGCATGATTGTAAATTATATTAAACATATATTCAAAACTTTTTGCTAGACTTCTTTGAGGCAAAAACTTGAGATATGAGTGGATAGTTTTGTGCTTGTAAACTGGAGGTGTAACTTAGGTGGGATAAAAAGATAGGTGAGATTATTAACCAAAAGCTCCTTTCAGAGCCTTTGGTTTTAAGTAATTTAAATTACTTCTTAGCTTTAGTCTCAGTCTTAGCTGGCTCTTGAGCCTTTTGCTCTTTAACGTCAACTAATTTTACGTTGAAGATTAGAACTGAGTTTGGCTTGATTAACTGACCTACAGCGCTCTCGCCATAGCCTAACTCTGAAGGAATGTATAACTCAAACTCTGAGCCAACCTTCATTAACTGAATACCCTCAACCCAACCAGGGATCATGTTATCTAATGGGAATTCAACTGGCTTCTTCTGCTCATCGAATACTGCACCATCGATGGTTGAACCACGATAAGTTACAGAGATGGTGTCACCTTTCTTAGGAGCCTTGCCTTCACCTTGTGTGATTACTTTGTACTGAAGACCAGAAGCTGTAGTTACAACACCTTCTTTCTTAGCGTTTTCTTTTAAGAACTCTTTACCAGCATTTAGGTTGTCTGACGCAGCCTTCTTAGCTTCAGCTTCTAACTTCTCTTGGATCTTTTTATCAAGATCTTTAAGAATTGTCTCAATCTCATTACGCTTTAATGATGATTGACCTTTAATACCCTCGCTAAAACCGTTGATTACAAGTTCAGTTGGTAACTCACCAATAAACTGCTCTTGACCTTGTTTTAGGTTAGCAACGTACTCACCTAAAGAAGCACCAATAGCGTAAGCTGCCTTTTGCTCAAATGTGCTATCTTTAGTTAATGCTGAAGCAGTAGCATTTGAACCATTTGCTACAACACCATTGTTTGAAATTGATACTTTGTGATCACAAGCAGTTAAAGTGCATACTAATGCTGCAACGCATGATGCCATAACTGACTTCTTTAATAACTTGTTCAAGATATACTCCAAATTCTTTATCGTATTAAATTATAAAATTCTAAAAATGTTCAAATGATCGCTCATTTAGATGAATTATTCTACCATGATTTAGCAATATCAATGAATCATTATTTATAACGCCTATTTTGGTGATAGGGACATTATACTCATATGACAATTTGCTAATACTTAGCTCATTGTCTTTTGAGCAAGTAAATAACAATTCATAGTCACCCCCACCGTATAAACAAAGCTTATTTTGGTAGTCTTCACTTAGGTTAAGTTGCTCAAATTCTAAAGCTTTAGGAAGCTTATCTACATATAGGGTGCAGCCTACTTTTGAGTGCTCTAAGATATGTTTTAAATCACCAATTAAACCATCAGAGATATCTATAGCACTTGTAGCATAAGGAACAATTGCACAGGCAAAGTCATTACGAGGTTCAATGAGCATACTCTTATTTATAAGAGTATCTTTCATACTCTCATCTACATTAACTTTGCCATAACCACAGTCAACAGCAAGTCCTGGACCACCAAGAGTGCCTGTTACATATAGGCTATCGCCTGCCTTTGCCTTACTTCTTAAAAGTGCTTTACCTTTATCAACTAAACCATAGGCACTTATAGTAATAGATAACTCTCCTTTAGTGGTATTACCACCAATGAGAGGGATATTTAACTTTTTAGCTAAAGTAAATAGACCTTGTGAGAACTTAGATAAAAAATCCTCTTGAGCAGAAGGTAAAGTTAAAGACAAAGTAAAACAGTATGGCTTTGCGCCCATTGCTGCAAGATCTGAAGTGTTTACTAAAAGGGATTTGTAACCGATAAGATAAGGATCGGTACCTTTAAAGAAATGAACATTCTCAATTTGGGTGTCAGTGGTAATTGCTAAATGCTTATCAGATGGAATATCGATTAAAGCACAATCGTCACCGACACCTAAAAAAACACCTTCACCGCTATCAAAAGCGGTGAAGTATTTTTTTATAAGCTCAAATTCGCTAAGAGACACAATTATCTTTGAATGCCTTTTACTACTTTATCTAGCACGCCGTTTACAAACTTGTGGCTGTCTTGCTCTGCAAATTCTTTAGCTAAGATAATAGCTTCATTGATAACTACTCGGAATGGGACTTCCTGGCGATATAAAAGCTCAAAAGTACCTAATCTTAAGATGGCTTTATCCACAGGATCAAGATCGTCTAATGGTCTTGATAAGTGAGGAGCAAATACAGCATCTAGCTCTTTAGAGTTAGTAGCAACACCAGTTAAAAGATCATGGAAATAACTCAAATCAGCACCTTTAACAGGCTGATCTTCTAAAAACTGTTGCTCAATCTCGGTTGGACTCATGCCGGTAAGCTGCCACTGATAAATAGCTTGCATAGCAAAATGTCTAGCTTTGTGGCGCATTGCTGGTGTTACTGAACCTTCAGTTGCATCCATTTTTCTAATCCTTGATTACTTAATTTGATTGATTACGTTAACCATCTCTAAAGCAGAAGAAGCTGCCTCAGCGCCCTTATTACCAGCGTGAGAGCCTGCTCTTTCAACAGCTTGCTCTAGAGTGTCTACAGTTAATACGCCGTTAGCAATTGGCATACCTGTTTGTAGGGTTACTTGAGTTAAACCTTTAGCACATTCATTAGCAACTACTTCAAAGTGATAAGTAGCACCACGAATTACGCAACCTAAAGCAATAATTGCATCTACCTTGCCTGCCTTTGCAAGTTTTTCACAAACCACAGGGATCTCAATAGCGCCAGGTACTCTAACTAAAGTAATGTTCTCTTCTTTAACCTCACCTTCACGCTTTAAAACGTCTAGAGCACCTTCAACTAAGCGCTCGCAGATTAGGCTGTTAAAACGAGATACTACAATGGCAAATTTTCCGTCTCTACATGGCTTATTGCCTTCGATAACATTGATAGACATAGGTTCTCCAATAGTTTATATAAAACCGTTTTTAAGTAAAGTTGAGTTAAAGTTTGACTTTTTACTCTCGTCTTTACCTTCAAGTAATCTTTCTAAATATCTAGCTAAGACATCTACTTCAATATTAACCTCACGACCTTCTTCAAAGTCATCAAAATTAACTTTTGATTGAGTATGAGGAATTAAAGTAAGTCTAAAGGTGTCATTTAGCACTTCGTTAACTGTTAATGATACACCATTTACCGCAATTGAGCCTTTCATGGCGATATATCTTGATAAAGGTGCAGGTGCCTTTATCCAAATATTGTAAGCTTCATCAAGTTTAGATTTTTTAGTTACCAAACCTACGCCATCTACGTGACCTTGCATAATATGACCACCTAAGTGAGTACTTGGGGTACAAGCAAGCTCAAGATTGACTTTTTGACCTAGTTTATAGTTCTTAAAACAGGTACAAGCCACAGTTTCAGCGGAGATATCAGCATAATAACAATTACCTGAGATCTTAGTTACAGTAAGACAAACACCGTTGTGAGCTACAGAATCACCAAGTTCAACTTTGTTTTTTAAATCAAAGTCCTCGCCTACTTCCATGATAATTTCAAAGCCACGACCTTTTTTAGTCATAGCTTTTAAAGTACCAATAGCTTGCACAATACCTGTAAACATTATCTTACCTATAAGTTAATCTTTAAGTCTTTTACATAATGTAGCATTACATCATTATTGTATTGCTTTACTTTATGTAAACGGTATTCTGATACCTTATCTAAGCTTTGAATATCATTGATAGCAAATGCAGATCTTGCACTCTTACCTAAAAGTTTAGGTGCCACAAAAGCATAAAGCTCATCTACAAAATTCTGATTGATAAAAGCACTTACTAAGGTTTGACCTGCTTCTACAAATACATGTCTTATTTGTTGTGTACCTAAGTACTTTAAAAGTGCATCTAAATCAATATGCTTATCTTTAATTGGTAGATAAAGCTTTGAGACATTCTCATTTATAACTTCACTACTTAAATACTGTTGCTCTTTTTTAGTACCAACCACAAGCAAAGTCTTACCTTCACTAAAGATTTGATATTTACTAATATCTAATCTTGCTTGAGTGTCTAACACAACTTTTAAAGGTTGTCTGATGCAAGCTTTATCAATCTTATCTAAAACCTTTTGTGACAATTCGTTATAACGAACATTCATTCTTGGATTGTCACTTATCACTGTATTAGCTGAAGTTACAATACAGTCGCACAAAGCTCTTAATTGTTGAACTTTAGCACGTGATTTCTCCCCTGTGATCCACTTACTGTCACCATTTGCTAAAGCAGTTTTAGCATCAAGGGACATACCCACTTTACAAGTTACATATGGGTAAGGACCTGTAATTGCTTTCATAAATGCACGATTTTGGAAGAAAGCTTTTTCCTCTAAAACATGCTCTACTACTTCAATACCAGCATCACGTAGGATTTTAAAGCCTTTACCATGAACTTTAGGATTAGGATCGCCAGTTGCAACCACAACTTTTTTAACTTGCATCTCTACAAGTTTTACGGCGCATGGAGGGGTTCTACCATAATGAGAGCATGGCTCTAAGGTTACATAAGCAGTCGCACCTTTGACCTCAAAGGAAGCGTCTTGTAAAGCCATAATCTCAGCATGAGGTTGTCCTGCTTTATGGTGATAGCCTTGGCCAATCACCTTTCCATCACGGACAATAACACATCCTACCGCAGGATTTGGGTAGGAGGTGTATAAACCACATGATGCAAGTTTTAAAGCTTGCATCATGTATTTAATGTCGGTTTTGGACACTAAGTTATCTTGCATGAAAGATCTTAATCTTTGTAAACAGGGAACTTAGCGCAAAGAGCCTTAACGCGCTCACGGCACTTTAAGATTACGTCGTCGTTTTGATAGTTATCTAAAACGTCGCACATAATTGAAGCAAGCTCTTTGATCTCGTTCTCCTTAAAACCACGACGAGTACATGCAGGAGTACCTACACGGATACCTGAGGTAACAAATGGAGAACGTGGCTCACCTGGAACTGTGTTCTTATTTACAGTAATAAATGCCTTACCTAAAGCTGCTTCAGCATCCTTACCAGTCATCTCTAAACCGATGAAGTCCATTAAGAATAAGTGGTTGTGAGTACCACCTGATACAACTTTATAACCGCGCTTCATTACTTCTTCAGCTAATAACTTAGCATTAGCAACTACTTGCTTTTGATACTCAACGTACCATGGCTCCATAGCCTCTTTGAATACAATTGCTTTAGCAGCAATGATGTGCTCTAGAGGACCACCTTGAGTACCTGGGAAGATAGCTGAATTTAACTTCTTGTAGATAGCTTCGTCGTGGCAGTTTGATAGGATAAAGCCTGAACGAGGACCACCTAATGACTTATGAGTAGTTGAAGTTACAACGTGTGCATAGTCGATTGGGCTTGGGTATACACCAGCTGCAATTAAACCTGCAACGTGTGCCATATCAACTAATAAGTAAGCACCAACTTCGTCTGCGATTTCACGTAATTTCTTCCAATCTACAATGCCTGAGAAAGCAGAGAAACCACCGATAATCATCTTTGGCTTAACTTCTTTGGCAGTCTTTAAGATAGCATCGTAATCTAATTCACCTTGCTCGTTAACTTCGTAACCAACAGAGTGATAAATCTTACCTGAGAAGTTTACAGGGCAACCATGAGTTAAGTGACCACCTGAAGCTAGAGATAAACCTAAAACAGTGTCACCAGGTTGGCATAGTGCTTGGTATACAGCGTTGTTAGCTTGAGAACCAGCATGTGGTTGTACGTTTGCAAATTCGCAGTGGAATAACTTGCAAGCACGATCAATTGCTAATTGCTCTACAACATCAACATACTCGCAACCACCATAATAACGCTTTCCAGGATAGCCTTCAGCGTACTTATTGGTTAACTGAGAACCTTGTGCTTCCATTACACACTTAGAAGCATAATTCTCAGATGCGATCAATTCGATATGATCTTCTTGACGCTGACACTCACCACTCATTGCAGTCCATAACTCTGGATCGTATTCTGCAATTGACTTAGCTTTATTCATGAAGCTCATGGGTATTCCTCGTTTAAAGGTAAAAGATTATTACAGGATAAGAAAAACCATAATAATCGATGATTGAAAGAAAATTTGGTGATTATATTTTAACATTATTTGTGCTTTACATCATATTTTTTGCAACATTTATTAGTGAAAATTTGCCAAATTAACACAGTGAACTTAATCTTTGAAAAGAAATTAGCCTATAAAAGAGCATAAAAATTCATTTTTTTGAACGATAATTACTTAATTTTTCGCAAATTTCACTAGTATTTAACCGTTTTTTAATAAAATTTAAGCCACTGTGTGCTAAAAATGATAAAATAGCGCAATTATTTTTTAGGAGTTAGATTTTGGCTAAATACTCAATACTAGTTGTTAACGGACCAAACCTAAATATGTTAGGCGTAAGAGAGCCTGAGATTTATGGTCATGAGACACTAAAAGATCTTGAAAAAATGCTACAAAATGTAGCAAAAGAACTTGACGTAAAAATTGAGTTTTACCAGTCTAATCACGAAGGCGATATCGTCGACACAATTCAAAAATCTTATAAGAAAGTAGACTTTATCTTACTAAACGCAGGCGCATATACCCACACTAGTGTGGCTATACGTGATGCTTTAGCTGGTATTGATATGCCTTTTTATGAGATTCATATCTCTAACGTGCATAAACGAGAGGAATTTAGACATCATTCATTCTTATCGGATGTGGCTGTTGGAGTCATTGTAGGTTTCGGACTTGATGGTTATGAATTTGCCTTAAGGGGCGCTGTGCGTTACTTAGACCGTAAGCATCAAGAATAGAATCAACTAAGTTAGGATATTTTTCATGCAAATTGATATTCATAAGATAGCTAAGCTTATCGAACTTGTATCTAATTCAGATGTATCTGAGATCAACTTAAAGCAAGGCGAGGAAGAGTTAAAGATCACTCGTCAAAAGGAAGTTGTTCAGGCTGTTCAAAGCGTTGTTGCAGCTGCACCTATCGCTCAAGCTCCTGTAGTAGCTCCAGCTGCACCAGCAGCTGCTCCTGCTCCTGCAGCACCAGCTGCAGCTCCAGCAGCTTCAGCTACTCCAAACGAAGCAAAGCTTATGAAGTCACCAATGGTTGGTACTTTCTACCGTTCAGCAAGCCCTACTGCAGCTCCTTTCGTTGAGGAAGGTCAAGCTGTTAAAGAAGGCGACACCCTATGCATTATCGAAGCTATGAAGATGATGAACCAAATTCAAGCTGACAGAGCTGGTGTTATCAAGAAGATTTTGGTTGAAAATGGTTCAACTGTTGAATTTGATCAACCATTATTTGAGTTTGAATAATAGATAGGTATCTTCTTTTATGCAACTTGAAAAGGTTTTAATTGCAAATCGCGGTGAGATCGCTTTACGTATTTTACGTGCTTGCCGTCAATTAGGTCTAAAGACCGTTGCTGTACACTCTACAGCTGACCGCGATTTATTGCATGTTAAGTTAGCTGATGAGGCTGTATGTATTGGCCCTGCAGCTCCTAAAGATTCTTACTTAAATATTCCATCTATTATTGCAGCAGCAGAAGCTACTGGTGCTAATGCGATTCACCCAGGTTACGGTTTCTTATCAGAAAACGCTGACTTTGCTGAGATGGTGGAAAAATCTGGTTTTATCTTCATCGGTCCTACTGCTGATACCATCCGTTTAATGGGTGATAAAGTATCTGCTAAAAAGGCTATGCAAAAAGCAGGCGTTCCTTGCGTTCCAGGTTCAGCTGGCGCTTTAGGTGACGACTTTGAAGAGAACAGAGCTTTAGCTAACCAAATTGGTTACCCTATTATTATCAAGGCAGCCGGTGGTGGCGGTGGTCGTGGTATGCGTGTAGTTCGTTCAGATGAAGAATTACGCGATTCTATCGACTTAACCAAGCGTGAAGCAGATATGTTCTTCAACAACCCTGCTGTTTACATGGAGAAGTTCTTAGAGAACCCTCGTCACATTGAGTTCCAAGTTTTATCTGATGGTCAAGGTCATGCTGTTTACTTAGGTGAACGTGACTGCTCAATGCAACGTCGTAACCAAAAGGTTCTAGAAGAAGCTCCTGCACCATTTATCAGTGAAGAGCAACGTCAAACCATCGGTAGTCGTTGTGCTCAAGCTTGTATCGATATTGGCTATCGTGGTGCTGGTACTTTCGAGTTCTTATATGAAAACGGTGAGTTCTATTTCATCGAAATGAATACCCGTGTTCAAGTAGAACACCCTATTACCGAAATGATTACTGGTGTAGATATCGTTCGTGAAATGATTTCTGTATGCGCAGGTAATCCATTATCTATCACTCAAGATGATATTAAGTTAAAAGGTCACGCATTTGAGTTCCGTATCAATGCTGAAGATCCTAACAACTTTATGCCATCTCCAGGTGAGATTAAGTATTTACACGTTCCAGGTGGTCCTGGTGTGCGTTGGGATAGTCATGTATATCAAGGCTACAAAGTTCCACCTCACTACGACTCTCTAGTTGGCAAGCTAATTGTTTATGATGATAATCGTGAATTAGCTCGTTTACGTGGTCTAGAGGCTTTAGATGAGCTTGTACTAAATGGAATTAAGTCAAATATTCCATTACACAAAGATCTTTTAACAGATCCTGTTGAGATCAAAGGTGGCGCAAGCATTCACTACCTAGAGCAAAAGCTAGAAGCTAAAAAAGCTTAATTTCAATTCTTTAAGAAAACGGATCTTCTGATCCGTTTTCATTTTTTATCTCTACCCAAACCTCTCAACTTCTCGATAATCCTTAAAGCCAAGTATCTTCATGGTAAGTAATTCTCTTTGTGCTTGTAAAATAGTCATAATATAGCTATAAAAAAGAATTAATTCAGATAAAGATAGTTCTGTTTCTTGCTAAAATACACTATTAGAGGCGGATCTAGATATTGATAGAGGAGAAAGTAATGGAAACCAAATATGTTATTCCTTATGGAGATGCATCATTTGAAACTTTCAACAAAGAGAATGTAGCATTTGTTGATAAAACAGAATATATCAATATCTTAGACAAATTAAATACTAAATATCCTATTCTACTAAGACCACGCAGTTTTGGTAAAACTACATTCGTAAAAATGCTACTTTGCTTTTACGATATTTCCTATAAAGATAAGTATGACGAAATATTTAAAGGCACAAAAATCCTTGAGATGAATTTACCATCTCATAATACTTATCATGTCATTAAGTTTGATTTCTCTGGTATATCAGGCACTGATACTGTTTCTCTAATTACAAACTTTAATCACAAACTAGCAGAAGCATTTACTAATTTTAATCGCAGATATCCAGACTTTAACTTTAACTGTGAGCAAGTAGAGTTATCTCCAAGTGCATTTATTGGAAAATTCTTTAGCCATTATGAAATGTACGCCAAAGCAAAAAATTTATATATCCTAATAGACGAATACGACAACTTTGCAAATGACGTATTAAGTAACGACAGAGACTTATTTAAAACTATTACTCAGTCTAATGGATTTTTAAAAGACTTTTATAAATGCATCAAAACCTTTACTGATAATGTCGTAGCAAAGACATTTATCACAGGTGTTTCTTCAGTTTCTTTAGATTCATTAACCTCTGGTTTTAACATTGCCAAGAATGTAACTTGTGATCCTAGATTAAATGAATTTGCAGGCTTTACTAAAGACGAGCTTATAGGGTTAATTGAAAAGTTAGTAGACACTAAAGCTTTAAACTCTACTGCTGATGCTATAGCTGAAAACATGAGAAAAGCTTATAACGGATATGCTTTCTGTCCTGAGGTTACACATACTCTGTTTAACGCCTCAATGTGTTTAAATTACTTAGACTATATAAGTGTTAGAAACAGACTTTATGAGCCAGAGAATATTGTAGATACAGCCTGTGGCTATGATACTAGCAAGATTGCTGATATCTTTAAATATTCTCAAGAATATATCCTCAATGAAATCATTGATGACTACTACACTAAAAATGAATTTGTGATAGGCAAATTAGCTGAGAGTATCAATCTTAACTTAATTGAGAATTATGATAAAGAAACAGTACTCTCCTTGATGTACTACTTAGGTTATTTAACTATAAAGCCTTGCAACATATTAAATGAAGTTCATTTAGTATGTCCAAATAAAATCATGAAGAATGTCTTCAGAAAATGCTTTACTCAAG
>Ga0256404_1010387_pt1 | contig 12882 bp, 10 predicted proteins | sample RumenRJG_01DNA_FD_185990 | JGI IMG/M metagenome (GOLD analysis project Ga0256404, IMG submission 185990) | Bovine rumen microbial communities from Lethbridge, Alberta, Canada - RJG_01 | ecosystem: Host-associated > Mammals > Digestive system > Stomach > Rumen | place: Canada: Alberta | collected...
AAGGCTCCCGGACACACTGTCCGCAGCGAGTACCAGGCAGGCAAGGGAACTCCTTCCCTCGTCGCTGTTTACCAGGATGCTACAGGCCAGGCCCTTGACAAGGCACTTGCATACGGCGCAGGCATCGGCGCTTCCCGCGCAGGTATCCTTGAGACCACATTCAGAACCGAGACCGAGACCGACCTCTTCGGCGAGCAGGCTGTCCTTTGCGGCGGCGTCTGCGCTCTGATGAAGGCAGGCTTCGAGACTCTGGTAGAGGCAGGCTATGATCCCCGCAACGCATACTTCGAGTGCGTACACGAGATGAAGCTGATCGTCGACCTGATCTATCAGTCCGGTTTCGCGGGAATGAGATATTCCATCTCCAATACCGCTGAGTACGGCGACTACATCACAGGTCCCAAGATCATCACAGACGAGACCAGAAAAGCTATGAAGAAGATCCTTGCAGACATCCAGGACGGTTCCTTCGCTAAGGAATTCCTGCTCGAGATGAGCCCCAACGCAGGTCAGCAGGTCCACTTCAACGCTATGAGAAAGCTCAATGCCGAGCATCCCGCTGAGAAGATCGGCGCGGAGATCCGCAAGATGTACAGCTGGAACAACGAAGGCGATATGCTGATCAATAACTGATATAAAAATTCAGCACCCATAAAATGCAAAAGTGCCGCTCTCAGGAATTCCTGGAGCGGCATTATTCTTGTATCTGATGTAAAAGAGGTCTGTTCATTATGTGGCAGGGATTACCTTAGCGGTTGCGGCATGTCCCTTTTAGAGTTGCTTTGAATGAGCGGCTGGATGAACCAGGAGCTGGATCCCGGTCTTTTGAGACTAAATCCTCCAGTGCAACTTGTTCTCCATCGGATTTGGTTAAAGGCCATATTTGGATGTAGCCCATTTGGGCATTTCTTGCTGGGTGCTCCATCGGATTCGACTAAAGACCATATATGGATGTAGCCTGTATTGGCATTTATTAATCTGCGATACATCGAATTCAGCCTATGCCTTGATTTGGATGTAGAGTTCAAGTAAGTCAAGCTTTTCGAAATCCACCGGATATGGCGAAAAACTAGAATGGATGTAGAAATTCAGTTGGACTGACATTTCGAGCTCCATCCGATTTGGCAACAAGCCAGAGTGGATGTAGAAATTCAGTTGGACTGGACTTTTTGCGCCCATCCGATTTGACGACAAGCCGAAAAGGATGGAGATTCTGTGCCTGTCACGCCAAACAACGTAATAAGGGGCTTGCCACACAAACGTAGGATTATCAAAATCCCATGCCTAATGCGGCAGCCCCTTATTCCCTTTTACGGAACTATGAATGCTGAATTTTATACGATCTTCCCTGCCACTGCGCACTTCGCAGCCGTAATGGGGGAGGCCAGGTAGATGTTTACCTTGGAAGTGCCCATGCGGCCGAGGAAGTTGCGGTTGTTGGTGGCTACAACCACTTCGTTGTCGGTGAGGATGCCGCCGGTCCTGCCGCAGCAGAGGCCGCACCCGGGAGTAGTGATCATGGCGCCTGCCTGAGCGAGGATGTCCAGAGTGCCGTCAGCCAGGGCTTCTCTGTAGATCTTGCGGCTGGCCGGAGTGACGATCAGTTTGACGAAGGGAGCGATGTGTTTGCCTTTCAGGACAGAAGCAGCTGCCTGCAGGTCCTCGAGGCGTCCGTTGGTGCAGGAGCCGATGAAGACCTGGTCGACACGGATACTGCCGCCGGAGATAAGACCTACAGAAGGAACGATGCTTCCTTCCTCCATCGCTGCCGCCTCTGATATAACCCGGGAGACAGGCTTGATCTTGTCTACCTGGGAAGGGCAAGCCATGACGGGGACAAAATCCTCAGCGCGGTAATTCAGGACCTGTGCATACTCGGCGTCTTCATCGCCGTGAAGGGAAAGGAGGAAGTCATCGAGTCCGTCCAGTCCGCAGTACTCGGCGGTCTTGGCATCAGGGGAGAAGAGGCCGCACTTGGCGCCGCACTCGACTGTCATATTGGACATGGTCATGCGGCTCGCGACGGACATGGCATCGACAGTGCTGCCCGCGAATTCCAGTGACTTGTAAGTGGCGCCGTCTGCGCGCAGATCACCGATGACAGTGAGAATGACGTCCTTGGAAGTGACGCCTGCCGGAAGAGTTCCCTCGATGTTGACGCGGATGGTCTCAGGGACGCGGACCCAGAGTTTGCCGGTCCCGAGAATACTGGCCATCTCCGTGTAGCCGATGCCCGTGGAGAAAGCACCTACACAGCCGTAGGTGACAGTGTGAGAGTCTGTGCCGAAGGCGACGTCGCCGGGTTTTACATATCCTGCCTCTGTCATCAGCTGATGGCAGATGCCGTCGGAGCGGTGCACGTTCCTGACGCCGTACTTGTCGCAGAACTCATCGCCGATGTGGTGATGGCGGGGGTCGTCGAGCTGGCTGGCGGGAACGAGGTGGTCGTAGATCAGGACTGTGCGGTCCGGATCCCATATCTTTGTAAAGCCCATCTCTTCAAATTTGTCTTTTACAAAAGGGATGAAAATATCGTGGATCATGACGCGGTCGACATTGACCGTGATGATGTCGCCGGCTTTGACGCTATCGGTGCCGATATTGTGTGCAAAAATCTTTTCTATAAGGGTGGATCCCATTTTCGCTTCCTCCTACTTGATGATCCCGTTGAGCTTCTGCATTGCTTTTACAAGGCCGCCGGCCTCGAGAATGTCGAGAAGGTTGTCGGGAAGAGCGGAGATCGGGTATGTTTGGCCCTTGTATTCGATGGACTCGCCGACATTGACGGTAATCTCGTCGCCTTCCTTTACGTCTTTACAGAGGGTATCGTTCTCAATAAGGAGAAGGCCGTTGTTGATGGCATTGCGGAAGAAGATCCTTGCGTAGGAGCGGGCAATGACGGCGCGCACGCCGAGGGCCTGGATGACTTCGGGCGCCTGCTCGCGGGAGGAGCCGCAGCCGAAGTTCTTGCCTGCCACGATGATGTCGCCGGGCTTTATCTGTGCGGCCAGTTCGGGCCGAAGGGGCGAAAAGCCGTAGGGAGCCATGTCACCTACTGTCTTGAGTGCCAGGTACTCGGTGGGAATGATGATATCAGTGTCGATGTCGTCGCCGAGAAGCCAGACTTTACCTGTAAATTGTTCCATAGATAATTCCTCTTTAATAATGAAAGCGGCACAGCCCAGGCAGTGCCGCTCTGCAAAAAAACGGCTCAATAGGTGTAAGGGGAGACGATCTCGCCCGCGATGGCGGAGGCGGCGACTGTTGCGGCGCTCCCCAGGTAGACGAAGGAATTCTTATCGCCTGCGCGGCCCTTGAAGTTGCGGGTTCCGGTGCTGATCAGCACTTCGCCTGCGCCGATAACGCCCTGGCAGCTCCCCCAGCAGACGCTGCAGTTGGGGTTCATGATCATAGCACCGGCTTCCATGAAGATGTCAAGAAGTCCCTCGCGGAGAGCCTGTCTGTAGACCTCCTGGCTTGCGGGAACGACGAGGAAGCGGACTTTGTCGGCCACCTTGTGTCCCTTGATGATAGAGGCGCCAAGGCGAAGGTCTTCAATACGGCCGTTGTTGCAGGATCCGAGGAAAGCTTCGTTGATCTTTACGCCCTTTACTTCGTCAACAGGGGCGAGATTGTCCACAAAGTGCGGCTTTGCGACCACAGGGACGATAGTGGAGAGATCGATATCGAAAGTTTTCTCGAAGACAGCGTCGTCGTCGCTCTTAAAGCAGGCTGCAGGCTTTCTGCCGCCGTGTTCCTCAAGATAAGCGAGGGTGATGTCATCGACTTCCATGAGCGCTGTTTTGGCACCTGCCTCCACGCAGAGGTTGCAGATGGAGATGCGGTCGCTCATGGTCAGGTTCTTCATGCCGTCGCCGACAAATTCCATGGCGTGATAGTTGGCTCCGTTGGCTCCGATCATGCCGATGATGGTCAGGATCAGGTCTCTCGCGGTGACGCGGTCAGTGAGCTTTCCGGTGAGATTAAAGCGAAGCGTCTCGGGGACCATGACCCAGGAGCCGCCCGTCACCATTCCGTAGAGATAGTCAGTGCAGCCGACGCCGGTTCCGAAAGCGCCCAGTGCGCCGTATGCGCAGGTGTGGCTGTCCGCTCCGAAGATGAGCTGCCCGGGCACCACATGCTTCTCGCACATGATCTGGTGACATACGCCCTCGCCTTCGTAGAAGGTTATGCCGTTGTCTCTGGCAAAATCGCGCATCTTCTTCTGGGAAGCCGCCGTCTTGGGGCTGTCGCAGGGGACATTGTGGTCTACGATCCAGACGAGTTTTTCTTTGTCCGCGATCCTGGGATTGCGGAGTTTATTGTACATATCGATGGTGAGATGCGTTGTACCGTCATTGCTCATAAGATAGTCGAGCGTGACAGTGTGGATCTCACCGGCCCTGACGGCCTCCGCGCCTGCTGCGCGGGCGATGATCTTTTCAGCGATTGTCATTCCCATAGTGGTTTCCTCCATAACGAATATTGCCGGGTGTTCACATTTCATCCAGAGAACTGATCAGGCCGCCCCGGTCAAGGATCTTCTGAAGATGAACGGGAAGTTTCGTGCAGGAGAAGGTCTGCTCCCCGAAAGTTACGATGCCTTTTTCCATATCCAGGTCGATCTCGTCGCCTGTCCTGACCGCGTCATAGAGGCCGTCGCAGACAATGGCGGGAAGGCCGATATTGATGGAATTTCTGTAGAAGATCCTGGCAAAGGAAGGAGCCAGAACGGCGCGAACGCCCAGTGCCTTGAGGACAGCGGGGGCCTGTTCGCGGGAGGAACCGCAGCCGAAATTGCTGTCCGCGACGACATAATCGCCGGGCTTTACGTCAGACGCGAAGTTCGCGTCCAGAGATTCGAATGTGTGAGCTTTCATTTCATCCACAGTAGGATAGAGAAGATACTGGGAAGCGATGATCTGATCGGTGTCCACATCTTTGTTAAAACGGAATACTTTACCCATAGAAGCGCTCCTTTTCGTATATTTGTGCGTTGTTTTATATTAACACATTACGGAAGCAATGGGAACTTGGGAACTGACCGCGCAGTGCGCTATTGATTCGGCAGGCAGTGATATTTGTCAAAGGATAGCCGCGGATGTATAATGAGATTCATCAATTGCTTCAAGGAGCGTGTATTAATGATCGCATTTTTAAGAGGTTATGTCGCGGCTCTCTATGAGGGAACCGCAGTAATAGATGTCGGCGGCGTCGGATATGAAGTGCGGGTCGCCGGCGAAACGGTGCAGAGACTCGCTGCCGCGGGCCGCGATGAGGAAGTACTGGTCTATACTTATACATATTTAAGGGAAGACCAGATCGCGCTGTACGGATTTATGTCCAGAGAGGATCTGGAACTCTTTAAGCTTCTGATCACAGTGAGCGGGATCGGTCCCAAGGGAGGCCTGGCTCTTCTGAGCGTTGGAACGGCGGATGATCTGCGCTTCGCGATCATGTCCGGGGATTCCAGGATGATATCCAAGGCTCCGGGCATCGGCAAAAAGACTGCGGAAAGGGTGATCATCGACCTCAGGGACAAGGTATCCGGGATGCATGACGCGGAAATGCTTGCTATTGCTGCGGGAAATGCGGGAATTTCGGGATCAGGAGGATTTGATGCCGGTTTGCCGGGGGCTGCCGCAGGACAGGACAGCGCCGCCGAGGAAGCGGCAGAAGCCCTCACGGCACTCGGGTATTCCAGGGCGGAGGCCGTCAAAGCGGTCAGGGCCTGCAAAGAGAACGCGCAGAAAGAGCAGAAGGAACTGGCCGATACGGAGAGTATCCTCAAAGCGGCACTGCGCTATCTGTAAACGGATGCGCCTGACGGGAAGAAAGCAAGGAACGGGATCGAATAAAGCTTATGCAGAGAAGAACGATAGAAACAAATTTCACGGAAGAAGACAGCCGCATCGAAGGCACTCTGAGGCCGCAGCGGCTCAGCGAATATATTGGACAGACCAAGATCAAGGAGAGCCTGGGGATCTCCATCGCGGCGGCCAAACAGAGGGGGGAGCCTTTGGACCACCTGCTCTTCTACGGACCGCCCGGACTTGGCAAGACGACGATCTCAGGGATCATTGCCAATGAGATGGGAGTGAATATCAGAGTCACCAGCGGACCCGCGATCGAGAAGCCGGGGGAAATGGCGGCGATCCTAAACGGACTTAAGGAGAACGACATCCTCTTTGTCGACGAGATCCACCGCCTTAACAAACAGGTGGAAGAGGTACTGTATCCGGCCATGGAAGATTTTGCCATCGATATCCTGATCGGAAAGGGCGCGACGGCCAAGTCCATCCGTCTGGAACTCCCCAGATTTACTCTGATCGGCGCGACGACGAGGGCGGGACTGCTCTCGGCCCCTTTAAGGGACCGGTTCGGAGAGATCCACAGGCTGGAATTTTACAATACCGGGGAACTCAAGCAGATCGTCAAGGCCAGCGCGAAAAAACTCAGGGTGCCCATTGACGACGAGGGAGCCGTGGAACTGGCCCGCAGAAGCCGAGGCACGCCGAGACTGGCCAACAGGATCCTCAAACGCGTCAGGGACTACGCCCAGGTCAGATATGACGGAAAGATCACATTGGACATCGCGCGCACAGCGCTGGATCTGATGGACGTTGACCGCATGGGTCTTGACAGGGCGGACAGGAACTTCCTCTATACCCTGATCGAGAAATTCGGCGGAGGACCGGCGGGACTGGATACGCTGGCAGCAGCCATCGGGGAGGATTCCGGGACCCTGGAGGATCTGGTGGAGCCCTATCTTCTGCAGAACGGACTGATCAACAGGACGCCCAGAGGGCGGGTCGCGACCCGGGAAGCCTATACACACCTTGGATTTCCGTACATGGAGGATTAAGAAGGTATGAATGAAAAGACAGATGCACAGGTAGTGATCGGGGGAAGAACTTACACCCTCAGCGGTTACGAGAGCGAGGAGTATCTCCTCAGGGTGGCCGGCTATCTCAACGGCAAGATCGACGAACTTAACGCCGATCCGGACTACGGGAGACTTCCGGTCGATATGAGGCAGCTCCTTCTCAATCTCAATATCGCGGACGACTATTTCAAGGCTGTCGCGAAGACGGAAGAGCTTCAGGGCATTGTTGACAAAAAAGAGAATGATCTCTATGATATCAAACACGAACTCGTGGCAGCGCAGATGAAGCTTCAGAGCGCTGAGAAGAAGAAAAAATAGGAGACAGATCCAATGACAAGCGGCAGGACGAAACTCCCTGAACTGCTGGCGCCCGCCGGCAGCAGGAAGGCCTTTCTGGGCGCGCTGAAAGCCGGCGCGGACGCGGTCTATCTGGGCGGAGAGAAATTCGGTGCCAGAGCATATGCGGAGAACTTCACAGAGGAAGAGATCATAAGGTCCATCCGGGAAGCCCATGTTTTCGGCAGGAAGGTGTACCTCACACTGAATGTCCTGACCAAGGAGAGCGAGCTTGAGGAGACGGTGGATTTTGCCGTAAAGCTGTACAGAGAGGGGCTTGACGGCGTGATCGTGCAGGACCTTGGGGTCCTTAAGGTGCTCCATGATCGCTGCCCCGGACTGGAACTGCATGCCTCCACGCAGCTGTCCTCCTCAGCGCCGGAATCGGTGCGCTTTCTCAAGGAACTCGGAGTCCGCAGGGTTGTGCCGGCCAGGGAACTTTCCCTGGAGGAGATCAGGACCATTAAGCGGGAAGAGCCGGTGGAGGTGGAATGTTTCATTCACGGCGCCATGTGCTATTCCTATTCGGGGCGCTGCCTGCTCTCCAGTTTTCTGGGGGGAAGGAGCGGCAACCGGGGAAGATGCGCGGGAACGTGCCGTCTGCCTTACAGGATCCTTGATGAGGAGGGCTGCGAAGCCGGCCTCGGAAAGAACAGGGAGTACTATCCGCTCTCTATGAGAGACCTGTGTGTTCTGGAGATCCTCCCTGACCTCATTGACGCCGGGATCGATTCTTTCAAAATAGAGGGAAGAATGAAGAGCCCCCACTATGCGGCCGGGGTCACCGCGCTCTACAGAAAATATATTGACTACTACCTGGAGTGGGACGCGGCAGAACGCAAAAAGCCTTGGAAGATCGAAGCGGAGGACATGCGGAGACTGAAGTCCCTGTATCTTCGCGCTGATCTGAGTACGGGCTATTATTATAAGAGAAACGGAAGAGAACTGCTGACCGTCACAAAGCCCGGTTACGCCGGGACTGATGACGGAATTTTGGAGGAGATAGAAGAGAAATACCTCAGAGAGACCGCTAAAAGACCGATCTGCGGCAGAGCGGTAATCACACCCGGAGAAGAGGCGAAACTTACGGTGACGGCTCCTCCCCTGAAAAGCGGCGAAGCGGCTGTCACGGCAGAGGTCAGGGGAGAGATCGTTCAGACCGCCGACAAACGCCCTATGCAGGCGCAGGAGATCGAGCGGCGCCTCAGAAAGACCGGGGATTCCCTCTTTGAATTTGAGACATTGGAAGTAGAAGTATCGGGGGATGTTTTTCTCCCTGTAGCTTCCCTCAACGCGCTTCGCCGCGACGCTCTGGCGGCGCTGGAGGAGAAGATCCTCGAGAGCGCAGAGAAGCCCCTGGGAACTGAAAGCGTCACTGAAACCGCTTTCACGGGCTTTGATGTGCAAAGAGCGGACAGCCGGGAACGTAAAACGGACGGCTCAAACCCCGATACAGACCGGCGGACCCCGGAAGTCTGGGCTCAGGTCACGACCGCTGAACAGTTCAGGGCCGCGCTAAGATGCGGTATACAGAACATTATTGTGGAAGAAACCCCGCAGATCATGGGGACCTTATCTGAGGCGGAGAGGGCGCAGTGCCTGATCGCCCTGCCCCATGTGTGCCGCGCCGGCAGCAGGGACAGAGTCAGAAAGCTCGCCGGTATGGGATTTCGCGGTGTGCTGGCCAGAACCACCGAGGAGATCGATATTTTGCGGCAGATCCGCTATGAGGGAATTGTCATCGGCGACGGCTCCCTGTACCAGTGGAACACTGCTGCACGGGACCTTCTCCTGAAAGAATGCGATAAGCTCAGTCTTGGCTGGGAACTGTCCGGCAGAGATATGATCCCGCTCATGAAAGACGCGGGAGACCGACAGCTCCTGCAGGTATACGGCAGGATCCCGATGATGATCACGGCGGGCTGCGTGAAGAAAACGACCGGAATGTGCAGTCACAGGGAGCAGGGATTCTTTGCTCTCGAGGACCGCAAGGGAATGCGCTTCCCTGTCCGCTGCGTCTGCGGACACTGCTGCAATGTGATCTACAACAGCCTTCCGCTCTCCTTGCACAGCTTTGTGAAAAAAGGAGATCCGGTGATCAGCGAAGCCTCAGGGTGGATCTGCGCGTTCACTACGGAAAGCGGCTCCGAGACGGAGGAGATCCTCCGCTGGTACCGCTCGGGCGGCGAAGACAGCGGCGCGCAGCAGATATTCCGGGAATACACTACCGGGCATTACCGCAAGAGTGCTATCTGACGGGGCTCATTACTATAGTACGGATTTCACTGTTAAAAAGGGGGTGAAGAAATGCAGGCCTACGCAGTTTCATACAGCAAATATATGATCGCGGCCTCCATGGTTCTTTACACATTTCTCGCCTATGTGGCTCTGCCTTCGGGTAAAGACGTGCGGCGCACCTGCGAAACTCTGCAGAGGCTGTGCCTCGGTGTCTTTACAGTCAACGCCTATCTCACTATGGCGATCCTTGCCGGGGACGAGTATATCTTTACATTCGGCATTTTGCAGCTTTTGATCGTTCTGGGGGCGTCTCTGCTCTACAGGACTCTCTATAAAAGCGCCAACATGCTCATGATCAACAATATCATGATGCTTTTAAGCACCGGCCTTGTCATGATCACCAGGATCAACCAGGCCAAAGCGCAGAAACAGCTTCTGATCTCGCTTGCCGGCATGGTGTTTCTCATGGTGATCCCTCTCTTGCGAAGCAAGTTCGACTCCCTTAGAAAAGGGACTTATTTCTACGGGATCCTGGGGATCGCGGCGCTTGGAGCAGTGCTGCTTCTGGGCGCGATCACGAACGGTTCCAAGATCAGTTTCACTATTGCCGGAATGACCTTCCAGCCCAGTGAATTTGTCAAAATACTGTTTCTTCTCTTCATGGCTAGCGCCCTGTGCGAGGAGAACAACAGTACTCACCTGGCGATCCTTACGGCTGCGGCCCTGGCCCATGTGGGTATCCTGGTGCTGTCAAGAGACCTGGGCAGCGCGCTGATCTTCTTTGTGATCTATCTGGCACTGCTTTTTCTGTCGACGGGAAACTGGAACATCCTGGCGGGAGGGCTTTTGCTGGGGCTGATCACGGCTGTGATCTGTTTCTTCCTGTTCTCACACGTCAGAGTAAGGGTACAGGTCTTCCTGGACCCCTGGACCAGCATTGACGGTAATGGTTTTCAGATCACTCAGGCACTGTTTGCCATCAGTTTCGGCGGCCTGTTCGGGGCGGGGCTCATGCAGGGAATGCCCTCGAGCATCCCTTTCGTGGAATCAGACTTCATCTTCGCGGCGATCGTGGAGGAGATGGGGATCCTGTTCGGCATCTGCCTGATCCTTCTGTGTCTCAATATTTTTACGGATTTCCTCCTGCTTGCAGGAAGTTATTCCAATAAATTCTACAGACTCTACACATTCGGAACTGCTATTGCATTTATTTTCCAGGCTTTTTTGACGATCGGCGGGGAAGTGAAGTTCATTCCCCTGACGGGTGTGACGCTGCCGCTTGTGAGCTACGGCGGAAGTTCGGTGCTCGCGACCTTCATCATGTTCGGCATTGTAGGGGCGATCTTCCTTCTGCAGGAGGAGCGGCTCGAGAGGTTCCGCCAGCGCTACGAGGCGGAACACAGCGCGGACAGGAGCAGGATGTACGAGGACGCGGCAAGGGCGCGGGAGACCGGCGGATATCGCAATGACAACGGTCAGGGAAGCGCGGATCAGGATTTCTACAAAGATTTCAAGGGTGTCCCCATCTATGATCCGAGCAAGGATTATGAGAACATGAACCGTTTTGACGTCTGACAGAGGATCTTATAATGGCTATATTTCGAAAAAAGAAAGCTTCTTCAGACCGGGAGCAGGGTAATAATCCGGATCCGGCTATGTACGCCGGCGCTTCGGTCTGGGAGAAGCTGGAGAGAGAAAAGAAAGCGGCGAGATGGCACATTATCTTTTTCGCGGTCCTGTTCGCGCTGCTGTTCGGCTGGATGTGTTTTTATTTTACGCAGACGGCGATCGAGGACAGAGTAGAACTGTTTAATAATGACTACAACCACAGAGATGAGCTCCTGGCCACAAGGAACCGCCGGGGCAGCATTTATGCCTCGGACTCGGAGACGCTGCTGGCATCCACGCAGACAGAACTCGATGAGGAAGGCAATGTGGTGCAGATTCGAAGTTATCCCTTCGGCAGCATGTATGCCCATGTGGTGGGATATGCGCCGCTGGGCGGGAGCGGCCTGGAGGAGCACTTCAAGTACGAGCTTCTTCACTCCGACCTTCCCCTCTCGGAAAAAGTGAGGTATGACAACAAAGAAAATGCCGAGGATAAGCTTTACCCGGGCAATAACCTTATCACCACGCTTGACCCGAAGATCCAGCAGGCCTGTTACGACGCGATGGGTGGTTACGAAGGAGCGGTCATTGTGACGGAGGTCAAGACAGGGAGAATCCTCGCGATGGTCTCCAAACCGGACTATGATCCAAACTATATTGAAGAGGAGTGGGAGAACCTGCTCAATGACAATGAATCCGGAACGCTGCTGAACAGGGTCACGCAGGGACTCTATCCGCCGGGATCCACATTCAAGATCGTCGACTGCATAGACCTGCTTCAGGAAGATCCCGATGCGATGGAGAACTACGACTTCAAATGCACGGGCGTCTTCGAGCAGGGAGGAGAATCCATCCACTGTTATGAATATGAAGTACACGGAGAAGTAGGACTTGAGGAATCCTTCGCGCATTCCTGCAACGCCTCCTTTGCAAATATCGGTGTGAATATGATCAGCGCCGATACAATGTCGGCTACACTGAAGTCGCTTCTCTTTAACAGTAAGCTTCCCTATGACCTTCCCTATATCCGCAGCGCTGTCAACATGCCGAATACACTCTCCACGGAGGGGATCATGCAGATGGCGATCGGACAGGGAACTACATCTATGACACCGCTTCACCTCAATATGATCACTTCCGCGGTGGCGAACGGCGGCGTTCTGATGAAGCCGCACCTGGTGGATGAACTGCACGATGCCAAAGGCCGTACCTTGAAAGTCTACGGCAATGAACAGTATGGCGCCCTGATGTCCGAAGACGTTGCGTCAAAGATGGTTCAGATGATGCGGGCAGTGATCACGGAAGGTACTGCGAATTCTCTGAGCGGAAGAGAGTACGAGCCCTGCGGCAAGACCGGAAGCGCGGAGTTTGACAACAACAAGAGTTCCCACGCGTGGTTTACAGGATTTGCGCCTGCCGGTGATCCGGAGATCAGTGTGACAGTCCTGATCGAGGGCAAGGGAATGGGCTCAAGTTATGCTGTCCCTGTAGCCGGGCGGATTTTTGACGCGTACTTTGAGTAATACAGGTATTTATGGGCTTGATTTTGCCCATCGAACGTGATAGTATAACAATGTTTGGCGCATGGGGTTAGTGCGCCTATAAGGAAAATCGTTTTTAACAAGGTGGTAATGAAGATGAGTGTTATTCGCTTGATTATGACGATCGCAATTATTGCAGTGAGTATTGTGATGACAGTGGTCATTCTTATGCAGGAAGGAAGATCTCAGGGACTGGGCGCGATCAGCGGCGCGGCTGAGACTTACTGGGGCAAGAACAAGGGACGTTCCATGGAAGGATTTCTTGAGAAATTC
>Ga0256404_1010388_pt1 | contig 12879 bp, 9 predicted proteins | sample RumenRJG_01DNA_FD_185990 | JGI IMG/M metagenome (GOLD analysis project Ga0256404, IMG submission 185990) | Bovine rumen microbial communities from Lethbridge, Alberta, Canada - RJG_01 | ecosystem: Host-associated > Mammals > Digestive system > Stomach > Rumen | place: Canada: Alberta | collected...
TCGTTCCACCACGATTTCTTCTGAGCTTTTATCTCCTCGATGCGCTCTGGCGAGAGGCCGAACTTCTGGGTAAGTCCTTCAATAACGGCCTTATCGCAGTATTTTACTCCGAACTTCTCGGCCAGAATACTGCCTACGGTACGTCCACCAGAGCCGACTTCGCGGTTGATGGTGATGACAAATTTCTCATTCTTGTTCATAATAGTTATAGATGATTGTTCTTTTATCTGTTGATGTTATTGTTCTGGGTGCAAATATACAAAAATTATTTATGATTGCAAGTATCTTGACAAAAAAACAGTAAAAAGTTTGGAAGTGTGGAATATTTGTCATATATTTGCGGCGAAGACCTAATTAATAAATATAGCTATTATGAAAAAATTTATTGACCTGATGCTTGCCGCCATCATGATTTGCGGCGCAAGTGTGTTCACGTCGTGTAATACCGACGCTATTGACAACCCTGTAGCTCCTGTAGATAACCTCCCAGAGAAGATTATCGGCCGTTGGATTAACGCTGAAATGGACGGGAAACCCGTGCTGACCAACCAGAAGATGGTGCTGAATTTCGTATCGCCCACCAAGGCTTTTATAAGTGCATCGCTAAACGATCGCCCAAGTGAAGATGATGGATGGCTTAATCTGATTGAATCGGATGTGGTTATCAGAGGCAACAAGATGACTATGACCAACCCAAACGAGGGATATGCAAAGGTGGTTTCGGAATTTACTGTTTCTGCCATCAGCGACAAGGAGTTTACTGCCATACAAAAGCTTACAGTAATAGTTGATGGTGACGTACAAGAGGCCTTTGAGCAGCCTGTGCGCTACGTCAAGGTGAACGATGACTTCAGCGCCAAGATTATCGGCCTTTGGCAGGGAGTTAAGACCACCGAGACGTCGGAGTACGGCAATATAGTGAATCATCGTTGGCAATACAACCTGGAAGGCACATACGTATTCTCAAGGAAGAACAGTGAAGGCGAATGGACGGTTTCAGAAGATGTGCTTTCGGCCTACTTCGTTGCGGGCAACCTGCTATGCACCCGTTGGAAGAATGCTGGCGAAGGTCAGGAGGAGCACCGCGAGTGGTGGGAGATTGAATCTATTGAGGACGGCGTGATGAAGTGGAAGGCTCTGCGCCAGAAGGAAGATGGCTCAACCTACATTGCTACCTTCGAAATGAAGAGAGTAGACGTTCCTACTCAGGAAGAGGTAGAAAAGTTTATCCAAGGCAAATGGATGACCACTGTAATCAACGGTAAGGAAGTTCTGACAGACCAGATAGTGTACGAGTTCGAATCGTTAACAAAGGCATATGTAAGTGCGTCGGTTAGTTCATCAACTGAGTTGCCTTCAATATGGAGTAAGAGGGCAGAATGTAAGGCAGTTATCACTGACAATTACATCATGATCTATACCCATCCAGACGAGCATAAAATAGGAATTGATGAGCTTATCATTACCGATATCACCGCAGAGACCATGCAGTGCTATATCGTACATTATGATGTAATCGACGGAGCGGTTGTTACCTCACAATCATTGTCGTACACATTCAAGAAGGTTGACAAGGACTATAGCGAGGCCGTTATCGGTACCTGGGAGGGCAAGAATGCAAGCGTGCAGGATGCCAATAGTCAGGAACAGATGCACCGTCTGGAGCTGAAGGCCGACGGTACCTATGTATATTATAATGAGGATGGCGAAAGCTGGACGCCCATCGGCGACACGCTGAATGAGTACTTTGTGGTTGGCAATATGCTCTGCATGCGCTGGATTAACGAAGGAACGGAATATCGCGAGTGGTGGGAGATTGAGTCGATCGAGGATGGAGTAATGAAGTGCAAGGCCATTCGCCACGACGACAATGGCATCACCTTCACCCCAGTCTTCGACATGACGAAAGTTGAATAACCTGGCAGATTCAACGGGCTCAAATTTGAGCCCGTTACTTGTTGATATGGTCTAGCAGGGCTTGCTGGATGATGCCGTTGGTGGCTACCACGCTGTTGCCTTGAGTGAAATCGGCCGAGCCGCTGTAATCGGTAACGATGCCGCCAGCCTCCTTCACAATCAGGCTGCCCGCCATATAGTCCCACTGGCCTATATACTGCTCGGCATAGCCATCGAGACGGCCTGCTGCAACGTGGCAGAGTGCGATGGCTGCCGAACCACAGGCTCGGATGCTGCCAACGTGGCCGTAGAGCTGGTCGATGAGTCGCTTGATGGTGGGTTTGTAGGCATCGCTGTTGTATGGCAGCTGCAGGCACAGCAGGGCATCTTCAAGCTGCTGGGTGCTTACGTGCAGCTGACGGCCGTTGACGTAGGCTCCGCCATCTTTCCATGCATAGAAACACTCATCGCTGCATATCTCGTAGACCACACCTATCAGCACCTCCTTGCCTTGCAGCAGGGCGATGCTAACCGCATAGGGCGCATACTGGTGGATGAAGTTGGTTGTGCCGTCGAGCGGGTCGACCACCCAGCAGAGTGGGGCTGCGGCGCGTTTGGCTGTGCCCTCTTCGGTGATGAAGTCGGCCTCGGGCAGCAGTTTGCGCAGCACGTTTACGATGAGTTGCTCCGAGCCCTTATCGACATACGACACATAGTCGTGGGCATGTTTACGTTCCACACGGTCGAGCGAGAACTTGCTGCGCTCTTCACGGATATAGGCACCAGCCTGGCGTGCTATCTGGCACACGGCATTGGTAAATCTTTCTAATTCTGAATTATTTATCATGATATAAAAACTATTTTCCTGTGCGGATGAAGGTCATGAAGTCGTCGATGAGTTTTATGCGCTCCTGATTGGGAACGGGGATGAGCGTTGCGCCGTTGTTAAACTGCATGACGGTGGGTTTGTCGGCCTCGAACAGGGGCCATTGTGGCAGACCGACACCGTTTGGATTGCCACATGTCTTGGCAAAGTTCACCCAGTATTGCTGCATCAGCTCGCTAACCTTGTATTCCTGTGGAAACCTATCTGCTTTGCCATCGAAAGCGCCTTTAAGATACATCATGTCATCGGCATGGGCTGCACCGCGGCGATTGCCCTTGGCATAGACGGTAGTATCCGACTTCTGAGCCAGATAAGCTACGTAGACAGGGCTCTTACCCGTTTGCTTCTGCAGTGTTGCCCAGGCATAGGCAGGCCAACCGAAACTGATATCGCGAGAGATGTCGCGCAAGCTGAAGAGTCGCTCCTCGGCAGTAGCACCTGGATACAGCGCCTTGGCCTTGTCGGCCCACTTGCCCGGCAGCTGGCGGAAGAACTGCTCGTACTGCTCTGTGCTAACACTGTCGTAGTCAACTGCTCCCTCATCGCTGTTGTGCATAATCAGCACAGGCACATCGTTGTAGCCGCCTTTCTGATAGAGTTCGTAGATGTTTTCGGGAACAACGTAGCCATCGACGATAGGTGCGCACAACTGGAAGCTGTAGTCGCCTGTAAGCTCCTTGGCGTCCATCTGGCGCATCTCGGCTATGGAGTTCTTCTTAAGCTGCGACATATACATATGACCATACATCTGAGCCATTTGCTGGTTGATAAAGCTGGTGGAGCTCATTATGGCTCCGCTCTGGCTGATGCAGGCACGGAACAAGCCCTTAGCCAGCGGTGAGGCACACAGAACATGACAGCTCATGGCTCCTGCCGACTCGCCGAAAATGGTAACCTTTGAGGGGTCGCCACCAAAGTTCTTGATGTTGCGCTGCACCCACTGAAGGGCGAATATCTGGTCGAGAATGCCATAGTTGCCCGAGTGGCCGTCGGCCTCCTTGGCCAGATCGGCATGTGCCAGGAATCCAAGTGCTCCGGCACGATACTCGAGAGATACTGCTACCACACCACGGCGGGCAAGACTCTGCCACAGGTCGCCGCCATAATGCTCGGTGCGGAATGCGCCGCCATGGATGAACACCATAACGGGGAGTGCCTCTTTGGTGGTCTTTGCGGGTGTGGCCACACTGAGATAAAGGCAGTCTTCGCTCATCATATCGTATTTCACGTAGCTCTTTTCGGGCTGCGGGGGCCACTTGGCCACGTCTTCGGCTTTAAGTACACCCTTCCAAGGCTTGGCAGGCTGCGGTGCCTTCCATCGCAGGTCGCCCACGGGGGCTGCTGCATAAGGAATGGCTTTATACACTGCTACTGAGCCATCAAGATGGCCTTCTACATCGCCTGTCTCAATATGAGTCCTGAGCAATGGCTGTGCCTGGCCCATCATAGCGATGGCGGCAAACACGATGGTTGATAATAGTTTCTTCATAATTCTTTAGATTCTGGGGGCAAAGATAGACAAAAATCATAAAACAACAAAGCCCGAATGCCAAAAACATGCAGATTTTGCATATTTTGAAACAATTATTGCTTATTTTGAAAGTCAGACACCCAGAATGAGGCGGAAGCCGACTGTGGTCGTAGGTGCTTGTTGCAGACCAATGATTTCTCTGCCATGAAAACCTACAGTACAAGATGTTGGTGCATTCTCGAAGCAGCCACCACGACCAACAAGCCGATTACTTGTAGCCGGACCTGCGTAGTCGAGACCTTGCTCGGCGGGCAATTCATCCAGTTCCACATACCAGTCGCTGCAACGCTCCCATACGTTCCCGTTCATGTCGTAGAGTCCAAGTTCGTTGGGTTGCTTTAAGGCTACGGGGTGAGTGGTACCGTCGGCATTATCTGTGTACCACGCTACGTCGCTCAGTGTGTTTGATCCGGCGTAGATGTAGCCTTTGCTCTTCTTTCCGCCCATGGCGGCATACTGCCATTGCGCCTCGGTGGGCAACTGGAACTTCGTGCCCTCGGGCAGTTGGTTCTTCACCATCACGCTCAGTTTTCCGAGAAATCCATTCGGTCCTACGATGTCGTAGTAGCTCACCATTGTAACAGGGTACATATCGCCATCATTGATCTGCCCCTCGGGCTTCGCACCCATCACGGCAGCCCATAGCTTGTTGGTCACCTCGACAGGTGCTATATAGTAGTCCGAGAGCGTGCCCGTGACGGTCTTCGTCTGGTTGTCTCGCTCGTACTGCATTGAGTATGCACCGCCCTTCACTAACTTAAGTTTCATATCTACGTCGCCCACCGTGATGACCAATTCCTCTGTCCCCCACTGGTTCTGTCCGTCACTACCCGGCGTAGGATTATCATAGTTCGACGTACACGATGTGAACACACCTACACTGCAAACGAGGATGGCGGCTATCATCCATAATAAATTCTTCTTCATAATCAGATTGTTTTAAGTTATCAGATACAATAATACTTTGTCAGGAAATAGGTGCGGTCCCAGTCGATAATCTTCCGCTGCGATTCCTTCTCGGGATGGATATCGAACTCGTCGAAGATCATCAACTGCTTGTCGCCCAGGTCGTAGAGCGGCCACTCCTTGGCCTTGCCATCGGGCGACTCTGACGCGCTGAGCGACGGATTGCCCGTCTTGGCAAACTGCACCCACATACGGCGCATGGTCTTCGAGAAAGTCTCGTCGAATATCCTGCCAGTGCAGAATGTCTCCTCGGGATGATTGAAGACGGTCGAGAGCTCAATGGAATGACAACTTCTAATCAATGGGTCTGACGACTCGACCGTGAAATAATAGGTGTAGGTCTTGCCGCCCGCCTTGGTCTGGTTCTCCGACAGTCTGAAGAGCGGCGCAATAAACACGAGTTGGTCGAACAAGCGGCTGGTATATTCATAGGGTTCTCCCTTGATGTCGTTGCAGAAGCTCTCCACCAGTGCCTTCTCTTCATCTGTCATCTGGGCCATTTTCTTCACCTTACGGTCGGCAGCCCATTCATTCCAATCCGAGCCAAAGCCCCAAACGAAATAATTCATTTCGTCCTTGTTGCATCCGTGCATGAGGTCGATATCTTTTGCAGCACCGTTGGCGTAGGCCTCATACGGGTCCAGAGGCAGGAAGTTGCCGTCTCTTTCCGCCCATGTGCGCAGTCCCAGCAGTCCATCTGCAACTGCCACCAACTTGCTTACTTCTACTTTCTGCAGGTCGGCAACGGTACTGCAGCCCAACTGAGCCATGAGTTCGTTCGTGCAGGCGATGGCCTCTTCTGTAGATCTCGTGAATACGGGCGCACCGCTCTCGGCAATGACGCGCTTGAAATACTGCTGGGAGCCTTTGACCAGCGGCAGCAGGGTCACGCTACCTGCACCGGCGGATTCGCCGAAGATGGTCACGTTGTCGGGATTGCCGTCGAAGGCCGCGATGTTCTCGTGTACCCACTTCAGCGCCATCAGCTGGTCCATAAGTCCCAGGTTCTGTGCATCGGGGTAGTCGGCACCGTCCGGCAGGTGCGACAGGTGTAGGAAGCCGAAGACATTAAGCCTGTACTCGACACTGACGAGGATGACATCTGGATTCTCTTTGACGAAATTGGTTCCTTCTTCGCGGGGTTCTACCGTTCCGCCAATTTCAAAAGCACCGCCGTGAATCCACACCATGACTGGCTTGTTCACGGCTCCGTCGGCTGCTCGCCACACATTCAGATAGAGGCAGTCCTCACCCTGAGGATAAAGGGAAGCCCTCTGGCTGACTCCCTCGTCCTGGCATGGGCTTTTCCCATTGTAGTACGCCTCATATACGCCGTCATCTGGAACAACATCTACGGGTGCTTTCCAGCGCAGTTCCCCGACGGGCTGCTGGCCCACAAAAGGAATACCCTTGTGGGCGATGACGTCCCCAGTCCGTTTGCCCACGAAGGTGCCGTTGATGCACTTCACCGCCAGCGACTTGTCGTAGTTGCCGTCGGTAATCTTCTTGTTCTCGCCGTACAGAGCCATCATCTCTTCTTTCAACTCGCTAAAAGACTTGTTCTCTTCCTGCGGTGGCGTGACGGGGTTATCAGTTGTGTCGACGCATGATGTGAACACCATTGTCGCGCCGCAGAAAAATATGATGAATAGGTTCTTTTTCATTGTTATTCTTATTATATGTTTTTACATTGAGAAAACCCTTTTCCCCTCGAAGTAGGTGGCGGCGGGCTTGGCCTCGTGAATCTCGGTGACGGGGCAGGTCAGCACGTCCTTATCGACAAGGAGGAAGTCGGCATATTTGCCTTCTTTGATGCTGCCTCTTTCGTCTTCAACAAACATCTGCTTGGCGCAGTTGATGGTGAGGGCTATGAGGGCCTGCTCACGGGTCAGGAGTTCTTCAGTCCACAAAGGTTTTCCATTCTCGGCATAATACACACCTGTAACGGCAATCTCCATGATGCCGAACGGATCGTCAGGTTTGCCACTCGTTGCAGGGAAGTCAGAGTGTGAGGTCACAGGGATGCCGTAATCGAAATACGACTTCATAGGATAGGCTTTATCCTCCATGCCTACAGGCACGATGCCACTCTTAAGTATTTCTTGTACATAATCGGAACAATTATGCCACAGCATACCCGAGGTGACATAAATGTTGTGGTCGGCCATACGCTGATAATCGGCTGCATCTACGTTGCGCACGTGTACCAACGTGTTGCGCATCTCATCCTTTCCGCCGTTGACGAAGGCATTGACAATGCGAGTAACGCCCTTGTTACCCATCACGTGTATGTGCATGGTCACACCGTTGTCATTGGCCTTGCGCGTCATCTCCGTCAGCTCCTCTTCGGTCCAGTTGGGGCTGCCCTGATGTCCGTCGGGATATACGGGATCAACGAATCCCGTACCTGTTTCCACCGTACCGTCCATGAAGAGCTTAATCCAGTTGGGTTTTACGCGGGTCGAAGCGTACTTCTTCTTAACATCGCCGGCCTTAGCCAAGGCCTCCTCCACATTCATCCAGCTATCAATCTCATAAGTCAGGCCCAAAACAAAGTGTAGCTTGCCAGCCTTGTCCATCTGTTGGGCTGCCTGATAGAAGTTGGTGTTATAGAAATATGAAGACCAGCCATCGACATACATCGTGTAACCCTCAGACAACAAGTGCTGCTCGATTTTCGACATGTTGGCTATTGCGATGTCAACAGAAAAGAGGTATTCATTGTCTAAGAACGAGCGAACGTAACTTCCAGCCTGTTCCTTCAGCAAACCGGTAGGAGTGCCGTCGGCGCCTATCACGATCTCGCTGCCGCGTACATCTGTCATCAGCGGAGTTCCGTCTTCCTTCATGATACCTGCCTTGACCAGCAAGAGGCTGTTCACCAGACCCTTGTGGGCTTCCTCGTCGGCAAAATAGATAGGAATGTCGCTGCAGATCGCATCCAATTGCTGACGGGTAGGCATATTATTTATGAAGAGTCCGTATTGCCAGCCAAAACCAAAGATTGCTTTCGCCCCGTTATCCTTTGCCTTCTTGACCGCAGCGGGCAAAATCTCTGTCAGAAATTTCTGCGGGTCGTCTTCCGGACCAACGAACGTACCGATGGTCTGGATAGCAAAGCCTGACGAATAGTGAGCGTGACCGTTGCCGCAGCCAGGCATCACAAGTCCCTTGCCGGTATAGTCCACCACCTCGGTCTTGCCTTTTTCGATAAAGGCCTCAGCGCCTGCTTTGTCGCCAACATAGACGTACTTACCGTCTTTCACGGCAAAGGCTTCCACCACCTGATTACCCATTCCCGACGTTCCGTCGCCTACCCGTAGCCTTTCGGAAGTAAAGATCTTACCATAGACCACGAGGTCGGCACCGCCCTTTACTCCTTGCGCTGAGTTATCGCTATTGCTGCAAGCTGTCAGCACCGTTGCGCCGCAAATCAGGATGGCGGCTATCATCCAATTCTTCACCTTAATCATTATCAGATTGTTTTTATTGTCCCTTCTTCAACTTATCTCTCTTCCTTCAGTGTCTTCGTGATGTCGGTGCCGTTTATGCTGATGGTATGCGACTCGTAAACATCATTGTGGATAGTCCAATACTTAAAGGTGTTATTCAATACGTTGAATTTGACGGCGAAATTACTTTCTCTGTCATACAAGTGGTCTGCTCTGAAAGTGAGTGTTCCGCCCTCATAGTTCAGACTACCCTTGAAATATTCTTTCTCAGCACCAGTCACCTGACATGAGTACGTTCCACCCTCATTTGTGAAGGTAAAGGTGGTTGTGCCCTCTATCCACTTGTACACTATCTCAATCTTGGCTCCTTTCACCAGGGCGTCGGCCAGAGTTACATCTCCTTCGTTTTCCTTCAGCATTTGGGTTATCTCAACGTCAGATACCTTCATCTTAAAGCCTGTCACCTTGAACTGTGAGTTGCCCGGTATCACTTCGAAGATGCTCTGTTTGATGTCGAAGATGGCGGTCAGTATCAGGTCGCCTGTCTTTTTCTCTTTCACCGTGAACGTCAGCAGGTTGTTAGCCTTGTCGTGTTCCATCGTGAATTCACAGTCATTTTCTGAGATTGTCGGTTCGTCTGCACGGGTCAGGGCACCTATCTTGCCAATGTCCAGCAGTTCGTAGGTGTCGCCCACTCTCACAAACACCACGTAGAAGTCTTCGCCATCCAGATTGAAAGTAAAGGCCACTATCGTCCCGTCGTTCAGGGCATCCTCAAGCGTTACCATATACTCATCCGGATTAACGGGTGTATCACTCTGGTTGCACGATGTCAGCACATTTGCGCCGCAAATCAGGATGGCGGCTATCATCCATTGCATCATTCTTTTCATTATCAGATTGTTTTAAGTTATTACAATAATATTTAGTCAGAAAATCTCTGTCTTGCGGCCCACGAATTTACTTTGAGTAAACCCGCTTGCCATAGAAATACACCTCGGTGGGCTGGTTGTGGCTAAAGCCCTCGTGTTCAGCAGTGAGAAGGTCCTTGTCAAACACCAGGAAGTCAGCATCCTTGCCAACCGTAATAGAACCCTTGGTGGCCTCGATGCCCAGCTGTTTGGCGCCGTTGATGGTATAGCCTAGCAGCATTTCTTCAATACCCATCCTTTCGTCTTCTGGAGGAAGTACCTTTGCAACTCTGTCGTATTCGGGAACCAGGGTCTTTTCAGTAGACTTGCGTGTCATACCGATCTCCATACCGAGATAGGGATTCCATGTCGTAAAGTCCTCGAAGGTGATGTTATCGCTCGACCAGGTGACCAGCGCGCCGCTATCCCAAATCGTTTTGCAGCGGAACTGCTTTTTGGAGCGCTCCTCACCCAGCCACACAGCACTGATCGCTGGGTCGTCGGCATGCCACCACGGTGTAAAATTCGCTGTTACGCCCAGCTTGGCAAAGCGATCCAGATCTGCATCGTCCTGAACCTCCAGATGGGCGCAGGTAACCTTCACATGGAAGTTATCTCCCAGTTCCTTTTTAGCCATTTCCACGCCGTCGAGCACCGTACGCGATGCACGCTCACCAACAGTGTGAAGATGCACGTCCAGATTGGCCTCATTGAGTCCCTTCAAAAGGGCAACCATTCCCTCCACAGAGAAGGCGGTAGAAGGCCCTATCGTATTGATGTCTACATAGGGTGTGACCATGGCTGCGGTGTGGATCCTCTGGGTGCCATCCATAAAAATCTTCATGGTGTGCACCTTCACATGCTCGGTGTTATACTCACGCTGCAGGCGCTTCAGGTCCTTTAGTCCCTCCTCTGTATCTCGTTCTGAATTGACCACAAGAGAGCCGTCAACATAAATGGGCAGTTTCCCCTGCTTGTCTAGTTCGCACAGACGTTTATATATCTTCTCATGGAACGCCATATGGCCCGGAAGACCGGCATCGAAGACGCAGCACACGCCTGCCTTCACCGAGAAATCAATCCAACGTTGGAGCGCCGCATCAACCTGCTCATCGGTCAGCTCCATCGAACTGTCAAGAATGATAGGGATTTCCGTTGCGCCTTCATACATATTTCCGGTCACATGTCCGTCCTTACGTACATAATAGGCAAGTTCGGGTATCGGATCCGGCGTGTCGTCGGTAATGCCATGCTTCTGGAGAATCTTTGAGTTCACCCAGATGCTGTGTCCTTCAGCTTCCTGAATCTGTAGCTCAGCATCCGGACAGATAGCATCCAGATCCTCTTTTACGAAATCCTCTCCTTCTTTCAGGAATTTTTTATCCAGAAGGAATCTGTAACGCTCTTCGCCGGGATTATCCTTGATGTATTTCGCCATGATTTCCAGCGCTTCCACTTTGCCGTTGGGCTCTATGCGTTCTCCCATAGGTGCATACTCATACCCCACCGGTATGGTTATATGCATATGGCTGTCGATGATGCCAGGCATGATGAACTTGCCGCCCATGTCGGTTACCTCTCCCTCATATTCTGCGAGGTCGGCCTCATCTCCCACATAAACAAACTTGCCATCCTTCACCACCAGCGCAGTGGCCTGCGGGGTACTCTTGTCAGAAGTGAAAATCTTAGCATTCTTGATAATCATATCGGCCACATTGAGGTCGGGCTGTGCGGGATTATCGATTACGTCGACACACGATGCGAACAAACCAGCACCGCTAACGAGAATGGCGGCCATCATCCATAATAAATTCTTCTTCATAATCAGATTGTTTTAAGTTATATCCCCCTCAGATGAAGGTTTTGCATATTTTGAAACAATTATTGCATATTTTGAATGACAGGATATAAAGTAGCCTCTCGTCATCACCGGCAGGAGGCTACTTTGTTCTTATGATCATTTACAAATTCGCGATGTCGCGGATTGTGTAAAGCTTCTTTTCTGTGTTATCGTAATACTTCAGGGTTATCAGCTCACCTTGGGTGCGGCAGCGGATAAGTAGCGATGTGCTGCCCGTGGCTGAGATCGTAGCGGTGCCTCGGCACTCCTCGCCCACAAAGGCTGCCACCATACTACCACTGGTGGGCTTGATATTAAACCTTGTCAGGATGGTCTCTGGTATCACGGTCATCATCTCCGGATACTTGGCAGAGCCATAGGTAAACTCGGGGATGAAGTCTTCGTCGATACCGGTCGTCTCGTCAGAATCGAGAGCGATGTCGGCCGATAGTGTGAAGATGTGCTTCAGCTGCTGATTGTAGTATTGCAGCGTCATGGTCACCGTTTCATCACCTGCCTCGTTGCCATAGGCCTTCATCAGGAACTTACCACCGGCAGTCTGACCATCGCTCGCATTCACAGCAGGGCTAGCCAATCCGCGCAGTTCGCCGTTCACGAAGAGTGCCATCAGGTCGCCCTCAGACACGTAGGGTTTCAACTCATCCTCTATCTGTACCTTCAGTATGGTCCAGTTCTCATAGAGACTTGCGTCGGGCTCTGTCCAGTTGGGGCGAGTCTGGTCGTTGTTCCAGTCTACATGCCAAACAGGCACCTCGTCGGGCGTTATCACTGTGAAAGGACCATCGTTGTCGCTGCTGCAAGCCCCCAGTACGAGGCTTGCCAGCAGGATAAACATTAATTTTGTTCTATTCATATTATTCGATGTTTGATGTTACTTTAATACGATCTTTTTGCCATTAAAGATGTACAGGCCCTTCTTGGTAGGCTTACGCTGTAGCTTTATACCGCTGATGGTGTACCACAGGTCGTCTCCGTCATCCACCTTCTCGAAGTTGATGGTTGTCGGCCTCTCAGGACTACCTACCACATCATTTGCATGGTAAGTCAAGATTTCATTGGTAGAAGCTACGATCTCACCATCACGTTCGATGGCAAACCATATCTTCTTCTGGCTGCTGCCTGCGATGCTCAGGTAGTTCACAGTTGCGAACTCCTCGCCTTGCAGAGCTGCCCTTCCAAGTGCGGTCTTAACCATCACGCTACCGCATTCCTCGCCATTGGCGTAAGCTATCAGCTTGTCGCCCTCCTCTACATCGAAGCCTTCTACTATTGCACTCACGCTCATGGTAGAACGACTGCGCACTGCTGTAGCCTCGCCCCTTGAGCTAGCCACCCAGTCGGCGCTGATGTAGCTGTTCATGTCGATGTACGGATAG
>Ga0256404_1010389_pt1 | contig 12879 bp, 10 predicted proteins | sample RumenRJG_01DNA_FD_185990 | JGI IMG/M metagenome (GOLD analysis project Ga0256404, IMG submission 185990) | Bovine rumen microbial communities from Lethbridge, Alberta, Canada - RJG_01 | ecosystem: Host-associated > Mammals > Digestive system > Stomach > Rumen | place: Canada: Alberta | collected...
AATCATTAACCTTATTAGCCAAGATCAATAAGAGAATTAAAAACATTAAAAGAACGCAGTTCTATTCTCAATTAGAGAATAAATGTGACAATATCCAGATCATGGCCACTAATATTCTTATTCATGACAATATCTATTCATATTGTTATCGCTTCTATAAGAATAATTTACAAAACTTCAAGAAAAACGATTCTCATGAAGTGCAGTATTATAACTATTTCATCATCTCATTACTCAACTATTTAGCGGATAACAATCTATTAAGATTAAATCCCGTTAATAAAGTGATATTGAATTTCGCCCATGATGGCAGAATCATTCTCCGCCAAGTGAAATTCGGTCGTGGGATGTTTGATTTCCGTTTAAAATCCAATGACACGAATGACGTTTTAACTATCGAAACCTCAATCGATAACAAACAATCCGCAAGAACATATATTTTCCCCACCTTTGAATATAACGCCGAAATGGCTAAGAAAATCAAAGAGATAGAAGTGGGGGATGCTCAAAAATTTGTGGCTACATGTTTGAACCTCTCGGATGATTATAATTCCATCCTCACCTATAAATACACCAGTGAAAATAGGGATTATATGTTAAAGAATCTCATCGCTTCCTTAGCGTTAGCCTTCTCCACCGAATCCGATGAATATGATGAAATCTGTCCTGTCTGTGGTAGAACTTCCTTATCGATGAGAGAAAATGATGTCATTTGTAATTCTTGTCATTCTCGCTATCAAGTATTCGTACGTGATAGCAAAAAACTATTATGGATTAAATCCTTACGAAAGGCGTAATTATGGAACAACAAAACTTAGAACAACAAAACGAAACATTAGAATACGCCTTAGAAGTTAAGGGTATGTTTAAAGCCTATGGCAAAAAGCAAGTTCTTAAAGGCATTAATTTACAAGTAAAAACCGGTGAAGTTTTTGGTTTTATCGGTAAAAACGGTATCGGTAAATCCACAACTATCGATTGTATCGTGGGTTTAAAAAACTACGATAAAGGAGAAGTTTATATTGTCGGTCACGAAGTGAAAAAAGAACCATTAGTGACTAAATCCTTAATCGGCTATGTTCCTAGTGAACCTACCCTTTATGAAAATATGACGGGTCGTGAATATCTCGAATTCATCGGTTCTGCCTATGATATGCTGCAAGATTCTTTTGAACAAAACTATGATTTCTTAATCAAAAAACTCGACATGAGTGAAGAAGATATGAATAAGAAAACCGGTGAATATTCTCATGGTATGCAACAAAAAGTTGGCCTTATGGCCTCTTTAATCCATTTCCCCGAATTATGGGTGTTAGATGAACCAACTGTCGGTTTAGATATCATGATGTATGAAGTTTTAACCAAGATGATTGTCGATTTCGCTCATAATGGTAGAACTGTCTTTATTACCTCCCATAACTTGGATTTAGTTTCCAAAGTATGTGATAGAGTGGCCATCATCAACGATGGTGTGGTTCAACAAATCATCGACTTTAAGAAAGAGCCTCTTAAACGTCGTGAATTATCTAAGATTTTCTTTAAGACATATGGAGATATTGAAAGTAGATAAATATGGTTCTCGAATTAATCAGCAAGGAGATTAAAGAAGGAAGATCATCTTCTAATAAGAGTATCTTTAGCACCATACTAAAGTATCTTTTCTTTGCGGCTATGATTGCCTTAGAGATTTATATTTTCATTTCTTTAAATCGTAAGATTGATAAATATTCTTCCTTTGGCATCTTTGATTTCTTAGTTTTCTTCTTATTCATTATGTGTTTGGTGGATGTGATATTTGCTACCATCAGGGCAAGAAAAACCTTCTTTAAGAAATTAGATAGCAAAATTACTTTGCCATTACCTATTGAATCATCAAAGATTATTGTTTCCAAAAGTTTATATCTCTACTTAAGTAGTGTGGTTACTAATTTATTTATTTCTTCCCCACTATTAATCACCTATGGTGTTTTAAACCATATGATTCCTTATTATTTTGTTTTCTGTCTTATTTATCCTGTTCTTATTTCCTTATTTGATTTAGGTTTAGCTTTATTATTCGTGGTTCCCTATGAATATGTTTATAAATTAATCAAAGGCAAAGAATTATTGCAGTTTGTTTTAGCTTCTATTCTTGTCATTGGTCTTTGTTTTATTTATAAGTATGTTCTTGATTTATTCTTATCAGTTTTAGATTCTTCTAGCACTGGTGGGGCCTTATCACCTGCTTTAGTTAATGGCTTACATAAAGGATGTCGTTTCTTTATGCCTGCCGCTAACTTGTTATTACCTGTTATTAAACACACGAATGTTATTCAAAATATCCTCATCTTCTTTGGCGCCACCCTCTTATCTTTAGTGGTGGGCTTTATGGCTTCTTCTGTGACATATACCCATATGTCAAAAAATGAAACCTTAACCATGAGCCAAGCCAAAAAGAGAAAAAGACAAATGATTGAAAAAAATACCTTCAAAACCCTTTTAAAAAAGGAATTTGTCTTATTATTCCGTGATAGTGGATATATGTTCTCTTATACCGCTTTATTAATCATGCAACCATTCTTAACCGTGGTGGTTATTTCTTCTTTAAATTCCATTATGTATTCCGGATTAAGAATCTTCCTTGTTTATTTCCCAGAATTAATTAACGGCATTAATATCGCTTTAGTGTTGTTATTCTCTAATGTTATTAATTCCAGTGCTTCTTTAGGTATATCTCGCGAAGAAAAAGCTGTGCAGATATTAAAATATATCCCCGTGGATCCTTTTAAACAGACCCTGGCAAAATTAACTATCCCAACTATTCTATCTTCCGCTTCTTTAATTGTGACAACCATTATTCTAATAAGCACGGGAAGTGTTACTCCTATCGCTTTTTGGATGTCATTAATCTTAGGATTAGTGTTAATTGTCTCTCTTAATGTCTTATCACTATATCTAGATATGCAAGATAGATCCGCTAAGTCATCTAAATTATCTATTCTTTCTCCTATCCTTGCGATGGCCCTACCTTTATTAATTCTCGGTTATATTATGCTCATTGGTTTAACTACTTTAAAATCCGTGGTTATATATATAATTCTTATCGCTCTGTTAATCGCTATCTTCTTACCGATGTTTATCATGTTTAAGAAGTTGTTATTACGTGGCTTTAATATGATGGAGGTGCGTTAATTATGAAGAATAAGAAAACCCTCGTCATATTATTAATCATTCCTTTTATCATCGGTCTTATTTCCTTTGTCTCCGTCATTGTTTTGCAAAACACTGTCGCTCAAGATATCTCCGGAATCATTTGGGATTATGATGAAGTAGAAGGCTTTAAAATCGATGAAAATAACGGTTACGAATTAAAAGCGGAACCAGTTGTTCCAGAAAACGTCATCATCGCTAACGGCAATGAATTAACTTGGTCATTATCTAACGTTGATAAATCTAGCAATGAATACGCAAAGATTGAACAAGTAGAAGATAAATTCACCTTGTATGCGTTAAGCGAAGGCGAAGTCACTATTACTTGTAGTAATATTAGAGGCACAGTCTCTAAACACTTTACCGCTATCATTTATGATACTGGTTTAATTACTATCACCGCCGAAAATACCCAAAGTGGATATCAATTAGAAAACACCCGATATTTCGGTCAATATGATATCACTTATGATTCTTTAGATAGCGAAATACAAAAACATAATGCGGTTATCCCTATCAAAATCAAAGGTATTTATGAAGGTATAGAAATATCTGATTTTGCTTTAAAAGCTAAATCCGATAATGTCGTTTATAATTCCGTTGATCAAACTATCACCGTTAATAGTGGTGGACCAAGTTATATCACCATCACTAGTAACACCCATAATTATTTAGAATATACTTATCGTTTTAACGCGGTATCTGATGGCTATAATGTCTATTCTTATAACGACTTAATGAAATTAACTAACAAGGCTGATGAATCATATAATGTTGTCATGCAAGTGAATTTGGAAAGTAAAGAAAACACCTTCAATAAGAAAGGTGGAGAATATGATTTCAATTCCTATAAATCATCAAATACCAAACTATTTGGTAATTTAAATGACAAATATGGCAAGACATCCTTTGATAAAGAAGTCGTATATGTCGAAACCAAATATAATCATGATTATATTGATCAATTATCTAAATCAAAAGGCAAACAATATAACAAAAATATCTGTGTCGGTATTGATTTAAAAGGTGATTTATATGGGAATGGTTTTACCATTAATGGCCATGAACTTTGTTACCCCAATAATGGCAGCTATGCTACTGATGGTAAATTAACTCCTGGTCCTGGTGATTTATTTACTGGCCCATTAGCCTATGTCACCATTGGTGATATTGATGCTCCTATCGTGAAAGCCTTCGGTGAAGATAATGCTTTACTATATGTCCATAAAGAAGGCATTACCATCAATGATATTCAATTAAAGAATGTCAATAATAACGATAATGTCTATAACTTTACATATGTAGGAAGCACGATTAACGTGCAAGAAAAGAATGTCACAATTAAGAATTCCATCTTAAGCAATGCGAAAAATGTCGTATACGCTTTTTCTAGTGAAAACCTTTTAATTGATAACTGTGTTTTACAAAATTCTTGCCAATTCTTATTAGAATGTGGGGCTAATGAAGAAGTAGAAGTGGATGACAATCTAAACGTTGATCTCCAATACGGAGATTATAGAATAAACGGAACGCTAAAAGAAGTTACACAACCCAATACTGCATTAGATACAATCATTGGGAGATTTGTTATGTCAAATGATATTACCGATGAAGATAAACAAATGCTATACAAAGGACTGAATGAATTGCAGGATTATTTTAACACCAATCCATATTCTGCTGCTGATGCTTATAATTACACGGTTAACAATGTTAAGTTCGCTAATTCTGGATTGTTCTCTATTTCCTTAAATAGCGCATTTAATGGTACTTATTTATATAATGGTACTCCATCAACAATTAATTCTGTCTTGTCCGCTTTCTTAAAAGTCGATTTACCAGATAATATCGGTGGAATCTCTAAACCCGTTAATGTCAATATTAAAGGCAAGACACAATTTTATGATTGGAAGACCATCGATTCAGTGGATGCTTCTTGCTTACTATATGATCAAATTAATGAGTTTATTGATATTTATGCCCCGGATAGAGATATTCATTTAGAAATTGATGATTTCTTCCCCATGAAAGCTATCTTAGATGAATTAACCAAGAATGGCATTCAATATTCTTATCAAGGTAAACGTTATATTAATACCCCAATTGCTTATTATGGTGGTGGTCTTAATATGTCCACAATTAACACCAGTGAAATAGTAGATAATATCTTTGGTGAAGAATTACTCGTAGATTTATTCGATAGAGTCCTCACCAATAAGATATCAGGCGGAACCGCTGTATCAGTCTTATCCAAATGTGTCATGATCGCTGTCGGCTTTAAACCATTTAGATTTATTACAAATAAAACTGGTGATACCACCAATTTTGGAGAAACTTATTCCCGCGAAGAAATGAAAGAAAACGCTAATAGCTGATATATAGGAGGTTATTTTATGAAAAGAAACTCTAAATTACTCGCATTATTCTTATTAAGCTTAACTTGCTTAACCTTACCCATAATGGGCTGTAGTTCCTTTATGGGAAGCGATGGTTACACCATTGAGAATATCACAACCACCAAAGGCGAAAATGGCGACACCACTGTCGTTATCACCTTTAGTGATGGCGCAGCCGATCCTGTTACCTTTATTATTCCCGCTGGTAATGATGGCATTGGCATACAAAATGTTGAAGGCAATGTCGCTAACGATGTTTTAACTATTACAATCTCCTATACTGATCCTAATAAGCCTTATACCTTTATTAGCGTTCCTATCCAAGCCGGAAGAGGTATTGACAAGGTTTTAGTAGACCACAATATCAGTGGTGATGTTATCTTAACATTTGTTTATACCGATGGTACTTCTAGTGACGAAATCGTTATTCCTAAAGGAACCGATGGTGTTGGTATTGAATCTATCACTACAGAAAAAGTTGGTGATGATATAACTATTACCATTACTTATTCCGATGATTCTATTGAACCAACGGTGTTTACTGTTTCTAATGGTAAATCTATAACTAATATTGAGTATTCAAATAATTTAAGCGATGACGACTATATAGTCCTTGTTGTGACCTATTCTGATGGCACCGTTGAGCCTATATCTTTTGAAAGACCGCAATCAACAAGGTGGTATACAGGTACAAACGCGCCTAATGCCTCTATTGGCAAAATCGATGATTTCTATTTGGATAAAGTTACCGGTAACGTTTATCAAAAAGAAGAAACTGGCTGGGTTTATATCTTTTGTATGAAAGGTAGTGGATCTTCCGTATCTTATGATGTCACCTTCAACGTCAATGGTGGTAAATGGGCAAATGGTTCCACAAATGATAAGACCTATTTAGTGGATTACACAGACTATGTTAACCTTAATGGTGTTGGTATTCCAACATATGAAGGGTATAACTTTGATGGTTGGTGGACATCTCCTGATGCCTCTAATCCTAATGCCGGTCACTTAACTGACTTAACACCTATTTTTAAAGATATGGTGTTATACGCTAGATGGAGTAATTAAAAAATTATACCATTATAGTTGCATATATATGCACACGCACATGAAAAAGAACAAAACCTCTAAAATTGTCATGACAGAATTGTTGCTGGCTCTATCTGTATCTTCTTTGATGGGGATTGGTTTTTCGACATGGAATGCGACTGCCGCCAATTCGTTTGAAACAGATGGATTCCAAGCTAATGTTGCTGATGTAAATGTTAGAGGTGCTGGCAATGTAGATGTGTTTAGCAATTTAGCTATTACCAGTATTTTTTCTTTTTCACGATATGGTTTTGATGTTAATGGCGAATATAAAACCTCTGGCGCTGTTGTTGGTGGAAGCGCAAAATTTTTGCCTTCTGTTGCAAAAACAGCTATTAGTTCTCTAAATGCAGAGGGTAAAGTTGGCATTAAAGCAAGTTTAATTGGCGAACCCTCACTAGAGGAGTATGGCATTTCTGCTATAAGCGGTAAAATCAATAACAATTCATGCTCAATTGGATCATATTATAATGGCGAAATACCTATTTCCTATGTTTTGACCAACATTGATCCATCGGAAACCAATATTTTTATTTTCTTTGAGTTTACTTTAGAATGGAATTCAACAACAACTTGTTCTGACTTCGAAACATTTTATACATCTTTTAGTGCAGAAGGGGCGGGCTTCAAAATTAAATTAGAAGCCTATGAAGCCGTAATATGATGAAGAAAAAACCTTTCTTTTGCACTTTTATAATTGCTTGTTTGTCGCTCGCTTTTGGAATTGAAAAAGTCAATTCGACCTGGGAAATCGGCGGAGAAGGAAGTACTGAACCAAATGTTGCAGAAACTACCACGCCAGTTTCTCCCACTCAATCTACCCCCGTTTGCTATTCAACTTCTACTAGTGCATATTATTCCAAAATCGAAGCTGGTTTGGCCAATACAACTAGTGGTGGATATTGTTATGTTTTACCCGGAACCAATCCCGTTGTTACTTCAAATTGTACTATCGTGAAAGGCGCCACTCTTTATTTGCCATATTCTTTTGATATTTCAAATTTAGTCACGTCTCATAAAAAAGAAGATGATGTTTATGCTTCAGGATATAACACATCTTTAGCCTTTCAAAAAGAAAGCACCTATCTAAAATGTAGAATGTATATTGCTGATGGCGTTTCTCTAACCAACAATGGAACTATTTATATCGATGGAATTGTTTCAGGGGGAAGTGGAGGTGCCAAATATAATGGTCACACTGCGTCATCTTATGGGGAAATATATCTTAATGGAACAGCCTCTATTGAATGTTATGGAACATTACAATGTTATGGTTATATTCGAGGAGACACAAACTATAACTCCAAAATTAATTTTTACAGTGGCTCAGAAAGTCACGCACCTTTTATTGTTCGTGAACACCGCGGCGGTACTGTTTTTTTAGGTTGGGATCGAAGCTCAAAGAACGGAACTGCATTTAATCGTTTCTTTTTGTCCTCTTTTATTGATACTAACTATTCATATGAGTATGGTTCCTCTTTATATGGCTTAGCTGATTTATACGCGAGCAGTAAACATAACAGAACAGAAGTAAAATTATTAGGTGATTCGAATTCTTTTTTGATCCAACTTCAATCCGGAACGTCGTTTGAAGGTATTTTTAAGAGTTCAACGCTTGTCAATTACATCAATACCTACGGCAGTGTATCGTTTAATGCTCTTTCTATGTCAATCAATGTTGGCCTCACCACCGTTAATGTATCAACAAACGGAATGCTTTTCCCTTTATCGTGGTATTTCAGCATAACTTTGAATAAATACAAAAACAATTCGGCCGCTACAGTTAACTCTAAGGCCCAAGACATTAAGATGTTGCCTGGTTCGACATTAACTATCTCTGAAGACGTCACGCTCACGATTAAAAAATTAGCCGTATATGACCAATCGCCGAATAATTATTGGACCGACGCTAACCCAACTTATTCGGAAGGTGGCACCAAGTATACCCTTGGCAATCCTTATTTATATCAAGCTGATAAAATAAATGGCGTTTCTGTATCAAATATTCCAGCATCTTTGATTATCAATGGAAATCTTAATGCAACGTCTTTTGGCGGTTTTGCAAACACAACTCAATCAACTGGTTCGCTTTCTTTTGAAACTGGTTCTGTTTCATCGGGCGAGATGACAGGCATTGATGGAAAAGGAACATTCTTGTTAAAGGACTACCCAAGTATTACGTATACGACATATTCTTTTAATGCTCACGGAAATCTCTTAAGAGACAATAATGACGTCACCCTCTTAAGTGATGGTGGTCCATTTATTTCACAAGGAACATATTGGAACGCAAGTAACAATGTTACTGGTGCTTCAATGAGTCCTGCAAATGGATCATCAAATCCCAATACCCCTTACAAGGTGAATTTAACAGCAACTTTATCTTCAACGATAGGCGTTACAGCAACTTCTTATTCATGGTCTGTATCAGGGGACGGAGGTAGCTTTGTATCAGGGGACGGAGGTAGCTCGTCTAATGCTAGTGGGCCTACAACTACGCTTAGCTTAACCGCAAATAGTGGAAGCAGTGATGTTACTGTAACTGTGACGTTAACAATAATTGGTTCTGACGGCAAAAGTTATACTGCCACTGGTAATTTTGTTAGAACAAAGAAAGCAAAGGAAGATTCTGACGGTTGTGTCACATCCGATACAATGGTAACACTTGCCGATGGTTCAGAAACTGAAGTTAAAAACATTGCTGCTGGCGATGAACTTCTTGTATTCAACCATGAAACCGGCTTGTTAGATACGTCTTTTGTAATTTTTAACGACCATGATGCATTCGATAATTACAAGGTGATTCATTTGCAGTTTAATAATGGAAAAGAAGTCAAAGTTGTTAGTGAACACGGATTCTTTGATATAGATGAAAATGAATATGTTTATATTGATGAATTTAATTATTCTAAATATATCGGCCACAGATTCTTTGGAATAGATGGACTTTCAATATTACAAAATGCGTTTGTTAAGCAAGAATATGTGGAGCTTTATTCTCCTGTTACGGCATATACATTGAATTATTTTACAGAGCAAATGTTATCAATGCCTGGCGGTATACCTGGATTATTCAATATTTTTGATTATGACAATCTCTCACTTAAATATGACGAACAGCAAAAAGCTTCTGATATAGCCACTTATGGATTGTTTACCTATGAAGATTTTGCAGATTATTTAAGTGAAGAAGCGTTCTACATGTTTAATGGTCCGTATTTGAAAGTTGCGATTGGAAAGGGAATGCTGACTTGGGAACAAATTGAGTATTATGTCAATAGATATGGTAGATACTTTTAAAATGTATAAAGGCATCCTTGAAGCACCTATTATGTAACAATAGCTACCAACAAAAGTAGCACTATTTTTCACAAAATGTAAAAAATAGCTTAGTTATTGATAAAAATGAAAATAAAAGGTTTATTAAAAGATTTATCTGGCGCATATCGAGTTAAAAAGAAAAGAAACAAAGCTTATGACGCTGCAAGCAGTGAAGACAAGGCTTATGATCCAATTAACGATGTCGCTAAGAAATTACATCCAGGAAAGATTAATTTAAAAGTAATAGATATTAAAGAAGCATCTAAGTCTTCTAAAACAATCACTTTTACTGGTGAACATTTACCATTTTTTAAAGCTGGTCAATATCTCACCTTACAATTACAAACAGGTCAATCTATTGTCACTAGAGCGTATTCCATTTGCTCATCAAAAAAGATACTAGAAAAGAAATGCCAACTGTTTCTATAACTGTTAAAAAGCAATTAAAAGACGCCTTTGTATCGGATTATCTTTTAAATCATTTAAAAGTGGATGATGTTTTATTAGGAGAAGTAGGATTAGGCCAATTCTATTATGAACCTATTAGAGATAGTAAAAATGTTATCGCTATCGCCGGTGGAAGTGGTATCACCCCATTTATTTCTATGGCGAAAGATATTATTGATTATAAAAAAGATTATTCCTTAACAATTCTTTATGGTTCTGTTAACGAAGATGATATTGTCTTAAAAGAAGAATTAGATAATTTAAAAAATCCAAACATCAAAGTCATCCATATATTAAGTGGAGATAATCCCAATTGGAAAGGCGAAAAAGGATTTATCAATCAAGAAATAATCGCTAAATATATGGGAGAAGATCCTACATTCTTTATCTGTGGTCCTAAAGCCATGCAAGTCTTTGTTTTAAATGCCTTAAAAGAATTAAAAATACCCGAAAGAAGAATTCGTGTAGAAACCTTCTCTTCTCATTTTGATTTATCCCAATTAGAAGGTTATCCAAAAGAAGCAATTAATAAAGATTTTAAAATAAAAGTTAGACAAGGTATCTATGAACAAGAAATCCCCGCAAAATCAGAAGAATCCATTTTAGTAGCTTTAGAAAGAGCGGGCTATGTAATTCATAGCGCATGTCGTAGTGGAGCATGTGGCTTTTGTCGAATCAAGGTTATTTCAGGTACCTATTTGTTGCGGCTAGTGAAGATGGTAGAAGAGCAATGGATAAGAAATATAATTATGTGCATTCTTGTTCTACTCTTACCCCACAGGCGATTTAATTGTAAAAATTAATATTGATTAGTTATTATTAATAAGTGTTAAAACAATTGATATGGATAGTGTAGCTTTATTGATTCAATTTGCTGTTGTGACGGGATTATTAGCGATTGCCGCTTTATTAGTTCCTTCCATCAAATATCATCAAGATGATAAACACTCTGTTATTATCAAGATAACATTGATTATTTCCATCATCTTTTTAGTAGCCAGCACAGTTGATAAAGTTTTTGATATTCAAGCAACTACTTTTTCTGTTCCTCGTCTAATTGGAGCGACAATAGCATATATGCTTAGACCTATCTTGCTCTATGCTTTATCATTATCTATTGTTAGAAGGAAATTAAAGGTAGAATTATTAATCGCTATTCCTATCTTTATAAATGTTATTTTATCAATTGTTTCTATTCCTACTGGCGTTGTTTTCTCTTTTGATAATAACAATATGTTCCATCGTGGTGTCCTTGGTTTATTCCCCATCATTGTCACCGCTATGTATCTCTTATATCTCTTGTTTAACTTGGTTATGCTTTTTAAAGATCGCCATATCCAAGAAGTTATACCATTATTCTTCATCGCTGTTGCCGGTGTGGTGTTAACTGTCTTAGAGATGTTGGATATCGTTCGTAATTCTGTCGATAATATTTTTGTCAGCGGTTCTATTTTCTATAGCTTATTCTTGAATATTTATTATTCAAAGAGAGATTCATTAACGGGATTATTCAATCACCAAGTTTATTATTCTGACGCTAATAGAATGGTGAAAAAAGTCGTCGCTGTTCTTTCTATTGATATGAATGGTTTAAAGATTCTTAATGACACCAGAGGTCATCAAGAAGGTGATACTGCTTTGGTATCTATCGCCGAAGCCTTAGATAATAGCAAACATAAAGGTGTGAAAGTTCGTTTCTATCGTATTGGTGGCGATGAATTCTCTGGTATTTGCTTCTCTGGTAGTGCAGAACAAGTCCAAAAACTAGTTGAATCCATTAAAGCCAATATGGCGAAAACCCCATATTCCATCTCTATTGGATATAAATACAAAGAAAGTGAATATGAAACCTTCTCAGATATGTATCGTCTCGCCGATATGTTGATGTACGAAGATAAAAAACAATATTATAAAGATAATAAATTAATCCAAAAGAAGTAAGATCCCCATTTGAGAGGTACCCCAAATCCTAGACATTAGGAAAGGGGTACTTTTTCTATGAAATATTCATGGGAATTCAAACTTGGGTGCGTCAACAGGTATAAAAAGGGCGAAAAAATTAACTTTCCTGGAATCCCAAAAGGCGTGGACTCTTTTATGGGCCAGGTAAGAATATGGACCAAAAATTACGATGATCTGGGCATTGATGGGTTGAAGCATTCTCCAATCAACAAAGATTGGACACCCGAAAAACGATTTGAATTGGTGGCAAAGGTTCTTGCAGGAAATTCAATTACAATGGTAGCCAGAAACGCGCATGTTAACAGTGGTCAGCTTTATCAATGGGTAAGAAGATATAACGAAAAAGAGATAAGCGAATCTATAAGCGGGCGGATTACGGCCATTGGGAGCTTGATACGGTTGTGTCTGGTCTTGGAAAGTCTAAAGCGTGTTTTATAACCCTCGTAGAAAGGAAATCCAGGTTCTATAAAGCCAT
>Ga0256404_1010391_pt1 | contig 12878 bp, 9 predicted proteins | sample RumenRJG_01DNA_FD_185990 | JGI IMG/M metagenome (GOLD analysis project Ga0256404, IMG submission 185990) | Bovine rumen microbial communities from Lethbridge, Alberta, Canada - RJG_01 | ecosystem: Host-associated > Mammals > Digestive system > Stomach > Rumen | place: Canada: Alberta | collected...
TTTTATATATGCGCACATAAAGTGTTTTGTTTTATGAGTTTTGTAAGATATAATCTTAAAAGGTCAATAAGAGATGGACACATTTAAAAAGACACGCAACTATCACTATATATATGCATTAACAGATATTGCTATTACCTTATTGGTATTAAGCATATCTTTCTTATGCGTATATGGATTTGAAGGCTTTAAAAGCCATATCGCTCCAGTGATGATTTACTGTGGTGGAATGTCATGATAATTCACAGTATTATGAATTAATGCATAATTCTATCAACCCTTATGGTGACGGAAATGCTTGTAAACGTATAGCTGATATTCTTGAAAACAAAAAAACCAAACAATGGGAAAAATGAATTCGCTAATGACCTTCCACGGTTCCATTTCAAATTACACGCCCCTAGTGTTTAAAAATAACCATTATTGATTAGAGCTGATAATTCTGTTTATAGTGGCACTATTGGATATTTATTAAATAATAGAAAAGATTTACTTAAATTAGATATAGATGGTGATATAACTTATAAAGTTAATAAGGGATATTATTGTAAAATTTTATAATATACTCATCTACATAAACAAAAAGTGTTTATAAAACACTCTTTTAAGAGTATCCTTTTTACTATGAACGATGTTAAAACCTTTTTATTAAGCATTGGTGTCAATCCTCGAGAAGTTATTTATAACCCAAGTTATGAATATCTTTTCGATGAAGAAATTAAAAATGCTTTAGATGGATATGAAAAAGGACAATTAACAGAATTAGACGCAGTTAATGTGATGACTGGTATATATACTGGTAGATCTCCTAAAGATAAATATATTGTCATGGATGAAATCAGTAGAGACACCATTTGGTGGAACTCACCAGATTATCCTAATGATAACCACCCAGCATCATTAGATGCTTGGAATGCTTGTAAAGACATTGCTTTAAAACAATTGAACAATAAGAAGTTATATGTCGTAGATGCCTTCTGTGGAGCTAACACTGATACACGTATGTCGGTTCGTTTTATCATGGAAGTTGCTTGGCAAGCTCACTTTGTGAGAAATATGTTCGTTAGACCTAGTGAAGAGGAACTAAAATCTTTTAAACCTGATTTCACAGTATTTTGTGCTTCTAAAACAAAAGTTAATAACTTTAAAGAACTAGGCTTAAATAGTGAAACTGCGATTATCTTTAATTTAACTAGTAAAGAACAAATCATTTTAAATACCTGGTATGGGGGAGAGATGAAAAAAGGAATGTTCTCAATGATGAACTATTTCTTACCTTTGAAAGGTATTGCTAGTATGCATTGTTCCGCAAATACTGATATGAATGGGGAAAACACTGCGATATTCTTTGGTTTAAGTGGAACAGGTAAAACCACCTTATCCGCAGATCCAAAAAGATTATTAATTGGTGATGATGAACATGGTTGGGATGATAATGGTGTATTTAACCTTGAAGGTGGCTGCTACGCAAAAGTCATAGATTTAGATAAAGAATCTGAACCAGATATTTATAATGCGATTAGAAGAAATGCTTTATTAGAAAATGTTACTGTCGATAGTGATGGTAAAGTTAACTTCCATGATAAATCAGTGACAGAAAACACCCGTGTTAGTTATCCAATTTATCATATTAACAATATCGTTAAACCAATCTCTCATGGACCACATGCCAAGAATGTTATCTTCTTAAGCTGTGATGCCTTTGGAGTATTGCCACCTGTATCAATATTATCTCCAGAACAAACTAAATATTATTTTTTAAGTGGTTATACATCTAAAGTTGCAGGAACCGAAAGAGGGATTAAAGAACCTACTCCAACATTCTCCGCTTGTTTTGGTCAACCATTCTTAGAATTACATCCGAGTAAATACGCTGAAGAATTAATTAAACATATGAAAATAAGTGGCGCTAAAGCATATTTAGTGAATACGGGTTGGAATGGTAGTGGTAAACGTATCTCTATCAAAGATACTCGAGGTATCATTGATGCGATACTAAATGGAGATGTTGATAAAGTTAACACTAAGTTTATTCCTATCTTTAATTTAGAAGTTCCAGTATCATTACCAAATGTTAATCCAGATATCTTAGATCCAAGAGATACATATAAAAATGTTAACGATTGGTATGAAAAGGCTATTGATTTAGCCAATAGATTTAACTCTAACTTTAAAAAATATAATGATCCTCTATTAGAATTAGCGGGGCCAGTCATCAAAGAATAATATGAACGAACTATTAAATAAATTTAAAGCACTACAAGACTTACATTTGAACATTGATATGACAAGGGGGAAACCTTGTAAGGAACAATTAGATTTATCTATGCCTATGATGGATGTACTAAATTCAAAAGCTGAATTAAAAGATTCAGAGGGTTTTGATTGCCGTAATTATGGCAAATTAGATGGTTTAAAAGAATGTAAGAAACTATTAGCGGACATGATTGAAGTGGATGATGAAAATATTATCATCTTTGGTAATTCCTCCTTACATGTCATGTATGAGTGTTTAGCGGATTCTTTCTTATATGGTGTGTTAGGAAATACACCTTGGTCTAAACTAGACCATATTAAATGGTTATGCCCAGTTCCTGGCTATGATCGACATTTTGCGATGTGCGAAGCTTTAGGTATTGAGATGATTAATATACCTATGGATAGTAAAGGTCCAGATATGGATTTAATAGAAAAGTATATTAAAGATCCATCTGTTAAAGGCATATGGTGTGTTCCTAAGTATTCAAATCCTGATGGAACAACTTATTCAGAAGCAGTGGTAAAAAGATTTGCTAGATTAAAACCAGCGGCACCTGATTTTAGAATATATTGGGATAATGCTTATTCAGTCCATCATTTATATGAAAAAGATCAAGACTTTTTATTAGAAATAATCAATGAATGTAAAAGAGTGGGCAATCCAGATTTAGTATATAAGTTTACATCTACTAGTAAGATATCATTCCCTGGTAGCGGGATTGCCGCTTTAGCGGCTTCTCCAAATAATATCGCCTCTATTAAAGAGCATCTTAAATATAAGACAATTGGTTATGATAAAGTCAATCAATTAAGACATGTAAGATTTTTTAAAGATTTAAATGGTGTTAAGGAACAGATGAGGAAACACGCTGATATCTTAAGACCAAAATTTGAACTAGTGAATGAGATGCTTGAAAAAGAGCTAAAAGGTATTGCAACTTGGACTAAACCAAAAGGCGGTTATTTCGTTTCTCTATATGTTGATGGAAAAGCTAAAGAAGTTATCGATAAATGCAAGACATGCGGAGTGAAATTAACAGAAGCAGGATGTGCATACCCATACCATAAAGACCCATCTAATGCACATATTAGAATTGCTCCCTCATATTTATCATTAGATGAAATTAAATTAGCGATGGAAGTCATTTGTTTAGCAGTAAAGATTGAAATGGCTAAATAAATATTTATCAGATTATCATTTTTTTGGGGTACGCAAATTTGCCAGAGGGTACGCATTGTATTAAATAAGGTAAACCATTCCACAAACGTATATATTCCCTGATATAATTCAGGGTTTTTTATTAATAGACATTGTGCTAAATTATCACATGTGATAAAATATCACTATGAAATATGAATTAGTGAAATTTGTTAATGACAATCTAGAATTAGAAATCAATATTTCGCCAAAAGAGGAAACTATTTGGATGAATAAAGAACAAATAGCGCTTCTTTTTGATAGAGATAGAACGGTTATTTCTCGACACATAAAGAATCTTTTTAACGATGGTGAGCTAATTGAAAAACAAGTTTGTGCAAAAAATGCACGAACTGGTCCTGATGGTAAGAACTACTTAGTAGATTATTATAATTTAGATGTTGTAATCGCTGTTGGATATAGAGTTAAATCTCCTAATGCTACTGTGTTTCGTAAATGGGCGACAAATATCCTTAAAGAATATTTATTAAGGGGATATGTGATCGATGAAAAAAGAACATTAGTGACTAACGAAAACTATATTAATTTGATTAATAAAGTTAATACGTTAGAAGATAGGGTACGTAAAATTGAAAATGAGAACATTTATTTTCCAAAGAACCTAGTAATTGAAAAAAACAAAGTGTTTGACGCCTATATTGCATTAAGTAATATTATTTCATCGGCGAATCAAACAATCGTATTGATTGATCCTTATGTTGATAACAAAACGCTCAATGTGTTAAAAAACAAAAAAGACAAGGTTTTAGTACGAGCTATCACTTCTGACAAAGCAAAAATTTCTGAGCACGATATTAAATTATTTAATACAAAATATGGTGGGTTATTAGTTTATTTTAACAATGATTATCACGATAGATATTTAATAATTGATGATTTAGTTTTTTATCATCTTGGCTCATCAGTTAATTATATGGGGAATAAGTTTTCTCAAATAGATAAAGTAGAAGATGAAGATATTAAGATATTGCTGAGGAAGAGAATTGATGAACAAAAATAAAAAAGAAGTTGGCGCAACAATAAAACAAATCAGAAAAGAAAGAGGGCTATCACAAGTAGAACTTTCTAAAAAAATGGGTTTTAAGGACCACACTGCATTAACAAAAATAGAAACTGGTGTTAACGACGTTAATAGCGAGACTTTAATGGAGCTTGCAAAAATCCTTGATGTTAATGTAGGCACTTTTTTCATTGGAAAAACAAGCACATTACCAAATTTTAAGATTAAACAATATGATGATTATTATAGAGATGACATGATTTTTATGGTTATGTGTGCAAAAGATGCTTTGAAAAAAATTCCTACTATTAATCCGGATTTACTAGAAATACATAATTATTATCTAAATAAAGGCGATATGTTTTGGATAGCATTAAATGAAAACAATCGTGTAATTGGATGCATTGGTTATGAAACCATTAATCCGTTAGAAGCCAGAGTGCATCGACTTTACGTTAAACCAGAACTTAAAAGGCAAGGTATAGGAAGTGCATTATTAGAAACAGTAGTTAAATATGTTAAAGAAAAAGGATATAAAAAGATTTCAATTCATTTGGGAGATGAAAAATATTGGGAATCCAAATTGTTTTATAAAGCGAAAGGATTTGTTGAAACAGAACCACGAATCTTAGAAAAGAATATTTAAATTGATTCATGGGACAATTCTATTAAATAGTTTGAAATTGGGAAGACAAATCACTCATTTGGATAAAATCCTAGAATATGGAGATGCTCTCAATATTATACAAGCAGATGAAAGAGGAAGAGTTTCTGAGAGAAAAGATGTTCCTTTGTTCGATTATGAAGCCTTTCATGAAGCAATCTTGAATGATTTTATTCATAACAAATGGTTGATACTGAATGGACCAGCAATAAGCATTTTTACTGATAGAATAGAAATTCTTTCTCACGGTGGTTTAGCCATAGATCAAGATGAAACCGGTTTCTATAATGGGTCAAGCTTACCAGTAAATGAGATGTTGGCAAATATTTTCTTGCAACTCAGGATATCTGAAAGATCAGGGAGAGGAGTCCCTAAAATAGTAGGTGTATATGGAAAAGACGCAATCAAGATTGAAAAGAATAGAATAACAGTGACCATCCCGTCCAACCGTATCAATGTTAATGCATTTGAAGTAGTATCCAATAAAGTAACCAATAAAGTAACCAATAAAACAGAAGATAAAATAGTTGAATTAATTAGAGATAATCCAAACATTACTATTGCTCAACTGATGATTAAAACTGGTTTATCTGAACCTGGAGTAAAGAAAAACTTAAAACAACTTAAAGATAAAGGACTCATTAAAAAAATGGGGTTTAGAAAAGTAGGCTATCGGGAGATAATCGGATAATGAATGATAAAATGTATTATCATGCCTCAAAAGTTGGTGGGCTATCGGCATTAAAGCCCCATAATCAAACCATGGTCTTCCTTTAGTATATTTATCAAAGAAAAGAGAAAATGTTTTGGTGTATCTTTCTAACACTACTGAAAAATACTGTAAAGAAACATGGTTCGTCTACGATGGCAATTATGAAAAATGGGGACCTTACGGTTTTGATAAAGAAGTCCAAACTATATATAGAAGAATATTATCCAATACCGCCCGAATAGGAAATGACACTCTTGATATGAAACTCAATCAGCCTTTCATCTATACCATTAGAGATATTTTTCTGGGGAGTTGGGACATTTTTCTATACTTGGACATTTTTATGTTTACTATTGCATTTTCGTGGTAAAATCAAATGTAATAATTGCATTTTCGTGGTAAAACTTTATATATAAATTGCATTTTCGTGGTAAAAGCAATATAATGTTGGTGTGGTGGTGATATTATGTCTAATATTTTTAAGGATGAATATGAACTTGCTATAGAAAAAGGTTCCTATATTGAAAGAGATTGCTATTCTAAGTTGCTTGATTGGAAAAATAGAAAAGCACGAAATCATAATGCTTTGTTTATAAGAGGAGCTAGACGTGTTGGCAAGTCTGTGTTAGCTCTTGAATTAGCTCATAAAGAATATAAATCATTTATCAAAATATCCTTTGATAGAGCTAATGATGATTTAAAAAATCTTTTTGTAAATGAATTAAATGATTTAGATTATTGTTATTCTGTACTAGAAACAATTTTTTCAAAAAAATTATTTGAAGGTGAGTCTTTAATTATTCTTGACGAGATTCAACTTTTTAAGCCAGCAAGACAGGCAATAAAGACCTTGTTGCTTGATGGAAGATACGATATTATCGAAACTGGTTCACTCGCTTCGATTGTAAAATCAAATGATGATGAAGATTATTTGCTTCCTAGTGAAGAAACCAAAGTAGATGTAAATCCTATTTCTTTTATTGAATATTTAAAAGCATGTGGTGATGATTTATCTTTAGGATTAATGGATATTTGTTTTTTAAAGAAAAAACCACTTGGTGCAGCGTATCGAAAAATTTATTTAAAATTTAGAGAATACTTATTTGTCGGTGGAATGCCTGCGCCATTATCAACTTACATAAAAACTAAGAGTCTAATAGAAGCAGAAGAAATCAAAAGAGAAATAATAGAATTATATAGAGATGATTTTGCTAAACAAAAAAATGAAAATCCAATTTATGTCGCCTCAATATTTGATATGATTCCAAGCGAATTATCAAATCACGATAAAAGATTTAAATATACGCATATAAATAGCCAAGCAAGAGAAAGAGAATATAACGGTGCTTTTAATTGGTTAGAGAAAGCATATATTGTTAATCCCTGCTATAATTCAACTGATCCATCCGTCTTACCGACATTAACAATGAATGGATTTGATTTTAAGGCATACTTAATAGATACAGGTTTATTATATACATTATCTTTTATGGATACTAATCAAGATGAATTTTTCTATAAGTCATTGATTTTAGATAAATTACATTTAAATGAAGGGATGTTTGCTGAAAACTATATCTCTCAAGCATTGAAGAATAATGGGAAAAAATTATTCTATTATGAAAAAAGAGATAAAAATACTCATAGAACTATAATTGAAATTGATTTTTTAACAATTCAAAATAGAAAAATAACTCCTTTAGAGGTTAAATCCGGTGATGATATCACATTAAAATCGCTTAAAAAGTTTAAAGATACATTTAAAAACACAGTTAATAATGGAATTGTATTATATGATGGGGATATAAAAATAGTTGATGGTATTTTGTATTTACCATTATTTATGATTGATTATTTGAAATAATGAAGGATGTAATATATTTTGAAAAAAGGGAAAGAGTAGAAGAAAATTTTTGGGGTTGGGAAATAGATGAAAAATATATAAATGATATCTACAAAAGCTTTGATTTCCCCGCTTTTAATAATTCATTATCTTTATTATTGTTTTATTCATGAATCAAAAAAATGATAAGGAATAGCCGAAGTGTTCAGGTTTTTTTATTAATTAATGTTAGTTTAACGACATTTTTACTTCATTATTGATGTTTTTTCTTGAATATCATTACTATTCAATTAAGGGTTTTTAAATTTGTATCTTTAGATACCCAAATGGGTAAAAATAAATACCCGTTGAGATGTACCAATAATAATTGTTTAATAAATTAAGATGAAAAAGTTATCTAGCATTATTAATTTAATCTTTGCGGGTTCCTCCATTGCTTTTCTTGTTGCTGGTTGTAAAAAGAGTGAATTAAGTCAAACTCAAAAGACTGGCATTATAGTTAGTTCCGTTGAAGAATTTAAGCAAGCTCTTGCGTCTGGTTCAAAGTCACTTTTAACTGCTGATTTAGATTTTAATCACGAGACAATCACTATCAATCACGATGTCGTCATTGATTCAATTGACAACCAATCAAATCTTAAAAATGTCTATTTCAATATCGTCGGTCCTACAGTTATTGGCGAAAAAATTGATATTTCATTTTTAAATCTAATTTTTGATGATTCTTTTGATGCCTCGTCTATTAATTTTCAAACCGAAGAATCATTTGAAGATAAATTCGGATCAACTAGAGAAAATAATATTTGTATCCAAGGCAACAACGGTTATTTTTCCTTATCATTAGATAATTGTGTCATTAAGAACTATGCCGCTGAAGTCGCTCCAGCCCTTCAAGTTCTTAATTTAAATCTTGAAGATTATAAAACTGTCTCACTTAACAACTGTAAAATCTATAACAATTATTCAATGTGGGATACTGTTCAACTTTCTCATGTAAAAATGCAAGCTTCTATCACAAACTGTGAGTTTTATTCAAACTATGCATATAAGGCCGCTGGTTTTTCTATCACCAATGGAAGTGCGACTATTGATAAGGTTAATGTTCATGACAATCACTTTGTTTCATATGATATTGATACAAGCAATCCTCAACTTTGTGGTGGAGGTATCTTCCTAGGCGGTAACGAATTAAAGATGACTAATTCCTATATCGTTAATAACAAAACCACTTATGGCGGAGGAGTAGGTTTATCTACCGCTTATACTGGTAATAAGAATATTGTTCTTGAAAATATAACTATTAAAAATAACGAAGCAACTTATGGTGGTGGCATCGCTATCCATTCTCTTGCTGGTCAACCTGCCACATTTATTGATTGTGCGATTTTAAATAACAAAGCCACATACGGTGGTCCTCTTTATACCGAAGTATATGGAAGGCGGGTACAAGCTAATAATGGTGGCCTAGTTCAATTCTTCTTTACTACATTCGGATTAAATAAAGCTGAAGATAATAATTCTTTTAAGTTTTATAAAGAAGAACAAACCAAAGGCGAATTAGGCAATATTGTTTTAAAAGGATGTTTTGCTATTGGTAGTGATACATATGATTCAACATTTGACGATTACAATTATATCGCAACAAAAGAACAAGCTTTTCTTGATGGAGTCATTAACGAAGATTCAATTAATAACGTTTCAAATGGATTATTTCCACTTAAAGGTTCTAAAGCGGACATAAAAGTATCCAGTGATGTTTACGATAATTGGTCTGAAGGTTTATCAAATTATTCTAGAGATCGCTATATTGGTGCATCAAATCCTAGTAGAAACGAAAACAACGGCCCTATTACTTTAATTCTCATTCTTTCTATTTGTGGCGGAGCTTTAATTGTAATTCTAATTGTTTTAGCGATTATTTTTGCTAGAAAGAGCAAGAAAAAGAATGTTGTTCAAGAAATTCAAGTTGAAGAAAAAGATATGAGACCTGAATATATTGCTCTTTTGTCACAAAGAGAAAAGAAAGTTGTTGAATTATTAATCGCTGGCAAGAAAAGAAATTGCTAATGAATTAAGTTTTAGTGAAAATACCATAAAACGCGACCTAACTGTCATATATTCTAAGTTACATGTCGCTGATAAATTTGAATTAATTCTAAAATATAAAGACTTGTTTTAACCGTTATTTTATATGATTAGCCAAATGGGTATTACGAATTAGCCATTATTTCTTTTTCGCATGTGTTTAAATATGTGTGAAAAGGAAGTGTTTCTATGAAAAAAATAATCAAATTGATTTTCGCTGGTCTTTTGGCGTTGACAATAGCTCCTGCCGTAGTATTGTCTTTAACGTCAATGAAAGAACCAGCGAAAGTGAACGCGGAAGGCGAAACTAGGGTTTATAACATTAAAGACCTAAAAAGCGCACTTGAAGGAAGTCAATATTCAAAAATTATTCTTGATGATGAGCTAATCATTAAAGATGACGTTGATCCACGTCCGGAAGTAATCTTTGATGCTCCTGATGGATATGGACAAGTTCCATATATTACTATCACGAGCCCTAAAGAATTAGTGTTAGCAGGAAACTGCATTTTTGAACAATCTAGAGCTAACGGGCAAGCACTTATCAACGATTTCATTTTTATGAATAGTAGTAGTGCTAATCTTACCATTAGTGGTGCAGGTACACTTGGATTCAAGTTTAGCGGTTCCCCATCCATTAGGAATTCTGTTATTAACGTTAATGGCGGAACATTAAATATTGATAGCCAGTTTGTGACTATTAAAGGTGATGTCAAAACAAAAACATCTTGTAACGCCATTTATATTCACAACATGGGGAATGCCCACTTGAATGGCGGCAAGATTACAAGTGTTCACTCATCTAATACTCATGCAAACGATGTTAATAATTACACGGTTTATACAACCATGAATGGCTATGTGCAAGGCAACCTTTCTTTATCTGGCAATGTTGATATTGATTTTGAAAAAACAAATATTGATACTAATTCAGTAGCCGCTTTGGCGTGGGCATATCCTTCAGAAAACGAGTATAAACAAATTGAAAAAGCCACAATCAATATTGCTCGCGACGATTTAGGTGCTGATTTTAAAGGATGCTTAAAAAATAGTGAATATAAAATCTATGATGCCAATGGTACCGAAACTAGTAACATCAATCAAAAAATCATTGTTAAAGAACCTGGTCGTTCAATTATTAAACAACCTGTTGGTGGTTCGACCAAAATTGGGAAAGGCTTTAAATATGATTACAATCTTGATTTCGTTCCAGAACAAGTAAGATTACAAAGATTTAAAATTGAGAATTATTCCATCGAAGAAATGGGTAATGATAGCTGTTGGCATGGTTGGGGTAACCAAGAAGATTGGGATGCCAAAACCATTAATCCAGCCTCCTCTAACCTTACTTTAGAAGGAAATCAATATTTCCGTATCAATTTTGTTTACACAGATGCATCTAGTTATCAAAGAACACTTAAAAGTGCAGTCTTTAAAGTTTCTTATGACCCATATTTAATAAGATTTGACGCAAATGGCGGAAGTGGAACTATGAATCCAGTTACTTTTGATGGCCAAACATATACACTTCCTTATTGTGGGTTTAATGCTCCTACAAACAAAGCCTTTGACCATTGGGAAGTCAATGGAGAAGCCAAGAAACCTCTCTATGATATTCACCCAAACGGAGACGTCGTTGTTAAAGCAATTTGGAGAACATTAGACTGGAAATTTATTTTAGAGGCAGTCAGCCAAACCGCTCCTGTCGGACAAGGTGTTGCTTTAGAATGGGATGGTAATTTTGCCACTACAGCAAAGGCTGAATTATTAAAACAAGTTGGCTCGAATTGGGAAAGAGTGTGGATTGATACAGTTGAGGAAGCGCATAGTAATATTGTTCCACCACAACAATCTGCAGTTAATATTACATTTAGATTAGATATTTATAATGGCGATATATTGAAAAAGAGTTCTGCTCCATTCACTATTCGCTGGAAGAGTGGGGAAATTGATCAATACACCATTAACTTTGATGCTGGCGAAGGTACTGGGACAATGGATTCCCTCTTAGTAAATGAAAACGAAGAAATTATTCTTCCATATGGAACGTTTGTTGCTCCAGAAAATCAAGTCTTTGTTGGTTGGGCTATCGATGATGATACAGCCTATACGGTTGATTATGAGCCAGGAGCTAAATTCTTAGTTGACAACGTTCATACTTTCTATGCCGTTTATGAAAATGGGGCTATGGTGACATTTGATGCTAATGGTGGAAGTGGTACGATGGAAGATGTTGAACATATTTATGGACCATTCATTCTTCCAGATTGTGAATTTGAAGCTCCAGAAGGACAATACTTCTCAAGTTGGGATGTTGATGGTGATACATTCTTCCCTGGAGATACAATTGGCGTATACGCTGATGCTACAGTAACTGCCTACTGGTCTGATTATAGATATAATGTTTTCTATAATGCTAATGGCGGAACAGGAACAATGAATCCAGAGTTAGATCATAGCGTTAATTTTGCTGTTCCTGAATGTGGTTTTACCGCTCCAGATGAACATCATCAATTCTCACACTGGGCAATTGATAGTTCAGATGGAGAGATAGTTCAACCAGAAGCAAATATTACATTAGAAGGCGACATCACATTATTCGCTGTTTGGGAATTAAAACAATATACAGTCGTTTATAATGCTGGTGAAGCATCATCTATTTCTGGTAATAACAATGTTGTTAAGAGCAACCTTGAGGCAACAAGTAGTATTATTCTTGAAGGTAGTATTTTATTTAAGAATCCTCAAGGGAAACACTTTAAAGAATGGGCTATTAATACCGCTAATGGTGAAAAGATTAGTGCAGGTGCATCATATGTCTTAAATGGCGATACAGCATTTATTGCAATTTGGGAAAACGATGCTAGTGCTGAAGGATTAGATAATCCAACAATTATAAACACAATTAGTTTCAATGCTAATAGTGGTAGTGGATCTATGGAATCGCTACAAGTAGATGAAGGAACTCAATACGTTCTTCCTACTAATGGATTCACTGCACCAAATGGCAAAATGTTTGATGCTTGGGAAGTTGGAGGACAAAGAAAACTTCCAAATGAAACCATCATAATTAATGCTGATACAGTCATTAAAGCA
>Ga0256404_1010392_pt1 | contig 12877 bp, 11 predicted proteins | sample RumenRJG_01DNA_FD_185990 | JGI IMG/M metagenome (GOLD analysis project Ga0256404, IMG submission 185990) | Bovine rumen microbial communities from Lethbridge, Alberta, Canada - RJG_01 | ecosystem: Host-associated > Mammals > Digestive system > Stomach > Rumen | place: Canada: Alberta | collected...
AAGAGTGCCTTTGCAGCAGCCTTTGCCTTTTCAGCCTCTTCCTCGCCGTGTACCAGCTTTGTGAGCTCGTAAGCGAGAAGCTCCTTAGCAGCATTGAACTGAGCGCCCTCCATAGTCTTTTCCATTTCCTCTATCTGTTCTACCGGCACAAATGTCAGCATCTTAAGGCACTTGATAACATCAGCATCAGCAACGTTTCTCCAGTACTGGAAGAACTCGTAGGGAGAGGTCTTCTCAGGGTCAAGCCATACTGCACCCTTTTCAGTCTTGCCCATCTTCTTGCCCTCGGAGTTGAGGAGAAGGGTTATAGTCATAGCGTAAGCATCCTTGCCAAGCTTGCGGCGGATAAGCTCTGTGCCGCCCAGCATATTTGCCCACTGGTCATCACCGCCGAACTGCATATTGCAGCCGTATTTCTGGAAGAGCTCAAGGAAGTCATAGCTCTGCATTATCATGTAGTTGAATTCAAGGAAGGTGAGACCTCTCTCCATTCTCTGCTTGTAGCACTCATGGGAGAGCATACGGTTTACGCTGAAATGTGCTCCCACGTCACGGAGAAGCTCGATATAATTCAGCTTCATGAGCCAGTCAGCGTTGTTTACGATGATAGCCTTGTCCTCAGAGAAGTCGATGAAGCGGCTCATCTGCTTCTTGAAGCAGTCAACGTTGTGCTGGATGGTCTCAGGTGTCATCATCTTACGCATATCTGTCTTTCCGGAGGGGTCTCCTATCATGGCTGTACCGCCGCCGATAAGCACTATAGGCTTGTTTCCGGCCATCTGGAGTCTCTTCATAAGGCAGAGCGCCATGAAGTGTCCCACATGGAGGGAGTCTGCTGTGGGGTCAAAGCCGATGTAGAAGGTGGCCTTGCCTGCGTTTACGAGCTCCTCTATCTCCTTCTCGTCAGTGAGCTGTGCGAGGAGTCCTCTGCGTTTGAGTTCTTCAAAAGTAGTCATAGATTTTTCTCCTTTTTGATAAATTAATATCAGGTTTTCCTTTCCTTTTATATATTCTAATTTTTATTTCTTTATCCTTTACTACAGATATTTTTATACTCCGAAATTTAGTCATGTCACGTTCTTTTGAATGGATAAAAGCATCCAAAAGTCCATTTTCTAAAAATCCGCCTTTAGTTCGATTGAGCAGATACTCACTCGGAAAATTATCGATGTACTTATTTTCGTCTATGTATATAGAATTCGATTTTTTGTAGAAAAGCCTTGTTGTATCTAATGCTCGGAAACTTTGAATTGATAAAATTGAGTGGTAAATATCGCCCCATAAATAACCTTTTGGTCCTGGTGAATTCCAATGTTGCATTATCCTTCTTTTTATATCATTAGATGTTCCTATATAAATTTGACAATATTTATCTAAGACCATAATATAATATCCTTGTAAGTGATTGAGAGTATTTAAGTCATGTGTTTCTTTGAATTTATGCTTGTTTGCAAATCTTATCAATTCAGAATTAAAAACTTCATGGCTAAGAGAATGAAAATATCTCATATTTATTCTATAATTCTCATAAACTTTTCCTATTTGTTTAAGAGAAACGAGATTTATTCTTGATTTAGGAATAATGTTTTCTATTGTCAGATTCATTCCGTCAGATCTATTATTCAAAGATACACCAAAGTGTTTGATCTTGTCAGCCAATATAATCACCTCGATTGAATATAATCAATGAAAACGTCGGGCGTTTTCATGTCTATAACGACCTTTCATGGAAGCTGTTGCTCCCTTTGTCGGGCAGCCAATGACCGCCCCTACACTTAGTTCTTAGTCAGTACCATGTGGACTGCCTCAGGCAGCCCCTACATTTTAAATGCTACAAACTGTAATCCTAAATCAAAAACTGCACTCTTGTTGCCGGGCAGCCAATGACCGCCCTACATTTAGTTCTGATTTGGAAGAGCACATACTAAATAGTATCAGAGACCAGATGCTTTCTCAGTTCTTTTATCCACTGAGGAGCATTGCCCTCATAAATAATGAGGGAGCCGTTGCGGAATTCACCTATCTTCATAAAGCCGTTCTCGTTATCCCAGAACTCCGCCTCTGTGCAATAAGGAAGTATGGCTGTGAGGTCCTCAAACCGCTTATCAAAGCGTCGTTTAACATCCTCAGCCGGTATATCGTGGCCGCCCTTTCTCACCCTGTTCCGGATGCGGTCGAGACTTTCCTGACAGGAGCTTACTCCCACATAATAAAGTCTCACACGATAATCAAGGTCTAATGCACGTCGGATAGTTTTAAGGGTACGGACTCCAGAAAGAGTGGTCTCCTGAGTAAAGCTCAGTCCTTTTTCAAGGCAGTGTTCTATAAGCTCTACAGCCTTTTTTCCGCCCTTGATACGGTCTCCGCCAAAATCAGCATTTATCTTGTCGGTGTCTATGATAATACCGAGGTCATCAGTCCTGTCTACAAGAACACCGGTGAGGCTGCTCTTTCCGACACCATTGACTCCGCCGATTATTGTATAAGTTTTCATGTCTATCACGACCTTTCATGGAAGCTGTTGCTCCCTTTGCCGGGCGGCCAATGACCGCCCCTACACTTAGTTCTTAGTCAGTACCATGTGGACTGCCTCAGGCAGCCCCTACATTTTAAATGCTACAAACTGTAATCCTAAATCAAAAACTGCACTCTTGTTGCCGGGCGGCCAATGACCGCCCCTACAGCACCATTATCTATCGCTCAAACTCATGCGTCTTTGTCAAGGAAAACTCTTGACCCTGTAGCGCCGGTCTGTCCTTGATATTTCCCGTTATATGGGGCAATGGCAGGAGCGTCCATTTTTGCGAAAACGAGCTGTCCCACTCTCCGGCCTGCTGTAAGCTCTATGGCACAGCGGTTGGCATTGTAGAGTTCAAGGGTTATCTCTCCCTTGAATCCGGGGTCTACCCACCCGGCATTCTGTATGAACAGTCCCATTCGGCCAAGGGAGCTCCTTCCCTCTACAAAGGCGGTCAGGTCATCAGGCAGTTCAAAATACTCCATAGTTGTGGCAAGCACGAACTGTCCCGGCAGGATGAGGTATTTATCCGCTGTTATTTTCCGGTACTTTATCTCCTCACCGAGAGTGATGATACCGGATGGAGTGTCCTCAACCACGCTGAAAGTGTTCCCGAGCCTTATATCAAAGCTTGCAGGCTGTATCTGCTCTTCTGTCATCGGACTGATTTTCAGCGTTCCGTCAGCGAGCATCTGTGTTATTGTCTTATCGGACAGTATCATCCAAAGCCCTCCTTATATTTGTTTTCAGTTTATTCCGTAATATAATAAGTCTTAATGCGGACGGCCAAATGCCGTCTCTACACTTAGTTCTTGATTAGTACCATGTGGACTGCCTCAGGCCACCCCTGCATTTTAAATGCTACAAACTGTAATGCTAAATCAAAAACTGCGCTCCCTTTGCCGGCGGCCAATGACCGCACCTACAAATTCGTAAGCGGCATTACACCATGATTATGAATTAAAAAATCCCCGTACAGCAAATACTGTACGAGGACGAAATTACTCGTGGTACCACCCCGGTTCGCCGGCATCTCTCCGGCCTCATAAGCTGTAACGGGCACACCCGTCCGCACCTACTGCTTTTTCAGCACGGCAACTCCCGAAGGTAAGTCCCTGAAACAGCATTTTTCCTCGCACCTACCGGAAAATCTCTGAATATGCCACATCTTTCAGGTTTGATTCATTCATCGTTTTTTATATGATACCACAATCACAACCATCTGTCAAGTGGCGGGGATATTGTTAATAAATAAATTTTATCATCCGCCTATTGACTTTTGTTCCACTGCGTAGTATAATATTATATGTTAATTGCTGATGTGGCACAGTCGGTAGCGCAACGCCTTGGTAAGGCGTAGGTCGTCGGTTCAAGTCCGATCATCAGCTCCAGCGGATAATCCGCGGGTAAATTTGCGTCTCAGTAAAGCTGGGACGCAATTTTTTATGCACATGAAGCATTATCCGAACCCCAAACCGGCATTATATTCCAGCTTTCTAAATCCGGTATTAAGTTTAATAAATATAATTATTCTGCTGTCTATTGACTTAAATTCACTTTTGTGTTATAATATCCCTGTTAACGGGGCATTAGCGCAGCTGGGAGCGCATCACACTGGCAGTGTGGGGGTCAGGGGTTCGAATCCCCTATGCTCCACCATTTTTGTTACTAGGAAACGGCTATAAACAGCCATTTCCGAGTTTTGCTTTTCTGTGAAAAGTGCCGTAACCACTTATCAACCACTTGTTTTTCAATTTAACAATTTTCTATGTGGTCCGCAATGTTTTTGCCTTGCGGACCCTATTTTTAGCCAATTGACAGTCCAAGGCTTTCTTCTTCCTGCTCGTCCTCGTCTTCGTTTGAGCACGTCGTCTCATCTTCTGCGCTATTGTTTTGTTCTGTTGCAACTTCGTTTGTGAAGCGCAGGGCGTTTGTTATCGCCTCGCAGTTGCGTGCTCTAGCTTCCTGAAACATATGGGAATACAGGTTCAAAGTCGTTCCTACGACGCTGTGTCCCATATCTGCTGACACTGCTACTACGTCCATACCTTCGTAGATAAGAAGTGATGCGTGCAAATGACGAAGAGTGTGAAGTCCACGGAAAGGGATATTGATCTTTTCACAATAATCCCTTAACCATGTATAAGGCGTTTGTGGATGCATCGGTGCACCGTTCCATTTAGTAAACAGCCTGTCGTGATCCTCCCACTTACTACCAAGCCTATGTGCTTCATTTAACTGCTCCTTTTGGAATCTTTTCAGCAGATCCATAACAATCTCTGGGAATTTAGAAATGCGCTGAGACCTTTTGGTTTTGGTGGTATCAGTATAAATCCCTCTTTCTGCTGTGTACTGCGAGGTGCGTCGTATCTTAATTGTATTGTAGTTGAAATCAATATCTTTCCATTCAAGACCGAGCATTTCACTTCTTCGGAAGCCGCTATAAATTGCAAGGGTAAGATACACCTGATAGTTTAACGGCTCATTTTGAAGATTGCTGAATAATTCTTTCACCTCGTCTAGCGTATATATTTCCTTTTCCGTTTGTTCGATTTTCGGAACAACTACTCTTCTGCAGGGATTGTCCGTCAGCATACCCATTCTAACAGCATAGTTGAATACATCACTTATGAAATTTAAGTGATGTACAGCAGTTTTCCTTGAAAGAGACTTACCGTTGTTCATATTCTTTTCGTTCACAAGCAGACCAGTGATAAATTTTTGTATGTCTCTGGACGTTATCTTGTCCAAACGTTTGTGACCGAGCGCGGGATATATACGCCTAGTGACCTGTATCATCTTTGAATACGATGTAGCTCGCAGATTGATTTTGGCATATTCTTCAAGCCATTGCTCGGCGAATGTTTCAAACTTGATTGCAGATGTTATTTGTCCTTTCTTGCATTCCTCCTCGAACAGCACCGCCTGCCTGTTAACCTCTTTTTCTATTTGCTTGGGGCTCATACCGGGTTCCGGATAGTAGCTTTTGTATTGATTATGCTGCCTTCCGTCAACACCATAGCCGCATGATACTTTTATCTCAAATGAACCGTTCGGCCTTTTTCTGATAGTCGCCATATATTTTCCCTCCTCCATTCATAAATATGGCGCGTTTTTGCCAACGACATCATACCACAACTCTCTGTGTAAGTCCAGCAAAATCACACCGTTTGTACTATTTATTTTTACGCAGTCTCGCCGCGCAGATATCTAAGGAATAATTCCTTATTTATTAGATATTTCTTACCCGCCATGATATACGGCACCTGACCATTGATGCACATCTGACGTACTCTGTATTCAGTCAGCCCTTCTACAAGAGCTGCCGCCTCCTTTATGGTAAGCATTACGATTTTAGTTTCTGTTTTGTTTTCAGCCATTCAATCATACTCCTTCTATTTGTCTCGTGGTTGTGTCTGATGTGATTTACATTGTTCATTTTTCATTACTCCTTTGTAAATATTTGTTATAGGTACTGTCGTTTGACGTACCATTTGCTGAGCCTGCGATTTGCCGACTCAGGTTTATGAGGTGGCGGTTTACCACCTCATAGTCATGACGGGATATTTCATCCCACCATACCGAATTTCCATTTTGGGAACTCGCTCCCGAGGTGGGAATGAGTGCAGTCCAGTTTCGGTACTTCAAGTACCGTTACGGTAGTCGTGTCCCTATTTTAGAGAGTCATCGTTTACCCCATATGCATACCGAGATCTTCTTTTTTCCGTATCTCCTTAGCCAGTGCCTTTCGGTCAACATGTTCCCGAGCGTATTCGGTATCTTCGGCGGACTCGTCCTCAATTATCGAAGCCACAGCAGCAATACTACCGACGATATCAGGTGCAGAAACTCTATCAGCACCACCAGTCGGAGCAATCTGAAGCCTTGACTTCTGCTCTGCTCTTCTGAGCATTTCAGCTGCGATAAGGTCCGCTCGTTCAGCTTCCCAGCCTGTGAGACGAGGTCCTTCGCCGCCTGATCCAGCTTCGACACCTCTGCCGTCACGTTTTGCGACGTTTGCTCCTGTATCTCCTTCCCCTGTTCCAGCAACTGATCGTAAATCGTCTGCTGATTTTTCAGGTACATTTTCATTTGTGCGTATGTCATGGTCACATCTGTCTGAGCCTTGACTTCGAACAACGTATCTGTCAGTAGTTTCAGCTGTGATATCAGCGCAAGCCAATTGTTTTCCTGAACGCAGACCATAGTTGGTATGTCCTGTGCTTCCTCCATATTCTGTTTGGAAGCTTCTTTCATTTCTTCGTATTTTGAACTCATATTCCATATTCTCCTTCCTGTATTTTGCTTCATGAAGCTTGTTATCACGGCACTTTATTCCGTTGGGACAAGTGTACGTGATGTACTTGCGGCTATCTTCCCACTTAACATCGTAGCCGTACTGCTTCATGTAGAAGCGGAATTGTTTCTTGCTCTTAGCTCTTTTCATGACAGCGTCAATGGTATTGGACAAAGCCATTTTCCAACTCTCACCTCGCATTGCAACACGATACTCACCGTTAGTGACACCATTGCTCTGCTTGTGAATCTCAGGTTTGCTGAGAGTTGTCACTCCATACTTCTGACATATCTCGTCTGATAATTGTCGCAAATCTTGCAGTGTGAACTTGTTGGAGTGGTACTTCAGACCTGTGTCAGCGTTGACTGCGTTGAGTACGAAGTGCGAGTGTATATGGTCGGCGTCGGTGTGAGTTGCCACTACAACTTCATGTCCCGGAAAGGCTTTCTCAGCAAACTCAACAGCTATCTTATGAGCAAGTGACGGCTCTATCTTGTAGCCGCTGGGGTGAGACTGGACGAAGTGATAGTAACGAATGCCGTCAGTCTTGTTGTACATCTCCCTTGTGTTTTTGAACTCCTGATAGGCTGTGGGCAGCGAACAGTTCAGAGCCGTCACATATTTCTTGCCCTCGGTCTTGTCATCGCGGCAAATGTAGTCGAGACTTTTCTTGCCGCCGCCACCGCCCTTTGTACTTATCGCTGTGACCGTCGCCACTATTTCACCTCCCGAAGCAGCTGACCTATCAGCTCCGTGACCTTCCTGTGCTCATCGAGGAGAGGCTGAAAATTCACGGCGGTCAGCCTGTCCATGTTTACAAGTGTAGCTATCTGGTTGAGGTTACGTCCGATAGCTTTCTGTTGCCTGACTATCTCATCGATGCCATTGGCAACAACGATTTTCTTGCCGAGAGCACACCGCATTACGAAGTCGCTCAGCTTCAAGCCGTGCCTCTCAACGAGCTCATGGATACATCTGCTCTCTTCCTCTGTGCAGCGTATCGCTATCGTAGTATTTTTCTTTCTCATGTTATCGTTCTCCTTTTCTTATGCCAATTAAAGTGGGTTCGGGCTTCTGCCCGACAAGCAAGGCGGCAGGCGGAATGCCAGCTGCTATGCTTGCCAACCCAGTAGGGTTGATTTTTCGCCCCCAGCCACTGCTTCTGACCTCTGCGAATAATTCTGTAACGATTCGTTACTGTTTTATTCGCCACACTCGCTCGACGTTGCGCCACAATCGCTTCTGTGGGCTCAGGTGGTTACCTGTCCGATTTCGGTATCGGCGGCAAAAACGGCGCGTTTTGTGCGTGATTTTACCGTCACCCGAGAGCGTTATACCGTCACCCTGAGGCACCTATGCCGTCACCCGTATTTTTACCGTCACCTGCCTCAAACAAAGGTAAATAGACGTATTCTGAGTTTCGGGTGCCGGCATGGTCAGCAATTTCTACCCACAGCAGGCTTCCATTTTTACTGTCACCCGACTGGTCATAAATGAGTTCCAGTATTCGTGCACCATGACTTCTGCGAGCTGTGAAAAGCACTCCGTATGTTTTGAGCTCATTCGTGTGCTGAACAAGATTTCTCGTTATCCAGTTCGGAGCATACTCACGTCCGAAGTGTTTGTACATAAGTTTGCAGAGCTCAGTCGCCGAACCTGTGAAACGTTTCTCATCGACCATGAGATCATGTATAGCGAAAGAGAAAAGGTCTGGCTGACGCTCAGGCACATCATCAACTACATTCCACCTGTGATTGTTAAACTCCAAATTCAATTCAAGGTGTTCGATATCACGACCAGCGCAGTGCAGTTTAGCTTTACCGCTGCCGCGCCTTTGTTCTATCATGACCATGATTCCGTCGACGCTGCCGATGATACCTGTCGAGCCAGAGACCATATTGAACGGATCGCTGTCATAACACTTGCGGGTATGATGCACGACAAGTATTGCGACTTTCAGCTTGTCCGCAAGCGCTTTCAGTACAGAGAGCTCTTTGTAGTCTGAGCCATAGTTGACATCTGTGTTGCACCTTACTTTCTGAAGTGTATCAATAACAATCACTTTCAGATTCGGAAGCTCCTGCTTACTCTTTTCAAGTTCTTCCTCAAGACCGTTGCCTATTGACTGCGCTTCTATTGCGAAGTTCAAGTTCTCACAAGGTTCATCTGTGAGATCGTATATCCTGTTCTGCAAGCGCAGGAGGTTGTCCTCGAGACTCAGATACAATACCTGACCAATATTTGTATCATGTTTGAGGAACTGCTCGCCGTTAGCGACAGACAAACATAAGTCCAATGCTAACCACGACTTGCCTATCTTCGGTGCGCCTGCAAGGATATACAGTCCGGGATACATCATTTTGTAGATGATGTACTCCTGCTTTTCCAGCGGAGTTGTCATTATGTACTCGCTGTTGTAGATCGTTAATTCGTTGCCTATAAGCGTCATCTCCTTTGATTATAATTACCCGTGTGAACATTTTGCGCCGACTATGTCAGACATTTTTACCACCTCCTATTGTTGGCTGCCTGCCTAATAGCAGCATACATATTTGCACTAAAAAAGCCCTGCCGAATGTATCAGCAGAGCGTTGATGAAAAGTGCCTCCATATATATACCGATGGGAAACGAAAAAAACGAAGATTGCAACGATCGGGAAGCAAATCTTTGTACAGATGCACAAGTAGCAGAAGATAAAACATATATTCGATTAGTAATTTTTACCAGTAAAGAAAAATCCCCACAGCAATACTGTGGGGAGATGTTTACGCCGCCGGATCTTTATTGGAAGAACCATTTGGGATAGCGGTCTCAGGCGATTCTTTTTGCATAAAGATGATCTTACACTGTTCAAACAATGCCAATATCCGTTTATAGTTGTAGCTGACTAATCCCGGATAACCGAAAGCTTTAGCTTCTTCATAGAGCGAGATATATTCATCACGAAGCTTGTCCAATGCTCGTCGGCGAAGATCCTGCACTGCTCGGACAGTTGTACCCATTCTTTCTGCAATTTCATATGTATCAAGATCACTTTTAAAGGAGCAGTAGAGAGTTCTATACTGCTTCTTTGTGAGAGCTTCCATCGCCTCTCTGAGAACCGGATCATCAAAAAGATCATCAAATCCGTTTGTAACTCTTTTTTCAGCGTTGAGAACAACAGTAGGCGTGTTCTGAAAGCGTTGCTTTCTCGCTTCTGTACTTTCCCACTCATTGTATTCTTCAAGACTGCAAACCTTTCTGTTCTCATAGTATCGTCTGTCCGAATTCAGTTGGTCACGCTCGACCTTCTTCCATTCATCAGACTTATAAAACGATGTCGCCTGTTCGTATGCTTCCTGACCATATGTATCCTTATAGCTCTGTATCGGCGTAACCAATTCAAGAACGCTCATATCGTCTTGCTTATGATGTCTGTTCACTCTCTTCATGCGTTTTCCTTTCTGGCGGAAGGCTTACTACGTATGTATAGAATGAACGTTCTCGTTTGGTTAATGCTATTTTAACACACATTTGTTCGTATGTCAATAGAATGCCGAAAATTTGTTCTTAAAAAACTAATACAATGATTATATCTTGTGTATTCTCAATTTTATAGACAATAATAATACTCCTGCCCAATTTATTGAGCAGGAGTAAACTTTTCTATATATCGTCAGTGATAAGTTTAGTTCCTATTTCTCTGAGCGATGAAGGGAACACGACAGTTGTCAGCTTAACCGCACACATTATATCACATACGGTCGTGGCAATGTATCGCTAATGATTATAATAATGGAAATTGAAAAGGGAAAAACTGCGTATATGATATATACACAGCGCCCCAATGCCTAAGACAGCTTGTAAGTCATCAGGAAGTTGAGATCAACGAAAAGAACGCAGATCTCAACGGCGACTGAAAAGCTGATATGACTGATATGTCAAAACTCAGCATGATTCTTATCGGTGACTGATAAGCAAATTCGGCTGAAAAAGGCTTCTCATCAGTTAGGTATCCAGTATTAAACACTGTCAGACTGGCGAACGTCACCTGTTCGCCAATGAGCTTCGCAGCAAGTATTAAAACACTAAAAATCAGAAACAGGCATATCTATGGATATGCCCGTTTCTGATTATATCGGTATTATAAACACTCGAATTTTATTGTTTCTACGGCAATAGAGATGACTTCGGTCACATATGGCTTTCCAGTTTTATAATGAAAGACGGAGGTTAGACGTTCAGGGTCGTATATGTACGCGGATTCAATGGCTCTACGAATATTTCTCTCAACAGCCTTAACGGGTACACTATACTGTTTAGCAATAGTAGGATATATATTTTTTGAGAGCGGTGTAAGTGTATTGCTTTGTTTCAGTGCCTCGACAATTGCTGTGACGAGCAGCTTGTAGCCCAAAAGATTAGGGCGTATACCTATCATTTTTACAAAATTGCTGGCTGCGAGTTCGGCATCAAATGTTCTGTTTCTTGCTTCAAGATGTTTCCTGCAGCTTGGAAAATGATAGATGTTGGTGTTTTCGAGATTTGTAATTGATGAAAGCATTTTTATTCTCCTTTGAATTGATTTTGGTCGGGAAATATAAAGCTGAATTGTCCCGACAATTACTACACATATTAAGCAAAAAGAACTATTATTTAGTTGATAAAGTACTTTCCTCCTTAAAAAATAATTGTTGACATATTATGCGGAATATGTTATAATTTTAATATCACATTATTTACATAGGAATTATTCAGCTTATTATTCCTCCGCGAGATTTGCCAGTATTTGTATTATACTATACCAATTTGTTATTATCAAGCTCATTTTGGTATAATATCTGTATAATTACAGTCTAATTTAATTAACCACAAAAGAGACAAAGAAAGGACAATACTAAAAAATGGAACTTGAAAAGCTTAAAAAATCAACCATCATTCGTCTAAAAAGAGTCAAAGCAGAACAGGGATTGTCAATATCCAAGATAATGGACCTTCTTGAGGAAAAAGGAAAGTTCGTGTCAGAAGCGACAGTAAAAAGAGTGTTTTCAGAAGGCTCAGAGGATTTCAATTTTCGTTATCAGGATTCAATAGCTCCTCTTGCTGATGTACTTCTTGACTGGTATGGTGATTCGAGTGGGCTTGATGACGTTAGTGCTTTGAAGCAGATTATCCATGACAAGAATCAGACTATAGAGTTTATGATGATAAAATTCGAGGAGCAGAAGACGGCGTATGAAAAAAATGTTGCTCACCTGAAGGAGCAAATTCAGAGCCTGAATGAAAGACTCGATTTTCGTGAAAGGGTCGTTGACAGAAAGGACGCAGTTATCGAAAAACTGCTGAATGCATATCTCCTAAAAGAAATGGAAAATGTAGAGGTATAGAAACGCGCCATTTCAACCACTTGTTAACCACTTATTTGCAACAAAAACTGCTAAAAACCGCTTGAAGCCACTAAAAGCAAACAGTTAAAATCCCGCGAAATACAGCCATTTTCGTGTTTTACTAAAAATAACGAAAAGGCTCTTGCTCAATTCGAATCCCCTATGCTCCACCAGATTTAGGGCTCGGAAATGGCTATAAACAGCTGTTTCCGGGTTTTTGTTTTTTATTTGAATTTCCATAACCACTTATTGACCACTTTTTGTTCGTATAGATAAGGTATGCCGAGGCAAGGGAGGCCGAGGGCGGTCTCCCCTACATTCGATCAATTCAAATATACCATGATATAAACCAAGGACGCTCAATGAACGTCTCTGCTGTTTGCTTATTTTAATAGATGAACGTGTAGGGGCGGCCATTGGCCGCCCGCTTTTTTGCTTATATAGACAAGGTATGCCGAGGCAAGGGAGGCCGAGGGCGGTCTCTCCTACATTCGATCAATTCAAATATACCATGATATAAACCAAGGACGCTCAATGAACGTCCCTGCTGTTTGCATATTTTAATAGATGAACGTGTAGGGGCGGCCATTGGCCGCCCGCTGTTTTGTTCGTATAGAAAAGGGAGGCCGAGGACGTCCTCCCCTGTATTTAGCTCCAGGACAGCTTATTATCCGTCTCAACGACTGGGTGAAGGA
>Ga0256404_1010393_pt1 | contig 12877 bp, 12 predicted proteins | sample RumenRJG_01DNA_FD_185990 | JGI IMG/M metagenome (GOLD analysis project Ga0256404, IMG submission 185990) | Bovine rumen microbial communities from Lethbridge, Alberta, Canada - RJG_01 | ecosystem: Host-associated > Mammals > Digestive system > Stomach > Rumen | place: Canada: Alberta | collected...
TAATGTTACGAAGGCGGCCGGCTCGAACGAGAGCCGGCCGCCTTTGCTGTATGGAGAAGATTCTTTGCTTCGCCCTTCGACAGGCTCAGGGCAGGCTTCAGAATGACAGTCTGGGGCGTTTAGAATATCAGCAGGTAGATGCAGGAGGCGAAGGCTGCTCCGACGATGGGGGCTATGGAAGGAATCCAGCTGTAGCCCCATCCGCTGCCGCCCTTTCCCTTGATGGGGAGGATGGCATGGGCAAGCCTGGGGGAGAAGTCCCTGGCGGGATTCATGGAGTAGCCTGTGGTGGCTCCGAGCGACATGCCGATTGCTACGATGACTGCGGGGACGGGGAAGGCTCCTATGGCTCCGAGGCCGATGGGAACTCCGCCGACCTGGGGCAGGTTGCCCTTGGTGCCTATCAGCAGCACCAGGAACACCAGCATGAAAGTGGCCACGAATTCGCAGAAGAAGTTGACCGTCTTGTGCTCGATGGCGGGTATGGTGCAGAAGCAGCCGAGAATCGTCTCGGGTTCGTCGCTGGTGGCGGCGAAATGGTCCACGTAGAAGGCGTACATCAGGACGGCTCCGCAGAAGCCTCCGAGCATCTGGGCCACGATGTAGGGGAGGACATAGGCCCAGGGGAAGGTGCCTGCGAGGGCGAACCCGATGCTGATGGCGGGGTTGAGGTGGGCACCGGAATAAGGACCGGCCACGAAGATGCCGGCCATGACGGCGAGGCCCCAGGCGATTGTTATGACAATCCAGCCGGCACCCCGCGCCTTGGACTCCTTGAGGTTGACCGCACAGCATACTCCGTCTCCGAAGAGGACAAGTATCATGGTTCCAAGGAACTCAAACAGACATTTTGTCAGGAGTGTAGTTTCCATATCATTCAAGGTTAATTGGTTATACTTTCATTATTTCCCGGAGAGGGCCCTCTTCACGGCATCCTTCCACAAGGCTTTATGCCTGGAGACGGAGTCCTGGTCTGCGGAAGGCTCGAAGACCCTGTCCACCTGCCATTGGCTGGCGATATCCTCGAGTCCGTCCCAGAAGCCGACGGCCAGACCGGCGAGGTAGCACGCCCCCATGGCCGTGGTCTCGGTGACTTTTGGCCTGACGACCTTCGCTCCCACCATGTCGGCCTGGAACTGCATCAGAAGGTTGTCGCGTGATGCGCCTCCGTCCACTTTGAGTTCAGAGAGCCTGATCCCTGCGTCCTTTTCCATGGCGCTCACGATGTCCATGGTCTGGAAGGCGATGCCTTCGAGGGCCGCCCTCGCGATGTGGGCCGCCGTGGTGCCCCTGGTTATGCCGTAGATGCACCCTTTGGCGTAAGGGTCCCAGTACGGGGCCCCGAGGCCTGTGAGGGCGGGTACGAAGCAGACCCCTCCGTTGTCGGGGACGGTCTTAGCGAGGGCTTCGATGTCGGAAGAGGAACGGATGATGCCTAGCCCGTCCCTGAGCCACTGCACGACGGAGCCACCCACGAAGATGCTGCCTTCAAGGGCGTAGTTGACTGTATCCCCGATCTTCCACGCGACGGTGGTGAGAAGGTCGTTCTCGGAGATGATGGGCTTCGTGCCCGTATTCATGAGGAGGAAGCAGCCGGTGCCGTAGGTGTTCTTCACCGAGCCGGGGCTTGTGCACATCTGGCCGAAAAGGGCGGCCTGCTGGTCTCCGGCTATGCCGGCTATGGGGACCTCGTGGGCGAAGATGGTGGTCTTGGTGTGGCCGTAAACCTCGCTGGAAGAGCAGACCTTCGGCATCATGGAGCGGGGGATGCCGAAAAGCTCCAGAAGATCGTCGTCCCATTCCAACGTGTTGATGTTGAAGAGCATCGTCCTGGAGGCGTTGCTCACGTCGGTCACATGGACCTCCCCTTTGGTAAGGTTCCACACGAGCCATGAGTCCACCGTTCCGAAACGAAGTTCCCCCGCCTCGGCGCGGGCCCTCGCTCCCGGGACGTTCTCGAGGATCCAGCGGATTTTCGTGGCGGAGAAATAGGCGTCGATGATGAGCCCCGTTTTTTTTCGGATACTGTCGGTGAGGCCTTTGGCCTTGAGGGAGTCGCAGTATTCCCCGGTACGCCTGTCCTGCCATACTATCGCGTTGTACACGGGTTCCCCGGTGGCCGCGTCCCACACGAGGGTGGTCTCCCTCTGGTTGGTTATCCCTATGGCGGCAATGTCCTTTCCTCCGATGCCTATGGAGGTGATGGCTTCGGCTATGACAGCCGCCTCGGAGGACCAGATTTCCCTGGGGTCATGCTCCACCCATCCCGGTTGGGGGAAATGCTGGGTGAATTCTTTCTGGGCCACGGAGCGGATGTTTCCGCCGTGGTCGAACACTATCGCTCTCGAGGAACTTGTGCCCTGGTCCAGGGCTAGGATGAATTTCTCCATAGCCGTCTATGCCGTCTGGAAGATAGCCTTGAGGTATCCGAAGGACTCCGCTATGCCCATGAAGGGATTGTCCATGTCCTTTTCGTATTCGAGGCTGCACATTCCGCTGTAGCCCACCTTGCGCATAGCATTGAACAGGGCGACGAAGTCGATTTTGCCCCTTCCCAGCTCGATGGCGTGGCCGGCCTTGGTGGAATCGGTCACATCCTTGATGTGCATGTCGAAAATCCTGCTGTGATATTTTTTCATGTCAGCCACGGGGTCGCAGCCGTCCCTGAGGTCGTGGCCGATGTCCAGACACATTCCCAGGCGTGGATCGAGGTCTTTGACCTTATTCCAGATCACGGTCGCATTCTGGAAAATCTCGATGTCGGGGCCGTGGAGGTGGATGGCATAGAGGATCTCGGGATATTCCTTGAGCTTTTTGTCCACGTAGGGGAGGATCTCATAGTCGGGAACGCCCACGAGGACCTTCACTCCCACCCTTCTGGCGTATGCGAAAGCCCTGTCGGCCTCGGCTTCGGTCTTCATGTAGATGGGGCCCACGCCGTAGCCCTTCACCCCGTATTCCGCGCATTTCGCATGGAAGGCCTTGATCTGCTCGTCCGTAGCATCGAGGGGAAGATGGAAGTCCTTGATGCACAGGTTGTGGACGTCGAGTTGCCGGAGGGTCTTGAGGGCGGTCTCTAGGTCGAAGCGGGCAAAGGTGTAGCCTGCGCAGCTGAGCTGGAACGGGAGTTTCCTGTCCTTCAATGCCTTTACTTTAGGGTTTCCTGCCGTGGCGGCAATGATGTCGGCGCCGCCGAGCCCCCCTGCCATGACGAGGGCAGTGCCTGCCATGGAGGTTTTCAAGAATTCACGTCTTTTCATGATATGCAGTGGTAAAAATTATTCTGACGTACCAATATAGCCAGAATAATCGTCAATCGCAAATCCGGACGGAACCGGTTCAAGCTAAAGAGCAGAGGAGTGTGGCGCTGGTGCAGTCCCTGACCAGGACGCGTACATAGTCGCCGGCATGCAGGCCGGAGGCGGGGAATACGCACATCTTGTTGTTGGAAGCCCTGCCGCAGAATTCATCTCCGTTGCGTTTTGACGGACCTTCAACGAGGACTTCGAATTCCTTGCCTATGTCCCTTCGGTTGCTCTCCAGGCTCAAGTTGTTCTGGAGGTCGATGATCTCGTTGAGCCTGCGGATCTTTACATCTTCAGGCACATTGTCGGGATACTTCCTGGCTGCCAGGGTGCCCGGCCTTTCGGAATAGCGGAACATGAATGCGGAGTCGAAGCCAACCTCACTGAAGAGGGAGAGCGTAAGGGCGTGGTCTTCTTCAGTTTCTCCGCAGAAACCGGCGATCACGTCGGTGGAAATGCCGCAGTCAGGCATCACGGAGCGGATTTTGGCAACCCTTTCCAGATAGCCTGCGCGGGTGTACCTCCTCCTCATCTTTTCAAGCATGGCATCGCTTCCGGACTGGACGGGGAGATGTATGTGGCGGCAGATGTTGGGGTGTGCGGCCATGGTGCAGATGACTTCATCGCTGATGTCCTGCGGATTGGAGGTGGAGAACCTGACCCTCAGGTCGGGGGCGACGGCGGCCACCATCTCCAGGAGGGCGGCGAAATTGACGGAACTCCCGTCAGGACCCTTCCAGAGGTAGGAGTCCACATTCTGTCCCAATAGTGTAACTTCCTTGTAGCCTTTATCATGTACGTCGCAGGCCTCGCGGACGATGGTGTGCGGGTCGCGGCTGCGCTCGGCTCCCCTGGTATATGGGACGACGCAGTATGAGCAGACGTTGTTGCATCCCCTCATTATGGAAATGAAGGCAGAGACGCCGTTCTTGTCTGTCCTTACGGGGGTTATGTCCTCATAGGTCTCGTCCCTTGAAAGGCGTACGTCGATCTGGGGCCCTTCCCCGGTTATGCTCCGGAGCATTTCAGGAAGCCGGCGATAGGCGTCAGGACCGGCCACCAGATCTACCTTCCTGGTGTCCAGGAGGCTGTCCTTCAGCCTTTCAGCCATACATCCGAGAATCCCGACAATCACTCCGGGACGGGCTTCCTTCTCCTGGTTGAACACGGCTATCCTTCCCCATATCCTCTGTTCGGCGTTGTCCCTGACCGAGCAGGTGTTGGCCATTATCAGGTCTGCCGCACCGATTTCGGAAGTCCTTTCGTATCCTTCCTTTTCCAGGATGGAGAAAATCACTTCCGTGTCGGCCACGTTCATCTGGCATCCGTATGTCTCAATGTAAACTTTCTTCCCCATGTTCCAAATCGGTATGACGAGGCAAAGATAGGACTTTTGAACGGATATCTATTTTTTTCTTATCTTTGTCAGAATGAAAAAGATTATCACCAGACTCTTACCTTTGGTTCTCGCATGCCTTGTGACGGCGGCGGGCTGCTCGAAGGTGAAGGACATAAAAATCAATTCCTGCGGGCTGGAGTCATTCACTCCGAAGGGGTTGAGGGCTGCCAAGGCCGTGCTTGCCCTGGAAATCGACAATCCTGCTTTCGCTTTCGGAATCCAGAACCTGGACGGTGTCATCAAGTATAAGGGAGAGGATTTCATCTTTTTCAAGTCGGACGGCGTCGATGTCGCCAGGAAAAGCGTCAGGGTGTATGACCTGCCGTGCGAAGCGTCCCTGGCCGAAGGGGTCTCCATCACACGCCTGCTAAGTGTGTTGAGCGGGGGCACGGAGGGACTCACAGCGGATATAAATGCCAAGGTCCTGCTGAAGAAGGGCGTGGGAAAGACGTTGAGATTCAAGGATTTGAATATTCAGGAACTTATGAAGGAAAGCAAAGCGGGGAAGGAGCCTGAACAGAAAAAGATATGAGAAAGATACTGATATCCATAATGGTCCTCGCGGCCTCCGCTTTGGCCCTCAAAGGCCAGGACGTAGTCGTGCCTTCAGGGTACAATCTTGTGGATTCGCTGGTGTACAGGCCTGCGGCCACCCAGGACTCCACCCTTTCCGGGAAGAACATTTTCTCCATCCTTCCCAAGAAGTCCAAAGGCGACAAGGCTGATGTGAACGTCCATCAGTCGCAGGCTGTCCAGAACGCCATGCTGAAGACCATCGCCAATAATCCTTCACGTACCATGAACGGTTACCGGGTGAGGATATTCTTCGACAACAAGCAGAATTCCCGAGGGGCTTCCGAGGCTGCCGCCGGCCGTTTCAAAGGCATGTACCCGGGCACGGCGGTCTACCGCACATACACCAATCCCTTCTTCAAGGTAACGGTGGGGGATTTCCGCACCAGGAGTGAAGCGCTCCAGCTGCTCAGCGCCATCAAGAATGAGTTCCCTTCCTCTTTCGTGGTGAGAGAAAAGATCAATTATCCGGTAGTGGACAAGAGGCACTCGTTCGTGGCTGACACCGTTCTCGTGATGAGGCCTGTTGGGCAAAAGAATTAGCCTATGCTCAAACAAGGACTGGAACTCAAGCAGACCCAGAAGCTATCTCCGCTTCAGATACAGACCATCAAGCTTATAGAGCTGCCCATCCAGGAACTGGAGCAGCGCATAAAGGACGAGCTTGAGGACAATCCGGTGCTTGACGATCCCCAGCCCTCGGATAAGGAAGACGACGAGCCCAAGGATGTTTCCCTCGATGAGATAAACGAAGATGATTCCATTCCGGGTTACCGACTGAGGGTCAACAATTATGGGAAGGACGAAAAGCCCCAGTACAACACCTTCTCCGTCAAGGAGAGTTTTACCCAGAGCCTGATGGACCAGCTCGGATTCAGGAACCTGACGAAACATGAGTACGCCGTCGCGGCCTTTATCATCGGAAGCCTGGACGAGGACGGATACCTGCGCCGTGACATCGAGAGCCTGGTGGACGACCTTGCCTTCAGGGCCAATATAGAGACTGATGCTGAAGAGGTTGAAAGGATGCTCCGGATCATCCAGGAGTTCGAGCCTGTGGGCGTAGGAGCAAGGAATCTGAGGGAATGCCTGCTGCTTCAGCTGAATGCGGCCCGACGGACTCCGGAGGTCGAGAATGCCACGATTCTCCTTACGGACCATTTCCAGGATTTCTCCAACAGACATTTCCAGAAGATTATGAGCCGGATGGGCATAGGGGAGGAGGAACTGAAGGCTGCGATGAACAGGATACTGAAGCTAAATCCCTCGCCCGGGGGGCAGATAGACGACTCCTACAACGACCAGGCCCAGCAGATCGTCCCGGACTTCGTCCTCAACATCGAGGATGGGGAGATGAAGCTTACAATGCCCAGGTTCTCCATTCCGGAGATCCGGGTCAACCGCAAATATGCCAGCATCCTGAGCGAGACCACCAGTTCGTCTCCCAGAGAGCAGAAGGAGGCAGCCACATTCGTGAAGCAGAAACTGGATTCGGCCAAGTGGTTCCTCGAGGCTTTGAAGCAGAGGCAGAATACCCTCAGGAGCACCATGCAAGCCATCCTGGACTATCAGCACGACTATTTTCTGGACGGTGACGAATCCAACCTCCGCCCCATGGTCCTGAAGGATATAGCCGAGAAGACGGGCTTCGATATTTCCACCATCTCAAGGGTAGTGAATTCCAAGTATATAGAAACCCATTTCGGGATATACCCCCTCAAGTATTTCTTCTCCGAAGGATTGAAGAACGAAGAGGGCGAGGATGTGTCGACCCGTGAGTTGAAGAAGGCGCTCCGCGAGTGCGTGGATGCAGAAGACAAGCACAAGCCTCTTACGGATGACCAGCTGGTCATGGAGATGAACAAGAGAGGCTACAAGGTTGCCCGCCGCACCATCGCCAAGTATCGCGATGTGCTGGACATTCCAAAAGCCAGATTGCGTAAGGAATTATAGCTTGGCTCCGAAGGCCAGGTCGCCCGCATCGCCCAGCCCCGGGACGATGTAGGATTTGCTCGTGAGCTCCTCGTCAATGGCGCAGGTCCACAACGTGGCCTCCTTGGGAAGTCTTTTCTGAAGGAATTCTATCGCATAGACGCTGGAGATTGGACAAACGAAGTGGGTGTAGGCAGGGTCGCCTCCCTGGTCCTTCAGCCTGTTCCAGGCGATTTCTATGGATGCTCCCGTAGCCAGCATGGTGTCGGAAAGGATGAGGGTCTTGCCTGAAATATCGGGGCAGGTGCAGTATTCGATGTTGATGTGGAAGTCGTCTCCCCTGTCATATTTGCGGAAAGCGGCGATGAAAGCGCTCTCGCAGCCGTCAAGGACGTCGATGATTCCTTCATGAAGGGGAATTCCAGCCCGGAGGATGGTGGCTGCGACAATCGGGGTGTCGAAGGTGGAAACAGTCGCGGTACCAAGCGGGGTGACAACTTCTTTTTCGCTGTACTTCAGTGTCTTGCTTATTTCATAAGCGAAGATGTTCCCTAGTCTTCGAAGGTTGGTGCGGAAACGCAGGGGGTCCTTCTGGACCTTGATGTCGCGCATCTGCGCCATGAAGTTGTTGGCAACGGAGTTGGTCTCGCCCAGGTTGATGACTTTCATGTTTTTCGAATGCTTGATCCGAAAAACAAATATAGTCTTTTATTTCAGAAAACCGAAATCAATCCGAAAAATCATGTCTATAACCCTTCTCCTACCCTTTCGTCCGCAAAGCTGTAGAACTGACGGTCGGTGATGACCACGTGGTCCGTTAGGATGATGTCGAAGGTGGAAAGTGCGGAGCGGAGCTGGCCGGTAAGCTGGATGTCGCTACTCCCGGGATGCGGATTTCCCGAGGGGTGGTTGTGGACGAGGATGACGCTTCCGGCATGTTTGTCAAGGGCGTGGCGGACAATGACCTTGCTGTCCACGGTTGTGCTGTCCAGGCCGCCGTTGCTGATCCGTTCCTTGTCAATGAGGCGGTTGGCCCTGTTGAGGTAGAGGACCCACGCTTGCTCCTCCTTCAGGCCCAGGAGCTCAGGAATCATCAGGTCGAACACGGCCCTTGGTGAGTTAATGGGGAGACGGTCGTTCCTCTTTATCTCCAGGACGTACCGTTTCCCGAGTTCCATCGCGGCCGCCAGGGTAGCCGCCTTCCCGTTCCCGATCCCCCCTGTGTGCCTGAGCCTGTCGGCTGACATCGAGGCCAGGCTTTGAAGGCTTCCGCCAGCTTCTGCCAGAAGGAGGGAGGAAATCTCCAGGACGTTCCGCTCCCGTGTTCCGGTGCGGAGAAGGATGGCTAAGAGTTCGGAATTCGAAAGGGAGGAAACTCCGCGTCGGAGCATTTTCTCCCGTGGCCTGTCTTCCAGGCACAGATCTTTAATCTTCATGTTTTCCAAAGTTTAAGTTGTTTCCTGCAAGATAGCGAATTCCTGCCTTTCACGCAACCCTGTTCCGACCTGTCTTCAACGAAAAAAGCACGAAAGAGCTTCCTTTCGTGCTTTTTCGCCGGGCGGCCCGATAGGATCCGTCATCCTGCTATTCCTGGATGAAAGCGACGATTTCGCCCTTGGCTACCTTGTCGCCCTGTTTGCCGGTGACGGCGACAACCCTTCCGGTGACGGCGGGAATGAGTTCCTCCATTCCGTAGTAAGTCTGCACATAGCCCATAGGCTCTCCGGCTTTCACGGCCGTGCCTGCGATGGGAGCAGCGCTGTCGTCATCCACGTCCACCTGCCAGACCAGGCTTCCCTTGGCGGGAGCCTGTACGGGAACCGCATGTGGATAGCGTTTCGTGTATTCTTCGACATCGAACTTGGGCATTTCGACCACGGGGCGTACCACTTCTATCGGGGCTCCGGCCTTGGCTTTCATCTCGGCCAGGTCCTTGTTGAACCTCTCTTTGGCTACTCCGCTCTTGTAATCCCTGTACTGGCGCTCATGCATGGCGAATTCGAAGAGCTCCTCTTCGTCTTCCCCGACATCCCAGCCCTCTTCCTTCATCATCTGGCGGAAGTGCGGCAACTCGTCGGGATACATGTCCTGAGGGTCTCCGTCGTAGAATTCCAGTCCTTTTTCCTTCGCCAACTCCACGATCTCGGGAGCCAGTGGTCCGGGCAAGGTGCCCATCTTGCCGAGGATCATTCCCCAGGTGTCCTTGTCGATGGTGGTCCAGCGAGGCTTGCCGTTGAGGGTGTTCAGCAGGTTCATCAGCGCGGTGTTCTTCACGTACTGGCTGCAAGGGGTCACGAGCGGGGGATACCCGAGGCGGGGCCATACATACTCCACTTCCTGGAACAACTTCACCATGAGGGTGTCAAGGCTCATTTCCGGACGTCCATGGGCCCTTTCTGCGGCGTTGATCGCACCCTGGAAGCCCTTGAGGTCAGCCATCATCGATCCCATCATTCCTCCGGGGAGACCGCAGCCTACGAGGAGGGAGGACATGATGTAGTTGGAAGGGTTGATCCAGTAGCCGAGGAAGTCGTCGATGAACTTCTGAGTGAGGCGGCGGACTTCCATGTATGCGTCCATGTCCAGATCCTTTACGAGGAAGCCGTCGGCCTTCATCATCTCACGGATGGTGATCACGTCCGGATGTATCTTTCCCCAGGAAAGGGGTTCTACGGCAACATCGAGGTAATCGGCGCCGGCACGGGCCACTTCAAGCATGGAAGCGGGGGAGAATCCGGGGCCGGTATGGCCGTGATACTGGATGACGATATGGGGATACTTCTTCTTTATCTCATACACGAGCTGGCCGAGGGAGGTAGGACGGCCGATTCCGGCCATGTCCTTGAGACAGATCTCGTCAGCCCCGTATTCGACCACCTTGTCCACTATGTCCATATAGTATTCTACGGTGTGGACCGGAGACCAGGTGATTGACAGGGCGACCTGGGAGATCATTCCGCCTTTCTTGGCGTAAATGACCGACCTTTTCAGGTTCCTGGGGTCGTTGAGGGCGCAGAAGGAACGGGAAATGTCAGTGCCCTGCGCCTTCTTGACCTTGTACATCAGTTCCCTGACGTCGGCAGGGACCGGGTTCATCCTGAGGGCGTTCAGTCCGCGCTCAAGCATGTGGGTCTGGATGCCGACCTTGTGGAAAGGCGCCGTCCATTTGCGCACGGCCACGTTCGGGTTCTCTCCATAAAGGAGGTTTACCTGCTCGAAAGCGCCTCCGTTGGTCTCAACGCGGTCGAAGCACTTCATGTCAATGATGGCCGGGGCCACTTCAAGGAGCTGGTCAACCCTCGGGGTATACCTTCCCGAAGACTGCCACATGTCCCTGTAAACCAGTGAGAACTTGATTTCTCTTTTAGTATTGATGTCCATATTCAGAAATTATCCTAAGTTAAAAATGCCGGCAGCCGCCGGGAAGCGCCCGCCCACAATCAGACAAATATAGGGAATATTCTCAATTTTTCGGAAAGAATTTGCATCGAATGATTTTTTTCGTACCTTTGCAATCCATCAATTGACACGGTGCGATTAGTTCAGTTGGTAGAGCACCAGATTGTGGTTCTGGTTGTCGTGGGTTCGAGCCCCACATCGCACCCCAAAAAAGATTCGGGTCGGCATTTGCCGGCCCTTTCTTTTTTGGGGCGCGATGCCGCCTTCGGCGGTCGCACCTTTACGTTACCCCACCCCCAAACCCCCGCCCTCGGGGCGGTGGCTTAGTCGCTTCGCTCCGAAAGTGTGGAATCAACGCAAACTCATGGAATCTTGCCAGTCCTTCTCACCCGGCCCGTTTCCGTCGCTTTAGGGCCTGAAAAGGGTTTTTTGTCTTCCTCCCGGCCAGTTTCAGTCATTTTCAGGCCCGGAACGGATGTGGTCGCCATCGAAGGTTTCGTCTCCGTCGGTGGGCGCAAGGTTCAGCGCTTCAATAGCCGTGAGGAGTTTGAAAGGGCCGTCAAGCAGGCGCCCGGCGTAGTTGTAGATTTTACCCCGCCCTCAAAGCCAAGTGACGATGGAAAGAATGAGAACGACGATTTGCCGTTCTGAAGCCATTGTCATGCTATAACGCAGAAGTGTCATAGAGAATAGCGTATCATAACAAGTCCGTTGATAGTCCCATCCTGTTCCGAGGAGAGGTAATGGTTCAAATGTGACGAAGGACAGCAATAGTAGTTACTGCCTGCATATATGACACCAAGCGGGAATACTGCACCTTCCTTTGTCTGCCGGGCGACCTTGTATTCCTTTTTCGCAACATCATATATGAGTACATGATACTCTCCATTCAACTCAAAGGAAAGGTATATCCTGTCGGTTGTTTTCTGGACATTGGTGACGGACAAGGCGCTTCCCCCAAAATCAAAAACGTATGCTGGCCATATGAAATCATCTTTAGTGTAACCGAAAATCTCCCCTGAATGGGATTGAAAGCTATAAACGGAATCATCACAACGGAAAAAGCGGCTATTCTGAACTTCTAACGCCGAAGTATATCTGTGCGAAACCAAATAATCCGGTGCAGGACGCGCCACGGAGTAAAACCTGTTCTTGCCAATCATATAGCCGCAGTCATATGCATCCCCGTTCAGAAAGCCAAGCATGTCTATCGAGTCATTATCCACTCTTGCTACACATTTCAAGGTAACGTCATTATCCTGGATCACGTAAGTTACTGAGAGGGTACCATCATCAATGGCATATTCGAAAATGGCTTTCTCTGTCAGAACATCAAGGAGCAAATCCTGATACACCGAGAAATCGATGATGGTTTCTTCACATTTTACAGAGGTTACAAAACTGCCGTTCCAGTCGAAGACCAGTATTTCGTTTTTCTCCTTATCCAAAAGGAAGAAGCGGTCCGCAGCCACATCCATCACTACACGCCCTTCCTGTCCGAGGCTGGTTTCGCCCGGGGGATGGAGAGGGATTACATTAGCCCCGGAGTATAGGTCTTGTTCGCTCACCTGTTTTTTCAACGCCTTGTTGACATTGACCTTCAACAGGTTTGAATTGTCCTGCCCACAGGAACAAATCAGAGCACAGGCTAGTATTAAAAGTAGTTGTCGCATTGGGATAATCTACAAGCGGGGCTTCTGAACAATCCTCACGACAAGAGAAATGAGATATATCATCATTCCATAAATGACAGGAATCAAAATGACCTTCACCCCGAAAAGAACTCCGGGGGATATCAAGTCGAAAAGACCATTAACTCCTTCACCTCTATCCCATGCGACCTGCTGTAAGGTGGAGAAGAATTGGTAAAGCGAGAATAGGGGTGTCATGAGGCCAAAAACAAGGGCGAAGTTACCGATTTCTTTTACCCAACGCGGTGCTTTCCAGGCAGCGAAGAAAACGGCGACTAACAGAACTGTGAGTATGGACATAAAAATAAGTCCTCCTTCCATAAACAATTTAAACATAAAGCAAAAGAGTTTTACGGTTTATTCTGTAAGCAAAAGTAAAATAATACTGATATCCATCCAAGCCGAACCCCCACGAACGTGAGTTAAAACCCCAATGTCGCGGTTTAAACTGGCAAAACTTTTGTTTGTTTGCTATATTTGTGTCGATGGTGAAACGGCTACTCGTCATATTGTACTGGATTGCCGCCACTCTGTTGGTGGCGATTTGCCTCTGCAACTTGGGATACCGGTTCATTGAA
>Ga0256404_1010394_pt1 | contig 12876 bp, 10 predicted proteins | sample RumenRJG_01DNA_FD_185990 | JGI IMG/M metagenome (GOLD analysis project Ga0256404, IMG submission 185990) | Bovine rumen microbial communities from Lethbridge, Alberta, Canada - RJG_01 | ecosystem: Host-associated > Mammals > Digestive system > Stomach > Rumen | place: Canada: Alberta | collected...
AAAGAAGGAAGCCCGCATAGCGGAGGCAGAGGGACAGGTGGCACGTTTCAATGCCATGTACGACCAGTACAGACTCAATCCCCTCATCACAAAGCAGCGTATGTTCTATGAAGCCATGGAGGATATCCTTCCGGATCTCAAGGTCATAATCGATGACGGCGGCACACAGACCATGCTTCCTCTTGAAAGCTTCGTAAATTCTGCTTCTGCCGTAAGCAGCAACGTCCAGGCATCGCCGGCTTCTTCCAAAGATACCGGTTCCGCTGTCGAAACAGATGAGCATACAGAGGAGGATACAAATTCATGAAAAAAACCACATTGATCAGGATAATCGCAGTAGCTGTACTGATCTTTTTCCTGATGATCTCCGGCTCGTTTTTTTACACCGTTGCTCCAAACGAATACGGCGTCGTGACTCATCTCGGCCGAATAACAAGAGTATCCACCGAAGCCGGTTTTTACAGTAAGCTGCCGTTTTTCGAGAGCGTAAGATTTATACCCAAGGATCTTCAGATCTATGACATTCAGCCTTCCGATGTCATCACAAAGGATAAAAAGTCAATGATCGCCGATGACTTCATCCTTTGGAAGGTAACTGACCCGGTCAAGTTCACACAGACCCTGAATGCTTCTACTAGAAGTGCCGAGGACCGTGTGGGTGTTGCCGTTTACAATGCCACAAAGAACATACTTTCATCCATGTCTCAGGACGAGGTCATTGCCGCAAGAGGTGAGCAGCTCACAAAGCTCATAACAGAGGATTCCAACTCTGATATCGGAGGATACGGAATCACCATCTATCAGGCAAAGATCAAAGCTCTGGATCTTCCCGATGACAACAAGGATGCCGTATACGAGCGCATGATCTCCGAAAGACAGAACATCGCCGCTTCCTATAAGGCACAGGGCGACAGTCAGGCTCAGAAGATCAGGAACGACACCAACCGTCAGGTGACCATCATGGAGGCTGAGGCTGAAAAGCAGGCTGCCATCACAGAGGCCGAAGGTGAAGCAGAGTACATGAAGACTCTTTCCGAAGCCTACAATACAACCGACAAGGCGGATTTCTACAACTATATCCGTTCCCTGGATGCTCTGAAGAATTCCTTGAAGGGCAGAGGAGATAAGACCATCATCCTCGACAAGGATTCCGAAATCGCAAAGATACTCTACGGAACGGGACTGAACTGATAAGGCCTGTAATTCCGTCTCATATGGTCTTAATTCAGACTATAGGCGTTTTCAAAAGCTCATGGTACACTTGTGCCATGAGCTTTTCTAATGAACAAATTGCTGCAATACATCATGTAAAAGGGCCCGCCATGGTGCTGGCAGGTCCGGGTTCCGGAAAAACCACCGTCATAACCCACAGGATCATGCACCTCCTGTCAATAGGCGTCCCCCCTGACAGGATACTCGTCATAACATTTACAAAGGATGCCGCCACGGAGATGGAGGCCCGCTTCAAAAAACTCCTTGCTGGAGATTCAAAAAAACCCGCTTTTTGTAAAGGCGGCGGAGAGGTCTCCTTCGGCACATTTCATTCCGTTTTTTTCTACATACTGCGTCTCCGATACAATCTTTCCTTCAAAAATATCATCACAGACAGAAATAAGACCCTTCTTCTCCGGGAACTCACCGAAAGAGAACGGATAGACAGTTCCTATGATACTGATTTTTTCCGTCTTCTTCTGTCTGAAATCTCAAAATATAAATCCCTGGGAGAAGCGGGTACCTCTTTCCGTTCAAAGCTTATGGACACTGAACAATTCAAGAGGATCCTGAGCTCTTATCAGAATGAATTAAAATCACAAAGGCTGCTTGATTTCGATGATATGCTGCTTTTATGTCATGAGCTGTTCCTGAGAGAACCAGAAGAAAGAAAGCTCTGGCAGAGTAAATTCAGCTTTATACTGGTGGATGAATTCCAGGATATAAATCCCGTCCAATACAGCATAGTGCGCATGCTTGCAGAACCCGAGAACAATCTTTTCATAGTCGGGGATGATGACCAGTCCATATACCGTTTCAGAGGAGCAGAGCCTTCGATCATGCTTGGCTTCGAAAGGGATTATCCCGGGGCAGTACGCATACTTCTTTCCAACAATTACCGGTCACGGAGAGAGGTGGTAAGCTTCGCAAAGAATGTGATAAGCCATAATAAGCAGCGTTTCAAAAAGGATATAAAAGCCGCAAACGGTCCCGGAGGATCAACTCTGTACTACAGAGCCGACAATACTGCTTCAGAGTACTCCCAGGTCATAAGAAACATAAAAAGAGAGCAGAACTCAGGTGTCCCTTTAAGTGAAATCGCCGTACTTTTCAGGACTGAGACCATCATTCAGCCTCTTATTGCGGAACTTAACCGGACACAGATCCCATTCTGTCTGAAAAACAAGGTAAGGAGCATCTACGAAAGCAGTACAGCAGAGGACTTCATTTCCTACATCAGACTTTCCCTGAACATGGGGAATCGTGCAGATTTTCTCCGTGTTATGAACAAGCCCCTGAGATATATTTCGAGAAAAGCACTTGATGCCCGTGAAATGAATTTTGAAAAGCTGAAAGCGTACTACAGCCGTTCCTCTAGAATGCAGCTCACCATCGACCTGTTTATCCGTGATCTTCAGAATATCAGAAACCTTCCCACTGTTGCTGCCCTTATATACATCAGAAAAAAGATAGGCTATGAGAATTATCTTGAGGCCTTTCAAAGAGAAAACCATGAAAACCTCCAAAAGATACATGATATAATCAATGAGATTGAGGAGACCGCAAAGTCCTTCCCGGATAAAAGGAAGTGGCTTCAATATGTGGAATCCTACGGTGAAGAACTGAAGAAAATAAAGCCCGATACGGAAGAGGGCATACGTCTCATGACCTTCCACAGCAGTAAAGGTCTCGAATTTGACATCGTCCATCTTGTTGACGTAAATGAAGGAATCGTCCCTTACAGTAAGGCGGTGACTCCGGAGGATCTGGAGGAAGAACGCAGGGCATTTTATGTGGCTCTTACAAGAGCACGAAAGGAATTTCACATTTACTTCACAGAACAAAGATATAGTAAACATTGCAGTCCCAGCAGATTCATATCAGAAGGACTGAAATCATTTAAGAATTAACGCCTGATAGGAGGGTAGTTATGGATAAATTAAAGGTACTGGTTGTTGATGATGAAGAACGTATGCGGAAGCTTATTTCCGATTTTTTGAAAATAAAGGACTTTGATGTAATAGAAGCGGGAGACGGTGATGAAGCCGTGGACAGATTTTTCTCGGACAAAGACATCGCCCTTATCATCCTTGATGTAATGATGCCGAAGATGAACGGATGGGATGTTCTCAAAACCATAAGAGAACACAGCAAGGTCCCTGTCATCATGCTTACTGCACGTTCTGAAGAGCAGGATGAGCTTAAGGGCTTCGAATACGGCGCAGATGAGTACATTTCCAAGCCCTTCTCACCGAAGATACTTGTGGCAAGAGTTGAAGCCATACTACGTCGTTCGGGCATAAATCAGGATGATGTCATTAACATCGGTGGCATAGAGATCGACAAGTCCGCCCATTCCGTAAAGATCGACGGGGCGGAGGTGGAGCTTAGTTTCAAGGAATATGAACTTCTGGTATATTTCATTGAGAACAAGGGAATCGCACTTTCCCGTGAGAAGATCCTCAATAATGTGTGGAACTACGACTATTTCGGAGATGCCAGAACCATCGACACCCACGTGAAGAAGCTCAGAGCCAAGATGGGCACGAAGGGGGATTACATAAAGACAGTCTGGGGCATGGGATATAAGTTCGAGGTCTGAACCTTTTTTCAATCGCGCTTGATGTGCGGAACAGTCTTTTGTACCTTGACTCATACTTATGATCTGAGTGTCAAAAGTCGATATCGGCCCCCTTCTCGGGGGCTGGTGCTATAAGCTTTCTGTAAATAATAACTTAATAATGGATTTCCGGTCTGCTTCTGCAAAGGAGGCAGACTTTTTAATTTGGGGTCAATTGTGCACAGATATATTTATTCCCTCTTTTGATATTTATGTTTTTGCTGATATAATGTTAGTGATCATATCATAGGACAGGTGTAGGGAAGTTCCTGTTCATATGCTGATAAACCTAAAGACAATAGGAGGGGTTATGAGAAAACGAATATTTATAGTAGCTATGGCTACGGCTATGCTGCTGTCACTGGGGGCTATATCATCTATGGCTGATGGCGGTGCAGTAGATGGCAAAATAATCCATGGTGGAACAGAAACAGTTGATAGTATTGATACAACCAAGCAAAAGGGTGCAGTGGCTGAACCTATAGCTAACTCTTCAGATGATGGAACTGATAATGATGCCACACTTAATGTAAATAGCGATGTCAAGGTCAATGTCGAGCCTCCTGCTACTCCAACCGATGACACAGAAGGCATTAAAGCTGTAGCTGGAGCTGAGGAAAAAGCAGAAGTAAATGTAGGTACAGGCGGAAGTGGAGATGTTACGGTTACTGACAATACTACCACCTCCGGCTCTACAACCGGTGTTAGCGTAAGTGCAGACGCTGATAGCGATAAATCATCTGCCGCTGCCTCAGTCAAAGGAGACGTAACTGTAACTAGTTCTAATACCAATGATCATACCACTACAGGAATCGAAGTTTCATCATCTGAAAGCACTACAGGAGAAGCTACAACTTCTGTTAAAGTCTCCGGTGATGTAAATGTAACAGGTGCCAAAAATACTACAGGAATCAATGTTTCTGACAACGGCGGTAAAAACACTGTTGAAGTTGGCAAAAAACTTACCGTAAATAGTGGTAACGGAATTTCTACCGGAATTGCTGTTGCGGCTTACGGCGGTAATGATTCTGTTGAAGTTGGCAAAAATCTCACTGTAACCGGTAGTGAAGGAACAAAAGGTATTAGCATCACCACACAGGATAACGAGAACACTGAATCCACTGTAAAAGTCACCGTTAAGGGTGATGTAGACAGTTCCGATGATGGTATGGTTATCGAGACAGATGACGGTGATACAATCAATGTTGTAATCGAAGGCACACTTAAAGCGGAGGGAAACGCTATCGAAATAAAAACTCCGGATGCATACGATGACAGCAATTTAAGCATCACTGCCTGGAAGATAGAATCCGGCACTACAGGAGCTTTGGTTGCTGCAAACGGAGGAGATAACGTTTCAGAAGCACAGAAAACCGTAGCTGAAAAGGTTGAGAAATCCATCAACTATATTCTCAGAATAGACGAAAACTCTGCCAGCAATGTTTCATTTACAGGAAATAACATAACCAAAATCGGCGACCTGGATACTGCTCACGCAGGGGCTAACGTAGCAATCAAGCTGAACACACCTGACGGATACAGGGTAAAAAATCTTTACGGCGATGAATCTAATAATGTAAAATTGGAAAAAGGCAACGATGGTAATTACTATCTCGTTGTTCCATCAGGCGGTGGTGTCTGGGTAAGTCTCGAATTGGAGGAAATTCCTGATCCCGTCACTCCTGTCGATCCTGTTGATCCTGTTGATCCCGTAAATCCTGTTGTGCCAGCAGAGCCTTCCGATAATGATGACAGTAGTTCTGACCACTCTTATCTCGACAGAAACATTAACATATCAACTCTTTCAGACAGTGATATGTCATTTGATGAGAAAGAGGGTATACTGACCATTACCATTCCAAAGGGTATGAACGCATTTTACCTTGACTCATCAGTTCTTTTAGCCTTTAAGGCAAAGGGACTGAAGATCCTGAATCTTGATACCACAAGCGGAAAATACTCTATTCCTTTAACCAGCATAGACGACATAGTGAAGGAAGGAAATCTGCTTGCCTTTGTTATCAGAATCGAAAAGGTAGATATATACATCAATGGATTACTTACCAGAGAGTTCTACCGTGACAAAGTTGCTTGACATCCATAAGCTATCTGAAATCCGTTTCGGCACCTGCCGGAACGGATTTTTTTATGCGCGATACGGCCTAAAAATTCACAAAATAGCCAAATTATGGGTCTATGATATATACATACAGTGAGTTCCGTCAGGGGCTCTGCATTCATATTCCGAAAAAAGGATATAGCATCATGAAACAGCCTACTATTCTCAAAAAAAGCATCAAATGGCGGTATACCTGCATTTTCATATGCCTTATAGCGGTGATACTTGCAGCCATACTTCTGGTCAACACATTTCTTCTTGAACGTTATTACACCAAAGAGAAGATCACCACACTGGAGAACGCATACGAAACATTGGACCATATGATAAACACGGCGGCCGCGGACAATCAGAAGGTGTCATCACTTTTCCCTCTGAATTACGACACCTCCGATCCGAGCACCGAGACCCGGGCCACAGCCTATCTCAAGACCCTCTCCGAGACCTACAATGTCAACGTCCTTATCCTGGACACACAGACGGAAACCATTTTTTCCACCTTCGGAGACCTTAACTTTCAGTCCAGAAGGCTTAACCAGTACATCTTCGGGAACAGGACATACTCGACCGCAGAAATAGTAAAACGCTTTGACAACTACTCCATAGAGAAGAATTCCGACAATATCTCCAAAAGCACCTATCTCGAAAGCTGGGGATATTTCTCCGACAACACTACCTGCTTCATCATGTCCATGCCTGTCTCAAGTCTCAGGGAATCGGTCAGCTTCTTTAACCGTTTTCTTCTCATAATCGGTGTTTTCGCCATGATGGGTGGCTCCGTTATCGTCTACTTCATGAGCAGGGAGATAACAAAGCCCATTAACCAGCTTGCAAGACTCAGTGAGAAGATATCGGCTCTTGATTTCACGGCTCGCTATACAGGGGATTCCGTGGATGAAATAGGCGTTCTGGGAACTTCCATGAACACCCTGTCCGAGCGTCTTAAGACTTCCATTGCAGAGCTTAAAACCGCAAACAACGAGCTTCAGTCGGATATAGAGAACAAGACAAAGTACGCAGAACGCCAGCAGGAGTTCGTTGCCAATGTCTCCCACGAGCTTAAAACCCCCATAGCCCTGATACAGGGATATGCCGAAGGGCTCAATGAAGGGCTTGCCGATGATCCGGAATCGAGAGCCTATTACTGCGGTGTCATCGTGGATGAAGCCAGGAGAATGAACACTCTTGTACATGAACTAATGAATCTCAGCTCCATAGAGCAGGGAAAGGATCTTCCTGACTTCGCACTTTTCGATATCTCAAAGGTGGTGAAGGGGGTAATCACGAAGTCTGATATACTCATAAAACAGCAGGATGCTCACGTGGAGGTAGACATCCCCGAAGGTACCATGGTCTGGGCAGATGAATTCAAAATCGAACAGATCATCACCAATTATCTGAACAATGCCCTTCATCACCTGGAGCAGCCAAACAACATAAGCATTTACTCACAGCGTGAGCCCAATGATATCCTTTCCATCCATGTGACCAACACAGGAAAGCCTATACCGGAAGAGGATCTCATGAAGATATGGGAGAAGTTTTTCAAGGTGGACAAGGCCCACACCAGAAGCTATGGCGGAAGCGGTCTCGGTCTCAGTATAGTAAAGGCCATAGTTGATTCTCACCACCAGAAATGCGGTGCCAAAAACACAAGGACCGGTGTGGATTTCTGGTTCACTCTGGAGCGGGAGAACAAGAAGAAACCTTGAGAAACGTCTGGTGGGCTATGGGGACGGGGTTAGTGGTCCATTTTTGAAAAATGGACCACTAACCCCGTCCCCATAGCCCACTGGCTTGACTGACTCTCGATTTGAAACGGACTGATTTTTTATTCACTTTTCACTTTCTAAATACGGTATTTTAGATTAATATAGTCTGATGGCATAGAATCAAAAGGCCAAAACACCAACACTCAGCTTATTTTGGAGGTAATTATGATCAATCCGGCAGAAATGCTCAAAATCGGAGGCATACTTAGAAAATTTCAGAGCAATCACCCTAAGGTGGCAGCTTTTTTGAATCATGAACTTTCATCGGCCATTCCTGTAGGCTCTGTTATCGAAATGACGATCACAAAGCCGGGAGAGTCCCCTGTAACAACCAATTTCAGAGTTCTTCAGGATGATCTGGATATGGTTGAAACTCTTAAGAAAATGCAGAAGTAAAACACATGAATTTATCGAACTTATTAAAAGATCCCATAGACATCCCTTTGCTTTTCATATACGTGGTCGGAGTTCTGATTATGGTTTACAGTGCCATGCAGTTCGTGCATGGCATTTTATATAAGCAGAAGCCATACATACGTTCCGGAGTCAGGACACTGATTTTAGCCCTGGTACTGCTTGCTCCCAGGCTCGTATATCAGCATATCAGGGTAGACGGCTCTGATTACAAAAAAGAAATAAAGGCAGCCATAAAATCCATATCCGAAGTCTCAGACAGCGTCGGAACATCTGACAGCTCCATGATAAAAGCCCAGCTCGAGGCCCTTTCAGAAAGGCTTTCAGATGCAGGATTCACGGTTGCCTTAAGTTCTTCGGTTGAAAACGGGAATGATGGAAGTTTCACAGTCAGAATCCTCAGTGCAGTTAAGGCGGCTTCATCGGATGCCGAGGATGCAGATATCATTCTTATAAGCACTTCACTTAATCCGGACTATACTGAAGAGGGATTCCCCGGTGATGCTGCCGAAATATCCGTAATTGAGACAGCCGCAAAGAAATTACAGAAAACCGATACCGATACGGAACTCAGATTCCTTATAATCACAGATGGAATAAACGGTCAGGATGGTGTCAGTTCCTATATGAATTCACTGACAGAGGACGAAAAAAAGCGTATTATAGGAAATATTTCCATTGATCTCCCCGGTATGTCCGACTACACCGGCTTTGAATCCGCCACAGTCAACGGCATGGATAATCCTGTTTCGGCTCTCATCAATTCTTCCGTGAAACGAATGACAGGGCAGAAGCTGTCCGGCAGTCAGGAAAAGGATACTGAACTCACGGCCTTTCACATTAACGGAATTCCGGGAGTGCTTCTTAAACAGGCTTACGTTGGAAACGCATCCCCTGCCAGATCTTCAGATAAACTGAACGAAGACGAACTGGCCGATGCTGCAGCCATAATAGGCGATGCTGTAACAAGAGAGCTTAAATCCCGGGAGTCTGAATCCATCAGAGCACTCAGATCAGAAGACAGGACCACATACACTGCCGGTTCTTTCAGAATTGACAAGGACAGCTTTTCCTGTGGTCCGGCAATCAAAGATATTTCCGGAAACTTCGGAACAGCCCTTAAGGACACAGGTCTTAAGGATGCTTCAGGAAACAGCTTATACGAAGGAAGTCTATATTTACTGACTTTTGATTCTCCTTTACCGGTTATTTTTCATGTCAATGAATCAGGTCTTTCAAGAGTGACTATCGATACCGGAGCTGTCCCTTCATCGAAGGAGGAGCTTACCCGGATACTGAAAAATCTTTTAGGTGATCCTATAGGTGACTCAGCCGTACTCAGCTGGACAGATGAAAAGGCCGGTGCGGTATATCATATCGCAGCTTCGGAAAGTGCCGATGCCGGAAACAGCATGACATCCGGAGGATACAGCTTCTATATCACTCCCGGACTTTAAGCGCATGCTTTCAGTCACCGATTCTTCCCACCTGGAAGCCACAGACTTTCACCATAACATCAAAACCCCATTATTCCGATGCAGATTAACTCGCAAGGAATAATGGGGTTTTTACGCTTATTCTTCATTTTATGCCGCCAGTCACCGGTAACGGATTTCCCGGGAATCTGCCTCTGCCATACAGCATCAGCCTTTTGGGAAGCGATTAGTAATCGGCTTTGGACTTTCATCCTGTGATGTCCTTCATAGTACCGGTGGGAGAGGAGCTCAGCAAAACGCAGAAACCAACTTCAGAGGTCGTTGATTCCTGAGCTGATGCATCATCGGTACTTCCACCTGCAACTACAACGGGGGTTGTATCCGTAATGCCCTGAGAGCTCGATGACATAGCAGAAGCATATGAATCGGCATATGTATATGACGATGAGGTGTCAGCAGTCATATATGAATCTGCTGTTCCGACAGCATCGATGACAGGAGTCGATGCTGTTTTTCCTGTACTAAATGCTGTAGTAATGGATGTACCGGAGGATGCTGTGGACTCAACAGCTTTATTTGATTCTGCTGTTATGATCGGTACTGAAGCCATACTAATGGAGGTTCCGGAGGATGCTGTGGACGCAACAGCTTTATCTGATTCTGCTGTTATGATCGGTACTGAAGCCATACTAACGGAGGTTCCGGAGGATGCTGTGGATGCAACTGCTTTATTTGATTCTGCTGTTATGATCGGTACTGAAGCCATACTAACGGAGGTTCCGGAGGATGCTGTGGATGCAACTGCTTTATCTGATTCTGCAGTCACTATCGGTACTGATGCTGCAGTAACAGATGTTCCGGATGTTGCTGCGGAAGTATCTTCACTGGATATAGCTTGGCTTGCATCTGAAGGAGCGGTCACAGCAGTTATGACCGGTGTCACCGGTATACTCTGACTGTAATTTACGGCTGCTGAGACTTGGTTTGCGGATGAAGTCTGTGATATGTCTGTTCCCGGAAGTGTAGAAACCTCAACAACACCGGCCCACGCTGCAGTCCCGGCCCAGGCAGTCATAACTCCGCCTATTATGATGGTTTTAAAGATAGCATCTATAGTTTTTTTCATAAACAGATCCCTTTTTTTATGTATATCGCAATGTTCATAAAATATCCTCTCATGGCGCATGCACGATATCAGACACTTTTGTCCATTACATCTATCATTATAACCAAGATAAATCGTCTAAAATTTACATTTACTCTACAATTTGAGTCTTATTTCAGGTTTATCTGTGAACAGTTTCCTTTGGTTTTTCGATTTACCGCGTCACCCAGTGCTACTATTGGGAAAATACAAGTTTCTTCATTCACCTGACTACTTTTCTCCCTTATGTCTGTAGCCTCCATCATCCTGTTTTGTGCTCCTGCGGACAAAAAAAGACCGTACCGGAAAGGTACGATCTTCAAATATACATGATTTATTAATCTTAACTTACTATCAGTTATTTCCTGAATAGGCTGCGTTTGCTGCTGCGGCTAATGTTGCTGAGTCTGTAACCTCAGCCTTTACGATCTGTCCCCCTGCCAGTACATCAGGTGAAAGCACTACTGTACCGTTTGCTGCTGCAGCCAGGGCTGCTGAATCAGTAGCGCCTGCCTTTACAAGCTGTCCGCCTGTCAGTACCTCAGGTGGAAGCACCACTGTGCCGTTTGCTCTTGCAGCTGCTGTTGCGGAATCATAAAGATCTGCACGTACTACATCTGCAAGTGCAGGAACTGAAACAGATGCAGCAATGATTCCTGCCATAACTACAGTCATGAATCTCTTGTAAGTCTTCATATCAAACTACTCCTTTTGCAAAAAAATATCGCAATTTACGCGATTTTTTAATTCTAATACCATTATACATTTTTATTAAAACAATTCCATAGTATTCTTTCATTTGTCATTTACTTCTCGTTTTTTTATAAAGTATTGATTAATTTTTTGTTTAATTTTACACTTGGTTCATGCCAATCATGATAATAAGATTCATAAAGCAGAACTAAACAAATGGTTTATAACCAAAATAAAAAATGTGGTCCGATCATTGACAGCGTTCCTTTACCATGCTAGTCTAGAATCAACAAAAGAATTTTTTCTTCGGGGCAGGGTGTGATTCCCTACCGGCGGTATAGTCCGCGAGCCTTTGTGCATGAACCGGTGTGATTCCGGTACCGACAGTATAGTCTGGATGAGAGAAGAAACGTAATGACGCGATTATTTATCTCAGTACCCGAACAGGTACTGAGATTTTTTTATTTCATTGTAAAGGAGAGTAGTATCATGTCAAATAAGATCAATGTTCAGAAGCTGGTTTACACAGGACTTCTTACAGCCCTTGCGGGAGTACTCATGACTTTTGAGTTCAGCATTCCCTTCTTCCCGCCATTTTACAAGATAGACTTCAGTGATGTTCCCAGTGTCATCGCACTTTTCACCATGGGACCTTTATCCGGACTCTTCGTTGAGATAGCAAAGCTTGTCATCAAACTTATCACTGTGGGAACAAACAGTATGTATGTCGGAGAAGTTTCAAACATGCTCGGAGCATTGCTCTTTATATTCCCTCTGTGGTTCCTTTTCAAGAAGACAGGCAAAACAGATAAGGGTATAGCAATAGCTCTTATTACGAGCGTTATCATCCGCACAGCATGGATGTGCTTCTGCAATGCTTTTATCACACTTCCTATGTACGCAGCGGCAATGGGCTTAAGCATTAACGATGTGGTAGTTATGGTTTCCTCAGTTAACCCGATGATCAAGGATCTTCCTACATTCATCATCCTTGCTACCATTCCTTTCAACCTTATCAAGTTATGTCTTGTATATGCACTTTCGTTTGTGCTTTTCTCAAGACTCAGAGTTTCCGTTCCCGGGTTTCGGGCAATGAAGACAACCAATGTGTGATAGATGGCTTTGAATAAATTTTATTCGTATTATGGTCATTTGGGTCATTAACCACAAAGCCTTTTCAAAAAGGTATATATCATAAAAAAACTTTTTTAAAAAAAGCATTGCCAACAGACATAAATTTATGTATTATATCTTAGTCGCTTGATTTGAGTGACCAAGGTATCGGGGTGTGGCTCAGTTTGGCTAGAGCGCTTGGTTAGGGACCAAGAGATCGTGGGTTCAAATCCCGTCACTCCGATGAACAGTGAAAGACGAAGGCCTGAAGTGATTGGGCTTTCGTCTTTTTTCTTATGGCTCTGTCACAACAAATGGTTGGTTTTTGACGAGAAATAGCGTATAATAATAGT
>Ga0256404_1010396_pt1 | contig 12876 bp, 9 predicted proteins | sample RumenRJG_01DNA_FD_185990 | JGI IMG/M metagenome (GOLD analysis project Ga0256404, IMG submission 185990) | Bovine rumen microbial communities from Lethbridge, Alberta, Canada - RJG_01 | ecosystem: Host-associated > Mammals > Digestive system > Stomach > Rumen | place: Canada: Alberta | collected...
AGAATAGAAGCGATTACAACCCAATAAGGGATTTCATCATCAAAAAGAAAAACGATGGACTTGCCCCGAAAGCCGCCATCGTAGCTGGATGCAATAAGCTCGCCAGGATCATATATGCGGTATGCTCCAAGCGAGAAGTTTTTTCGATCCAACAATAAGATTATATGACATAAAAACAAAAAACGACTAATCGTAGTCTCTTTTTGCTATGCAAATAATCGCGTTACAAAATTCCCGTTGCAATACTTATCCAATCTGAATGGAGGAGGAACGTGCCGGGGAGCCAATCCACCGAATCCAGCTTCCGGAGCGTCTCGATCACGAAGGGGAGGCCGATGGCCTCCGACAGCGCCCACGCGACGGTCTCGTTCGTCGAGGCGTCCTTGATCGCGGACAAGTAGCATCTCTTCTCGCCATGGGGGCCGTAGTAGAGGTAGCTTATGTCGGTCAGCAGGTGCTCCCCCGGCCTTCCGACGGCGAATTGGCGGTTGAGCTTGTTCGAGAACGCGGAGTTCGTCTGAATCGCCTTGGCGATCCTCCTCAGCGGGTTCGCCCTCATTATCGGGCATTCCAAGCCGTACTTCCTCATCAGCCTCTGGATTTTCTTCCTGTTCATCGAAATACCGAAGAGCCTTGGCATCAGCATCGCGATCGCCCTCGACCCTTTCGCCCTGCCCTTGAAGTCATAGACTTCCTTGACGGCGAGGAAATCGGCGCAGTCCTTGGCTTCGCGGGGATCGGCGAGGCCGTCCCTCTTCCTGGCTTCGTATGCGTAGTAGCCGGATCTGGAGACGCCGAGCTCCCCGCACATCCAGGCGACGTTGAGCCTGAGTTTCCCGGCGTATCTCTCTTTGGCCCTGTAGATTATCTCGAATCTTTCTTCGACGGGGATTTTGATGGCTGGTGACGTCGTTCCGGCCTTCGCATTTGGCGGAGGAAATCGTTCTCCTGCTGGAGCATCTCTATCTTGGCCTGCTGCCTGGCGATCAGCTCGTCCTTGGCTAGCTCTCGGGTCCTTGGCCTGCCGCCCCTCTTCTTGTCGGAGAGCTCTACCCCGGAGTTCGATTTGGCGATCCAGTTGTCCGTGGTCATCTTTATCCTTTTCTTCCCGATGACTTCCACGGGCAGCCCGCACGACTCGAAGATCTCGTACCTCGTCATCCCCTCGGAATGCAGGTCAATGAACTCCTCCATGAATTCCTTGGTGAAGGAAACGTACCTTGGCGTCGCGGATTTCACCCACGGATTTGAGCGAAGCATCCGGACCTGGTCGTCGGTGAAACGTATTCCGGCCATAAAGAAAACCTCCGATGAAAGTGTAATCGGAGGCAATCTTTTGGGGTAGGCCTTTTTTCTAGACTGTCCGAATTACGGGGTCCAGTTTACTTCCTTTCTGGGAAGGAGAGACCGCTTGTTTCCATTTGGTGAACTAGACAGGACTCGAACCTGCACGGTTTCCCAGCGGATCCTAAGGAGGATTTTTTTATGGATATTTTAGCTTTGGAATCCAAACGTTATTCTACCAGGCGCTTTTCTACAAAGCCCGTTTCAGAAGACGATTTAAATCGGATTTTAGAAGCAGGAAGACTTGCTCCTACGGCAAAGAATCTTCAACCTTTTAAAATTCTAGTCATCCATTCTCCAGAAGGATTAAAGAAAGTCGATGAAATTACCCCATGCCGTTATGGAGCGCCTCTGGTGTTACTTATCGGTTATTATTCTTCTAAAGCCTATGTTTATCCGGAAGAAGGAACGCATTTAAATTCAGGGGTTGAAGACTGCAGCATTGTTTTTACTCATATGATGCTTGAAGCAGCGTCTTTAGAGATTCAATCTTGCTGGCTCAATCGTTTCTCCCCATCAAAAGCCAAAGAAGTATTTGATTTGGAAGACGACTTCATGCCAGTAGCCATGTTAGATATCGGTTACGAAGCAATGCATGCAGTGTCTCCCATGCATGAGCAAAAGAAAACAAAAGAACAACTCTTCGAAGAACGATGAATTGTCTTTTAAGTTGAAAGATTTGTCATAACGCAAAACTTCTTTGTTGTTTGTCAAAGAGAATGCTTTTGCTTCTTTTTTCTTTAATGTTGAAGAGCATGATAAAATAACAAACGTTATGGAACCTCGTAATCGCAAGAAAATACTGGCCAAGATCTTTGTTTGGGTAGGGATATTAGCGATTAACGCCACTCTTTTTACCATTTATTATTTTTTGCATTCCACCCCGATTCTTGCTCGCCTTGCCGAAGATTTCTTTATTTGCGGAATGGTGACGTTACTTTTGGGTGCGCTATATCTGCTCGCCTATTATGGCGCGTTTGATCTCTTTTATTTTGGCTTCCGTTCCGTCTTTTCCCATATGAATCCACATTATGATCCTTCTGCTCACCAAGATTATGCGGAATATCTAGCGTCCCGTAGCGAGAGACGACATCTTACTCGCCCTTATTTTTGGCCATTTCTTGGGGAGGGAATCGCTTTTCTTCTGGCATCCGGAATCTTAGCCTTTTTTGCCTTCGTTATAGTTTCCTAGTTACAGCTTTTAGGAGCGGTTATTTTTTCTATATATTCGTAACAAATATTGATACTTATAAATGAAACAGCCGTTTTTTAATCTTGATTTTTTGCTTTCACATTTCATCAAAAAATGGCTATTGATGCCACATATGAGTCTGCATTCAAAAAATAAAAAGTAGAATTGTTAAATTTTTATTGACGATAAACGAATCCCCATTACAATGCGGTTATCCTGATGCAAAAAGGAGGAAAATTTTCATGAAAAAGAAACTTGTATCAGCCTCGTTCTTAGCTGCAGCCTTAATGGTATCGGCCTTGGCATCATGCACGGGGAACCCCGGATCTTCATCGGTAAATCCAGGAAATGTTTCTTCATCTAAAGGAGGGACGGAGAGTAGCTCGCAAGGCGATACTACGGCCCCTGTTGCCACTGGCGTTCATTCCTATGTCTCTGCTGACTATGAAGCCAAAGGTCACATTCTAGGAAAACTGGAAAAATATGCGATTGACAACATGTTAACCGGCATGCCGCTTTATGATGACGGCGGTCTCTCCATGTATCAAACGCGGGTGACCAAAGGCACTGAAAAATATGTGCAAGGATATGGCTTTTCTGTTTTGCGAGATGGTTCTATCACTGGCGATTTGGAAGGCGAGACGGTAGCGGAATACAAACGTTATCTTCACACCTACGAAGCCAACGATCCTAACACCATTGCCGCATTGAATAATGATGGACAACAGGTGTCTGACTTAAATGGCTACATTGCTGCTGGTTATTATTCCACTCGTTTAAATGCCAGCAAAGATGGCTACGAATGGTATGGCTATTTGACCACAAAGAAACCGGCGGCCGTGAAAGATGACGGCACAGTTCTCGCTTATGAAGACATTGGCAAAACCGATAATTACTCGACCTGGCGTTATTACGTTCGCACCGGAGAAAAAGGTGGCGTAAATTATCGTTCCGGATCATCCCTCGAAGACCGTAAGAAATTTGATGGCACCTTTGCCACTTTAGATGATTATGTCTATGGATGGAAAGCGTTACTAAATGGTGCTAACAATTTCTACCGCGGCACCGAATTCTCCACCCAAACTGGCAAGAGCGCTATCGTTGGCGTTGCCGATTATTACAATTTAACCAAGAAGTTAGGTGGCGCTTCTCCTGACGATGCCAAAAAGATTGAGGTAGAAGATTCTGCCGAAGCGAAGGCAGCTTGGGACAAGGTTGGGATCAAATCCGGCAAAGATGAAACCGGGGACTATATCCAAATCACTTGGGGCGCTCCATTGAATCGTTTCTATGCGATGTATCAATTGTCAGACACCAGCTACGCCCCAGTTCCACAAGCGTTCTTCCGTTTGGTAGGTGCATCCAATTACGAAAACTCGTCCACGGATAAAACGACTTCGCCCGTTGACAATACTTTAGCGATTGCCCCATATTATCTCGCTTCGTGGGAAACCGATCAGACGATCACTTTCAAGCGAAACGAAAATTGGTGGGAAATCAAAGAGAATCCGTCACTTTATACCATCCCCGGAATTCACGTTGCCATTTTGAAAGCAGCCGCTACCGATTCTGAAGCAGCCTTCAATGAATTCTTGGCAAATCGCTTGGATTCTGTCGGTGTCCCTACGACTCAAGTAGAGAAATATCGGAACGATCCTCGCACCGTTCGAGTCCCAGGTGGCACCACCTATAAGCTCAACATGAATACCACCACTCAAGAAATGTGGAATTCTCTCTTTGGCGATAATGGAAGTGTAAAATCTGGCCAAGATAATGGCTATGCTGTGAAACCATGGATGTCCAACGAGAACTTCTTAAAAGGTCTCTTCTTCTCTATCGATCGTAACACCTATGCGGAGAAGTTGGGGCGCAATGCAGCTTTGACTTATTTTGGTGACTCCTACTTAATCGATCCAGAAGAAGGACTCGCTTACAACAGCACGCAAGATCACCAAGAAGCAATGGAAGACTTCTGGGGCGACACCATTTCGACTGGCGGATTTAACCTTTCATTGGCTGAGGATTATTTCACGGATGCCATTAGCGAACTAGAAGCAGCCGGTTCTATCCCAAGCGACGGGAAATTGACCATTGATATTTGGTGGCAAACTGTAGCGCAGGCAACATCGAACGGTCAACCTTTGGCACAATACATGCAAGACGCGTTTAACGCGGCAGCAAAGGCGGCTGGCAAAACCTACACTTTGACGGTCAACAACAACGGATGCGCCGAATGGTCTGATGTCTATTACAAACACCTATTGATCGGGAAATTCGATCTGGGCTTTGGCAGCATCTCCGGCAACGCGCTCGATCCGTTAAACTTCATGGAAGTCTTAAAGTCCGACAACTCCTCTGGCTTTACGTTAAACTGGGGCTGCGATACTTCAGAAGTAAAGACAGGCAAAGATGCTTTGGTCTATGACGGAATGGCTTGGTCCTTCGATTCGTTATGGAATGCGGCAGACCATGGTGTCTTACTCGATACTAAGGGCATTTCCTTACCTCCGTTCATTTTACCAGGCGAAGCGAGTTTCAAGGAAAACGAAGATGGCACGGCGACAATTGGCTTCACCATGCCGAGCGCCAAAGTGATTTATCCCGATCTTTCTGGCATCGACCAAGTCGAATTCGTCATCGACAACATTTGGTTGGAATCCTATTCGAACGAAGAAAGCGATGACATCGAGATGGATAGCGAAGGCCATGCCTTAAGCGGTTTCGAAGCCAATTTGGTTTCTGGCTCTTATGATTGGTCCACCGGCGAGGTGGCCATTACGATTGCCGAATCCCTTGTTAGCAGCTTCATTTTGGAAGTCACTTCTGAAAATACAGCTGACTACGGTTTACCAGTCGGCCGCTATGCATACTTCTATTTCGGCATGTCTTGCGGATTGACGATTGACGGCGTAACAGGGTTAAGCAATCTCTATACTGCCACCGTAGTCCCATTAGCTGCGTAATTTCTTCCTCTTGGAAAGGCGGGGCGCAAAAATGCGTCCTGCCTTTTGCCCACTAAAAAGGTTATGCTATAGATAATCTTTATTCTTCATCATCATTTGCGATTAGAAAGGAGTCTTGCGCATGTTTAAGTATACCGTCCAGCGTATTTTTTTGGCCTTGGTGACGGCTTTTGTCATTTTGACGCTGACGTTTTTCTTGATGTATATGTTGCCATTTTCGATGCCGCTAGGCGATAACGCCACACGCTATGGCTATTATTTGCATCAAGAAGCATTAGGATATGTGGTTTCCACCACCAATCCTAACGATGCCGCCGTTCGTAATCTTGAATTCATTGATCATATTGTCATCAACGAATTGCGCGTAGACCTTTATTTCTACCGCACTTCCATCTGGGTGCAGTACGTCAAATGGCTAGGCAATGTCTTTACTCGTTTTGATTGGGGTGTATCCTCCAAAATGTATCCCAATCAAGACGTGATGAAGGTGATTGGCTCCTTTTTGGGGACCACCATCAAAGTAAACATTTGGCCCATTTTAATCTCTGTTCCTGCCGGAATTGCTCTTGGCATTTGGGCAGCTTTAAAAAAGAACACCATCACCGACCATATTATTTCCACCATCGTCATGGTGTTCATTTCCGTTCCTTCTTTCGTTTTAATCACTTTCTTGTTGCTTCTTTTCTCTTATCAAACCGGATGGTTGCCTTCCAAATGGCCTGATGCCGCCACAGTGCAAGCAGATTGGTCCATGGGGGTAAAAGGTTACATCATTCCCACGATGGCCCTTTCTTTTGGCTCCATTTGCGGCTATTGCCGTTTCACTCGTGCAGAACTGACTGAAGTCATGTCTTCGGATTATTTGCTTTTAGCACGCACCAAAGGGTTAACAAGGCGCCAAACCATCATCCGCCACGCTTTAAAAAATGCCATGGTTCCGATTTTGCCATCCATCTTGGCGGAAGTGATTGGACTTTTAAGCGGTTCTATGATTCTCGAAATCATGTATTCCATCCCTGGTGTTGGCCACTTATACGTCGACTCCATCCAAAACGCCGACTATAACTTGTTAATGGCCGATATGGCATTTTATACCACGATTGGCTTGCTTTCTGGCGTTTTCCTCGATTTGTCTTATGGCTTTATCGATCCACGAATTCGAATGGGGGCGAAAAAATAATTATGGCAACGAACTTCACTTTTCTTGATGAACACGCTAAACCTCAGACGATTTCGTTAGAACAAAGCGATTTCACCTTCATTCAAAAAAATCGGGTTTTAACCGATGATAAGATGAAATCCAAACCGACCACTTATTTTAAAGACGCATTACGCCGCTTTGCGAAAAACAAATCTTCGATTGTCGGCGCCGTAATTTTGGGATTATTGCTGGTGCTTTCTTTCATCATTCCTGGGGTTAGCACCTACGACGTTTCGTCCTATCACAGCCAAGAAACGACTTTGGCACCGAAATTGTTTGAATCCGGTACCGGTTGGTGGGATGGAACGCGTCTCCGTAAGAATATCACCGTTGCCTTTGATTGGGACCGCTTTGCGAAAGACGGCACTTATTCCGGTTTGCCAGCCGATGTGCAAGAACGCGACATTGTTGGGGGAACGGAGGGCATCACTTATTCCCAAGTAGGCGATTATTACACAGATTCCGCGAATGCTTATGCCCATGGCGGCTATTTACGACTTTGGACATCGGCAGGTCTCCAATATGAAGCCGAAAACTATCCAGCATTGAATCTGCCTTCTTATTCTTATAATTTCTTAAATGACAACGATTATACCGTCACCGTTGTAACCGAAGACGCGCCGGAAAAAGAACTACGGAAGGCTGGCAATACAGGCGGATTTGAAGGGAGCGATGGTGAATATGCCATTACCTTCGATTATCTTTCCGGAGACGGATCATCTCATTCGCTGATGTTAAAAGATTTCTCCTCGACACATGGGACCGATGTCTTTTCTTTGCGTGAGAACGCCTCTCTTTTAGCAGCGGCCACTGCAAACGGCGGTTTCTTCACTGAGGGAATCAATCAAGCCCATCTTTCATTCAAGATAAAGCCAGGAAGCGAAATCCGTTCCTTGTTAATTCGTTCGGTAAGCGTCGCTTCCAAAAAGGAGACGGAAGATTGTTCTGCCATTTCTTTTGCCGATGCCAACGCCTCCGCTTTATCTGATCAATGCAAAATTGCGAACCACGCCAGTCGTTCTTTGTTCCATGCCGATATTGTGAAATGTACCTTCCGTTTTGATGACTATTCCTACGCTTATGGAGAACGTAAAGCAGATGATTCTCGAGCGATTTCCCTAAGCACTTCTCAAATGCAAAACTATTTTAACGATGGGTATTTCAACTTCAGCGGCGCTGATTTTCAACAATTCCTCACGGATTTCAATGCGATTTCTTCCACGGCAGAAAAACGTAAATTCGCCAACGAATTCGCTTCCCAGGTAACGCTTTCGCCGCTAGGAGAAGAAAAATCTCCTTTACGGATCCGTGAAGGTGAACCGATGGTCATCACCATCGTTTCAGCCGGCGGGCGCACCGCCATGAGCTTTGGGGGAACGATTTCGATGTATCGTTATCTCGGATATGATTCTATGCCGCGCTTTTTGTTCGGTTCTGATCAAAAAGGCCAGGACATGTTGACCAAAACATTTATCGGGTTACGCACTTCGTTACTCATTGGGATTGTGGTATCCGTTATCTGCATGGCTTTTGGGCTAGTGTGGGGTGCCATTTCTGGCTATTTTGGTGGTTGGATTGACATCGGAATGGAACGGTTTTGCGAAATTCTTTCTGGCATGCCTTGGATTTGTATCATGACCATTGCTTTGATTAAATTCGGTCAAAGCTGGGGTACTTTTATCATCGCGGAGTGCGCGACGGGTTGGATAGGAACGGCAGCTTTGACCCGAACTCAATTTTACCGATTCAAAGACCGCGAATATATTTTGGCCGCTCGTACCTTAGGCGCCTCAGATTTCCGTTTGATATTCCGTCATATTTTACCGAACGCAATCGGCACCTTAATCACTTCTATGGTTTTGATGATTCCCTCCACGATTTTCTCGGAGTCCACATTGGCTTATTTAAATCTATTAGGAGGCTTGGATTCTTTAGGTGTGATTCTTTCCGATAACCAGAACGCGATTCAGTCTAACCCGAACTTAATTGTCTTCCCGTCGGTTATCATGGCTTTGATCATGATTTCCTTCAATTTGTTCGGCAACGGATTACGAGATGCGTTTAATCCCTCTTTGAAAGGAGAAGATTGACCTATGGCAGTGAAATTAACAGAAAAAGATCGAAAACTCATCGAATCCCGCCATCCGGATCCTCACGCGGAAAAAGTATTGTCGGTAGAAAATCTTCGTATCTCTTTTAAAACAGACAATGGCAAAGTCCAGGCGGTCCGTGGTGTTTCTTTTGATTTGTACCGGCAAGAGACGTTATGCATCGTAGGAGAATCTGGCTCTGGCAAATCGGTGACTTCCAAGGCCATCATGGGAATTTTGTCGCCAAACGCCATTGTAGAAGACGGTCATATCTTCTACCAAGGCGAGGATTTGTTACGAATCTCGGAAGAAGAATATCACCGCATTCGTGGCCATAAAATCGGCATGATTTTCCAAGATCCCTTATCTTCGTTAAACCCCATTGTCAAAATCGGCAAGCAAATCACCGAGACCATGATGATTAACAAGAACCAATTGAAGAATCGATACAACGATTTAATTTCGCGCGAATTGGTTGCTTATAAGAATGCTGAAGTCGCTTGCAACATCGCGATTCAAAATGCGGAGCATGACTATCAAAACGTTTGTGAAACGTTAAACCAAGAAAAAATTGCTTCCGCTGGCACATTAGCCGAAGACAAAAAGGCGATCCGTCTTGCGAAGAAAGAAGGAAAAGACGAAAAAGAAGCGCAAGAGAAATATCAAAAAGACTTTGCCGAACATCAATCCTTAATGGCCACCGTTCGCGAAGCAAAACAAAGTGCCACCCAGCAAAAGAAAGCCAAAATCAAGGCAGCAAAAGAGGAATATCGTAACAAAGCCCCTGTTTTAAAACGCGCCTTACACGAACGAAAGAAAACAGCAAAAATCGAAAATCAACAATTTCATCAGCAAATCCTTGCTAAACGCGATGCCGATTTGGCTGCCATTTCTCAAAAACGTCAATCCCTAAATTTAAGCCCGGAAACCATGGCAAAAATCAAATTTTATGACGATGAGATTCGCCGTACAAAGATGAAATACAGCTTATTGATGACCTTACATTTCTTTCAAAGCAAACGTCGAGCTAAATTGCGGGAAAAAGAAGACGAGGAAATGATTCGCCTGCAAGACGAGAGACGAAAATATTCCGCGCCATTAGATCAATTAGAACGTGAGGAAGATGCCGTCCGTTATCATTATCAAGAACAGGTGAAAATCACGCGTTCAATGGCCAAGGCCCATGCCTTAGAAGTCATGAAGGAAGTTGGCATTCCCCAACCAGAAAAACGTTATAAGCAATATCCATTCCAATTTTCAGGTGGCATGCGGCAACGAATCGTGATTGCCATTGCTTTGACTGCCGCACCAGAAATTTTAATCTGCGATGAACCGACCACCGCGCTGGATGTCACCATCCAAGCCCAAATTCTTGAGCTCATCAACCGTTTGAAAGAGGAACGCCATCTTTCTTGTATCTTTATCACCCACGATTTAGGCGTGGTGGCCAACATGGCAGACCGCGTCGCAGTGATGTATGCCGGAAAAATCTGTGAATACGGAACCGCTACCGAAATCTTCTTTGATCCGCGCCATCCTTATACTTGGGCGTTGCTTTCTTCGATTCCTGACATTGATTCCAAAGAAAAACTAGAAGCCATTCCCGGCACTCCTCCTGATATGATTTATCCGCCAATAGGTGACGCTTTTGCCGCACGAAATCAATATGCTTTGGGCATCGATTTGAAATATCAGCCACCTTTTTTCAAGATTAGCGATACCCATTATGCGGCAACTTGGTTAGAACACGAGATGGCGCCGGAAGCTGAGCCACCTAAAATCGTGGTGACTCGTATCAAAAACGCCTTAAAGGATGAGGAGGCCAAAATCGAGCATGAACAAAAAGGAACCCATTAATTTGTCGGACGAAGTCCTTCATGGCAACGAAGAAGAACTTTTGGCCGCCACAGAAAGCGAAAAGACCGAGAACAAAGAAACGCGCGATGATGATCGAAACGAGCACCATTCTGGCACGCCTTTGATGAAAGAAGAAGAGCTAAACGATGCTCATCGCTTCCGTTCTAAAGTAAAATACAAGCAAGAATTGGTGGATCAGCATATTTTGTTGTCCGTCCGTCATTTGAAACAATATTTCAAGTTAGGAACTTGGCCAGATACCGTTAAGTTAAAAGCCGTCCATGACGTTTCTTTTGATGTCTACGAAGGAGAAACGTTTGGGATCGTCGGAGAATCAGGATGTGGGAAAACCACCACTGGTCGTTGCATCATCCGATTATATGACATTACCTCCGGTTCCATCTATTACCGAGGGGAACGGATTTCGGCCGGGGATCGGTGGAACCGCAAAGAAATAAAATATTCGCGAATTCACGCCAAAACAAAGATTCAACAATTAAAAGAAGAAGAAAAGAAGCAGATGCAATCCACTTCTTTGTCGGAAACAGAAAAAGCGGCATTGCGGGAGAAAACCAAAACCGAAATCGCCGCCATTGAAGCGTGGAATGCCGCCGTGGTCAAAGAACAAAAGAAGAAAATCCGTCAGATTCATTACGATAACAAACATGTCGATCGGAAATTGATGAATGAAATCCAAATGATTTTCCAAGATCCAGTCGATTCCTTAGACCCTCGTATGACGGTAGAAGACATCATTCAAGAAGGACTAAAAATCCAAGGCTTTCATAACCGCGCAGAAAATCATCGCAAGACCGTCGAAATTCTAAAACGGGTTGGACTCGTTCCCGAACACGCGTCACGTTACCCGCACGAATTTTCTGGTGGTCAGCGTCAACGTATCGGCATTGCTAGAGCTTTGGTGATGAATCCCAAATTGCTCATCTGTGATGAGCCGATTTCGGCATTAGACGTCTCAATTCGCGCGCAAATCATCAATTTATTGAATGATTTAAAGGAAGAAATGGGTCTGACGATGATTTTTATCGCCCATGATTTGTCGACGGTGAAATATTTCTGCCAACGGATTGCCGTCATGTATTTCGGACAATTGGTAGAATTAACAACGTCGGACGAATTGTTCCGTCATCCGTTACACCCTTATACGAAATCGTTGCTTTCTGCAATCCCTCAACCAAATCCCTTCTCTGAAAAGAGACGGCAACGGATCGTCTATCAACCGCAGACGGCCCATGATTATTCGAAACAAAAGCCTACCCTTCATGAGATTGTGCCAGGCCATTTTGTCTTGGCGAATGACGAGGAAATGACGCGTTATCGTGAAGAAATTCGCGCCTTAGACGCGGGCGAAATCGTGATTCGTAATGGGCGTGAGATTCGAAAAGAAGACCTACTCGACATAGATTCTAAAAAATAAAGCAATTCATCATCGCAAAAGGGCAATCAAGTTTTAGCCTCGCTCGTTCGAAGCTTTCTGTCGCCCTTCTTTTGTGATGCCAAGGCATCGCCCCACGCGGTGTTAAATTGTGATCTCTATTTTCTTTCTTCGGTAATTCGGTATATCGTAACCGATATTTTGATTTTGGCTTTTCATTCCTAACTCAAAGCAATAAACTTTAATTAATATGAACGCGTTCATTTAAAGAATATCGAAAGAAATTCGCTTTTCTGATGTGTACCCCAAATCCTGGACAGGTTAATTGAACTATATCATAAGGTCGATATGGATGCTTCCCTAAATTTGGCCGGAGGCATCCATTTTGTTTTGCCCTTAATCCTCCTGTTGTTGTAATAATCGATGTATTCTGCAATTGCCTGTTTCAGCTGTTCGAATGTCTGAAATGTGCTTTCACGGCCGTAGAACATCTCTCTTTTCAAAGTCCCGAAGAACGTCTCCATTATGCAGTTGTCGATGCAGTTCCCCTTTCTGGACATGGATTGAACGATGCCTTTTTCCCTGAGCCTTTCGCCGTATTGCCTCATCTGGTATTGCCAGCCTTGATCGCGTGTATCATTTTCCTATGAATTGAAGGTTGATTGTAAACTATATGTGGTTTTAGAAATTTTTGATGGTCCGCATCCAGCCAAATCTAATAAGACTTTGATCTTGCATTTAGTCTAAAACCCAATTAATTCTTTGATTCTAGTTCAAGACGTCCCTGGTCGTGAGTTAAGAACTCGTCACACAGAATGTCTAGACGAATTTAATGG
>Ga0256404_1010398_pt1 | contig 12875 bp, 10 predicted proteins | sample RumenRJG_01DNA_FD_185990 | JGI IMG/M metagenome (GOLD analysis project Ga0256404, IMG submission 185990) | Bovine rumen microbial communities from Lethbridge, Alberta, Canada - RJG_01 | ecosystem: Host-associated > Mammals > Digestive system > Stomach > Rumen | place: Canada: Alberta | collected...
CTTCCGGCAGAGAACCGGCACCGGCCAGACCACCTGCGACCTGCTCTGCAGGCTGGGCATCCTCAAAAACCTGCCCGAGAGCAACCAGCTGTCGCTCTTCGACATGCTGTAAAGCTTTGAATCATTGACAAATATTATGCAAATCTTTAGAATAAATATTTAATTATATCAGGGTCATAAGCATGATTTCGCGTGCTGCTGTCCGGAAAGGTAAGGAGTGTATGGAGTACAATTTTAAGAAAATCGAGCCCAAGTGGCAGGCGAAGTGGGAAGAGGCCGGCGTGTTCCGCGCCGAGGACTTCTCGAAGAAGCCGAAGTTCTACGGCCTGGTGGAGTTCCCCTATCCCAGCGGCGCCGGCATGCACGTGGGCCACATCAAGGCCTATTCCAGCATCGAGGTGATTTCCAGAAAGCGCCGCATGCAGGGCTACAACGTGCTGTTCCCCATCGGCTTTGACGCCTTCGGCCTCCCCACTGAGAACTACGCCATCAAGACCAACACCCATCCCCGGGAGATCACGGACAAGAACATCGAGAAGTTCTCGAACCAGCTGAGAAGCGTGGGCTTCTCCTTCGACTGGGACCGGGTGATCGACACCTCCAGGGAGGACTACTACCGCTGGACCCAGTGGATTTTCTTAAAGCTCTTTGACCACGGCCTGGTGTTCCGGAACAAGACCCTGGTGAATTACTGCCCCTCCTGCAAGGTGGTGCTCTCCAACGAGGACAGCCAGGGCGGCAAGTGCGACATCTGCCACAGCGACGTGATCCAGCTGCCGAAGGACGTGTGGTACTTAAAGATCACCGAGTACGCCGACAAGCTCCTCCAGGGCCTTGAGGACGTGGAGTACCCCGAGAACATCAAGCAGCAGCAGGTGAACTGGATCGGCAAGTCCACCGGCGCCTTCGTGGACTTCAGCTTCACCGGCATCGACGAGAAGCTGGAGGTGTACACCACCCGCTGCGACACCCTCTTCGGCGTGACCTTCATGGTCATGGCCCCGGAACACCCGCTGATCGACAAGTACGCGGACCGCATCACCAACATGGATGAAGTGCGGGCGTACCGGGAGGAGTGCGCAAAGAAGACGGAGTTCGAGCGGACCCAGCTGGTGAAGGACAAGACCGGCGTGAAGCTTCAGGGCCTGGCTGCGGTGAACCCGGTGACTGGCAAGGAGATCCCGATCTTCATCGCCGACTACGTCATGATGGGCTACGGCACCGGCGCCATCATGGGCGTGCCGGCCCACGACCAGAGAGACTACGAGTTCGCGAAGAAGTTCGGCGCGGACATCATCGAGGTCATTGAGGGCGGCGACATCTCCAGGGAGGCCTACACCGGCGACGGAAGAATGGTGAACTCCGGCTTCCTGAACGCCTACGACAACAAGAAGGACTCCATCGAGGCCATGCTGAAGTACCTCATCGAGAAGGGCGTGGGCCGCGCCGGCGTCCAGTTCAAGATGAAGGACTGGGCCTTCAACCGCCAGCGTTACTGGGGCGAGCCGATCCCGCTGATCCACTGCCCGAAGTGCGGCGTGGTGGGCGTGCCCTACGAGGAGCTTCCCCTCCGCCTGCCTGACATGGAGAACTTCCGCCCCGGCGAGGACGGCCAGTCGCCGCTCGCCAAGGTGGAATCCTTCGTGAACTGCAAGTGCCCGAAGTGCGGCGGCGACGCGAAGCGGGAGACGGACACCATGCCCCAGTGGGCCGGTTCCTCCTGGTACTTCCTGCGCTACTGCGACCCCCACAACGACAAGGCCTTCGCCGACAAGAAGAAGCTGGAGTACTGGATGCCCGTGGACTGGTACAACGGCGGCATGGAGCATGTGACCCGCCACCTGATCTACTCCCGGTTCTGGCACCAGTTCCTGTACGACATCGGAGAGGTGAACACCCCAGAGCCCTACGCCAAGAGAAGCGCCCAGGGCCTGATCCTGGGACCGGACGGGGAGAAGATGTCCAAGTCCCGCGGCAACGTGGTGGACCCGCTGGATATCGTGAACCAGTACGGCGCCGACACCCTGAGGGTCTACGTGCTCTTCATGGGCGACTACGCCAGCGCCGCCCCCTGGAACGACAGCTCCGTGAAGGGCTGCCGCCGCTTCCTGGACCGCGTCTACGCGCTGCAGGAGGTCATGCAGGACGCCCCGGTGAAGGAGCTGGAATCCGGCATTCACAAGGCCATCAAGAAGGTCTCCTCCGACATTGAGGAGCAGAAGTTCAACACCGCCATCGCCTGCCTCATGACCTATCTGAACGACGTGTCAAAGGTCGGAAAGATCGGCAGGGAGCAGTACATCACGTTCATCAAGCTCCTGTCTCCCTTCGCGCCCCACATCACGGAGGAGATCTACGAGCAGATCGGCGGAGAGGGGCTTCTCACCGTCTCCCCGTGGCCGGAGTACGACGAGGCCAAGACCGTCGACGAGACGGTGGCCATCGGTGTCCAGGTGAACGGAAAGGCGAGGGGCGTGGCCGAGATCCCCGTGGGCTGCGCGAAGGAAGAGGCTCTCGCCATCGCGAAGCAGAGCGACCGCATCGCCGCGCTGCTGGAGGGCAAGACCCTGGTAAAGGAGATCTACGTGCCCGGAAAGATCATCAACTTCGTGGTGAAATAAGTCCGGTTATCTCAGTGGGAGAAGACCCCCACCTCTACAGGTGGTGGGTTCAATCAAACTTGTCTCAGTGGGGGTCCAATCTCCCACTGAGACAACGCTCCGCGGGGATGCGCAGGCGCGCGGAAATGTAATTGTTGCCTAGCGGCAACCCGCGCGCCGCGCCAAGTCCCGCAGAGCGGGACTTGAATAGATACAAACGCCTGATATGCCTCCGCCCGCTGAAGAACGTCTCAGCGGGCGGAATCAGAAAAGGAGGTATTGCTTTATGGGATGCAGCTGTTCACATCAGTCAGTGGACCTGACCCTTCTGGAGGATACTCTGAACGAGTACGCAGAGGTGAAGGGAAGTCTGATTACCATCCTGCAGAAGACTCAGGAGATCTACGGATACGTGCCGATCGACGCGGTCTACCGCATTTCCGAGCGCACGGGCTTAAGCCCCGCGAAGATTCTGGGCGTGGCCACGTTCTACTCCCAGTTCCGCTTCCAGGCAGTGGGAAAGTACCTGATCATGCTCTGCAAGGGAACCGCCTGCTTTGTCAACGGCGCGGAGCGCATTCTGGACGCCGTGCAGGAGGAGCTCGGAATCGGCAACAACGAGACCACAGAGGACGGCCTGTTCTCCCTCTCCGTGGTGGCATGTCTTGGATGCTGCTCCCTGGCGCCTGTAATGATGATCAATGACAAGACCTACGGCTCCCTGACACCGGACAAGGTCAGACAGATCCTCCGGGATCTGAGAAAGGGGGAAGCAGAATGAGCACAGCCAGAATCGTCGTCGGAGAGGGCTCCTGCGGACTTGCCGCCGGAGCGGGCGCCGTCTATGAGGCGCTGGAACAGAAGCTTTCCTCCGATATCCCCGCCTCCCTCTCCATCACGGGATGCGTGGGCGCCTGCTTCCTGGAGCCCATCGTGGACGTGTACGATCCCGAGGGATGTCTGTACCGCTGCGTGCGCGTGAAGCCGGAGGACACGGAGACCATTGTGGAGGCCGTGAAGAGCGGCAACTACGGGCTGCTCTCCGAGATCAAGATCCAGCCGGAGGACGCGGAGTTCCTGTCCAAGCAGACCAGGATCGCCCTGCGCCACTGCGGCATCATCAACCCCGAGAGCATCGACGACTACATCGCGGACGATGGCTACCAGGCCCTTCAGAAGGTCCTGAAGACCATGACGCCGGAGGATGTGATCGAGGTCATCAAGACCTCCGGCCTCGCGGGAAGAGGCGGCGCCGGATTCCCCACCTGGTTCAAGTGGAACGCGGCGAGAAAGAGCCCGGGCACGGAGAAGTACCTGATCTGCAACGCGGATGAGGGCGATCCCGGTGCCTTCATGGACCGCGCCGTCATCGAGTCCGATCCCCACAACCTGATCGAGGGCATGATGATCGGAGCCTACGCCATCGGCGCCTCCGAGGCCATTGTCTACGTGCGCGCCGAGTACCCCCTGGCCATCGTGCGCCTGAAGGCCGCCATCAAGGAGGCCCGGGCGAGAGGCTTCCTGGGAGAGAACATCCTGGGCAGCGGCTTCTCCTGCGACATCCGGATCAAGGCCGGCGCCGGCGCCTTCGTGTGCGGCGAGGAGACCGCCCTCATCGAGTCCCTGGAGGGCAGCCGCGGCATGCCGCGCTTAAAGCCCCCGTTCCCGGCGGCTGAGGGCTACTGGCACAAGCCCAGCAACATCAACAACGTGGAGACCTTCGCCAACGTGGCGTGGATCATCAACCACGGCGGAGAGGCCTTCGCGGCCATGGGCACCGAGGGCAGCAAGGGAACCAAGGTCTTCGCAGTCACCGGAAAGGTGAAGCGGGGCGGCCTGGTGGAGATCCCCATGGGCAAGACCCTCCGGGACGTGATCTTCGGCATTGCCGGCGGGATCCGTGACGACAAGGAGTTCAAGGCGGTCCAGATGGGCGGCCCCAGCGGCGGATGCATTCCGGCCGCGCTGCTCGACACGGTCATCGACTACAAGAGCCTCAGCGCCACCGGCGCCATCATGGGCTCCGGCGGAATGGTGGTCATGGACGAAACCACCTGCATGGTGGGCATCGCCAAGTTCTTCCTGGACTTCACCACTAAGGAGAGCTGCGGAAAGTGCGTGCACTGCCGCATCGGCACCAAGCGCCTGAACGAGATCCTGACCCGCATCGTGAACGGAGAGGGGAAGGAGGGAGATATCGAGCTCCTGGAGGAGCTCTGCACCTCCATCAAGGACGGCGCCCTCTGCGGCCTCGGCCAGACGGCTCCGAACCCGGTGCTCAGCACCATCCGCTACTTCCGGAACGAGTACGAGGCCCACATCCGGGACAAGAAGTGCCCGGCAAAGGCCTGTACCGCGCTCCTCACCTATTCCATCGACAAGGAGAAGTGCATCGGATGCTCTGCCTGCTCGAGGAAATGCCCGGTGAAGGCCATCACCGGGGAGCTGAAGAAGCCCTTCACCATCAATCCGGACGTCTGCATCCGCTGCGGCGCCTGCTTCAATACCTGCCGGTTCGGCGCGGTGCACGTGGAATAAGGGGGAACTGCCATGAGTGAGATCAGACTGACTATCAACGGAATTGCCTGTACCGGCGAGAGCGGGGAGACCATCCTGGAGGTGGCCCGCAGAGCCGGAATCGAAATCCCCACCCTGTGCCACGACGACAGCGTGGCCCACTACGGCGCCTGCGGCGTCTGCGTGGTGGAGGCGGAGAACAGCCCCAAGCTGCTCCGTTCCTGCTCCACCCTGGCCCAGGACGGCATGGTGATCAACACCGAGGGCAAGAGAGCGGTCCAGGCGAGAAAGATCGCCTTTGAGCTCCTGATGAGCGACCACGACGGAGACTGCCTCGGCCCCTGCCGCCTCGCCTGCCCCGCCGGCACCGACTGCCAGAGCTACGTGAAGCAGGTGGCCCTCGGGAACACCCGGGAGGCCGTGCGCATCGTGAAGGAAAAGCTCCCCATGCCTGCATCCATCGGCTACGTCTGCCCGCACCCCTGCGAGAAGGACTGCCGCAGGGGCCTGGTGGAGGAGCCCATCTCCATCGCCATGATCAAGCGCTTCATGAGCCTGGATCAGCTGAACAAGGCCGACAAGTGGAAGCCGGAGAGAAAGCCCGCCACCGGCAAGAAGGTGGGCATCATCGGCGGCGGTCCCGCCGGCCTGACGGCTGCCTACTACCTGGCATTAAAGGGACACGACGTGACCCTCTCCGAGGCCATGCCCCAGATGGGCGGCATGCTGCGCTACGGCATCCCCCAGTACCGTCTTCCCAAGGACGTGGTGGACGCTGAGGTGGCTGAGATCGCCGAGGCCGGCGTGAAGATGGAAAACGGCGTGAAGATCGGCGAGACCGTCTCCTTCGAGGACTACCGCAGCCAGTACGACGCGGTGGTGGTGGCCATCGGCGCCTGGAAGAGCCAGCCCCTGGGATGTCAGGGTGAGCACGACTTCGAGGGTGTGTACGGCGGCATCGACTTCCTGCGCAGCGTCGCCCTGAAGACCCCCCTGGAGATCGGGAAAAAGGTGGCGGTTGTCGGCGGCGGAAACACCGCCATGGACGCCTGCCGCACGGCCGTGCGTCTCGGCGCCGAGAAGGTCTACATCGTCTACCGCCGCACCCAGAAGGAGATGCCCGCCAACGCGGAAGAGATCGAAGAGGCCATGGAGGAGGGCGTGGAGTTCAAGTTCCTGACGAACCCCGCCGAGATCCTTGGCGAGAACGGCAGGGTGAAGGCCGTGAAGCTGCAGGTGATGGAGCTGGGCGAGCCCGACGCCTCCGGACGCCGGAGCCCGGTGCCCGTGGAGGGCTGCTTCGAGACCCTGGAGGTGGATTCCGTCATCGCCGCCATCGGCCAGAAGGTGAACCCCGTCGGCTTCGACCTGATCGAGAAGAACCGGAGAGGCATTCTCGCCGCTGACGAGACCACCTTCCGCACCAACCTGGAGAACGTGTTCGCGGTTGGCGACGCCACCAACAAGGGCGCCGACATCGCCATCGCTGCCATCGGCGAGGGCCAGAAGGCCGCGGACGTGGTGGACAGCTTCCTGAAGGGGGCTGTGATCCCCTACAGAAAGCCCTTTGTCAGCAGGCGCAGCGTCACCGCCGAGGACTTCAAGGATCGGGAGAAGAAGCCCAGGGTCCACGTGGCGAACCGTCCGGCGGAGGAGCGGAAGAAGGACTTCGGTCCCGTGAACCGCGGCTTCAGCATGGAAGAGGCCATGAAGGAGGCATCCCGCTGCCTGGAGTGCGGCTGCCACGACTACAAGGAGTGCAGCCTCATCAAGCACGCTAACCGCTACGAGATCCACCCGGAGCGCTTCGCCGGCGAGAAGAAGCAGCACGGCAGCGAGAAGAAGCTGGTGGTCATCGAGCGCGACCAGGGCAAGTGCATCCTCTGCAACCTCTGCGTGCGCGTCTGCGACGAGGTGGCGAAGGAAGGCCTCTTAGGCCTCGTGGGCCGCGGCTTCGGCACCGTCATCAAGCCGGAGTTCCGGGACAGCGACCGCATCTCCGTCTGCGCGACCTGCAAGAAGTGCGCCGAGGCCTGCCCCACCGGCGCCTTGAAGATCCTGTAAGGCGTGGAAGGGAAGCTTCTGCAGGGATAGCCGGGCAGAAAGCACCTGCAGGGAAACAGACAATTATACAGGCTTCGTATGGTACAGGCGGCCCGCCGGGAAAACCCCGGCGGGCCGCGGCGTATTTCGGCCATTTTCGCAAATCCGTACCCTTTGCGGGCCAGGTTCTCGGAAATCAGAGCGACCTGACGGGCGCGCCCAGGAAGCCTCTGTGCAGGCCCCGAAAAAAGCTTTGAAATATCGTGAAAAAATCGTTGACATTTATGGGTTCCTCGGGTATACTACGTGAGGTGTTGAGGTCAGACAACCTTACACGGTAAGTAATTTCGAGGCGTGGCTCAGTTTGGTAGAGCGCAGCGTTCGGGACGCTGAGGCCGCAAGTTCGAATCTTGTCGCCTCGACTTGCATCATTCAAAGTGATGTGATATAATACAGATACGGCCGATTGGTCAAGCGGTTAAGACGGAGCCCTCTCACGGCTCAAACCCGGGTTCGATTCCCGGATCGGTCACTGATAGAACCGGCAGAAGAAATTCTCCCGGTTCTATTTTTCAAGAAAGCTTCTGTAGCGCAGTTGGTAGCGCAACGCATTCGTAATGCGTGGGTCGCCGGTTCGAGTCCGGCCAGAAGCTCTAGAGGATTTACATAGCAACTACATAGAAGCTACGTAGGAAACACCCGCGGAACTGCTTGTTCTGCGGGTGTTTTCGTGTCTCCGTGACAGAAAACCCGCCTCCGATATAATAAGCTACATAGGGACTATGTAGGAAGTACGTATTAAAAGTGCGTGGGGTTATGGGATAAATTTTGGAATAAGGATTTTATCCCGAAATCAGACAAAATTACGGAGAATTAAGGATGGCGAGGCCGAGAGCAGACGTTTCTTTCAGCACTTTGAACGGGAGAGTCCGGGCACGGAAATCTGTCACCCTCCCGGACGGCACGAAAAAGCGCTTCACCGGATACGGGAGCACGAAATACGAGGCGGAAGTGGCGCTCCAGGAGAATATCAAGGCCGCGGAGAAGGAAGCGCGGTACGGCGCCCCGGAGGAAGACGAGGGAACCACCCTCGCGGAAGCCGTCCGGATCGTGATCGACCAGCGGAAGAACGAGTGCGACCGCGTGAAACGGAGGGAGGCGAGGAGAGAAGCCACCTCAAAGCGGGATGAGGACGTCATGAAGGCCCTCATCCTCCCACATCGGATCAGCAAGAAGAAAATGAACGAAATCCTCCCGAAGGATATCGTCGCGTACCGCAGATGGCTCTCGGAAGCGAAGCACAAAAACTGGAGCAAGGAAGAGTATTATTCCCCGACCTCGCTGAACCGGGCTATACGCCTCGTAAAGGCCGCTTTGGATGACTGGTATAAGTTCAGTGACATCAAGTCCCCGGCTGGCCTTCTGGAGCCCTTCACGCAGTCTACAGTGAGGAAGAATGAGAACGACTTCCTGATCGGGGAAGAGGTGCCGGCCTTTATCGCTTTTTAAACGAAAAGATGCATCACCCCCAGTACAAGAAGGATCCCTGGTACGCCGGGATTTTCATGGCAACGCTCATGACCGCCGCAAGGCCCGGGGAGATGAATGGACTCCGGTTCTCCGACTGGGACCGGAAGAACAACACCATCAGCATCAGCCGGACGGGGAGGCACGAGAACAGAACCAAGACGGAAGGATCCGTCAGAACCCTGCCGGTGCTCCCGGAAGCGGAAGAGGTGTTCAAATACATGGAGAAGATCGGCCCGGGGAAGGGGTACATCTTTTCTCCGGACGGGGAGCAGCAGATCGATCCGTCTGCGGCGTCCGCGAAGCTGAAGCGGTGGCTTAAGGAGGCGGGAATCAAGAAGGATATCCACTGGCACGGGCTCAGGGGATCCGCCGGGTCGTACATGCTTGAGAACGGGATGTCAATCGATGACGTGTCCGCTCTCATGGGACACTCCAACATCGGTGTTACGCAAAAGTTTTATCTCAGTGGGAGAAGACCCCCACCTCTGTAGGTGGTGGGTCAAGTCAAACTTGTCTCAGTGGGGGTCCAATCTCCCACTGAGATAAACGCTCCGCGGGGATGCGCAGGCGCGCGGAGAGGTGTTTGTTGCCTGACGGCAACCCGCGCGCCGCGCCAAGTCCCGCAGAGCGGGACTTGAACTGTGGATGACGGAAAAGAAGAAGAGAGCCGCGCTGAGTATGATGAGCGGCCTGTTCACGAAGAAGGAAGAGAAAGAGAAGAAAGACGAAACAGCCAAAACGGAACAGGATTAACAACGGATATGTGCGGAAGCGGAGAGAAATCTCCGCTTTTGTTTCTCAGCCATATTTAGAGAGGCACGGTTAACCGCTATCCAAAACACAGGAGGACAATCATGCGTATGCTTTATGACGAGGCAGAATGCCTCAATGAAGAGCTGGTCGAAGAAAGAACCGATTCTTCCCGGGGAAGAGATTTTCGGAGGCGTGAGCGGGAACTCCACATCCGCCGGAAGGAGTGCATCCTGAAGGCTTACCGGCCCGACAACATGCCTACATCCGTCAACGCGTCGGATCTGTTCCACTACGGTGGGGAAAAGCGGATCGACCGAAGCATCGGGGAGTGCCTTCCGTACTGGAACCTGACTTCCCGCGGGCATCTGAACAAGGGGAAGATCCACTGCAGTTGTCCGCTATGTGCTTTTCACGGAACGCCGGTGCAGGACAAACGGAATGCGGAGAGGATGGCCGCTGATTTAAAAGAACACGGAGACGCCGGGAGTGCTCTGGTACAGAAACTGGAGCGGATGGCAAATTTTTGAAAATTTCCTCCATATTCCTAGTAAAGGAGGAACACACAATGGCAGCAGCGAACACAGACAAGAAACCGAGAGTCAGAAAGAGTAAGAATGACAGCGTCACGGCGCAGGTCGTCATGAAGCGGGGAGATTATGAGGCGATCCGGCAGGAAGCGAAGAAGGCCGGCGTCAGCTTCTCCGGATACGTGAAGATGATCCTCGCGAACAGGAGTAAGGAAGTTATGGAGCTGAAGCGGGCATAAGTCCCGCGCTCTGAGCGTGATTAGAAACAGATATAATTGTCCACACAGGCCGTCTGGGAAGATTCCTCGGCGGCTTATTTTTGTGCCCAAATTCCCCGCTTTCCGGCTTTCTATGCCACTTTGCAAGATGATACAAGCGTTTCTTCCTCCATATTATCAGCGAACATCTAAGTCATCCGTGCTGTTGGTACCGGAACAAAAGACTACAAGGCATCGGAGTGCAGAATCATCAAACAAAACCGTGGCCTTGTCTATGTAGCATAAGAAAGGAGAAGCCACTCCTCCCATGTTTAAAAACACGGGCATCCGCGGCGAAATGATGTGATCCGGGTTCGATTCCCGGTATCCCAATTTAGCACGAAGATTTACAATGGCAATATATGAGTATGCTAAGGAACGGGGGTGACACGGTGACAGAGAAAAACGATTACGTCAAAACACTTGCAGATGAGATTCTGAATGACCGATTCGATGAGATCTGCGATGCTGTCAATGCTGAATTTGACGAAATGAAAGACGACGTACGAACATATTTGTCTCTTCTTGTCGGTAATGCATGTGATTGGGGCAACGATATGGCGCACTTTGAGTGGCAATCGGATGGCTGTCCATATGATCATTCAGGTGTTGTGGAACAAGAAGGAAATATAGATCCAAACATCACAATCGGCGCGTTTCTTGATGAATATACCGGAGAAAGAAGAGCCACGTTCGAAAGCGGGCACGGATGGAATTATATTAGCTATTCCGAGGCGCTAACAGAGGATATACCCAGTATCGAATTTTTTATCATGAAAAAAGCCATCAAAAAGAAGGTAGACTCTGAAAAACTCTCTCAAGATGATTGGTTCGAGCTGATGGATAAGATCCATGATCCCCTGTACGATAACACGGATGCCGGATTATTTTTCTTCCCGGAGGCTCTTTTTGATGGCTATCTGTCTCCGGTAACACTGAAAACATCGCTTTCAGAGTTCCTTAAATACGGCAGACCATACAGACGAGCATTCCAAAGAGCAGTGGAAAAAGCACGTTTTGACAATATCCGTTTGGATAGCAGCATACTATTTGACTTGTTTCTGCGTCTGCCGAAAATTGTGCCTACTGAGAGGAGGAATTAAGCATTGCAGAAAGAAATCACGGTTATGACCTTTGCGGATTTTAACAAGAATTAACAGGATTTCCCCACCTCTGCAGGTGGCGGGTATGAATGCAAAAGTTACACGGCAGCGGGGTGCGGAACAGAGAGTGGTATCCCCCGCTGACAAGAAGGCAATCCACGCGCCTGAGAGAAGAAGCTGGATCGTCTGGTCTGATAAGCCCCCAGACGTTAATGTCTCTGTTTCGTAAAAATACCACGAGTGGATTGAAACGTGATTACAAAAAAATTCTTAGGAGGTGCGTGGATGGCACGCATATCAAAGACAGAAACTGATAGTAACATCACGCTTGTTTATTCGTTAGATCAGTATACTCATGAGGTTTGAAGCAGCTGGAGGGCCTGATGGTGCTCCTTTTTGTGGCAATGATGTTGACTATCTCCGTAACTGGTGTAGGGATATTTATAGTGAAATTTTATGGTGACATGTCACTGTAAATGACACTGACAATGTCCGAATCCCCGAGTCAGAGGAGGCTCCATTGAGCTCCTCATTCCTCATAGAGCTTGCAGATTATTTTTATGTTTCACTGGATTATCTCATCCTCTGCAGAGGAGGAAGGACAGACGAATTGAAAGAGGAGCTGAACCGGATCAGAGAACAGGTAGAGCATATTATGCGGTTGCTTTGAGATAGGGAAAATACAGCGATGCAAAGGAAAATATGAAGGAAAAACAAAATGAGACTGTATTATAAAGGTAAATATTCCGGTAATCCGGATGAGCTTCCGTATCTTGAACACGAACCGGGGGCCGTTCAGTTCAGGGAAGCAAAAGACGCAAAACAGATGGGAAAAATAACGACCACACTGTCGATTTCCCTTTTACTTCCGGCAATTATCCTTTGCTGGATCAGGGCAGGAGACGTTTTTTTCGGTTATGGCATTATCCTGCTGTATCTTCTGACGATCATCCCGCATGAACTTCTGCATGCAATGTGTTTTCAGGGAGATGTATATCTGTATCATGACCTTAGGCATGGCATGGTATTTATTGTTGGACCGGAGCGGATGAGTAAGTGCAGGTTTATCATCAAATCTCTTCTGCCAGGCTTCGTTTTAGGTGTTATTCCTTATATTAGTTTTTTAATAAACCCGGAACTCAGAACACTTGGATTGCTTGGAGCACTGGGGATCGCATCAAGCGCCGGTGATTACTACAATGTGTATAATGCATTGGGGCAGATGCCGAAAGGTGCCCGGGTATATATGCACAAGTACAATACCTTCTGGTATATTCCTGACAGCAAGAGATTTGATTGATTAATTCGGATTTGCCGGGGAGAGACGGACAAAGAATCATTCCATGTGTGTAGGAGAAAGTACGATGTTTCAGTTTGGAGAAAGACATCCGGTCTTGTTTGAGATCGTTCTGGTCATCGCGGCATTCCTTGCCGCCGGTTTTTTTTCGCTGGTGGGTGCGATTCTCAATGTGCACCCCGCGCTGAGTTCCTCGGTCGGCAGGGTTCTGATCGGCGCGGCGCTGATTGTGATTTATAATAGAGCGT
>Ga0256404_1010400_pt1 | contig 12873 bp, 23 predicted proteins | sample RumenRJG_01DNA_FD_185990 | JGI IMG/M metagenome (GOLD analysis project Ga0256404, IMG submission 185990) | Bovine rumen microbial communities from Lethbridge, Alberta, Canada - RJG_01 | ecosystem: Host-associated > Mammals > Digestive system > Stomach > Rumen | place: Canada: Alberta | collected...
TAGTCTATCCAGAGAACTGTATTCACGCTTATGTCGAAAGGAACGTCCATATCACTGTGGATAAGATGTTGAACGACATTGACGAGAACCGTATTCTGACTGGTACTTCACTGAACAAGCGTAGCTGGGGAATACTCTCTTCCAAGACCAGAGCTAAGATTTGGTCTGCGTTCCCGATGATTATTGTCGGAGTCGTACTGCTTTATGCGTTTGCCAGCAATGGATTCCAACTGTGATACTATGAAATTCAATCTCAAATTCAAAAAGAAGAAGGAGGAAAAGGTAGATCAACCTCTGGATGCCGATATCCCCGAAGAGAAGACGGACGGACAGACGGAGACAGAGACGGAGATGGAAACTGACTCTATGGAGGAAGCAGATACCGTCTCGGATGACATTTCCCCAAAAGAGGAAACGGTCTCAAATGACATTTCCCCAAAAACCGAAAACACAGATAAACCTAAGAAAAAGGGTAAGAAGAAGAGGAAACTCTTCAATCCTCTTACTCCTATCATCTATTGGTTCTGGGGAGCTGGCCCGCCTACAAAATTCAACTGTAAGGAGAATCCCTTCGGAGCATACTCTTTAAGGGGAAGACTCAAACGTTGGTTCTATGTGAATTACAGGGGATACTGCTACTCTATAACCACTATCTACGATAAACCCAATGACGTTTATCTCTACGATAAGGATTTGATTAAGAGAAGCGAACTCTCCGAAGATTCCGTCCATGTGACCAATGAGAAGAACACCAACCACTTGGATTTAGATCATCCCAAGAGGGGATTCGATGCTACGAAAGACTACGGATTTACTGCGCACGATGCCTATATGTATATCCGTTGCAACAAGATTGACGAAGCAATGAAGATCGAACTCGGAGAGCAGACCCCTGTAGATTACAAGAAACTGCTCTTCATTGTGATTGGAGTATTTGTCGCATTTATTGTATTTTACTTTATGTATATGCAGAGGTAATTTGAATGTATAACCCCAGAATCAGCATGAAAAAGATTAAGGATGGCATAAGCCAGAAGATGCAGAACAAGAATGACGATGACACTGCAAAAGTCCGTCTCAAATGGTATAACCGTTGGGCGAAGATCAGCGGAGCTGACCAACTCCCCGATGGCTCTTACAATTGGGAGCAGATAGACTGGGATAATGAATTCGTCCGTCTTGAATGGTATATGTGCGACCCTTCCATCCTAACCAAGCTCGGAGACGATAAATACCGTGCTAAAGGTCTGGAGATGATTCCAGAAGAACTTCATGAGACCTATTAGAAGGTAGGGCCTGGCAATAATAAGAGATATTGCGAGGTCTATATGGGCAAGAGCCAGATTTACCACGCTATCAAGGATGCGAGGAAGAAAAGATGACCTTCGAATGGGGAAACAGTAAGATACAACTCAAAATCCTCTATACTGTAATCGCTATTATTGGTGCAATTGCGGTTTATTTCTCCGACTTCACAATAGATAAAGCCGTTGAGATCGTAAGAGTATTGTCTATCTTCTTCTGTATTTTTTGTGCTGGATTGTTTATCGTAGATGCGTATTTCGAGAACAACAAACTGCACGAAAAACCTCATCCTCTGGATGATGATGAGATGTGGGATTTGAGAAACCGTCTGATTCAAGCAGAATACGAGATTGACACTCTCAAAAGAGAAATTCAGAGAAAATACTGATTTTTCAAACTTTTTAGGGGATTTTCCCCATTTTTTCTTATCAATAGTATTATATAATCATACATTATCATACCTAATTAGATAGTGAAACTATCTGATGAGCAAAATGACGGTAAACTACTGCAACAAAAACGTGAACCCCAAGAACCGTAAGACAGGGGACTGCACGACAAGAGCATTAAGCACTGTGTTAGGAATCTCCTGGGAGGATGCACTTACCTTACAGTACCAGTATTCTCTCAAAACCAAATACGATATGACTTCCAAGCAAGTCATTGAAAGGATAATGGCTGACAGGGGATACGTCAAGATGAAACAACCCCGCAAGGAGGACAATACCAAGTACCTTGTCGGGGAGATCGACAAACTCACATACCATACCGAAAGGAAAAATGGAGTATTGATTCTGCTGGCTAACCATTGTACTGCAATAATCGGAGATGATCTCATTGATATCTGGGATTGCAGATGGAAGACCATTGGCAACTATTGGATTAAACCATTATCCAACATAAGGAAGGACTGAAAAATGACCGAGAGAAAACACAATACAAGAGAATGCAAATATTTCTACTGGGACAGGGACGATTACCCCATTTGTGGAAGGTGCGGATTATGTTGTTCCCCTACCGATGACGAAAAATGCCCCGATGCGGTATGGAAAGAGGAAGAGGAGGAAAAGACCGATGAATGAATGGATGAACTGTCCCCTATGCAATGGGAAGGTAGGAAACGAAGTCAGCAGTCAAGCCAAGTCGATAAACCATGTGTTCATCATCGTTACCGACTGTATTTGCGGATTGTCCTTCATAACGAGTTACACTCTCGCAGATATGAACAATGAGGACGAGATTAACAATGCCTGGAATAAGCACAGGAAGAAGTGGAATTCCAGACAGTACCAGAAGGACATGATTGATATTGGAGTATATGCGACCAATATCTTCAACCGCACACAGGAATATTCCCAACTGAAGAAGGAGACGGATGATGATTAAAGACCTCTTCTCCGAAGATTCGGACAAACTCGTAGCAGAGAACGATCTGTGGAAACTCTGGAAGAACCCTATGACCAAATTCTTCCAAAAAGAGTTGGAGGAATACGACTCCGATGGATTCACACTGAAGGGGGAGCTGATGGTTGTTCTCGCAGAGAACAAGATCAATGGGGACAGATTCTATCTGGCTATGGATAGGGTAACACAGAAACCGTTTGCAGATTGGACTTCCTCTGAAGAATTCCAACTGAAAAAAGCATTAATCCTTATGGATAGGAGAGAAGAACTGAACTTGATCAATATGGCTGAAAGGATTCAAGAGGAAACCAAATGTCAAAAATCAGTAAAAAAGACAAGAAAAACAAGAAAAAACTGAATAAATTCATCATTGCATTATCGGATGATGAAATTCTGACACTGTATAGCTCCGAAGAATACCCATCTACGATCTACGATACCTGGTTTTACTTCGAGAAGACCTCTCACAATGACGAATACCTGGTAAACATCAATATGGTCAAATACATCAAGCTGGCGAAAGAATGATCTCTATCAACCACATGGACTGTATGGAACTGATGACCTCTATGGGGGGGGGGACTGTCGATTTGATTGTCACTGACCCGCCTTATCTGTTCAAGTCCCTCTCTGGGGGAGGAATCGCCCCGAAAAGAACCTATTTCCAATCACTCAATAAGATGGATGAAGGAATCGGGGATGAGCAGTTAGACGAATTCATAAGGGTACTGAAAGAACCCAACCTATACCTATGGGGAAATTGGCCTTTAATCCAGCAGTACCTACGGTACTTCGCTGATAAGAAGGTAAATACCAATCTCTTGACCTGGCACAAACTGAATCCAGCTCCGTTATGCTCCAACAACTACCTTAAAGATACTGAATACTGCCTTTATGTAAGAGGTAAGGGAGTGAAACTCTATGGTGGCTATACAGATCATAAGACCTATTGGTTAAGCAGTAATAACGATATCAGACAATCCAAGACTGGCCATCCAGCAGTAAAGCCGTTGGAGATCATATCACAGATGGTCAAGAATAGCAGTCTGGAAGGACAGACCGTGTTCGACCCCTACTTAGGTAGCGGAACGACTGCGGTAGCGTGTAAGATGCTCAACAGGAACTGTATAGGTTGTGAGATCGAAGAGAAATACATCACTCTGATTAACAACCGTCTCAATGCAGTCAATGAGGGGAAGTGGTTCTGATGGATTATGTCAATCCCAGGAGCGTAGCTCGTAAGGTATGGGATGAATCGGGATATGATTACTCCGTATTGACGGATAACAATCTGTTGGAACTCATAAGAAGAATCAATGCGAATCTGGATAGCCATAGGGTAAAAGAAGTCCCAGAATTCAAGATGTGGTTGCATTATAACACTAAAAGACATGGTTCGATATACTACGACTCCTATTCGGAGAACGGAAGACTGATCTGGGTAGAGATTACGGTAGATGGGAGTTACTTCAAGAACAGAGAAGCGATCACATTCAACAGTGACGGATTCATAGGATTCGCTGGCTGGGCCTGTGATACCAACGCTGAACCTTTCGTAAACGCATTCATTGACTGGGTATATTGGATGATAAAAGAGGGGATAGTCAATGCAGAACTCCCTCCAGAACAACCAATCCAGTATATCGAGGATAAACATCTTCAGACAAAATTAGAACAATATGAGGAATGACGATGCTACACTATGCTGACCTAATCAAAAGAGACTATGAGACTGTGAGTTATGCGTTATGTCCCATGTGCGGGAGATTGCTTAGACAGACATTCGTCCCCGAAGAGGAAAGATGGTATGTCTATTGCGGAAAATGTAAAGTTATCAGATGTATCTTAGTCCACAAGAAGGAGCAACAATGAAAGCAACCTGTGAGAACTGCGGATTAGTGGAGATGGAGTCCGTATATTCTCTCGAACATCGTAGGAAGTGGTTCAAAAGTATCAGATTCTGTATAGTCGAACTGATCTGTCCGAATTGCTACAATGTCCTATACAAAAGGGAATATGCGCTTAAAAAGAAGAGGTTATACTGTCACTTCGATGGAAAACTCTACATGGCATTTGAAAACGAGGACGAAGTAAAAGATTGGGGAGAAAAGGTGCTGAATCCCAAGTGGGAGGAAAAGACCGATGAGGACAATCAGAAAACAGACAGGGGAAGATGTATTGAGTGAAGAAAAAAAGAAGATCGCTAATCTGCTTTACAGATTAGGTATGAGTATCGGGATGGTTTTTCTGACACTGTGCTTCATCTGGATGTTCATCGGAAACTTAATGCCGATAGATATTACAGGTACATTGGTAGTAACTGCGTTACTATCCGTATCGGGGATATTCTGCGGATTATACCTAATGGATTATTGAGGAGATCGTTATGAGCTACACATTGCATTATGATGAAGGAGAATGGGACGGATACGGACACTTCGATTGTTCGGTATGTAAAAAGGATGTGTTCATCCAGTACGATTCCTATGAGATGGAATCAACAGGAGAATTGACCGAATGGAAAGGTAAATGCTACTGCCTATGCAATAAATGTATCCACAAGTGCATGGATGTAGGTAAGGCCAAATTCCTAAAGAATGCGAAGTCCTATGAACCGACTAAGGAAGAACCGTATGAAGAGCCAGAATGGATGAAGAACATTCCCCCAGAGCATAAATCAATAGCTGGGATGCTCCCTCTTGTCGCACTGATCTGTATAGGTGGATTGATGTTAAAAATGCCGAAAGAAAAAAGGAAGAAGTTTTTGAAAGAATTGAAAAAAGAGAGAGAGGAGTCAAAAAAGGATGAGCAATAAAGCACTCAACAGATTCTAATCCAAAAATGCTAAAACCCCTTCCAAAACCACTTAATTTTTGTCAATTTTCTGGAAAAATAGCATTTTTTCATTGTTCTATAATTAGAATTATAGCAATTCTAATGCAACATATTATATACTACCATACTATACTATATCATACAACTAAAAGGAGTTGCCAAAAATGTATGGAATCGATAGAGAGCAGATGCTTAACCTGGCTGGAATCGAATATGACTTCAACAACGCTTACACCCCAGCGACTGTTGGAAAGAAGAATCTGATTACCCGTCCGAGGAACACCTGGGCAAACCAGTTTAGGAACATCAACTTCACAAACGAAAAGGAACTTAGGGCATTGTCCCCAGAGACCGTCACTGCAAGGCAGTGCTACTACGCTACCGAGGACGGTAACTTCGCACCCATTGACGGAAAGTGGGCAGTAGTCGGAGACGAGAGCCACACTCCCTACGCAATCCACTCTGATCGCTACGAACCCATTCAGCATTCGGTCATCATCGAAGCAATGGCAGATGCGGTTCACGATACCTCCCTTAATATGTTCGGCCACTTCGATGAGGACAAGGGAAGGTTCAACGGATACGGCACATTCGCAAACCCCGATGTTCACATCAACCTGGGAGTCGAGAACGGCTTCGAAGACCCCGTGATGCTGGGAATGAGGTTCTTCAACTCCCACAACGGAGACTCCAGATTCGGTGGAGAAATCTACGGAATCAGAGCAGTCTGTCAGAACTACATGGCCTGGGGAGATGTGATGGGAAAGGTCTCCATTATGCACTTCAAGTCCGAGGAGAATGTGGCAGAAGAACTTGGAAAGATTCTTAGAGGATTCGTTGACAGGGTAGATGCACTGAAGAACAGAGTCCACTACATTAGGGAGACTCCTCTTGATCTGGACGAACAGGCATCCGTCCTCTGGGGAATCGGACTCAACGCTGGTCAGATTGAGAACATCCTTACTCACAGGAAGGAGCTGAACCCCGAAATCGGAGAGAGCAAGGGCAGTATGTGGGACTTATACAATGCCAGCACTGCATACGTTACCTACCATGTCGGAGGAGCGCACACCGTCAAGATGAATCTCAACATCTCCGACAAGATTCAGCAGATGCTGACCCAAAAGGCAGATGACCTTATTACCAGGGGAGAGAAGGCCAAGTCCAAGTACGAAGAGCAGTTGGATGCACCCAGGCAGAAGATCAGGGTGGTGGCCTAAACACATTCAGAGGGGAGCAATCCCCTCTCAACTATGAAAGGAGATGAAGAATATGGCAAAAGAGATCAACTTCGAAGGAGCTAAGATTGTCGGCAACGAGGACTACACTATTCTGGACGAGAGCAATACCAGATTCGTCTTCGGAGGACGTTACACCAGTGACGAACACATTCAGACCGAGGACGAGAACGGAAAGCCGAAGAATATGCACAAGGTAACAATAGACCTTATCTGCGACAACGAGCAATTCATCTCTCTTATGAGACAGTCGGGAGAGAAGGGGAAGATCATCATTCAGTTAGTCTGAATAAGAGGGGAGAATCCCCTCTAAAACCCATTAAAACGGTAAAAGAGGTATTGGGATATGGGAGACTGTGAGAATTGCGTTCTGACACACTACTGCACCCGTAAGAACATCAATCGCATAGACGGTTACTGCCGTCTTGACGGTCTCGATGAGAAGGAGTATAGGAAAAGGGTCTGCAACAGTCTATGGCTTGTCGGAGACGAGAAGTGGAAAGAGTACGATGATTAGGAAGGAGGACTACAATGAAAGTATTGGAATTATTCGCTGGAACGAGATCGGTCAGCAGAGCATTCGAGCAGAGAGGACATGAGACCTATTCCGTTGATTGGGATGAGCAGTTTGATGTTACCCTTCACGCAGATATCTCTAAACTGACTGCGAAGGATATTGTCGATCTGTGCGGAGGAGTCCCCGATGTAGTCTGGCTATCTCCAGACTGTAGCTCATATTCGGTAGCCGCTATCTCTAAGCATAGAGAGAGAGAGAGAGACGGTACGCTTACACCTAAATCGGAGTATGCGAAATTCTGCGATATGACCAACTCCCATGTGATTGATCTCATTAAGGAACTGAAACCCAAACTCTACTTCATTGAGAATCCAGTCGGAGCATTAAGGAAGATGCCCTTTATGAAAGATATTCCGAGATATACAATTAGTTATTGCTCCTACGGAGACTTCCGTCAGAAACCTACCGATATCTGGACTAACCATCCTAACCCCGACTTCAAACCGATGTGTAAGCGTGGCGCACCCTGTCACATGAGCGCACCGAGAGGAAGCAAAAGCGGAACTCAACTCATAAAGGGAGCGAGGGACAGAGCAAGACTTCCCGATTTACTGTGCCAGCATATCGTAGATATCTCCGAGGATTACATTGGAAAAACAGACGATTGAATAAGATTATATAATACGGTATAATACTAAATAATACTGAAAGGAGGACGGACTATGCAATGCCCGTATTGTGCGAAAGAATATGACGATAAGGATAAACTGGCTGAACATTCGCTTTACTGCGATCTCAATCCAGAAGTGCAACGCACCCTACCAGATTTGGTGGGACTGACCTATGAATACAACAACAGTCTCGTAAAGATTATGGAGGTTGTTCCAGGAGAACTGTTCCCGATCTATGTAAGCGCATTGATGAAGGATACCGTTCTGGGGAGTGAGTGCTGGTCTCAAATGTATTCACAGTTGCATTACTCTTCCGTAATGAACCGTACCTTCGGTAAGGAGAAGGAATATAACGACATAGCCAAGAGAATGATTGAGAATATCCAGAGGACGATGAGATGAAAGACTGCTATTTCGATCATCCAGAGATTGAGCTTATCGGTAACGAGAAGGTCACTCTCCGTATTGATAATGCTGGATGCAATGCACAGATTGTATTGATGAATGACCCAGGGAAGGGTTGGCAATTCGGTTATCAAGTTTGGCCTTATGAGAAGAATCCTGTTATCCTCTTCAATAAGTGCCAGCAATTCAAGATTCACGATAACCTCCGTAATCACGGTAGATACTGCTCCAGGGAATTTCTGATCGAAGCGGATGGGAAGATTCTCTGGGGGAAATATAAAAAGACTGGAGATTATGTTGACAATCGTAAGATCATCCAGTTATTCTGTGAATCCCACAATATCCCCTATGAATATTCAGTATCCAACGATGCCCAGGAGAATAAGGATGATTCAGATATACAATGAGAACTGCTTCGATACGATGGAGCGTATCGGAGAGGATTCTGTGGATTGTGTCATTACTTCTCCTCCCTACAACATCAGTTACAGACCCGACTACAATCTCTATGATGACTACACAGACGATTAGACTACTGATGAGTATTGTGCCAGCACCGTCAAGATGTTCAATGATTTCGATAGGATTGTGAGACCTAACGGAAAAGTGATCTACAACTTCTCCTATTGTCAGAATGATACCGAACTGCCATACCGTTTGGTCATGGAGATATGCAACAATACCCAATGGACGTTGGCCGATACTATCATCTGGAAGAAGGATACTTGTATCCCTCTTAATGTAAGCCCAAGACAACTCTCAAGAATATGGGAATTTGTCTGGGTCTTCTGTCGGAGATCGGAAAAGGACACATTCAATACCAACAGGGACCGTGCAGGAGGAGAAGGTAAGACGGGTCAGATATTCTACTCCACATTACCCAATCTCGTCTGTGCCCCGAACAACGACGGATGCAACGATCTAAATAAGGCCACCTTCAGTACCAAACTGATATCTCAATTGTTAGATATCTATGTGAAAGACGGAGAGACCGTCTATGACCCGTTCATGGGAACAGGGACTACTGCGGTTGCTTGTAAGAAAAGGGGGGGGGGGATTTCATGTATAGGGTCAGAACTCTCCGAAAAACAAGTGAAATTCGCAGAAGACCGTCTGAAAAAGACCATTATCCCTAAGAAGTGGTTCGATTGGGAATGAAACTCTTAAATAATTCCCGTAGCAATATCATCTCCGTAGTGAAAACAGGGTCGTACCGTAACCGTGCCACCAAACCGTAGATACGATCTGCCTTACGGCAATATCCAAAATCTTTAACCTAAAAGATGCGGAAAATTGACGGAAACCCAAGATTACCATCCGAAAACGGCAAAAACCGATGAAAATCGGTCAAAAAACCGTTCAGCGTTAGCTTTGGCTTTAGCCAAAAATTCGCATTTTTTTCAGAATCTTTAACCATTTATTTATTTATCCATTTTTCTCACGTATGCGTGCGTGCGCGCGCACAATCCCTTCATACCTTCTTATTACACATATATACACAAGTACATGAGTAAATAAATAAATGGTTAAAGATTCAAGGAGTTAAGAGCCGTTAAGTGGCGATTTTTGAGGGTTTTTGAGGTCTTTTTTGCAACTTTTTGAAAAAGTTATCATTTTCTATTCACTAATGCGGTATTTCGAGTGGAGAATAATGATAGAATGTTAGGTATATATATCAGATATTATCTTATCTAACCTATGAATTTCGATGATGCCTATTTCGAATCGGAATTATCAGCGAGAGGTCTGTCTGCCCAAAAGCCGATACACGACTATTCTCCTGTGCAATTGTCTGTGATTGACCCTACCAACTATCCCATAGTACAGGTAACGACCAGAGGAGGACTGAAATTCAATCCGTCTTCCGTCCTTGATTATCTAAGGGACTGCGGGATAATCTTCGATGATAAGGGAGTATGCCGTAGATTCGATGGGAGAGTCTATTCTGCCTACGATGTGAACCAGGTTGTCCGTATGATCTACAATTCGGTGGATGTTCAGCCAGGAACGTATGTCGCTACTCCCCATGATGTGAAAGTGGTAATGGAAGCATCGAAGAATCTGCTACCTCCGAGATACGGTCTTTTCGGTCACTTCGATGGAGCAGAAGATTACGTTACCGATACCCTTCCTCTTATCGCATTCGAGAACGGAATCTACAATCCAGAGACGGATACTCTGCTTCCGTTCACGTCTTGGGTATTTCTGACCTCTTACATTCACGCAAGGTTCAATCCGTATGTCCGTTCAGCACCAGCGAGGGATGTTCTAAGGAACATCCTTCCCAACCAGGAGACATTGGATGCACTTTATGAGATGATCGCCTACATCCTCTTCGAACCGACAATGTATCCCCCAGCGATATTCAATCTCTACGGGCCTGGAAACACAGGTAAGAGCGCGGTAGCAAATATGATCGCAGAGATATTAGGGTGGGATAACGTAGCGGAGCTGGGAATCGAACAACTCACTGCTACATTCACTATCGCAGAATTGGAAGGGAAGAAACTCAACATTTGCGGAGAGACGGATGATACCTCTTCCAGAAGAACCAACGTAAGCGGAGCAACCATCAAGAAACTGTCGGACGGTCAGAGACTGACCGTTCAGAAGAAGTACGGTATGCCCTATCAGATGTGGAATACGGCCAAACTGCTCTTTTGCACCAACTCAATCCCAGACTTCGGGGACGATTCTTCGGGTCTCTATCGTAGATTATATGTCATCCCCTGTAGGCAACAACAGGACAAAAAGGCAATGATCTATGACCAGCTCATTACCCCAGATTCGAGGTCTTACATAATCAACCAGAGTCTGAATGCCTATCGGATATTCGTTGACAACGGCAAACAATTCTCAATCAGTGCGGAGATGAAGGAGGAACAGGCCCAGTATATGTCGCAGTCCTCCATGATGGACTTCGTACAGACCGTATTGGGATGCACCGAACAGGCCGATGTTGCGAAAGCGATCTGCAATGACCCCGAATACTGCTATACAACGGAGTTGTATTCAGCTTATGTGGAATATTCCAGAGCTACGCTATCCCAACCAATGTCGAGGAAGCGTTTTGTCGAGAAAATCCGTAACGAATACAATCTGAAAACCAAAACCTCCTATTTTGTCACACCAGACGGTAAAAAGACAACGAGGACTAAGTATGTCTGCGAGTAAGAACAAACTCTTCAAATTGGCGAAACACCAGCAGTATGCCAGCGATATGATGGAATCCTCCTATCAACTGGGAATCTTCTACGAAGCTGGAACTGGTAAAACCATGTGCGTATTGGATTGGCTTTACAATGCGTTCAAGAACAGGGAGATCGAAAACGCATTGGTAATCTGCCCAGCATCATTGGTCTCCACATGGGACGGAGCGATTGATAAGATGCTCATGTTCGAAGGGTACACTCCCTACGGAGTAAGACAGATGCACAAGCTTGTTACCATCCGTTCATATCAGAGGACATATCAGAGAGTGGAAACCCAGATCAAGCACAGAGACGGTACGGTAACGAAGAAGAAGGTACTGAAAATCCGTCCAGACGTACTCCATCAATGGGGAGCGATCATCATTGATGAATCACAGGGACTGGGGGCGCACGACTCCACACAGACCAAGATTGCTTTGCAAATGGCCTATCTGACCGAAAGAAGGTATATCCTGTCGGGTACTCCTGTCTCTGGAGGAGGAGGAGGAGAAGATTTCAAGAAACTCTACGGTCAGCTCAAATTCTTAGACCCCGACATTTGGGATTCTTACAAGGACTTCTGTTCGGAATTAGTGAAAGGTTATGACTTCTTCAATAAACCCAATCGGTATGATGTGGAAAAATGCCGTGAACTGATGAGGAACTACGCTATCGTAGCCAGGTTGAACGACTGCTACGATATGCCCGATAGCATAGACATTCCTATCGAAGTAGGGATGGAATCGGAGACAATCACTGCTTACAGGGATGTTCTGGCTGGAAGAGTCCAAGACTATCAGTTGGAATTGAAGACAGGAGGAGCGAGATATCTCAAACTGTTGGAGATCGTAAGCGGATTCTTAGTCACAATGGAGAACGAACCCAGAGAGTACCCTACACAAAAAGGGGATGCCTTAGACAACATCTTATCGTCCACAGATGATAAAGTGGTTGTATTCTGCAACTTCCGTCATTCCATAGACCAATGCGAACAGATTTGTAAAAAGCATGGGGAGACGGTAGTCTATGACGGACGTTCAACCAGAGATACCTGGAGGGACTTCCAGTACGGAGATGCCAAATATCTGATCTGTCAGTATCAGTCGGGAGGAGTCGGAATCGATCTCTTTTCGAGTCATACGATGGTCTTCTACGAACCGACAATGAGCAGTCTATTACTTGAACAGGCGAAGGCCCGTATCATGCGTAAAGGTCAGAATCAGAAATGTGTTTACTACTGGATATCGACTAAGGGAACAATCGAACAGAGGGCAATGGAAACCGTCAGAAACGGAGTCGATGTTACC
>Ga0256404_1010401_pt1 | contig 12872 bp, 23 predicted proteins | sample RumenRJG_01DNA_FD_185990 | JGI IMG/M metagenome (GOLD analysis project Ga0256404, IMG submission 185990) | Bovine rumen microbial communities from Lethbridge, Alberta, Canada - RJG_01 | ecosystem: Host-associated > Mammals > Digestive system > Stomach > Rumen | place: Canada: Alberta | collected...
GCGCCGCTTTCCCGAGCTCGTTGCATTCTTCGGCGAGCTGCGCATAGCGCTCGCTTTCTGAAAGTCTTTTAGTGATGTAATCTCTAGTCGATAGTCTCATCCTCGTTACCTCCCCACATCTTCACGACCACGCCCGGCACCCTCGCATACCGCTTCATGCTGTACTCGTGGACAATCTGCGAATCATCTTTATACCAGATGCCATTGAGTGCATCCTCGATGCCCTTGACGATGTTCGAGACGTCCGGCTTTGTTGTCGGCCAGATCAGCCCGGCGTATGCAGCCTCATGCTTCTTCTTACTCCATGACTTCGGCACGCTCCGAAAGATTTGTACTTCGAGCTGAACCTTTCCCTCCAGCGGCTCCTTCGGTGCGTTCCTTGCGGCGTACTGCCGGACGCGTGCTTTGTAGGCTTTGCTCTTCGGCGGGTCGTAGGCGATGGTTCGCCCGCCGATCCGCACGACGCGCGGGCGCCCCTGCGGCACGGCGTCGCCAGGAATCACGATGCTGTATGTCTGCATTGCTCCGCCTCCTGTGACGCCTTATCCGCTTTCGCAAATTCTTCTTCAAGGTCTATGCCAATCTCATCTTTGAGCGCAACGGCGATATCTTCGCCAGTGATTTTGTATCTGACCAGATCGACCATGTAGGCATTGATGTCTGCGATGAACTTCTCAAGCCGCTTCGCACCGAAAGGCGCGCCGATATGCCCGTCTCGCAAAAAGGCGGCGAACACACATACCGCCCAGCTGATTCCTTCCCTGTTGGCGTGCTGGCACATCTCGTCCGATTCCTTGAACTTCTTCAGCTCAGCTTCTACTCTCTGCATCGCTTCTTGCTTGACGCGATTGTACACGTCATTCGCGGCACGATGCAGCTTCGCCGCTTGCCGTTCCTCATAGATAGCATCTTCCCGCCGGAGGAATCTTGCACTCTGTGCCGGTGTCTGCCGCATCAGCCAGTCGATATTCTCAGATCGTTTCCTCTTTCTCGCCCATGACATTTCTCTAGCCTCCTACCATCGTTTCTGCGCGCCCGTTTTGCACCATGCATAAACTTATATGCGTGGCACATCGGACGTCCCTTGCCGCCGACGTCAGCGCGTCTCACGGCGTTTTACGCAAGCCATCTCCTGACAGGTACTGGATAAAACCTCCCGCAGCTCTCGTCCGGCTTCCTCTCTTGCAGATTCTTGCCGATCATGCAGTAGAGCGTATCGCCTTTGTACGCGTGGCGGCAAATGGCGCACGCGCCGCGCATGAGATCGGCGAGTATCGGCGCGCAGTCGCGGCACAGATGATACTCCCTGCCGTCTTTGCGTCGGAACTTCATGACGTGCTCGCGCGTCTTGCAGATGTCGCAGTAGCTCACTACCGGTCTACCTCCTCCGCCCAGCGGAACGTCCGGTATAGCCCCGCTTCGTCTTTCTTGTGGTCGCAGTAGTCGCGTATCGTCTCATCCGTGCAGTGCTCTGCCTTCTTCGCGTCTCCTAGTGTCTCATACCGCTTGACGACGCGACCGCTCTCGATGTCGATGACGACGACCGCCCTTCTCTGTCTAGACATTTCGCCACCCCCTAAAACAAAGAAATTTCCGCACCGGCAACCTGTACGCGCTGCCCCGTCTGCTTGAATCGATCAAACCGCACTTTGAACCACTTCCCAGCCGGAATCATAAGGCCGCTTACAACTTCCGGCGGGACGTACTCACCTGACGTATCCTCACCGAGATCCCGTAAGCTGCGCAAAGTAGCGATGATGTGGTTCCGGGTGAGGTTGAGATTACAGCCGTCCGGCCATGCCGGGTCGCTGCAACCATGCTCGAACATGTCTTGCCAGTGTTCCGTCTCCCTCCGTGCGTATTCGCGCATTGCCGCTATGGCATCTTTGTCGCTGAGCGGCTTCATCTGGAGGTACTTCTGTACGAGCATGTCCAGATTTTTCTCTTTCACTGTTGCCCACTCCTTAATGCTCTTCCAGCAGCACGAGGTGGATGCCGCCCTTGCTCCGTATTTTGCGGTTTGCCTCGGTCTTCTCGACGCGCTTCTTGGCGGTTGGATAGCGGTACCAGACGAGGGTCTGACGCTTCACCCCGAGGAGCTTGGCCAGCTCGGAGAGCGTCCCCTCGCCAATGTATCGGTCGCCACGGTAAGCGGCGTAGACGCTCTTGATCATGTTTTACACTCCCTTCTCGCTGGTGCCGGTGCCTTCGTCGAAATCACCAACGTCGTCGAGATCCCAATCAATTGGGCACGATCCGAGTCGGCACCCTCCCCAGGAATCCAAAAAGTCGCACCCGCGGCATCCGCGCGGATGCTCGGCGCAGTATGCCTGCACCTTTCGCAGTGCCTTGACAAGCATATCCACTCGATGCTTCGCGAGGTACTTGCTGGCGTAGTGCTTCCGCGCGCACTTCGGGCAGCGCTTCATCGGCTCTTTCGGCTTGCGGATGCGGTTGTAGCGAAACGTCCGGCCGCAGTCCATGCAGGTTGCTTCAATCACCATTTCAGATTTCTCCTTTCCTCGTGTACTCTCTTCGCCTCGGCTTCGTCCTGGTCGATTTGTCGCATGATCTTCTTCCACACCTTCGAGATGATGCGGATTGTCATGATCAGGCCGACACTCACCGCTGCCAGGAACACGGTGAGTGCGATCCAGGCAGTGGCAACAGCTGCCTGGGCAAATGCCGCGTCAGTCACGCCTGTCCCTCCCCTCTGACTCTCTCGGTCACGTAGGCCATCATGCATCTCATCGCCGCGTTGATGAGATGCGTGTCCTTGCGGTCACCGGCGCGATAGAGATTCAGGTGACGCATGGCGCGGGCGGCGTGTTCCTCTGGCGGGATCTGCCGCCATGTCTCCCCCGGGTGCTTCTCGGCGCCTGCCGTGAGGCCGCGCGCGACCGCCTCCAGCCAGCCGGCATCAATGTAGCGGTATTCGTCCTCCTCAGTGTCCTGCGGGTATAGTTTTGCCGATTTCGCGCTAGAATCGCTTCTAAGGGGCTTGGTTTTGTCTATGCTATAACTTGTACCAGTATTGCACTTGACGGGCGTTACAGGCGATTCTGTGGCTTCTGAGCGGCATTTCTCTTTTTCATCATCCCATACTTTTTCCGGATGACTGCCAAAAAGCTCCATGAGGACGCCTTGCATCGCCCGGTTATCATGCATGTTGTAGCAGTCCACATTGCGAAGCGGGCACTTCCTGCAGTCGGGATCCTCCTGCTCCTCACATACCAGGTCACGCAGGACGCGGCACAGGGCCTGCGACATGGTCCCGTGCTCCCCTTTTCGTTCCTTTTGCATCCCCTTGCTCGATTTCTTCCAGTCTTTCATGTTGTCTCCTCCTCGGTTCTTCTCTTCCTGGTTCAGCCGGCCTGCGAAGCCCGCACGGCCTTTCCGGCGAGCTTCATGCGGTAATCCCCGGCCTTGATCTTGATGGGCACCGTCATCTCAGCGAGCCGCGAGAGCGTCCGGCGGCCGAGTTCCTGCTCGAGCTCCTGCCCGTCGTTGTTGGTGGTGATGACGGTCGGCAGCATATGCTCGTAGCGGTGATTGATGAGCATGTAGAGCTGCTCCTGCACCCAGGCACTCGCTTTCTCGGCCCCGAGGTCATCGAGGACGAGGAGCGGCGTGTTCTTGGCAGCGTCAATGATGGAGTCGGCGCGGTCGTCTCCCGCCCGATAGCCTTCCCGGATCCGCGTCAGGAGCTCAGGGACGACCACGAACATGCCGGGGATGCCGTCTTCGGCGCTCTGGTGCAAGATGGCCGCTGCAAGGTGCGTCTTGCCGCACCCGTAGGGGCCGATCATCATGATTCCCGTGACCCGCGGATTCGTCCGGAGCTCGGCGCAGAAAGCCTGCGCAAGGTGCTTGGCCGTCTCAGTCGCCGCGTCCTCGTGGAAGGTCGCGAAGGTCCGCATCTGGAACCGCACGCCCATCCCGCTCTCGCCCATCAGCTTGGCGATGCGCTTCTGTTCCATCCGCGCGCGGTACTTGCCGCATGGCTTGACGCAGCGCAGGTAGGGATTGCTGAACCGTCTGGACTGGAAGTCGCTGCCATTGTACCGGCACTGCTCGCAAGTCTCGACGGAGTAAGGGCACTTGGCGCACTGCGCATCGTGCCGCTGCTTCTCCTGCATCGCCTTGGCCGCGAGGAGCAGGTTGTCATCGCCATCCATGCCGTCGAAGCTCTCCTCCGGATCCAGCCCTACGGCCTGGCGGATTTCTTCGATGCGCGCCCTGGCGTCCCGCAGATCCTGCTCACGTTTCTTGCGCATCTCCGTCAAAATACGCCGCATACTGGGACTTTGCCCCATCAGCATCTCCATGAATCCTGCCTTTTCCATCATGTTTTTCCCCTTTCTTGCTCTTTTTCGCCTGGAAGCCATCGCGCTCCCAGCGCTCGAGGATGGCCTCGATGTATTTCAGATTCGGTCTTGTCGACGACTCGGTTGCCTCGATAATGGCCGCCTCCAGCCACTTGCCGTGGTACTTGTCGTAGAGGGATAACAGTTTGTCGGACTCGATAGGCCCATAGGCTGGATTGACATTGTCGGCATAGATCTTGACGACATGTCCGAGTTCTCGGTCAGTATCCGAGTCCTCCTCGCACGCGCGCGCACGCGTAGAGGAAGAAGAAGATATATTAACCTTACCTAACCTAACCTTACCTATAGAGACAGGTTCGGTACAGCTTCGCGACGAGTCCGTTACATGGCCGTTACGTTCCTGTGACGCATCCGTAACGATACCGTTACAATCCTGTAACGAGTCTGTTACGATGACGTTGCGTCCCTGTATCTGCACCCCCTCTTTCGGCGCATAAGCTGTCTTATCTGCCCCGCCTGTGAGAAGGCCGCGTTCAGCCTGGCACTCGGTCGGGTGATACATGTCCTTGCGGATGTAGTTGTGAATCTTCCAGTGCCGGATCACGATGACCCCGGTATCAAAGGGGAGAATGAAACGCTTGGCAACCAGCAGCTTCATGTCATCCTCGCCGCATCCTACCTCGCGCCGGATCGCTGATGGGTTCTTGATGAATCCGTCATCGTCTGCCCGCAGCAGCAGGTGGAAATACAAGCACTGGCTGCTCATCGGCATGTCCATGAAGTGATCCGTCTCAATCACGGACTTTGCCATCATCCTGCGCTCTGCCATGTGCGCCAACTCCTTTCTTTTGCGCCGCCATGATCAGACAACCTGTGGGATGGCTTCCGGCTCGTCCTTCGGCGTGTCGACATCTTCGAAGAGACTCTTCTGGGCGCGCTTGCCGATGAGGTACTTGCGCGCCTCGGCTTCGAGGTTCCAGAGGGCGCGTGCCGCCGTTGCCGTGAGTACAGCGCCCTTGGGGTTGTCGCTCTTTGCGCATTTGCGCATCGGCGTGTTGATGACCATCTCGGTCTTGCTCTCAGGGAGCTTGAGCTTCATCGTGATGATCGCGCCCATCGTATCATCCTTGTCGTAGTGGTAGGTAACCGCGAAGGGAACGAGTCGCGCTGCGAGTTCCGGCGCTTCGAGGATGTTCGCGCCCGGCACGGTGAGGGCTTCCATGGCCTCGTAGAATTCCGGAGCCGCCTGCTCGGCAAAGAGCCCCTTGACCTCGTCCTCGCCCTGCTCTCCCCGGCGGATGCAGTCAATCTCGATTTTGCCGGTGCTCTCGATGATCTTGATTTTCTTGATGGTGGTGTTGCTGTTCATTGGTTTTTCCTCCTCATGCTATGCGATATAAACCTCGGCGCCAGTTGCCCGCTGCGCCATGCGCCGGAATGCTTCGGCGTCGCTGTTGTCACGGCTCAGATGCAGGAGCCACACTTGTTTGAGTGCGCGCGGATCGAGCCCGCGCAGGATGTCGACTGCACCGTCGATGTCCATGTGGCTCTGCGCGATGCGCGCGGCCAGCTCGTCCTTGATGGTTCCTTCGGTCGCCCGCCTGGACAGGATGTTCATGCTGTAGTTGGCCTCGATCATCATGTAGGTGACGCGGCCGAAGGTGTACGGCACAGCCGCCGCATCGGTGATGTAGACCAGCCGGTCGCCAGTCTGCCTGCTGTCGAGCAGGTAGCCGTAGCATGTGACATCATGCTCGACCTGGAAGGGGGCGACGCTCCATGTGTCGATGGTAAACCGCCGGAGCGGCGGCCCCGAAAGGATGGATGGACACGCGCACGCTTTTGCGACCTCCGGAGGCCCGAAGATCAGGATGCCGCGCTTGGCAAGGTCCGGCACTGCCTTGGCATGATCCATATGCTCGTGCGAGATGAGTGCGCCCGCAATCTCGCTGAGCCGGAAGTCAAGGCCCTGCTGGATCTGGTGGATGGGGATGCCCGCATCCAGCAGGAGCGCCGTGCTGCCATCGCTCACGCGGTAGCAGTTGCCGGAGCTCCCGGATGCAATCGCCTGGATGTCGATCATCAGAAGGTCGGGCCGTCGTCGGCTGTGGGCGCATCAGCCTCAGACGGTACTGGCACGGCTTCCTGATTCGGCATTGGGATATCCTGCGGGACTTCTTGCCGCGGCGGGATAGCAGCGGCGTCGACTGCCGCATCGATGGGAGTCGGCGCTTCCGCATGCTGCGGGTTGTCGGCGTAGCGCGGGCGGCCGTCCTCGCCGATGATGGCCTGGTCGCTCTCGATGGCCGTAGCAAGTGCCTCGCCCTGCATGTCGATACTCATGATGCCGTACTTGGAGATGAGCTGCTTCAAGACCGTCTTCGTGGCCATAGCGTCGAAGTTTGTTTTCCAGACGCCCCCTCCGTACTTGTAGGATTTCGAGAACTCCTGCGCGTGCTTCATGCAGTCCTCTTTACTCATGTAGAACGTCTTGCTGAAGCCGTTGACCAGCTGGAAGTAGGCGACGTAGCCGATGACGGTGTCGCTCTTCTTACGGCCGCGCACGATCTCGCCGGTGATGAAGTCGATGTCCTCGATCTGGCCATCGTAAACTGGGCCCGCGTTGATGGTCTTGTACTGGCCGGTGCGCATGGCAAGCTGGACGAAGCCCTTCCAGCCCATCTGGAACTGGGCTTCCATGTGGCCGCGGTTCTTGTAGGGGATGATGTACGCAAAGCCGAGGTTCGGGTTGATCGGGAGCTTCATCGTCGCCGCCGTCATCGCCGCGCCGAGGATGGTCATCGGATCGGCCTCCTGCAGGGCAGGCGTCGCGTTGACGAGGCTCAGCACGCTGGCGGAGAAGGCGCCAGCCCCCTTGCCCAGCACATCGTCGAATTTCTGGCGGAGCCCCGGCCCGTTGAGCATCTTCTTCAGGACGAGGGCGGAGTTGTTTTTCTGGTTGTTCATCATGGTTAGTCCTCCTTGATTTTGACTCTGAGCGTGTCATCCGGCGCGGAAACGATGAGCCGGATGGTCTGCTCGCTTACTTTGGCTATCTTGCACACGCTCTCGGCGCGGTCGACGATGACTGGCAGGTTCGTGTGGAAGTGCTTGTTGAGTACGTCGATGATCTCGAGTCCTGCATTGACCTGAGCGGCGGTGTTGCTGCTCTTGTACTCGACCCATTCGCCCGCGGCGTTCTGGGTCATCGGGTTGCACACCTGCTCGAGGCCGCCGTTGACCTGCTCTTTGAAGAGCTGCCAGGACACGGTCTTGAAGTGCTTGTTGACGCTGCGCGTGATGGCCTGCGCCTTGGCGCGGATGAAGCGGTCGCAGAGGTCGAGGCCCGCCTCGATCTTGTCGAGCTCGCAGGAATCTTTCTTCTGGGCGGCCCGCAGTTCCTCGATGCGTGCGCGGGCACGTTCTGCGGCTTGATAGGCCGCTTTTTCGGCGGTCAGCGCGTCGAGGTGTGCCCGTGCATCATTCTCGGCTGCCTGCGCTTTGGCAAGTGCCTCGGCGTCGATGCCGCCGCCCTGCAGGGAGCCTCTGGCCTTCTCGATGTCGGCGAGGATGGCCTGTCCTTCCTCCGTCGCCTCGAAGGGAGGCGGCGTCTGGAGCTTGGCCTCGATATCTGCTGCGCGCTTGGCGGCTTCCTCCGACTTCTGGGCTTCTTCTGCCGCGATGGCTTCCTGCTCGGCGGCCTTGGCTTCGAGCGCGGCGATCTTGTCTTTGCTGCACTGCTGGCCCTGCTCGTTGATGTGCTGCTTTCGTGCGCTCTGGCGCTCATTGAAGTGCGCCCGAAGCTCCGCGATCTTGCCATCCGGCATGTGCTGGCCGCAGGTTGGGCATGTCTCCTGAGCGCTGTCCCAGACCTCCGCCTGCACCTCGGCATATTCTTTGAGGAGTGCGTCGCGGTGATCCTTGAGGGCAGTGATGGTCTCGCGTGCCCGCTTGGCTTCCTCTGCCGCTTTGATGGCCGCCCGCTCATGCTCGTCACGCTCGCGCTTGGCTTGGCTGACCGCATCGTAGGCATCTGCATTCTTCTTGGCCATCTCGGCATCGTAGGCGGCCTGCTTGGCTTTGAGTTCGGCCTCTTTGCCTGCGAGGACGGCCTTCGCCACCTCTGCCCCTCCGGATGCTTGGCGTCTGCCGTGGCGGCCATGGCCTGATCGAGCGTTTCCTTGGCAGTCTTGAGGTCGGCCTCGATGGCTACCAGCTCACGCCCGTCCTCGGGGAGCGCTTTAGTCGCCTCGTCGATGCGGGCAGGCAGGGTATCAAGCTCCTTGTTGAGCTTGCGGCGCTGTGCCGCGGCGACTTTCTTGTATTCGTCGACGCTGTAATGCTCGTCCGTCGTGCCGGGCCGCAGCAGGACTCCGCTGAGTCCCTCGAGGCCGTTCTCGCGGATGACATCCTCGTCGTTGACCTCCTCGCAGAGCTCGAAGAGTACCGTGCGGCGAGTCTCCGGCTTCATCGTCTGCGGGAAGTAGCCGTGGATCAGGAGCATTTTCATCTGCTCGATGGTCGCCCCCGTGGCCTGCTGGATGGTCTCCTCGTAGGTCTTTTTCTTCTGCTGGACACCGTTGACGTACCAGTCGGTGATATGGCCGGAGAACTCGCGTGAGGCGCTGCCGCGCTTCTTCGTCCACTTCTCGTAGAAGTCTTTCGCGAAGGTGAAACGCTCGCCATCGTCCTTCTCGACCGTCATCTCGGCCTTGTGGTGCAGGTCATGCGCACCGGCCGTCTTGGGGCTGAAATCCTTCTCCTCGGTCGCCGGAGCGTCGCAGAACAGCCAGGTGACGGCGTTCGCGATCGTCGTCTTGCCCGTGCCGTTCGCTCCGAAGACGTCGGCGTTCTTGCCGTTGAAGTCGATGTCGAGTTCGCGGATGCCGCGGAAGTTCTCGAGCCGCAAGTGTAAAATCTTCATGGTGTTTCTCCTCTCGTTTTGGTATAATGAGTTTGGTTGTCCCCGCTTCTGGGGAAATCTTCATGGTGTGGCTCTTCCAGTTGGTCCCTGGGAGAGCCTTTTTGCGTGTCAATTTTTCGCCCGGTACTGGATGCGCAGGGTTTGCCCCGGCGTCAGGGTGCCGAGGTCGGCACCCTTGTTGAGCTGCTCCATCTCGTGCTTGTAGTCGAAGATGTACCGGTCATCTGCATCCATCTCCCGGAAACGCTCGACGATGCTCCACCAAGTGTCGCCCGGCTGCACTGTGTAGGTGATCTCGACGAGGTTTGTGTCTGGCGCCGGGCGGCTTGTCAGCCCGATGGAGATGGCCGCGATTCCGACCAACGCCGCGCATATCGCGGCTTTTTTTAGGTTGCGGGTCTGCTCCTTGCGCCGCCTCGCGACGCGCTCTCTGAATGTCATGCTCCTGAGCCTCCTTCCTTCTCCAAGTACATCTGGATCTCACAGCCGATGGCCGTGAGCCTTGTGACGGCCTGCAGGATCTTCTCGAGCTGTGGCCGCTCCTCTGTGCTGACCTTGCCGTCCTCCGCAATCTTCAGGATCTGGCGGTCGGTGCCGCGCAGGTTGTCGATGGCCGCGAGGAACTTGATGGTCAGCCGGTCGAGCTGCTGCAGCTCCGCCCTCGGCACAGTGTGCTTGCCGATCGGGCAGGAGGTGGTGCAGAAGTAGTTCAGCAGATCCGGCGCGTGGTAGGCGTCCGCCATGATCATGACTTCCTCGGGGTACGGCTCGAGTGTCCCGACCTCGATGCGCTGGAGCCGCTTGCGGTCGATGAATGTCTCCTCGCTGGCCCCGTCGCGGCTGCTCAGTCGGTCGTTCGTCTTCGCGGCCTCCATGCGGGCCAAATAATACCGGTTCTGTGCCGTGGTCGGCGCAAGTTTGCCCATTTCGCTTCTCACCTCCTCCCGGTACAATGGAGTCAAGCAACAGGGTTCTGCTCCTGCTTCTTCTTGCGGGCCGCGATGAGGATGCGTGCAACCTCGGCAAATGCCGCCTGGCTCGCCGGTGTGACCGGCAGCTTCTCGCCCTCCTTGAGGACGGTTCCGTCCTTGAGGATGTGGCGAAAATGGAATTGGTAGCGCTCCGTCATATCTCATCCCTCCATGCACCTCATGTGCTTCTTGGCGGCCCACCGCTCGAGGTCGGCCTCGGCTTCCTGCTCACTCGCGAACCATGCCAGGACACGCACCGCGTGCCAGCTCTTGCCCGGTTTGCGGTAGAACGCCTTGAAAATGTCGCCCCCGAGCCCCGGCCGAACGGCGTACTGCCATCCGCGTTCGTCGATGTATGTTTTCTTCATCCTGCTCACCCCACGATCGTCAGCACCGGCTGCTGATTCTGCTCGATGACCGGCAGGATGCCGTGCTTCTTGAGGTGCTGGTAAAGGAAAAGCCTGCCCTTCTGCGTCCACTTCGTATTCATGACCACATCGGCGCGGCCATCCGAGTGGGTGATATCAACCGTCTCTGAGTGCGTGTACCCCTTGGCCTGATACTTGCTGTAGAGCAGCCACTGCCCGCCGAGCTTGTAGATGACGCCGAGTTCGTGGAGTTTCCCGTTCATGGCCTTGCCGCTCATACCGTAGTCCTTCGCGATCTGCGTGATGCTCACGAGGCTCTTGCTGTTGAGGATGCGGTCGGTGTAGTCGGCCTTCGGCTTCAATTCACCAATGAGCTGCTTCGACTTCTCGACCTCCGTGATGGCGTCGTTGTACTGCTGGCGCTCGCGAATCCATGCCTGTGCCCTCGCGATGGGATCCTCGATCATGTAGCTGTCGCGCGCAGCCGCCGCATCCGCCTGCTCCATCTCGTTAAAGCGCTTCACGTACTCGGCGGTGAAGAGGATGCCCTTCTTCCCCGTCAGCTTGTTCGCCACCATTTCGCAGCCCTGCTTGGTGATGTCGTAGCGCTTGTACTGCTTGCCGGTTCCGGCAGCGTAGCTTCTTTCGATGAAGAAGGTATCAGAATCCAATTTTGGATTCTGACCCATGGCCTCGATGTAGCCTGAGATGTCGCGGCAAAGGTGGGCGTGCTTCTTGCCGACCATTTCGGCCACTTCACGGCTGTCCAATGTGTGGGCTCTCGTTGCCAGCTCAATCATGTTGTTTCTCATGTGGTGATCCTCCCTTTCTTAGTAGCTAAGTTAAATTACCATTTTGGTAATTTAAGGCCAAAAAAAAAAATTTCTCCCTAGGGATATTTAATGCACTACCGATAGCGGTCGCAACGGCGGGCGATGGCGTGCGTGCCCCCGCTTCATACCTGTTGTATGTGACGGCCGCAACGCCTATAGCTTTAGCCACCGCCGCTTGCGTCATTCCCTTTTCTTTGCGGGCTTTAACCAGCCATTCCCTTTTCATGCTCTCCCTCCTTTCTGCTGTCTTGCTATTATAATAATACCATTTTGGTAAATTGTCAATATGGTAATTTTAGTAGTTTGTAAATTTACATTGTGTAATGTAGAATATTTACTATACTGGGGGTGTTTATATTGTTGAATTTCAAAGAGGCTAGAAAAAACAAGGGTCTCAGTCAGGCAGACGTCGCGATAGCGCTTGATGTTGCCATTCCTACCTATAATCGTTATGAAAAGGGCCAGCGTGAATGCTCATACTCAACCCTGCTGCAGCTCTCCGCCATCTTCGGCTGCACCATCGACTACCTGCTCGGCAACGCCCCGGCACAACCGACGGCTGCCCCCACGCTGCCCCCCGCCGAGGCCGCCGCGCTGAAGAAGTACCGCCAGCTCACCCCCTCCGGCCGCAGCCAGCTGGACACATACCTCGACTTCCTGCTCAGCCAGGAGAGCGCCTCCGCCGTTAAACGGAAGACGGCAACGTGATCCACGTCGACTTCACCAAACAAAAATAGCCGCCCCGAGGATGGGGCGGCTGCAACAAAGCGCATTAACGAGCGGAGAGAATGTACCAAAATGGAACTTTAATTTTTTTATACTGTCTCTAGGCATTGTATTTGCAAGGGATGTATGGTAATATATGTCTGTAAGACATCGATGGGATGCCTTGCGAATTTCATATGTTTGTCCATCCCTTGACAGTAAGCTACCCTATATGTGCAGGGCAAGCCGAGCTCAAGGGATTTTTATTGTCTATTTTTACCGGGAGGATACGATGGAAAACGAAAAGACGGCCATCTTCATCGATGGCGCATTCTTCATCAAGCGGGCACAGCATATCTTTGGCCCGACGGATCCACATCAGCTCGCCAATAAGTTGTGGTCCTATTCGCTGAAGCATATCTACCCCATGCATACGGTCAAACGCGACAAGCTGTCAAAGGCAAAGAAAGACGAACGAGATACGATGGACTTTCACTATGCACTTGACCACCTATACCGAATTTTCTTCTACGACTGTCCTCCACTAGATAAAAAGATGCATCATCCCGTTACCGGCGAGTGCATCGATTTTGGCAAATCGGAGCGGGCCATGTGGCGACTCGCCTTCCATGAAGCCCTGCGAGAGAAGAGGAAGGTTGCTCTTCGTCTGGGAACGATGGATAACACCAACTGCGCATGGACGATAAAATCTAGCAAGATCAAGGAGCTGTATCAAAGAAAAA
>Ga0256404_1010404_pt1 | contig 12870 bp, 15 predicted proteins | sample RumenRJG_01DNA_FD_185990 | JGI IMG/M metagenome (GOLD analysis project Ga0256404, IMG submission 185990) | Bovine rumen microbial communities from Lethbridge, Alberta, Canada - RJG_01 | ecosystem: Host-associated > Mammals > Digestive system > Stomach > Rumen | place: Canada: Alberta | collected...
ATAGCATGAATAAAGAATATAATTTTATGCACGCTGGTAGTGTACATTATGACTAATGTTATAATAAAATTAGAAAGGTAGGAAAGATATTATAAGTAATTGTATAAAAAGTGTAATCATGGTATACACTAAAAATAAGTACCATGAAAATTTTAAGAAAGAAGGTATAATATATGAAACAAAGTAAAAGCAGAGCTTTCACATTAATAGAGTTAATTGCTGTATTAGTAATTATGGCAATAATAGCTCTTATAGCTACACCGCTTGTAATGAATATTATTAGAAAGGCACGTATTTCTGCAGATAAAAGAAGTGTAGATGCATACGGAAGAAGTATAGAACTTGCGATTGCAGGTTATTTACTTGATACAGGAAAATTTCCAACTGAAGTATCACAATTAACAATAGAATACTCAGGTAATAAAGTAGAGTGTGAAACAACACAAATCAATAGTGATTCTAGTGTTTATCTTGCAGGATGTACAGTCGCAGGAAGAAATGTAGAAAACTATACATATGGAGAAGATAAAACTCCGCAAGCACCTACCTATACTGCATATCAAGTAGGAGATCAAGTTAAATATAATAATGTAGATTATTATGTAATTAAAGATTCTAGTGCATCAGAAGAGTCTGTAACACTTCTAAAAGCAGAACCTCTTACTGCAGAAGAGATTACAACATATTCAGCAGGAACAGGTGCACAAACTAATGGTAATGGAGGAATGCGATATCACTCAAGTAGTAGTGCATATGAAGGATCATATGTAAAAACAACTGTAGATGCATGGAAAGCAGCAAAAGCTCCAGCCGCAAGTGAAGCTAGATTAATTACAATTGATGATTTAAAAAGTCTAGGTTATAGCGATGATTCTTGTATACAATCAGGATATTGTTCTAAATCAGCAGAAGCACCAAGTTGGTTACACATTAATTCTTCGTATTGGACTTCTAGTCCAAAAAATGGTTCGTCGTCTAGTGTTTGGAACGTTAGCCGCTATAACTTGTACAGCACCGGCGTCAGCACCGGAAATGGCGTTGTGCGCCCAGTTATAACTATTTCTAAATCTCTAATATCTAGTGTAGGAAATTAGATTATTGGTCCAAATGCTTTTGTAGATTTTGAAAGAGGTATAGATTAAAGTTGGAAGGCAAAGATTTACGAAGTAAGGCTTTGGAATAGGCATCATCGAAGATGTATGCCGTTGGTAGCGAACGATTGCAACTTGTTGCGTGAGTGAGCATGGTGTAAATATTAATTTCAATTAATGATGAAATTAAAATGACTTGGTGAAGTATCATCAAGTCATTTCTTATGCAAAGAATGTAGGACCAGTAGTTATTGTTTGATAATTATTAGATTCATTATTTGTATTTGTGTTAGTAGTACTATGTGTATTGTTAGTATTAACTTGATTGTGATTATTATTTCTCTTTTGTTTTATATCACTTCTTTTAAATTCGTTCATTATTCTAAACATTGTTTTAGCATTGTTTACCATAGGACGTGCTTGTTTTACTAGTGGTATTGCTTGATTGGCTACATTCAATACTTTCTGTGTACCGTTTAGTATTGATGATAATGTCACACCACTTCTTCCAAATATCCTAGATAATAGTCCTACTTTTGGAGTAGATTCTGCTATACTTGCAGGCATTGTATAAAAATAAGGATTATAATAATTCATATTTCACCTTCTATATTCTAAAATATTATATGAATTTTAAGAAAAAAGTTTATTAAAATTATATTTTATGATATAATTTTATATAGTAAAGGTAGGTGCCTATGAAAGATAAAGAGAAAAAAGGGATATTTAGTAAGATAGTTGATCTTTTTACTAAGCCAATAGGTGGTAGTAAAAAGAGTAAGCAACGTGTTATTAAAAAAGATAAAAGAATTAATTTAGAAAAAAATGAAGAGGAATCACTTGATAAGCGAGTTCCTTGGTCTTATGTTGCTAGAAATTCTCGTGGTAAAAAGATTAAAGGTTATTTTTATGCATACAATAAAAGAGATGTTGAGTATTTCTTAGAGAGTGAAGAGTTAGAAGTAGTAAGTGTTAAAACTAGTAAGACTATTCAAATGTTAAATCATGGTTTTAGAAGAAATAAGAAGTTAAAAACTAAGTATTTAGTATTTATGTTAACTGAACTTTCTACTTATATTAAGGCTGGTATACCACTTTCTGAAGCACTTAGTATTATGGCTCGTGAAACTAAGAATATGAGATTTAAAAATATCTTACGTGAGATGAGATATGATATTAATAGTGGAGATAGTTTTAGTAAGGCTTTAATGAATAGAGGTGAAGCTTTTCCATCAATACTTATTAATATGGTAAAAACTTCAGAAATGACTGGTTCTTTAGCAGAATCTTTAGATGATATGGCTGTATACTTTGGGGATATAGAAGAAACTAGACGTCAAATGATTAGTATTTTAACATATCCAACTATTATATTTACATTTGCAGTTGCGGTAGTTATGTTTATTATGGTATATGTTATTCCTAAATTTGTAGATATTTATAATACTATGGAAACAACTAAGATTCCGCATTTTACTAAGACTGTAATTGGAATAAGTAATTTCTTTCAAACTAATTTAATAACTATATTATTAGTAATAATTATTATTCTTGCGACATTTATTCTTTTATATAGAAAAGTAAAAGGGTTTAGAATGTTCTTTCAAAAAATCGGTATGAGACTTCCTTTTATAGGAAATATTATGATTTATAATGAAGTTACTATATTTTCTAAAACATTCGCAACACTTTTAAGACATGATGTATTTATAACTGATACAATGCAAATATTAAATGAACTTACTAATAATGAAGTATATCATGAAATGATTAATGAAACTATTGAAAATATTAAAAAAGGTGAAGAGATATCAATTGCATTTAAAGATCACTGGGCATTTCCGCTTCCAGCTTATGAAATGATAGTTACAGGGGAGAAAACTGGTAAACTTGCAGATATGATGGAACAAGTAAGTGTGTATTACTCATCACTTCATAGAAGTGCGATTTTAAGATTAAAGTCTTTAATTGAACCAATTATTATTGTATTACTTGCATTTATGGTTGGATCAATTATATTATCGGTAATAGTTCCGATGTTTAGTATGTATGAATCAGTACAGAATTTAGGGTGATAAGATGGATATATATTATGGTGTAGTTATATTCATTTTTGGCCTAATACTAGGATCATTTTATACAGTAGTAGGAGAAAGATTACCAGAAGGTAAATCAATAGTCACTCCTCCATCTCATTGTCCTAATTGTAATCATAGATTAGGAATACTTGAGTTAATACCAGTATTATCTTTTATATTTTTAGGTGGTAAGTGTAAAAATTGTCGAAGTAAAATACCAGTACTTAGTACTTTAATTGAAATTTTAACTGGAACTTTATTTCTACTAGCTTACATTAGATTTGGTATTAGTATTAAGTTGTTTATTGCTTTAATATTTATATCAATGCTAGTTATTGTAATTGTAAGTGATATAAGATATATGGTAATATGTGATGAAGTATTAATAATAGGTAATATTTTAATATTTATATTATTAATAATTAACAATGGTTTTAAGACATCATTGATGTCACTAGTATATGGAATTGTAAGTTTACTTATTATGTTATTAGTAAAAACATTAGGTGATATAATATTTAAGAAAGAATCAATGGGTGGGGGAGATATTAAATTGATGTTTACTTTTGGATTAGTACTTGGTATTCCAAATGCAGTTGCATCAATATTTATTGCATCATTTATAGGACTTCCTATATCACTTATAATGATGAAAAAAAATACCAGTCATGAATTACCATTTGGTCCTTATTTAAGTATAGCGGCAATTATTATTTTATTAAGTGGAATTGATATAGTTAATGTGTTAGTTAATAGTTACTAACACTTTTATATAGTAGGAGTATATATGAAATTATTAAATAGAATAACTAATATTTATCTTATATATATATTTATATTTTTTATTCTTATAATTGATCAAAGTGGATATAGTAATATCTTAGTATTTAAATGGAATATGTATGTTATATTTAGTATAATATATATATTAGCAATGTTAATTATTGCTATGTTTAAAATATTAAATAAGAGTATAAGTATTAATGAGTTTAGATTTAATAAAGTATATATATTTGCTTTAATATACTTACTTTTAATGATTATATCTACAATTATTTCACCTTATAAAAATTATAATTTAATTATCGGATCTCCTCGCATGCAAGGATTATTGGTTAATATTATTTATATAATTAGTTTTATTATAGTATCATTAACTTATAAATTTAATAAAAATATACTTTATGTTGTATTATTACCAAGTATTGTTTTAGGGATATTGATTATAATCCAAAGTTTTAACTTTAATAATGCGATATGTGGAACTGATTATTGTTATGGCACGATAGGTAATGTAGATACAATAGGATTACTTTATACTATGTATATAACACTTTCATTAACACTATTTATATTTGCAAATAAACTTAATAAAATATATTTATTTGTATCGGTTATATTATCATTAATAGTAATGATGATTATAAATGTAACAAGTATGTATGTTAGCTTATTTATAATAATGTTGTTGATACTTCCTTATGTAGTTTTAAGGAGTAATTATTTATTAAAATATCTTATTATTGTTTTAAGTATATTGGTAGTTTTATTAATATATCAATTAGATAAATACTATATATTAATTCCATTTATAATTATAGTTATGATTTTTATATTAATATTACATAATAGATATTACAATATAATGTGTAAGAAAAATATTAAAATTAGTTATACTTTATTAATTATATTTATAATACTATTAATACTTGGTATTTACATGATAAATTTTAAAAGTGGACTTTTATATGAATTACATAGTATAATGCATGGTCAATTTGATGATTCGTTTGGAACGTATAGAATGTATTTAATAAAAAGAACAATAAAAATGATTAATATAAAAAATATATTATTAGGGAGTGGAGTAGATACATTTTATATTATATTTACCAATAATTATTTTAATGATTTAGTATCACGAGGTTATGTTAATATAAATGATTCTGCATGTAATATTTATCTAACTATGATAATTAATATTGGTATACTTGGATTAAGTTCATTTTTGTTATTTATTATGAGTGTATTTAGATTAATTAAAAATAATATTAGTGAGATATCTATATGCTTGTTAATTACAATACTATCTTATTTAATACAAGGATTATTTAATATAGAAGTAGTAATAGTAACACCAATATTTTATTTGTTAATATCAATATATATATCTTATCAAAAAAGTATTGAAAAATAGAAAAGATTATGATATTATTGTTATAGAAAGGTAGGTAGAGCATGAGTAAGAAAAAAGGTTTCACATTAATCGAACTAATTGCTGTATTAGTAATCATGGCAATCATTGCATTAATAGTTACGCCACTTGTTATGAATATAATTAGATCAGCTCAAGATTCAGCTAACAAGAGAAGTATTGATGCATATGGTAGATCTGCTGAGATTGCTGTTGCTGGATACTTACTAGATAATGGTGATGTTCCAACTAGTTTCGATCAATTGACTGTTGAATACAACGGTGCTGAAGTATCTTGTAGTACAAAACAAATCAATTACAATGGTTCAGTTTATTTAACCGGATGTAAAGTAAATGGTGTAGATGTTGATTATGTATATGGTACAATGGGAACTCCATCAACTTCATTTTAAGTCTATTTACAAGAATTAAGTGATGTGTTATAATTTATTTAGAACTGGAAGATAAGATTTAATCCTTTATAAATAACCTACTGATCGATTTAATAGGGAATCTAATTTATACTTGGTGTAGAAAACTTAAATATCTCTTTAAGGCTCCTAAAAAGTATAATGTGATGCCCACCTGGGAGACTAGGTTTTATTCGATTTGGGATATCTGTCTTCCGGTTTTTATTTTTTTGGAGGTATGTATGTTGTTAGATGAAACTTATGTTGTATTTGATTTAGAAACTACTGGACTATATGCTGATAAAGGAGATTCTATTATTGAAATAGGTGCGGTTAAAATGAAAAATGGTAAGATTATAGATACATATGATACATTTGTTAATCCTAATGTAAAACTAAGTAGTGAAATAATTTCTATTACTGGTATTACTGATGAGATGTTAGTAGATGCTCCTAATGAAGAAGATGCAGTAAAATCTTTTATTGATTGGGTAGGAAAATACCCTATGGTTGCTCATAATGCAAAGTTTGATATATCTTTTATTAATAGTGCATATCGTAAATATAATCTTGGAGTACTTAATAATACACTGATAGATACTTTAGGTTTATCTAGGTACCTAGAATCTAATGAGAGATATCATAATCTTGCTACTTTAGTAATTAGATATAATATTCCATGGGATGAAGAAAAACATCATAGAGCTAACTATGATGCTGAAGGTACTGCATTAATCCTTTATAAAATGTTAAAGAAACTAAGTTTAAACAATATTAATACTATAGAGGAGTTAAAAAGATATCGTACTATTGTGTTAAAATATAATAATAAATAGGTTATTCTTGAACCTTTTTTTGTACCCCAATTAATGCCCCAAATATAGTAGTTACTACAATAATTAAATAATATATTATACTTTGTGGTTTAAAATTACTTAGTACTACACTTAATAACATTAGAATAGATATTATTATGAGTGCTAGTCGTGCTCCTTCAATAATACCTTTTTTATTCGCCCTTTTTCCCATCATAATACCCCCTATAAAAGTACTTATAGTAGGTATAATAAACTTCATTATTTTAGTTATATTATCATTAAATATATTAAAGTAGCTTAGTAATGTAACTATTAGAGTAAAAACTAAAACTATTACTAACATATAAAGTAAAGTTCTTCCTAAATTCTTTAAATATCTCATCAAATCACCTATAAAATATTATGTAATTGTATATTTTTTTATTACTTAATCATTATATATTAGGTGATTATATGTATATATCTATAGTACTTAGAACACTATTTATGTATTTCTTTATAATACTTGTGTATCGAATAATGGGTAAAAAAGAAGTAGGACAATTGAGTATTATAGACTTAATTGTATCAATATTAATAGCTGAATTAGTCGCAATTGCGATAGAAGCAGAAAAAAGTATATTTTTATCTATTATTCCTATCACTATATTAACTTTAACTCAAATAGGTATTAGTTATATTACATTAAAAAATGAAAAGATTAGAGATTTAATAGATGGTAAACCAACAATAATAATTAAAAATGGTAAACTTAATTTTAAAGAAATGTCTCATTTAAGATATAGTTTAGACGATTTAGTTACGCAATTAAGATTACAAGGAGTAAAGAGTATAGAGAAAGTTAAATATGCAGTATTAGAAAATAATGGTAGTTTATCTGTATTTAGTGATGATGAAGATTATCCACTACCATTAATACTAGATGGAGTAATAGACTATAAAGTATTAGCTGACATAAATAAAGATTATCCTTGGCTTAAAAATATAATAAATAAAAAACAAATAGAATTAGAAGAAATATTCTATGCTTTCTATACTCATAATAAGTTATTTATTATAACTAAAGATGAATTATTGTAATTATTATACAATTGGATTTTGAATATTAGCTATAGCTTCAGGTTTAGAATTATATACAACATATAATGAAATTATTGAAGCAATTATAGTAAGAATTGATGCATCTATTTGAAGGGTACACTTTTTCTTTTGTTTAGATGTATTACTTGATTTATAATCTTTGTAATTAACATATAAAAATATTAAAGCAATAGATAATATTAATATTCTATTAAATAGTGATAAGTTATAACTATTAGAATCACTCAATAGAGTTTTTTTGTTCTTTTTTATTAATCTTTGATTATATGTTAATACTAGTGAGATTATTATACTAATAAGTGAAAAGAATAGTGTATAAAACTGAATATCTATTGCTTTTAGATTTCCTTTATTAATTTTAATCACCTTATTTTTATAAATTTTACTTTTATTGACAAATAAAGACTATCCGTATAACAATATTAAAAGTAATAGTCTTTTTGTTATAATTTACTTGTCAAGTAGAGTAAATATGTATAAAAGTTTTATACATCGTTATTTAGAAAACTTTATTTAATAATGAATTTATTGTAGAATAAAGATTAAGGTGATTAAATGAATATAAGTGTTTCAAATACTTAATAGTAGTTTAAATGCTATTATTTTTCTTTTTGCATATATTTAAATAGAGGTGATTTTATAAACTATACAGTTAAAAGTGGTGATACGCTATATGGTATTAGTAATCAGTTTGGTGTATCTGTTATGGAACTTGCTAATTTAAATAATGTAACTGCTAATACTTTAAGAGTAGGACAAATACTTAAAATACCATCTAAGTCTGGTACTAATCCTAATAATCTATTTTTATATACTGTAGTATCAGGTGATTCTCTATATAAGATTGCTAGAAAATATAATACAACTGTAGATGAAATAATTAAGCTTAATAATTTGAAGTCTACTAGTCTAAAAATAGGAGATGTAATTAGAATTCCTGAGATGTATACACCAGAGGATCAAATGATTATGCCAGAATATATTAATTATACTGTTAAAAGAGGAGATAACTTATATAATATTGCTAGAAACTATAATATCGATATAAATATATTAAAGAAGGATAATGGTCTTACTAATAATTTACTTAATATTGGTCAAATACTTAGAATTAGAGTAACTCCAGAATCAGTAAGTGCAGAAGAATGTATTGGTCCTAGTTATACTCCTCCTGCTAGTAGTATGAATTATAAACTATATACTGTTAAAAAGGGAGATAGTTTATATACTATAGCTAAAGCTAACAATACTACTGCATCAGTATTAACTAGTCTAAATAATTTAACTAGTAATAATTTATCTATTGGACAACAACTTAAAATACCAGTAAGTGGTAGTAATACAAGTGGCACTACTTATACAGTTAAGAAGGGTGATTCACTATATAGTATTGCTAAGAAATTTAATACTACAGTAGATAGTATAAAGAAACTAAATAGTCTTACATCTAATAATTTGAGTGTAGGGCAGAAGTTAAAAATATAAAGGAGAGATATGAATACATATAATATAAATGATGAGAACTTTAAAAATACTGAAGTATATAGAAGTTTTATAAATGATAATCCAGTAAGTGGATATTTAAAAATTAGAGCATATTCTGCAAGTGGCGCAATTCCAGTTAGAGGCCTTAAAATAACGGTTTCAACTGAGTATGAAGGAAATACTATAATATTCTTTGATGGAATAACTGATACATCAGGAGTAATAGAAAAAATAACTTTACCCGCACCAAGACTTAATAGTGATAATATGGATATACCATCTAGAACTACTTATGATATTAATGCAACTTATCCGCCTAATTTAGTAGATTTAAAATATCAAGTTAATATCTATGAAGATGTATTTGTTATTCAAAACATCAACATCGTACCTGATGCTTTATCTGGGAGTTTATAATGGCAGTAAGACTTCCAATTGTACCTAATAACATAACAGTACACCTAGGTGCACCTAATGATGATAAAGCACGTGATGTAACAATACCTTTTACTGATTATATTGCTAATGTTGCATCATCAGAACTATATCCAACATGGCCTAAAAATGCACTTACTGCAAATATCTATGCGATTATATCTTTTGCGATGAATAGAATATATAATGAGTGGTATCGATCTAAAGGGTATAACTTTGATATAACATCAGATCCTAGATATGATCAAACTTATATTGATAATCGTTCTACTTATGAAAATATTGATAATATAGTAGGAGAAATATTTAATAACTATGTAGTTAAAGGTAATCAAATACAACCATATTTTACTAGATATTGTGATGGTAGAACTACTACGTGTGATGGACTTTCTCAGTGGGGTAGTGTAACTCTAGCTAATCAAGGGAAGACTCCACTTGATATACTAAAATACTATTATGGATCAGATATATCAATTAAATATGATGCACCTGTAGGTGATGTAACGGAAGGATACCCAGGTTATGAAGTAGGACTAGGTAGTGCGGGTAATCCAGTATTAGCTATACAAAGAGATTTAAAACGTATTAGTCTAAATTATCCAGCTATACCTTATATATCTACTGATTTAGGTATCTATGATAAAGAGACAGAAGATGCGGTTAAAAAGTTTCAAGAGATATTCTCGCTTCCTGTAACAGGTGTAGTTGATAAAGCAACATGGTATAGAATTAAATATATTTATACAAGTGTAAAAAAGTTATCAGACTTATACTCCGAAGGACTTACAGAAGGAGAAGCAACATTTTTATATGAAGATGAATTAAGTTATGGCGATACTGGTATTGAGGTAGAATATATTCATTACTTTTTAGATGCACTAGCTTTTCTTGATAAAGATATTCCAAGACTACCTACTAATTCAATTTATACTAATAATACCATCAGTATGGTTAAAGCATTTCAAGAAAAATATAAGTTACCAGTAACAGGAGTATTTACTTATAGAGACTTTATAGTATTAAAAAATGCATATCGTAATACTTTAAAATCATTTCCAACTGAATATCAAGAATATGTTAATGAATTATATCCAGATTATTTCTTAACACGAGGTACAACCGGAGAAGATGTTAGAAGATTTCAAAGATTTTTACTTAAAATATGTAGGTTTGATAAATCAATTCCGGGTGTTAGAGTAAATGGAGTATTTGATGAATTAACAGAATTATCAGTTATGAAATTACAAGACGATTATGGCTTTGATATTAATGGTATTGTAGGACCGCTACTATGGAGAAAGGTTGTAGAACTATCGAAAAGATAGTTTTTATGTTGTTACTTTGTAGAATTATGTAGTGTTTAAGTTGACATATCAAAAAATATGTGATAGTATTTATATAGAAAAGGAGGCTAATATGGAATTAACTAGTGCGATAAATGTTCAAGTTGATGCTAAAGATAAAGAACAAGCAACAAATATTCTGAAGGATTTAGGAATTAACATGAGTACATTTATAAACATGGCAATTAAGCAAGTAATAAAAAAAGATGGTTTACCTTTTGAAGTTACTAATCCTAAACCTAGTGGGGAATTGTTAGAGGCATTAAAAGAGGGCGAAGATATAATAGCGGATATTAGAGCTGGAAAAAGAAAAGGATACAAAAATGTTAATGAAATGTTGAGGGCAATAATTGATGATTGATTTTAATTTGGATACTAAGTACAGAATAGATTTTACTAGTAACTTTAAAAAGCAATTGAAAAAAGCAATAAAACAAAATAAGAATATAGATGAACTTCTTGAGGTTATTGTAAAACTTGCGAATAAAGAAAAACTTGATATTAAATATAGAAATCATGATTTAATAAATGATAAAACATATAAAGAGTGCTCCGAATGTCATATAAGACCAGATTGGTTACTTATATATAAGTATGTTGACGATAAATTAGTTTTGGTTCTATTTGCTATTGGTTCTCATAGTGAACTTTTTGGTAAATGATTTATTGGTAATAGCTATCGAAAAGATAGTTTTTTACTTGTTTAAAAATAATTAGAGTGATACAATTATATTGGGAGAGATGATAAATGAATAATGAATTAAATAATAGTAGTCTTATTAAAGACGTTATAGGAAGAGAAATATTAGATTCAAGAGGTAATCCTACAGTAGAAGTGGATGTAATACTTGAAAATGGAATACTTGGTAGAGCAGCTGTACCAAGTGGAGCATCAACTGGAGAGCGTGAGGCATTAGAAATGCGTGATGGAGGTCCTCGTTATCTTGGTAAAGGTGTAATGAATGCAGTAAGTCATGTTAATAATGAACTAAAAAACTTAGTTGTTGGTATGGATGTACTTAATCAAGAGAAAATAGATAAAGCTATGATTGAATTAGATGGAACAGAGACAAAGTCTAATTTAGGTGCGAATGCTATACTAGGTGTATCTATGGCAGTATTAAAAGCAGCTGCACTTTATAAAGGTGTTCCTTTATATAAATATATAGGAGATGGTACAATACTACCAAGACCTATGATGAATATTATAAATGGTGGAGCACATGCTGATAATAAACTTGATTTTCAAGAGTTTATGATTATTCCTAATAGGGATACAATTAAAGAAAGAGTTAGAGTAGGTGCGGAAGTATTTCATAATCTAAAAAAAGTATTAAATGAAAAAGGTTTATCAACTGGTGTTGGTGATGAAGGAGGATTTGCTCCTAACTTAAACTCTAATAGTGAAGGATTTGAATTAATTATTGAAGCAATAGAAAAAGCAGGATACAAACCTGGTATAGATGTATCTCTTGCAATAGATGTTGCTGCATCAGAGTTTTATGAAAACGGTAAATATAATTTAGTTGGTGAAGGAAGAAGTCTATCTACTGATGAATTAATTAACTACTATGAAGAACTAGTAAATAAGTATCCAATTATATCTATTGAAGATCCAGTAGATGAAAATGATTGGGAAGGCTTTAGAAAAATTACAGAAAGACTAGGAGATAGAATACAACTTGTAGGTGATGATTTATTTGTTACTAATAAAAAGTGTTTACAGATTGGTATAGATAATCATGCAGGTAATGCAATACTACTTAAAGTAAATCAAATAGGTACAATTACTGAGACATTAGAAACAATAGATCTTGCTCGTAAGAATAATTATAAAACAATTATTTCACATAGAAGCGGGGAAACAGAAGATACAACGATTGCTCACTTAGCAGTAGGACTAAATTTAGGC
>Ga0256404_1010406_pt1 | contig 12865 bp, 10 predicted proteins | sample RumenRJG_01DNA_FD_185990 | JGI IMG/M metagenome (GOLD analysis project Ga0256404, IMG submission 185990) | Bovine rumen microbial communities from Lethbridge, Alberta, Canada - RJG_01 | ecosystem: Host-associated > Mammals > Digestive system > Stomach > Rumen | place: Canada: Alberta | collected...
CGCAATCCTACGACCGGCGAAGAGATCAAGATCAAGGCTTCCAAGGCACCCAAGTTCAAGGCCGGCAAGGCCCTCAAGGACGCTGTTAACAAGAAGTGATTCGTTGAACAAGCAACAAAGGTCATACAAAAATCCCCACTCCTTCCGGAGCGGGGATTTTTTTGGGCCTTAAGTCTGTTTTGTTACAAAAGTCCGCCAATCTACCGGCTGACCACCGTCCACACCTGCATCCTTCCGACGGACCGGTTGGCCCAGGCGAAGTAGGGAATGAAGGTGAGGTCGCAGGCGGTTTCGGCGGCTTCGGAGACTGGGAAGTAGAGGGGCCCGAACTCGGGGTCACCGGAAGAGAAGGTTGGGGACGGGCCATTTCCTGGATTCTCGCATTCGGGGGTGGAGCTGGTTCCATTGCCGATGGAAGCTTTGTTTGCAGAGCGGCATGCGTTTTCTGCCAGCACTTCCCGCTTCCCATGTACGGTCAGGGTCGGGAGGCCCGTGAGAATCCCGGTTCCGGAGCCTGCAGTGATTTCATCCGAGGGGGAGATCCGGGCGGAGGAGAGCTCGTGGAAATTGTCTTCTTCTTCGAGGCAGAAGACCAGCGGGCCCCGGCAGAGGGCGGCCTTTCCGGCGTCTTCGGTGACGGCGGGATTTGCAGCCACAAGGACCGGAGGCATGTCGAAGGCCAGAACGATGTCCGCCCCGGCCGGCACATTTTCGATGCGGAGGAAACCCTTGCAGACAGAGGATTTCAGGACATCTTTCACTTGTACGGAAGCAGCAGCGCTGGAAGAGGCACCTGCAGCATTTGAACCGGAGCCCGTCTCCCCGGAAGCTGAAACTCCCGCATTCCGGATAGAGAACTCCTCCCCGTCCACCGTGACCGTATAGGACCTGCACCAGGACGGGATTCGGAGTGCAAGGGTGTCAATTCGCTCCTTTGTGCGGATGTTTACATTATTCTCGAAAGGGTAGGCCGTGGTGACGGAGAACTTCGGCGTGTCGGCGTTTGCGTAGAGGCCGATGAACGAAGTCCCGCCGTCCTCGTAGAAGGCATAGGCGGCCGTCGATTCGATGAGGCGGGCGATGTTCGTCGGGCAGCAGGAGCAGTCGAACCACTTGACCCGGGTGGGTTCCACATGCTTCTTTCCAGCGTCCTTTTCACTGGCTTCCGGGTCGGAGGCGAGGGGGTTGACGTAGAAGTAGCGGGTGCCGTCGAGGGAGATGCCGGAGAGGGCGCCGTTATATAGGGAGCGCTCCATGACGTCGAGGTAGCGGGCGTCGCCGGTCGCCTCAAACATGCGCCGGGCGAAGAAGATGAGGCCGCAGGCGGCGCAGGTCTCGGCGTAGGCCGTGTCATTGGGCAGGTCGTAGTCGAAGGTGAAGGACTCTCCCGTAGAGGACTGGCCGATGCCGCCGGTGATGTACATCTGGCGGTTGACAATATTGTTCCAGAGGCGCTTGGCCGTGGAGAAGAGCTCCTTGTCCCCGGTTTCGGCCGCCACGTCGGCCAGGCCGCTGTAGAGATAGACAGCACGCACTGCGTGCCCGATGGCCACGTCCTGCTCTGTGACCGGCTTTGCGGCCTGGTAGTAGCCGTACTTCATGTAGGAGTCCTTCCAGAAGAACTCAGCGCCGGAGGCTTCTTTTTCCTTTTCAAAGTAGAGGGGCTGTTTTCCCCGCTCCCGGATGAAGTATTCGGCCAGGTCAAGATAAGCTTTCTTCCCGGTCAGGCGGTAGAGCTTGACCAGGGCCAATTCCGCAATCTCATGGCCGGGATAGCCGTGCAGCTGGTCTTCGCCGGGGCCGAAGGTCCTGATGAGAAGTTCCGCGTAGCGCTCGACCACAGTGAGTAGGGCGCTCGCGCCAAGGCTCGCGCCCGCAACCGCCGCCTCCGCCATGTGGCCGAAGCAGTAGAGCTCGTGGTTGTCGCAGAGGTTGGTGAAGCGCTTGTCCAGGCCCCCGATGATGTAGTAGGTGTCCAGGTAGCCGTCGCTGCACTGGGCGGAGGCGATGAGGTCTACGGCTTCGTCCGTCAGGGCGCGGAGCTTTCCAATTTCATCTTCAATTTCAGAAGGCGTTCCGGCGCTCGCCGCAGGGCTCGCGCCGGTTTCCTTCCCCCGGCCTTCCCCTGCCTCAAGCGTTTTCTTCCTCGCTTCCAGCGTCCCTATGCAGTAGTAGGCCGTCTCCAGCCACTTATATAAGTCCGAATCCTGGAAGACGAAGCCGTAGAACTTTTCGTCTCCTTCCGCCTTCCCGGCCACAATCCGCGCGGCTTTTCGGAAGTTTTCAATGCAGCCGCTCTTGGCGGCCCCTTCCACCCGGTCGTTTAGTGCCTCCCACTGGTAGGGAATGGACTTTTCCCGGATCAGGTCCTGATAGCGGCCGAAGAAGCCGCCGTTTATATCCACGTCCCGGATATTCAGTGATTTCATAATAATCCCCTTTTTCTAATGCCCTTTTGCGCCATGTCATGCGTATACTTTCGGAATCTGCCCCTTCCAGACGCTGCTTCTTTTGAGAAATTCCGAATTCGTCCCGCATGAATTTTTCGTTTTCGTCAAATTACTTTATCATGTGAGACGGAAAAGACAATAGTTTTCGGACGAAATTTTGAAAAATCCGAAGAAAATGGTTTAGATTAATCTAAATGAAAAACAAAAACTCCGGAATTCACTTGTAAAAATCCACAAAAACGCCCAAATGAATTTATGAAACCTAGACAAAATTACGTAGAATTTAGAAAAATATAAACTAATTCAGCGAAAATGGGTTGACAGGACCCCGGCCAGGGGGTATTCTTTAGACAGCTTGAGAGAGCACCGAAGAAGTTTCCGGAAACTCCCGTCATTGCTTGCCTGCGTGCAACTGTGCGCATCACAGTGGCGCTTTAACGCGGCAAAGGAGAGACGGAAGGAGCTGCGGGGCGGAAGAGAAAATCCGACCGCGTTTGAACGGAAATGTGGAGAGATCGGTGCCGGAGAAAAAGCGATTTGTTTTTTACATCGAAAAGGAGGGTGTAAAAGAGCTATGAAGAAGAAGATTCTTGCAATGCTTATGGCAGCAGCCATGGGCGCAACACTTCTCGCAGGCTGCGGAAGCAGCGGCAGCAGTTCATCGTCGGACAGCAGCGACACTGCATCGACCGATGACACATCGAAGGATCAGGATTCCGGGGACGGCTCCACTGAGAATGCCGATGACCCCGTTGTATCCACCTATGGTGATGACAGCGGTACCCACCTCGAACTGTGGACATTCGTCGACGTACACGGTGCTTTCTACGGCAAGATGGTTGACAAGTGGAATGAAGCAAATCCCGACCGGAAGATCAGCCTGACGGCGACGACCTATCCCTACGGCGATATGCATGACAAGCTCCTGATGTCCCTGCAGGCCGGAACCGGTGCTCCGGATATCTGCGACGTCGAAGTCGGCCAGTTCCCGAACGTAGTTGCCGGCGAAGACAACTGGCTCTATGCCGAGGATGACGCCGTCGCTCCCTATAAGAACGATATGGTTGCCTCCCGTCTGGAGACCTATCAGGGTGAGAACGGCAAGCAGTACGGCATGCCTTTCCACGTAGGCGCTACCGTAATGTATTACAACATGAAGGCTCTTGAGGATGCAGGAATCACCCAGGCGGATGTAGACGCCGTAGTTACATGGGATGATTACGCAGCCCTCGGCAAGAAATATCTCGACGCCATCGGCAATCCGGACGGCAAGTACTTCACTTCCGTAGATACAGGCGGAACCGACTGGCTGTGGCTGGCAATGAGTGAGTACGGCGAAGACTGGACCGGCGGCATGGGCGGAAAGGCCAATGTACAGCTTGAATCCGTCAAGAAGATGCTCAAGATGCAGCAGGATTGGCTGAACTCCGGCCTGGCTGAGGTTTCTCCCGACGGACATGTCGATCTCGAAGCCGGTTTCCAGAACATCCTCGACGGCAACATCGTTTCCTTCCCCAAGGCTATGTGGTATATGTCCAGATTCATCAACTACATGCCTGAGGAAAAAGGCAACTGGTACATCGCAAAGTGCCCTGTATTCGAAGCAGGCCAGAAGTGCTCCGTAGGTATCGGCGGTACAGGTACTGTCGTTACAAACCAGAGCAAGGATCCTGAACTTGCAGCGGACTTTGTAGCCTATGCAAAGTGCTCTCCCGACGGTGAGCAGATGATCTGGGATGACCTCGGATTCGATGTCTGCAACACATCTCTCTGGACCCAGGACGATTTCGCTCACAACACGAGCAATCAGTACAACACCTTCTTCAGGAACTTCCCTTACGATGTCCTTGCTTCCATCAAGGATGACATCGGCAAGATTTCCGTTACAAAGATCAGCCCGACCATCAATGAGCAGATCTGCACGACGACTCTGAACGAGGTTCTCGAGGACGGCATGGACGTCGATGAGGCCCTTCAGGAAGCCCAGGATGCAGTAGACCTTGAGCAGCAGTAATCAGAATAATTAATTATCCTGCGGGCCGGCTGTGCCGGCCCGCAAGTTGGTTTAGCGGGGAATTTTCACCATGTTCAAAAAAATCATCTACTCCAAAAAAGTCGCCCCGTATGTATTTGTCCTTCCCTTCATCCTGAGCTTCGCCATCTTCTGGGTATACCCCATGGTTTCGACGATCCGCATGAGCTTTTTCGATATAAAGCCCGCAGGCGACTTCTTCGTCGGCCTCGGAAACTACAAGAAGCTGGCCAAGGATCCCGTATTCAGGATTGCGGTCGGAAACAGCGTCAGATACATGCTCTGGACCCTGGTTCTGCTCATTCCCTTCCCCATGCTGTTCGCGGTCCTCATGGATTCGAACCTCGTCAAGGCCAAGGGCGTATGGAAGGCCATCCTCTACACACCGGCACTTACTTCGGTAGTTATTTCCGGTACCCTGTTCCGTCTCATGTTCTCGGAATATGACACGGGCCAGATGAACCAGATTCTTCACTTCTTCGGGATGGAGTCCTTTAAGTGGCTGAAGAACGGCCACACCGGAATGTTCGCATTGCTCCTCCTCTGCTGCTGGCGTTGGACGGGCGTCAATATGCTCTACTTCCTGTCCGGCCTCAAGTCCATAGACAAGGAGCTCTATGAGGCGGCCGCCATAGACGGGGCCACGGGCTGGCAGAAGTTCCACTACATCACCCGGCCTCTTCTGAAGCCGACGACGATTTACGTACTTACCATCTCTATCTATGCAGGTCTTGCCATGTTCCTCGAGTCCTTCATGCTGTGGGCGGGCAACGCTTCGCCGCACAACATCGGCCTCACGATTGTCGGCTACCTGTACCGGAGAGGAATCGAGAAGAACCAGATGGGCTATGCATCGGCCGTCGGCCTTGTGCTCCTGATCATCGCCCTGATCATCAACTTCATCCAGCTCTTCGCCAGCGGTACGTTTAAGAAGGAGAAAGACTGATGGATGCGACAATGCCTATGACAAATCAGAAAGCGAAAAAGGTCGGCGGGACCAAGACCGTGATCCTGTCCGTCATCTCCACCGCCTTCTTCGTCCTTCTCTGCGCCCTCGTGGTCTTCCCGGTTCTTGCCGGCCTGCTTGCTTCCTTCCGGCCCGGCCGGGAGCTGATCCGAAAAGGTCTGGCCCTGGACCTCAATGTAAAGACCATGAGCCTGACGAACTACGCCTATATCCTGAGCGGGAACGAGGACTCAATCAAGTACTTCACCTGGTTCAAGAACTCCCTGATTCTGACGGTGGTCACGGTGCTCCTTACATTATTCTTCTGCTACCTGATCGCCTACGGGCTGGCCATGTATGACTTCAAGGGGAAGAACGTTCTCTTCTTCATCGTCATCGCCACGATGATGGTGCCCTTCGAAATCCTCATGCTGCCCCTTTATCAGGAGATCATCGGCATGGGCCTCATCGATACGACGGCGGGCGTCGTTCTCCCGGGCATCTGCTCGGCCTCGACGATTTTCTTCTTCCGCCAGTACATGATTTCCCTGCCGAAGGAGCTGATGGAAGCGGGCCGCATTGACGGGGCGAGCGAGTACGGTATCTGCTTCAAGATCATGCTGCCGATCACGAAACCCGCCTTTGCCTCCATGGCCATCCTCTGCTCCATGGGCTCCTGGAACAATATGCTCTGGCCCATGCTGGTATACCGGTCGGCGGACAAGTTCACCCTGCCCATCGGCCTGAATACCCTGCTGACCCCTTACGGGAACAATTACGATGTCCTGATTGCAGGCTCCATGTTCTCCCTGATTCCCGTCTTCATCGTCTTCATCGCCTTCCAGCGCTACTTCGTGGACGGCATGACGGTCGGGGCGGTCAAGGGCTGATGGTTGAATGAGAATAATATGAAACCCTTTATTATGAACCGGGCCGACCCTTACATCACGAAGGCCCAGGATGGCACATACTATTTTACGGCCTCCGTACCCGAGTACGACGGCATCCGGCTGAGGAGGGCGGCAACACTCGCCGCCCTTGTCGAAGCCGGGGAAACGGAAGTCTGGCACAGGCACGAAGCGGGCCCGATGTCCTTCAATATCTGGGCTCCGGAACTCCACCGCATGATGGACGGGCACTACTACATCTACTTCGCTGGCGGGGACAAGGACGAGATTTTCAAGATCCGCCCCTATGTCCTGAAGTGCGAAAGCGATGACCCCATGGCCGGTCCCTGGACCGAGTGCGGAATGATGCAGGCGGCAGACGACGACCCCTTTTCTTTCCGGGCCTTCTCCCTCGATGCCACAGTCTTTGAAAACAAGGGCGCCTGGTACTATGTCTGGGCCGAAAAGGTCGGCGTCGGAAAGCAGATTTCAAACCTCTACATCGCCCGGATGGAAAGTCCGACAAAGCTTGCCACAGTCCAGGTCCTTCTGACCACTCCCGACTACTCCTGGGAGCGGGGAGAGTTCTGGGTCGACGAAGGCCCGGCGGTCATCCGGCACGGAAACCGCCTCTGGCTGACCTTCTCGGCTTCGGACACGGGTCCCTCCTACTGTGTGGGCCTGATGTCGGCGGAAGTGGAAAGCGACCTTCTCGATCCCCTGTCGTGGCACAAGGAGCGCGAGCCTTTCTTTGCGAGCGCCCCGGCCCTGGGCCTCTACGGGCCCGGCCACAACTCCTTCACGACGGACGAAAAGGGGCGTGACATCATGGTCTTTCATGCCCGGCCTACGGAGAAAATCGTGACGGACGACCCCCTCTATGACGACAGCCGGAGCACCTATCTGGCACCCCTTTCCTGGGATGCAGACGGGCGGCCTGCTCTCGAGCTTTCCTGAGATGAACGTCCACGGAGTAGAGGCTTTACGGCCTGTATGTCCCGCTTTCCAGACATCGATAGTATTTGTTTTACAAGAATGATATGAAAAAGCGAATTATCAGTGTGCTCGCCGTGGCCATCGTCGCCTGTCTCCTGGCATTGACTGTCTTCGGAGGCGGTACCGATACAGATGCGGCCGAGCTTTCAAAGGAAGATATGAAGAAAAGCGACCTTTCCACGGGCTGCTGCGTTCACGACCCCCAGGTGCTCTACGACAGCGCGAGCGACAAGTACTACATGTACGGCACCCATATGACGGGAGCCGCCGGCGACAATCTCACGGACTTTCAGATGGTCTACGACGGGGTCCGGCCCTCGAACAAGATGTTTTCGAACCTCTTCGACATCCCTGAGGGGGAAAAACTTCCCGCAGCCTTCAGCTTTGTCGGAAAGAACGACCAGAGGGGCTACTCGGTATGGGCGCCCTCCATCATCTATGACGAGACGATGGGGAAGTACCTGATGTACTTCTGCACGACGTCCTCCTTCATCAAGAGCTCCCTTTGCCTGGCGACCGCCGACAGCGCCGCCGGTCCCTATACCTTCGAAAAAATATTACTCTCATCCGGTTTTTCGCGTTCCACCGTCGACAAGACGGACTTCTACGAGGTCTGCGGAAGCGATGCAAAACTCTCGGATTACGTGCGAAACGGCTCTTTCATCAATACCCTCTGGCCGAATTGCATCGATCCGGCACCCTTCTATGACCGCGACGGAAGGATGTGGATGACATACGGCTCCTGGTCGGGCGGGATCTTCCTCCTTGAGCTCGACCCGGCCACAGGAGACGTCATCCATCCGGACGCGGATCCCGATAACGGCGTGGACAAGTACTACGGCTACCGCCTCATCGGCGGCGGCCACCATGCCATCGAGGGACCTTATATTACTTATGATCCGGACACGGATTATTATTATCTCTTTGTTTCCTACGGCAACCTCCAGGCCAACGGCGGCTACCAGATTCGCGAGTTCCGCTCGAAAGACGTGACCGGTCCCTATGTCGACGAGAAGGGGGAGGCCCCCAATCTCGAGAACGGAGACGATTTTAATAAGTACGGCTGTAAGGTCATGGGCAACTACTCCTTCCCCTCTCAGGAGACAGCCTACAAGGCCCCCGGCGGCCAGTCGGTCTTCACGGGCCGGGACGGAAACCTCTACATCGTCTACCACCAGCGCTTTGACAACGGCACCGAGGACCACGAGCCCCGCGTTCACCGCCTCTATGAGACCGAAGACGGGTGGCTTGTCGCAGCCCCCTTCGAAGTGACCGGAGAGGGCGATACGGCCGATTCTCTCATGACGGATATAAAGCCCGCAGGTACCTGGTACCTTGTCAAACACCGGCTCGACGTCACGAAGAAGGTCCGTCAGGCGAAGAAGACCACCTTCAATACCAAGGGCACCTTCGAGGGTGACTACAGCGGCAGCTTCACCGTGAAAGACAATTCTCCTTACATTACGGTCGAGCTGGACGGAGTCACCTATCAGGGCGTCCTGGCAAAGGGAACCGACGAAGCCGGAAACAGCGTCATCTATTTCACCGCCGTTGGCAATGACAACGAGTCCCTCTGGGGCGTCCATTATGTCAGTGAGTGAGGCGGAAGAAAGGAAGAAACCAAATGGCAGAGCTTTATATTAATCATAAAAACAAAGTCAGCCACATAGAGCCTGAAGTCTACGGCCACTTCTCCGAGCACCTGGGCCGCTGCATTTATGAAGGCATCTATGTCGGCGAAAACTCCGACATCCCCAATGTCAACGGCATGCGAAAGGATGTCGTCGAAGCCCTGAAGGCCATCGACATCCCCGTTCTCCGCTGGCCCGGCGGCTGCTTTGCCGACGAGTACCACTGGATGGATGGCGTCGGACCCAAGAATGAACGCAAGAAGATGATCAACACCCACTGGGGCGGGGTCACCGAAGACAATTCCTTCGGCACCCACGAGTTCTTCGAGCTTCTGCGCCAGCTCGGGGCCAAGGCCTATGTCAACGGCAATGTCGGCTCCGGCACCGTACAGGAGATGTCCGAATGGGTCGAGTACATGACCTTCGGCGGGGTCTCCCCCATGGCCGAGCTCCGAAAAAAGAACGGGCATGAAGAGCCCTGGACCGTCAGCTACTTCGGCGTCGGCAATGAAAACTGGGGCTGCGGGGGCAATATGACCCCCGAATACTACGGTAATCTTTACCGCCGCTACCAGACCTATGTCCGCCAGTACAATCCGGACCGGCAGATCAAGAAGGTCTGCTGCGGGCCCAATGTGGACGACTATCACTGGACGGAGGGAGTTCTGAAGACCTGCTTCGACCATACGCCGGAGAAGCTTCACGGCTTCATGGACTTTCTGTCCCTTCATTATTATGATGTTCCGGGCGGCTGGAATCCCACACCCCAGGCTTCGGCCACGAACTTCGACGAGACGGAATGGTTCGAGACCATGAAGCGGGCCCTCTATATGGACGAGCTGGTCACCCGCCACGGCGCCATCATGGACCGCTACGATCCCGGAAAACTCATCGGCCTTTCCGTTGACGAGTGGGGTGACTGGTTTGCGGTGGAGCCCGGCACCAATCCCGGCTTCCTCTATCAGCAGAACGCCATGCGCGATGCCCTCGTCGCCGGCGTCACCCTGAATATCTTCAACAAGCACTCCGACCGGGTCCGCATGGCCTGCGTGGCTCAGATGGTGAACGTCCTTCAGTCCGTCCTCCTGACCGAAGGCGAAAAGATGGTGAAGACGCCTACCTATCACGTCTTCCACATGTACCGTCACCACCAGGATGCTGATTTGCTCGAGAGCTCCCTCACCGGAGTCGAGGAAATCGGGCCCGAAGAGTACCGGGTTCCCTCGGTGACCGAGTCCGTTTCTGAAAAGGACGGAATCATTACGATTACCCTGAGCAATATGGATCCCGGCTCCTCCCATGAGGTGGACATCCACCTGTCCGGGGCAGAGAATCTCTCCGTGAAAGAAGCAAGACTTGTCACGGGCGCCATGCAGGCGCATAATGATTTCGACACACCGGACGTTGTGAAAGAGGAAGCCTTTAGCGGCATTTCCGGCAGCGGAAATACCTTCAAGGCAGACCTCCCCGCAGTGAGCGTAGTGGAAATCAGACTCGGGTGATTTTTACCGGCCGGCGGTGTCAGAGCCGTCAGCCGGTTTTCTTTTCGGTATTGAAAATGGAAGGACAGCTCTATTGCGTGACTTTACACAAATTTACAAAGCACGCAATGCGTATTACAGGTAATCGCTATGAAAGACGGAGTTATGAAGTTTAATTATGATAATGTGGTCTTCCGGGTCATCGCAAAGATTGCGGATGCCTTCTATATCAGCATTCTCTGGCTGATTTTCTGCCTTCCCGTCGTGACGGCCGGCGCGTCTACGAGCGCAATGTACTATGTGGTCCACAACCAGTTCCGGGGCGGGAGAGGCTATATCTGGAAGTCCTTCTGGAAGGTCTTCAAAGAGGATTTCAAGAGTTCCCTTCTATGCACCCTGGCGGTGGAAGCCCTGTTTGCCCTCGTCCACTTCGACGTGGTCTTCATGAATTCCCTGGCCGCCGCCAATCCGGACGTGGCCTGGGTGGGGGCTGTGCATGTGATTTTCTACTACCTGCAGTTTTTCGTCATTGCCTGGGGCGCCTTCGTCTTCTGTTATCGGGGCCGCTTTTCTGATGGAGTTAAGCGCTCCCTTAAAAACGGGGGCATGCTCTTTTTCAACTGCTTCCTCTGGGCCCTGGGCCTGATTGCCCTTCTGATTATTGCGGTGACAATAGTTCGGGACATGCCCTTTTTCATCCTGGTCATCCCCTGTCTCATCATGCTCTATCTGGACTTTGCCCTGGAAAACACCTTCCGCCGGGTCATGAGCCCGGAGGACCGGGAGATGGAGAAGGAAAAGGATTACACGAAGGACTTCTGAATCCGGGAGAAATAGGCTCTTTGTCTGGACGGGAGTTTGGCATTGCATATATGTATTGCCTGTGTGTTGTTTGAACTTTTCTGTGGAGGAAAGCTATGCCTGCTGTTGTAGATGAACGGCGCCTCTGCCGCCGCTGCATGACATTTCAGGAGGCCGAAGAGGCCGAAAAATATGTGGCTCTGCTGCCTCAGGACATGCTGGTTTCTCCGGAGAAGGCCGAAGAGCGCATGCAGGTCTGCGAGCACTGCGACCTCCTCTGCGGCTCCACCTGCCGGGCCTGCGGCTGCTTCATCGTCTACCGGGCCAACGCCAAGGCGGGCCGGTGTCCGAAGAAGAAGTGGCAGTAATTTGCGGGAATATGCTTCCGAATGAAGGGCTGCCGGGCTCAAAAGCCTTATGTCTGCTGCCTTTCGAGTTTTCGCAAATGCAGTCAAAAATGCGGCAAACGGGTACTTGTAATGAATTTTAGATTTGTATAAAATACTTGAGAATATTCGCTTTACCGCGGTGCTGTGGTGTTTTATGGTACCCGGTGGGCTTTACATTATTCATATAAATAGAACAGGCGGAACGAAGACATGCTGCAGATTGATACAATTGAAGAAGCCCGGGAGCTCTTCAAGGCTCTGGGTTCCGATGTCCGGATCGACATCGTGAAATACCTGCAGATCCATCCCAATATTTCCATGAAGGAACTGGCGGCGGCCATCGGCATTACGAACGGAGCCCTCACGGCCCACATTCAGAAGCTGGAATCCGCGGGCGTGGTCCGGGTCTCCCAGGATTCTACCGTGCACGGGAACCAGAAGCTTTTGTCCCTGGCTATCGACAAGCTCCTCGTGAATATGGAGCCCCCGAAACGGAACGAGAACGTGGTCTCCGCAGACATCAAGGTGGGCCAGTATTCTGACTTCCACGTCTATCCGACCTGCGGCCTTTCCACCCCGACCGAGGTCATCGGAGAGGTCGACGACCCCCGCTACTTCGCCCATACGGACCACTACAAGGCGGACATTCTCTGGTTCATGCGGGGCTATGTCGAGTATATGATTCCCAACTTCGTCCCGAAAAACAACCGCATCACCAGCATCAAGGTCTCCGCGGAAATTTCCTCCGAGGCGCCCGGAGTCAATGAGAACTGGCCCTCCGACATCACGATTTCCGTCAACGGGACGGAAGTGGGCATGTGGACCTCCCCCGGCGATTTCGGCGAACGGCGGGGCATCCTGACCCCCGACTGGTGGTTCTCCAACTGGAATCAGTACGGCCTCCTGAAGGTCTTCGATATCAATTCCGAGGGCACCTTCGTCGACGGCTTCAAGATTTCCGACGTGACCATGGACGACCTGGATATCGACCCCTCGAGCCAGATCCGCTTCCGTTTCTCCGTCGAGGACGACGCAAAGCACGTCGGCGGCCTGACCATCTTCGGGCGCACCTTCGGAAACTACGCCCAGGACATCAAGACCACCCTGACCTACGAGCCGGTAGCGTGAACGGCACCTTATTCTTGACGGCACCTTTCGCAGACCACCTTCCCGTTGACAGGCAAGCCCTGTTTTTCGGTTTCCCGGGAACCGCAAAAACAGGGCTTCTTCATGCCCAAAATTGTATTTGATT
>Ga0256404_1010407_pt1 | contig 12862 bp, 15 predicted proteins | sample RumenRJG_01DNA_FD_185990 | JGI IMG/M metagenome (GOLD analysis project Ga0256404, IMG submission 185990) | Bovine rumen microbial communities from Lethbridge, Alberta, Canada - RJG_01 | ecosystem: Host-associated > Mammals > Digestive system > Stomach > Rumen | place: Canada: Alberta | collected...
GTGTTCCTGCAGACCGTTTACAACTTCGCCGGTGCGGGCGAACAGGTGGCTTTTGATATCTTCCGTTTTGATGAAGAAGGAAAGATCGCTGAGCATTGGGACAATATCGCTGCGAAGGCAGATCCGAATCCCTCCGGACACACACAGACTGATGGATATGATTCCCTGGAAGACCTGGACAAGACAGAAGCAAACCGCGATCTGGTAAAGAACTTCCTTTATGACGTCATGCAGGGCAAGGCACCGGAGAAGACTCCGTCCTACTTTGAGGGCGACACCTATATTCAGCACAATACCGGCATCGCGGACGGCCTGTCCGGACTTGGCGCAGCCCTCGGAGCACTTGCAGAGCAGGGGATCCAGATGATCTACGATACGGTCCACCAGGTTCTCGCACAGGGCAACTATGTTCTGGCAGTTTCAGAAGGCACCTTCGGCGGCGCACCCACATCCTACTATGACCTCTGGAGGGTCGAGGACGGCAAGATTGCGGAGCACTGGGATGTCATGGAGACCATCGCAGACAAGGAGACCTGGCAGAATCAGAACGGAAAGTTCTGATGTAACTGTTGAAATTACATGCAAAACGGGGTATACTGGCGCTGGAGGTAAGAAGAGATGCAGATATCCAGCAGATTTACGATCGCGCTCCACATCTTTGCCTGTGTGGACACATTTAAAGATGATTATAAGGTGACCAGCGACTTCCTCGCCGCCAGTATCAATACGAACCCCGTTGTCATCCGGAAGATCCTTTCCCAGCTCAAGAACGCCGGACTGATCAATGTGGCCAGAGGAACCGGTGGCATCACCCTTACCAGACCGCTCACGGACATTACATTCTTTGATGTTTATCAGGCGATCGAACCGGTGGAAAACGGCGACCTGTTCCATTTCCATGAAGCGCCGAATCCGGATTGTCCGGTAGGACGCAACATCCACGGGCTGCTGGACGGAAAGCTCAAGGCAATCCAGTCGGCGATGGAAAGTGAAATGAAGAAGTACACGATCGCGGATATCCATACCGGCATGCAGGAGTTGCTTGCCCTGGAGAAGTGACTTCACGCGGGAAAGAAAGCGTGAGCAGAACCGCAGACAGATCGGAACGCGGAGGCTGGACGGGTGATCGTCCGGCCTCTTTTGCAGAAAGGGTGATGAAGTGATGGAAGCTTGCCGCTATTTTAAATATCTCGTGGAAGAAATTCATACGACGATCGTTGCGACGGTTGATGACGACGGTCTTCCTGTAACGGCCGCCATCGATATGATGGATTATGACGAACACAGCCTGTATTTCCTCACGGCCAGGGGGAAAGGTTTTTATGACCGTCTGAAGAAAAAAGAATTTCTGGCCTTTACCGCTTTGAAGGGCGAGGATACCATGTCGAGCGTTGCTCTTTCCGTCCGGGGAAAAGTCCGTGAACTTGGGTATGACAGGATCCCGGAACTCTTTAAAAAGAATCCGTACATGCACGAGATCTATCCGACAGAAGAATCCATGCAGGCGCTGACTGTTTTCCAGATCTTCGAAGGCACCGGTGAATGGTTTGACCTTTCAAAGAAACCGATCGAACGGGCATCCTTTCGGTTTGGACAGAAAGATCCGTACTCAGAAGAGGATCAGGCAGCAGGACTGTACGAAGGGTACCTGATCACCGATGCCTGTATCGGATGCGGAAGCTGTCTTCATGTATGCCCGCAGAGCTGCATCGACGGCAGCAGGGTTCCCTTTGAGATTGAACAGGCACATTGCCTGCATTGCGGCAACTGCATGACGGCTTGTCCGGACGGCGCAGTAGTCCGAAGAAAGGCGGTAAAATGAATCAGAACGAAAGACTGGATTACCTGGTAGAACAATTCAAAGAAGATTCCGTGCAGTACCGGGATCTGGAAACGCCGATGGATCCGGCAGGTAAGAAACGGATCCTCCGGTCGCTGATGAATATCCGCATGCCGCGCATGATGGCTCCTTCCGTCCTTAAAGTACAGGACGAATACCTGAAGGAACGGAACCGGGAAAACGGGATCGTACAGATCTCCGATATCCAGACGATCGCGGACCGGGGAAGCCGGCATTCCCATGCGAATCATATCTCCATCTGGCAAGGGGATATCACAAGACTTGCGGCCGATGCCATCGTGAACGCGGCTAATTCGCAGATGCTGGGCTGTTTTGTTCCCATGCATACCTGCATTGATAACTGCATCCACACCTATGCGGGTGTTCAGCTGCGAGCTGAGTGCAATCAGAAGATGAATGAGCTCCGGGAAAAGTATGGCCCGGATTATGAACAGCCGACAGCCGTTCCGATGTTGACGGACAGTTACAATCTTCCGGCAAGGAAAGTGGTCCATATTGTCGGCCCCATCGTCACCGGGAAGCTGACAAAAGATTTGGAACAGGATCTGGCGGACTGCTATAAAAACACGCTGGACCTGTGCCTGGAAAATGATATCAGAAGCGTTGCCTTCTGCTGTATTTCCACCGGAGTTTTCCGGTTCCCGAATCGGAAAGCTGCCGAAATCGCGGTACGGACCGTGACGGAATGGATGGATGAACATCCCGGTGCTATGGAAAGAGTGATCTTCAATGTTTTCAAAGACGAGGACAAGGCATACTATGAAGCAGAATTACAGTGAACTTCCGAACGGATATCTGGAATCGATCAATAAAGGAATCAATGCTGTCCGGCATTTCCGGGGCGGCATGACAGAAGGAAAACTCTCACGGGACGAAGCGATTGCCCGTCTGAAAACGGAAATCGAAACCGCCGATGCCATCGTGATCGGGGCAGGAGCAGGCCTTTCTACAGCGGCGGGCTTCACCTACAGTGGGGAACGGTTCGAGAAATATTTCGGAGATTTTGCAAAGAGGTTCGGGATCCGTGATATGTATTCTGGAGGCTTCTATCCCTTCCCGGATGAGGAAACCCGCTGGGCGTGGTGGGCAAGGCATATCTACTATAACCGTTATGTCCCCGCACCAAAGCCGGTCTATGACGACCTGCGAAAGCTCGTACAGGATAAGGATTATTTCGTGATCACCACGAACGTAGACCATCAGTTCCAGAGAGCAGGATTCGATAAGAAACGGCTTTTTTACACACAGGGAGATTATGGACTGTTCCAGAGTGTGGATCCGGCCATCCGGAAAACCTACGATAATGAAGAATGGGTCATGAAGGCAATGGAAGCCCAGGGTTTTGTCCGGAATGCGGAAGGAATCTTTGATCTTCCTGAGGAAGGCAGCATTTCCATGAGGATCCCGACGGGGCTGATTCCGAAATGCCCGGATGACGGCTCGGATGTGACGATGAATCTACGTGCGGATGATTCCTTTGTGGAGGATGAAGGCTGGCATGCGGCAAGCGCTGCCTATGCGGATTTCCTCCGACGGCACGAAAGGCTGCATACGCTGTTCCTGGAGATCGGGATCGGAATGAACACGCCGGTTATCTGCAAATATCCGTTCTGGCAGATGACGAATGACAACCCAAAAGCAGTTTATGCCTGTTTGAATTTCAATGAAGCATACTGCCCGGTGCAGATCGAAAAGCAGTCTGTCTGCATTAATGGAGACAGCGGAGACGTAATAAAACAACTCCTGTAAATATTGAATATATTGCTGTCCAATACATCGTAATAGGAAATGCCGCAGATTTTAAAAGTGAAGATGTTTATGGAGTTCATATCGACATTGCAGATTCACATCCTATGACAGATATTGATGAAGAACACTATGTCATTGAATTATCGCCGATGAGCGCTATATTTTTGCCCATTTTCAAAAGAAGGAGGATACATAAGCTGCGCCGCAACTATTTCGGGCAGGCGGTCAAGTGAGAGGTGATAAGGGAGCGGAACCCGATGCTATGGCGCCAAGGGCATAGGAAGCCGGTATGCAGAACTGCATTTATCGGCTGATTATAGCGGAAAAACAAACTTGATTGAGATTGAAAAACAGCCGATAAAGGAGTACAATAAGTCCGTAAATAACAGACAGGTGGTGGCAGGATGAGTTTTATCTCAGTGAAAGAAGCAAGTGAAAAATGGGGAGTTACCGATCGGGTCGTAAGGCAGTACTGTGCTGATGGACGTGTTCCCGGCGCCTTTATTACGGGAAAAACCTGGAATATTCCGGATAACGCGCGGAAGCCGGGAAGAAAACCAAGACAGCGGTCAGTTCCCGAGGATCTTCTCGGGAGGCTTGTTCTCGAAAAGGAAAACGGAATATCCGGAGGTATCTACCATAAGGTTCAGATCGAACTCACATACAATTCCAATCACATCGAAGGCAGCCGGCTGTCACATGAACAGACCCGGTACATCTTTGAAACAAATACGATCGATGCTCCGGATGGCTCTGTGAATGTGGATGATATTCTGGAGACCGTGAATCATTTCCGCTGTATAGACCTGATGATCGATCAGGCGAAACGCCCTCTCACGGAAACGATGATCAAACAGCTTCATCTTCTCTTAAAAAGCGGTACAGCAGACAGCAGGAAAAGCTGGTTTCAAGTAGGTGACTATAAGAAGCTGGCAAATGAAGTCGGCGGGAGAGAAACAACAGCACCGAAAGATGTCCCGAAGGAAATGAAACAGCTGATCTCAGACTACGAAAAGCTCGATAAAGCAGCTTTCGATGACCTGCTGGAATTTCATTATAGGTTTGAGTCGATTCATCCCTTCCAGGATGGAAACGGCCGCGTAGGGAGGCTGATCCTCTTTAAAGAGTGTCTTCGGAACGGGCTCGTACCCTTCATCATCGAGGATGCTATGAAGATCTACTACTATCGCGGCCTGCAGGAATGGAGAAACGAGAAAGGATACCTTCGGGATACCTGTCTGGCGGCACAGGATCGCTTCAAGGCATATCTTGATTATTACGGAGTGAAGTACTGACATCGCACAAATGCCTACACCGCTCCTAAGCGGAAGGCCGGGTGTCGTATGCTTAAATTACAAAGAGTATAGAACTGGAAGAAATACGCTGCGTCTGCGACAAATTCCAGTTTGTCGGACCAGCCGGAAATATTGAATGATTGATTGAGTGAATCACCTGCTGTGTGGTGCGGAAACGCCCGTTCTTTCTGGGTTTTAGAAATGACCTGTCCACTCATGAGCGGAAGGCAATGGTTATCTTGTCAGCTGCCGTCCCTTATTGTTCCGCTAAGTGGCGCTGTATTGTTCCGATAGCTTTAATATTGTTCCGTTAATATGCTATAATTAAGCATCGGATTGGAGGTGAGGGCGTATGTATATGACTGTAAAAGAAGCCGCCGCGAAATGGGGGATTTCTGATAGAAGAATAAGAGTATTATGCTCCGAAGGCAAAATCCCCGGTGCGTATCAGGAAGGTCGTGGCTGGAAAATTCCGATTGACGCCGAAAAGCCTGCCGACGGAAGGTTCAGGTCGAAAGAGAGCATCCTCTCTCAGATTGACCACAAAAAAGCAGAGCTGGATGGAAGAAGACCGCTTACTGAAGGAGAACTGGAACGGCTCAATGAGGAGTTCACGGTCGAATATACCTATAACTCCAATGCGATAGAGGGAAATACGCTGACGCTCCGGGAAACCGATCTTGTTCTCCGGGGGCTTACAATCGACAGAAAGCCTCTGAAAGATCACATGGAAGCTGTCGGTCACAAGGAAGCGTTTGATTATGTCAGAGAGCTTGTAAAGGAAAAAGCACCTCTCACCGAAAGCATCATAAAACAGATCCACCACCTTGTCCTTGCCGACAAAAAGGACGATCGCGGTGTTTACAGAAGGATTCCCGTTCATATTATGGGTGCCCGCCACGAACCTGTGCAGCCGTATCTTATCGAGCCCAAAATGGAGCAGCTCCTGCATGGCTACGCCGCAAGTGAAGAACATATCGTGATGAAACTTGCGCGTTTCCATATCGAGTTTGAAGGCATACATCCCTTTATCGATGGTAACGGGAGAACTGGCAGACTGCTTGTGAACCTTGAGCTGATGAAGGCCGGCTATCCTCCTATTGACATCAAATTCAGCGACAGGGTTGCTTATTACAATGCCTTCGATGCCTACCATGTTAAGCACGACCTCTCCGCTATGGAAGGACTGTTTGCCGGATATATCAATGCCAGACTGGATACTTACCTGAGAATACTGGAGTAGATGCCAGACAAGGGAGTATATTTGATACGGCCGCCATTCTTAGCAGTTTCTAAGATTCTGCTAGTCAATAACTCATGACTGTTAGTCACGAGTATCCATGCGCTAAATTTATGAACCCCAATGATTTCTAACGAAAAAGAGGGCCATTGCTCCTAAGCGGAAGGCCGGGGGTCGAATCCCCCCGGGAACGGCCTTAAGAGAGTGTCAGAATCCTTATTATATAAGGGTTTTGGCACTTCTTTGTTTTATGTTCATATCTTGATATCCTGAGTGGATGCTGAGTGAGTAAAGAGCGCAGATTGACGGATTATGGCGGCTGTCGTATGCTTAAATTAGGAAGAGTCAGAAATACAAATCTGGCGGGGATTTCCTTTGGCGTTAATTAAGAAGAGTGCAGATTGACGGATTATGCCGGCTGTCGTATTCTAAAATCAGGAAGACCAGGGACTGGAAGAAGTCTGCTTCGCCAGCGCCGGATCGGGATTTGTAAAGGAGGATATATGCAGCACGAATGTAAAATCACGGTCCTGGAGACCAAAGTCTTTCCGGACCTTCAGGAAAAATACCTAGCGGATCCCAAGTCCGGACCCTGCCCGTTCTTTCATGCGGGAGATACGTTTGTACTCAGGCGTACACCTGAACAGGATGATTTTTACCACCTGATGAACGGGAAGTTCTGTGGGGAAGCCTGGGATGCAGTCAGCAGGTATGTTTACACTGCTCTTCAGGGCGGATCCATCATGAAGGGCTGGACCAACGACAACCGCATGATGATCACCTGCTGTAATGACGGCACCAGGCCGGTCATTTTCAAGATTGAACGTATCGACATTCCGGAAACGCCCGAAGAGGAAGAATGGCTGGCAAAGCAGAACTTCCATAATAGTGCCGAAGACGCCTACACAGGGTAAAGGAGCAGCGATACAGTCAGTTGGCCGATTGATCTCACCGCCCAAAGAGGCGGGAGACGTTTCGGCTGAAAAAGATAGAAAATGAAAAGGAGGAAAAATGAGTAACGCTAACGAAACAAAGATTTCTAATGCGGTCAAGTGCAGCAACGGTACCTTCGTCGGCAAGGAGACAGGCGAACTGATTATCTGGAAGGGCATCCCCTACGCAACGCAGCCGGTGGGTAAGCTTCGCTGGAAAAAGGCACTTCCTGCAGCAGACGATAACGGCGTTTACGATGCGACAAAGCCCGGCCCTGTTCCCATCGGACCTGTGAACGACACGAATGGAACGGCGGAGTTCGGCGAGGACTGCCTCGTGCTGAACATATATTGCAATACCGGCTGCACTGACAGCAAGAAGCCGGTCATGGTGTGGATTCACGGCGGCGGCTTCTGCGCCGAATCCCAGGCGTCCCCCCTTTATGACCTTACCAGCATTTCCAGACAGTATCCCGACATCTTGTTCGTGTCCATCGACTATCGGCTCGGCTTCCTGGGATTCATGAACTTCGAGCGGGTTCCGGGCGGAGAGAACTTCAAGGAGGCAGGCAACCTGGGCCTGCTCGACCAGCTTGAAGCCCTCCGGTGGATACAGAAAAACATCGCCGGGTTCGGCGGTGATCCGGACAATGTGACGATTTTCGGCGAATCAGCAGGATCGGCAAGTGTCACCTTCCTTCCGCTCATCGACGGAAGCGAGGGGCTCTTCCGGAGAATTATCGCCCAGAGCGCCAATATCGCCTACTGCGACACGATGGAGCATGGTATCCACGTCACGCAGAACTTCCTGACGGCAGCGGGCTGCCAGACCATGGACGAGTTGCTGGAGCTCACCACCGGGCAGCTTGTAGAGGCGTATCTGAAAGCAAGTATGATTGACAAGAACTGCCTTCTCGGAACTGCCAATTTCCCGCTCCTCGACGGCGTCACGCTGCCGGAGGACCGTGCGGATATGTACCGGATGTGGGGAGACGAGAAGAGAGCTAAGATCGATATGATGATCGGGTCTAACCTGGATGAGATCCGGTACTTCGTTCCGACCGAGGGCGGCGAAGAAGGATTCCTCGACACACTGAGGTGGATCGCCAAGAGAGACCGCGCGCTGCTTAACGACCAGGAGAAGGCCATGTACGACGAGTTTATGGCCACGCTTGCCAATGAAAGCGAGGGGAGCAGGCTGGAGCAGTACTGCAACGACATGAACTTCCGCGCCGGCAACACCAATATGGCTATCCGGCACTCTGCCGCCGGCGGCAACACCTACATGTACTTCATCAGGAAGCCGGTGACAACCCCTGAGCTTGGCGCGATACACGCGTGCGAAATTACGTACCTGTTCGATACCTGCGTATTGGATCCGATGGGAAGCGGAAAAACCGTCGGAACCGATGAGTGCGAGTTCCGCCACGTCGCAAAGGAGATGTGGGTCAACTTCGCCCGGACGGGCAACCCCTCCACCGACAAATACGAGTGGAAGAAGTTCTCGGGGGACGACCGCCAGACGATGGTCTTCGACGATGCCATCGGTATGCAGAAGGATCTGTTCGGAAGGCGGGAGGACCTGATGATGTCATGGGCAGAGCGCCTTGGAAACGGGTCGTCCAAGAGAGTCTGCTAACACAGGCGTGCAGCCTGCAGTTCCGGGACAGAGTGGAAGCGAAGAAGTCTGAAATAACAATGGATTTCTTCGCTTCCTGTGGTATATCGCAGACGCGGAGAATCAGACGCTCAGGTACCGTGGATTAGAGCGGAAGGTGACGGGCATCACTGCGACGATGCTGACAAAGTGCCTGAGGGAGCCGGAGCAGGACGGGTTTATCACGAGGAAGCAGTACAGTACGATACCGCCGACGGTGGAGTACTCCCTTGCGGATAGAGGAAAAACACTGATTCCGCCATTGGAGTCTGTATATCAGTGGGCGGATGAGCAGATGAAAGGTCGGTCGTCATGACTCGAAGAGAAGCAGCCGTCAGCAATTTTAAACAGGGATACAACTGCGCGCAGTCTTTGGTACTGGCCTTTGCGGATATCCTTCCCGTCGATCGGGAACAGCTTTCAAAACTGGCATCTTCCTTTGGCGGCGGAATGGGAAGGCTGCGGGAGGTATGCGGTGCCGTCAGCGGCATGTTTATGGCAGCAGGACTGCTGTATGGATATGACGGGCCCGAAACCGGGCAGATGAAAGCGGAGCACTATGCCAGGATACAGGAACTTGCGGCAGGATTTGAGAAAAAACATGGCTCCATCGTCTGCCGGGACCTGTTGGGACTGAATATCCGTCACGATGTTTCTGTACCGGAAGCCCGGACGGATGAGTATTACAGAAAGCGTCCCTGTGCGGAACTTGTCGGGGATGCAGCGGAAATACTGGAAGAATATATAAAAGAGAACCCGGTCCGGTGATGGGACCGGGTTTTCCCGAAAAGAAAGTCCGGAGAGAAAGAGAGTTATCATGTGCGGTCGATACTGGATGGAAGATTCTTCTGAAATACAGGAGATTACAGAGGAAATGAACAGATCACCACTGCTGGGCAGGTGGAAGGAAGGGACCTTAGTCAGAACCTGCGGGGAGGTCCGGCCGACGGACGTGGTGCCGGTGATTGCATCAGACAGGACCGGAAGACGCGCGGTCTTTCCCATGAAATGGGGATTCTCGGGAAAGGGTCTGCTGATCAATGCGCGGACCGAGACGGCAGCTGAGAAACCGACCTTCCGGGAATGCTGGGAAAGACGCCGCTGTATTGTGCCGGCGTCCTGGTATTTCGAGTGGGAGCATTTCCCGGACAAGGGGAGAAAGACCCGGGTAGGAGATAAATATGCAATCCGGCCGAAGAACAGTGAGATGACCTGGCTCTGCGGTCTTTATCGGATCGAAGAAGGGCTCCCGGCCTTTGTGGTCCTGACAAGGGAACCCGGCGAAGGCATCCGCTTCATCCATGACCGGATGCCGCTTATTCTTCCCAAAAGGTATACCGATGACTGGATCCGTCCGGACACAAAGCCGGAGAAGCTGCTGGATATGGCCCTGACGAATATGGCTTGTTATAAAATGGCCTCAGACGGAAGTGGTCGTTTCAAAGAAGAAGGCACTGATTTCTTCCGGTGAATACTCTCTGTTCACAGTCCACCATCGCACGGTTTCCGCAAAATCGCAGACCATATGGTTAAGCACATAGTCATAAGGGGCATGGTAAGCAGATTCCCTGACAACAGCGGAGAAGAGATCTTTCAGATGCTGTTTAAAGATAAGGAGATTCCAATATGACACGAAAAAAAACTGTGTCCGGGAGAAGAAATGATGTATCCTCCGGTACATGAGCGGCCGGAGGATATTCGTTCTTTTGACCGGCTGGAGATGCTCTGGGAGCGGTATCCCCGGTATCATGAGATGACAACATTTTCCACCATGGAGGCACTTCTTTCGGAGCATGAATCCTGGCAGGAAGAGTTCGAAGATGTGCGCACGGAGTATGATGATAACGGGTATGACCGGTTTCTGATTCAGCTTTCCTGGGCAGATCTTCCCTACCGATATGCGGCGGGAAAGCGGATGAAGGAGGCAGGACCTCTTCCGGCCAATCCGTATGTGGATGCGTTTCTTGACCAGTTCGCAGGGATTGATACCGACAAAAAAGCCCTTTTTCTTTTCCCGGAAAGCTTTGTGTCACAGTTTTTTGTGATCATGGATGTGTGCCGGAGGGCAGAATCCCTCCGACCGGTCAGAAATCTTTTCCCGGACGAGGAAAAAGTTCACTATCTGGCGGTCTTTGACAAGCAGAACATGGACGATGTTCTGCTGATGTTTCATCTGCTGTATACCAACGGAACAGAAGATCTGTACGGTGGATATTCCCTCTATGATTATTCGCTGCCCTGGTACCAGAACCATCTGTGGGAAGACAGGATTCCTCTGCGTTCTCCTTATCTGCCGGACCGGCTTGCAAAGTTTCAGGGGAATCTTCCCTGGTATCATAATCCCGTAAAGACTGTCTATGTCCGGCGGAATATTGCGCATATCCTGGAGTGCGGCTATTTTTCCGGGGAACTGGAGTTTTTCCGGAATCTGACGGAGAGAATCATGCCGCTCTTTCACTGGTGGTACCTGGATCTTGCATTCTACGAAGAGAAGGACGGATTTAAGACGGACTGGCGGCTGAAGAGAACGGAGATCCGGACGAGGCTTGTGGAGGAGGGCATTATCAGGCCCAAATGGAAGCATGAGCTGACCCTGTTCCGGATGGTAAGAAAGGCCTATCCGGATACGCTTTATCAGTACCGGCCGGAATGGCTCGGACGGCAGAGTCTGGATATGTTTATTCCTTCTCTTATGACAGCGATTGAATACCAGGGAATTCAGCATTATCATCCCGTGGAATTCTTCGGCGGGGAGGAGGCGCTGGAGCAGAGAAAGGAACTGGACCTGCAGAAAAGGCAGCTCTGCAGGGACAACAATATACGGCTGATTGAATGGCCGTATGATATCCAGCCGGCATACAGCAGCCTGAAAAAATTGCTGACGACAGAAGGTGAACTGGGGCGCAAAGGAAGCAGGACATGAGGTTGAGATTCTGCATGTCGGAAAGATGAAGATCAACGGATGTCTTGCCTGTGAATACTGCCACGGCAAGGGCGAGGGAACCTGCCATTTGCAAAAGCGCTGTAATTCCGGGAAAATACAAGAAAGAAATAGGGAAATCGGGCCGCCTGTTCTGACAGACGACCCGATTTTTATGCAAAATCTGATTATTTACAAATGAATACTGTTAAGTTATGATAAATCTTGGAGCACGATGCCGTGATAAGGCCCCCGGCACAGGGAGGCGGAAAGGAATGGTCATGACGTACAGACTCTGGGAATCACTGGAAAATGCAAAGAAGCTCAGATGGGTGGAACTCTCCCACAGCCTCAACAACGACAGCCCCTACTGGAGCGGTATTCCGGAGGGGAGCGTAGAGCTTGGAAAGGTGGTGTTTGACTGGGGCAATCCCATGCTGGACTGCCGGATTCACACCTTTAAGTTCCCGGGACAGTTCGGTACCCATATTGATTTCCCGGGACATTTCATCAAGGATGGAGCGCTCTCGGAGGCCTACGGGGTGGAGCAGGGCGTATTCCCGCTCTGTGTAATTGATATCACCGACAAGGTGGCGAAAGACGTCCACTATGCGGTGACGGCGCAGGATATCCGGGACTATGAGGAAAAATACGGACCGATTCCGGACGGCGCTTTTGTGGCACTCCGCACAGACTGGTATAAAAACTGGCCGGATATGAACGCCCTCTCCGGCATCGCGGAGGACGGCAGCGAGAACTTCCCGGGCTGGTCCATGGAAGCCTTGAAATATATCTACGAAGAGCGGAATGCCGCGGCAAACGGTCATGAGACCCTGGATACCGATGCTTCCGCCGAGGCGGCGAAGGCGGGCGACCTGGCCTGTGAGAGATACGTTCTCGGAAAAGGAAAGCTGCAGATAGAAGTGCTCTGCAATCTGGATAAGGTCGCTCCGGCGGGCGCTGTTTTGTTTGCAGCCTGGCCGAAGATTGAAGGAGCTACAGGACTTCCGGCAAGGGTCTGGGCGATTACGGAATAGCGAAGACAGCGGCTATAAAGTCCGGGGGAACTTCCCTACATGACAGAATATGCAAAGGCTCTTCGTACCATCGGATATGAGGGCGGCATGAGTCTGGAGGCCATGCCGGATCCGGCAAAAGACTGGGAGAATGAGGCCCGGGAGAATCTCCGGGTACTGCGCTCTGTCTTC
>Ga0256404_1010410_pt1 | contig 12860 bp, 15 predicted proteins | sample RumenRJG_01DNA_FD_185990 | JGI IMG/M metagenome (GOLD analysis project Ga0256404, IMG submission 185990) | Bovine rumen microbial communities from Lethbridge, Alberta, Canada - RJG_01 | ecosystem: Host-associated > Mammals > Digestive system > Stomach > Rumen | place: Canada: Alberta | collected...
GGACATGTGGTCTGACCTCTCTTTCCTTGTTAGATCGAGTGTATCAGATTCATTAAAAAATGTCCGAGTTACTGTCTTAAATTTCTAAACCATTATACTCTCTACTCTTGAGAACAATTTCAAGGATAGTGATAAAGACGTAAAGGATGCATGTATTAATACATTCGCTTGTTGGCTTCATTCCAAGCTGTAATTAGAAAAAATGAGTACTGATAATCTGATGACTATCAGTACTCAATTATTTCGGTGTGCGGTTCAGGGTTTTGTCGCGCTTTGTACGTAACTGATACGTGGTGCTCATCTATCCATTCAATATGTAAACTATTGTTTGGCTTCTGCAATGCGTATCCTTCATCTTCTGCAAATGTAGTTCTGGTTGTTACGAGCTTATGTTGATTTGGATATTTAATATAAATTTTGCTTGTAGCGCTGCGAAAATCTTGGATAGTCCCAGCAACAAGCTGAACACCCGCATCTGATTTTGGCTCTAGAGGAGTATACACAGGTTGTTTTAACCAGAAAAATAAGAACCCAATGACAACCAGAACAATTATTACTGACACGATTGCTTTTAGAATAAATTTGCTTATCTTATTTGTTTTTAACATAATTACCGCCATGATTTTTCTATCAGAAGCTATTCTTTAACTATTGTAACACAAAGAAAGCCTAAATACCGCTTTGATTTTCTATCCGAAGGGGCGGTCAAAATCTCTAAAAGCGATTATTCAAAAGACCGGCGCCCCCTCACGCGTGCATTTTTTTCAATTCAAACAGGGTATTAACCCCATGCCGCCTGCGGAAAGGAAGTGTAAGTGTGGCAAAAGACGGAACCTACCGTGGCGGCAGGCGAATAAGAGCCGGATGTAAGCCCGACTCCGCCGCGGACAAGATCAAGAGCGGGAAGACTCCCCGCATCATGAATAACGACATCCCAGAACTTGAAGCCGACGAGCTTGAAGCGGTCGACCTTCCGGACGGAGCTGTGCTCGAGGGAGCCGACATGCCAAAGCCCGGCGAATACCTGTCGGCAAGGCAGAAAAACGGCAAACCACTCGGAGCTGACGCGATCTACAAGGAGACCTGGCTCTGGCTTAAGCGCCGCCAGTGCGAAAACCTTGTGAACCCGCGGCTCATTGAGTCCTATGCTCAGAACTTCGCCCGGTATATCCAGTGCGAGGACGCGATCAGCACCTACGGTCTTCTTGGAAAGCATCCAACTACAGGAGGCGTGGTGACCTCCCCATTTGTCCAGATGGCCGGACATTTTCAGAAGGCTGCAAACCTCATCTGGATGGAAATCTACGACATTGTGAAACAGAACTGCACCGAGGAGTTTTCGGATAATCCGAATGACACGATGGAGCAGCTCCTCCGCTCACGGAAAGGAAGATAAATGGATACAGTAAAACTCGAACAGGTGCCGATTGAAAAACTGGTGCCTTATGCAAGAAATGCGAGAACGCATTCCAAAGAACAGATCGCACAGCTAAGAGCCAGCCTTCGGGAATTCGGATTTGTCTCCCCTGCCGTAATTGACAGCAAGTACAACATCCTTGTTGGCCACGGGAGGGTTACAGCGGCGCGCGAGGAAGGCTATAAGACTGTCCCTTGTGTCTTTGCCGAGAACCTCTCCGATTCCCAGAAGCGTGCCTACATCCTTGCGGACAACCAACTCGCATTAAATGCCGGATGGGACGAAGACATGCTCTCCGTTGAGCTGTCCGATTTAAAGGATGACTCCTTCGATCTCTCCCTCCTCGGTTTTGACGAGGCTGACCTTGAGAAACTTCTCGACCCGGACGATGACGAAGCAAAACAGGATGACTTCGATGTAGATGAAGAACTGCAGAAGCCCTGCTTCTCCAGGACAGGTGATATCTGGCACCTTGGCAGACACACCGTGATCTGCGGCGATTCCACAGACCCGGACACATACACACATCTCCTGGACGGAAAAAGTGTAAATCTTGTCTGTACCGATCCTCCGTATCTCGTAAACCTCGAGAGCACTTCCGGGAAGATCAAAAACGATGACTTAAACGATAAGGATGGATATGAGTTCTTAAAGAAAGCTTTCTCCTGTTTTAGAGACGCAATGGCAAAGGATGCCTCGATCTATGTGTTCTATGCTACGGCAAAGGCGAGGATCTTCCATGACGCCTATGAGGATGCAGGCTTCAAGGTCGGTGCCGGTCTAGTCTGGAAGAAGGACCGACTGGTGCTCACCCGGACGGACTGGAAATACATCCATGAGCCGATCATCTGGGGATGGAGAAAAGACGGAAAGCACGTGTGGTACGGTGACCAGAAGCAGGTCACCGTTTTTCAGTTCGACAGAATAAAAAACAGCAAGGAAGACGGCTGCGGACATCCGTCAAGCAAGCCGGTTCCACTGATCGCCTACCTTATCAAACAGTGCACCCAGACGAACGGACTGGTGCTTGACGGCTTCCTAGGATCCGCCTCCACCCTCATCGCCTGCGAGGAGCTGGGGCGCATCTGCTACGGTGTGGAACTGGAACCGAAGTTTATCGATGTGGCGGTCAACCGTTATATCAAGCTGAAGGAAGGCTCGGACACGGATGTCTACCTGATTCGTGACGGGAAGAAGCTCTCTTACCAAGAAGCCCTGGAGCAGATGCCAAAGGAGGAATCCCATGAATGATCTAACGCTTGGCAGTCTTTTTGACGGCTCCGGAGGTTTTCCGCTCGGAGGTATGGCAGCCGGGATTACTCCCATCTGGAGTTCCGAGATCGAGCCGTTCCCGATCAGGGTAACGACAAAGCGGATGCCGTTAGTAAAACACTACGGCGATGTGTCCATGCTGAACGGTGCGGAGCTTGAGCCTGTAGATATCATCACATTCGGATCGCCTTGTCAGGACATGTCGATCGCCGGAAAAAGGGAAGGGCTGGACGGTTCGAAGTCTTCTCTTTTTTATGAGGCGGTCCGGATCGTAAAGGAAATGAGGGAAGCAACACATGGAAGAAAACCTGAATTCATCGTCTGGGAGAATGTCCCGGGCGCATTCTCATCAAACCACGGGGATGACTTCCGGTGCGTCATCGAAAGCATCTGCCGGATCAAAGAAGATGACGTATCAGTTCCTCGACCTGATAAATGGAGCAATGCCGGAGAAGTCCTGGGAGACGGTTACTCTGTCGCCTGGAGAGTCCTTGACGCTCAGTACTGGGGTGTTCCCCAGAGAAGAAAACGTATCTACCTTGTCGCAGATCTTGGAGGATCACGTGCCGGAAAGATATTATTTGAGTCCGAGGGCGTGTCGAGGTATTCTCGCAAGAGCCAGGAAGCGTGGCAAGAAGTTGCCGGAGATCCTGGAGAAAGCTCTCCTGTCGCAAGCCTGTGCTTAAACGACCAGGGAGGATGCCGGATGGATGTGACGCACGGTGTCGTATCCACTTTAAGGGCTGAGTCCCATCATCCCCCGGTCACGCTGTATGAGAACCACAGCCAGGACAGCCGCTACAACGGTCCGCTCTCCACTGCCGACACCGTAACGGCAAGATACGGTACAGGCGGCAACAACCAGCCCCTTGTAGTGGCAACGCCGAAGACTTTGAAGATCCGCTCCGGCTGTGACGGAGGCGGCAAGGGACCTCTGATACAGGATAACAGGTCAGCGACTCTTGCTACAAACAATGATCAGACTCTTTTCCAGCCTGTGGCATATGGCATCAGTTCTGACGGGAGCAATGCCATGCGTTCCCCGAATCCCCGTTCTGGGATCTATAGAGCTTGCACTTCACGGACACTTGACACGGGCGGAGGAAGTCCCGCCTGCAACCAGGGCGGCATCGCTGTTGTTGCCCTTGAGCGCAACGGAACGAGACCTTCCCATAAAGGCAGCGGCTACTCTGAGAGTGGCGTGGGCTTTACGCTTAACGCAACGGAGCATCACGCTGTCGCTTTCGCCGAGAAGTCAGCTACGTTGTCAGCAAATGACGGTCCCAAAGGTCCGTCAAGCCAGCAGCTCAGGAATCCGGAAAGCAACTTCGTGGCAGTCTGGCATTCCAGCAAGAGTTCCTTCCATACGGCCTTTTCCAACGAGGGTGCGGTCGAGACCCTTGTGGCGACAGACTATAAGGATCCGCCGACCGTCTCACGGGAGCCGGAATACATTGTACGCAGGCTCACTCCAACTGAGTGTGCGAGGCTTCAGGGCTTTCCCGACTGGTGGTGCGATGACCTCGGGACGGATGAGCCGACTGATGAGGAGATGGCATTCTGGAGGGATGTCTTCGAGACGCACCGCCGTCTTGTCACACACGCCAAGAAGCCCAAGACCGACAGCCAGATAAGGAAGTGGCTGAAGGATCCACATACCGACAGTGCCGAGTACCGCATGTGGGGAAACGGGGTCGCCCTTCCCTGCGTGATCTTCGTGCTTTCAGGCATTTCTTACTTTGCCGGAAATTGTGAATAAGTCACAGATATCCCGGAATAACAGGCGGTCACATCTGGCGCATATTTTTCTCTTATTTCCTTGCTATATCTCCGGCACAGAGTGATGTATGTACTACCAAAACAAAGGAGGTACATACCATGAAGCTTACATTCAACGTAACCAAGGAAAACAAGAAAGCATTCGCAAAAGACATCGCGGCGATCACCGGAGAAAAGGCAGTCTACCAGTTTACGCCGACCTACGCTTTCGCAATCGGCGACCTGACCGTAAACCGCGACGCAACCCTTACTGCCCCGGACGGCAAAGACTTGAGCAGCCTGCTTGAAGCACTGAAGGCAAAAGGCTACGAGCTTGTCGGGAGCGACAAAGTCGAAGTCGAAGCTGCTGCGGAGCGAACCAATGAAGCGGATTCAATTGCTGAAGAAGCATCCGAACAGGCGACTGAAGATACCGCCACAGAAAGCGAAACCGCTGAAGCACCTGCAGAAAACGAGGCACCAGACACAGATACCGCCTTGGAATCTGCTAAGGACGGTATCACCGAGTTCACAATCTCCCTTCCCCTCGCATCCGCAAACGCCGGAACGCTTATGAACCTGATCAGCTCGAAAGAGAGCCTAATCAAGAAGGCACTCGGCATCGCAGACACGCGGATCAACATCACGGAGGATACGATCGAGTTTCCCTGGTTTGACCGGGGCCTCACCCCGGAAGAGGTAAACGCCTACACCGGATTTCTTTCCTTCCTCTGCAAGCTTTCCAAAGAGGTGAACCGCTGCAGCGGAAAAGAACATCCGGCAGTCAACGAAAAGTACACCTTCCGCTGTTTTCTTCTCCGGCTCGGATTCATCGGAGCCGAATACAAGGAAGACCGTAAGGTGCTTCTTAAGAACCTGACTGGAAGCTCAGCCTTTAAAAACGGCGCACCGGCAAAGGAGGTACAGGCATGAGGATGATAAGCGAAAAGGAACTTACGGCTCTGCGGGAGGAATTCCCGCAGGGCAGCCGGATCGAGCTGGTTCAGATGGACGACATCCAGGCACCGCCTGCCGGGACAAAAGGAACGGTCTATGGTGTTGACGACACGGGAAGCCTGCTTGTCCATTGGGACAACGGTTCCGGGCTTAACGTGATCTACGGAGAGGACATCGTAAGGAAGGTGGCAGAATGATAGATCCGACAGTCAGGGAAGAAATCGAGGTCATCCGCTCCTCAGGGCTTACAAATATGTTCGACCTTCCAATGGTCCAGAGGCTTGCCTTCGACCGAAACTTCTTGGAACTGGTGCTCTTAATCGAGGAACACCGGGATGAATATATCCACTTCATCCTCCACGGCGATGTCAGATAAGCACAGGATTTTCGGTACATTTTTGTGCAGGTTATGAGGCTTATTTCCTTGCTATATATCGCCTGCAGAGTGATATATGTACATGCCAAAGGAAAAGGCAAACAAGCACATAGCAAGGAGGACAAAGTCATGACGAACATTTTTGAAGAAACCTACAACACCATCGCAGAAGCAAAGAAAGCCTACAAGGCAGCCACCTCAGCAGAGGAGAGGGATGCCGCAAGAGAAGCCGCGAAGGCGGCCGAGGACAAGATCGGCGAGATGGTAATCCGACGCGACATCGCCTGGAAGATCTGGAGGGCCTACGAGAAATCGAGAGACAACGAGAACGAAATCCTCGACTTCGACGATATCATCTGGGGCCGGGACGTGGAAGCCCTCGTCGCCTGCATGAGGGAGAACGGCATCAAGGCCTTCACCTACTCCTGCAGGGCAACGGATGCAATCGAAACCTTATGGCTTTTTAAAGAGGCAGGCTGCACGATCGGCGAGATGGTTGAGGTCAACCTCCGGAAAGACCTCTGGGGCAAAGGATATGAAAAAGGCCACGCCTTCAAGATGATCCTGAATTAAAACAGAAAGGGAGGATGCCCCACAGCGGGGCATCTTCCTCGTATAAAATACACAGATTCCGGGGCAGATATTTGTGCACATTATGCGTCTGTTTTCCTTGCTATATATCGCCTGCAGAGTGATATATGTACATGCCAAAAGGAAAAGGCACACACAAAGAAAACGGAGGACAAAACCATGTGGAACAAAGGAAGCCTTTTAATACCAACAGACGACGGAGAGAAAACCTGCAGATACTGCGTAAAGACCTGCGGTGAAAAGAGCGAGACCTACGGAATCGAAGGCGGCAGGATCATAAAGATGGATATCAAGGTTGACGGAAAGCAGACCCTCCTCTACGAAAGAGGCTGGGAAGTCGAGCCGGAGGATGAAGCAAGCCAGCTTGCCTACGCGGTACTTCTGAAAAAATTCAACTAAAAGAACTTTCCGGGAAAGGGCCACAAGGCTCTTTCTCTTGTACATATATACCACATGGTTTGGATCGCTTCGGCGGTCCTTTTCTTTTGCCGGAAAGGAGGAGCTCTATGGCAATGCGGAAACTGAAAAACTACAAGCCAACGCGGTTCATGGCAGAGACGTCCTCCTACAACAAGGATGCCGCTGACTATGCCGTCCTTTTTATTGAAAGCCTGCGGCACACCAAAGGCAGCTGGTACAAAAAGCCGTTCGAGCTTATCGACTGGCAGGAGCAGATCATCCGGGACATCTTCGGAATCTTAAAGCCGAACGGCTACCGGCAGTTCAATACCGCCTATATCGAGATCCCGAAGAAACAGGGCAAGTCTGAGCTTGCCGCTGCGGTGGCACTGCTTCTTACCTGTGGCGACGGAGAGGAACGCGCCGAGGTCTATGGCTGTGCTGCCGACAGAAACCAGGCTAAGATCGTCTACGATGTGGCCGTTGATATGGTACGCCTATGTCCGGCGCTTGATAAGCGGGTGAAAATTTTGGAGTCCCAGAAGAAGCTCATCTACCTTCCGACAAACAGTACCTACCAGGTGCTCTCCGCGGATGTTGCGAATAAGCATGGTTTCAACACCTCCGGGGTGATCTTTGATGAGCTCCACACCCAGCCGAACCGGAAGCTCTACGATGTCATGACGAAAGGATCCGGGGACGCCAGAACCCAGCCTCTTTACTTTCTTATCACGACCGCCGGGACAGATACGAACAGCATCTGTTACGAAGTCCACCAGAAGGCGCTCGATATCATCGAGGGCAGAAAGATCGACCCGACCTTTTATCCTGTGATCTACGGGGCAGACGAATCCGATGACTGGACAGACCCCGCGGTCTGGAAGAAAGCAAATCCATCCCTCGGAATCACGGTAGGCATCGATAAGGTGGAGGCTGCCTGCAACTCCGCAAAGCAGAACCCCGGCGAGGAGAACGCTTTCCGGCAGCTCAGGCTGAACCAGTGGGTGAAACAGGCCGTCCGCTGGATGCCGATGGACAAGTGGGACGCCTGTGCCTTTCCTGTTGATCCGGACGAACTGGAAGGAAGGGTCTGCTACGGAGGACTGGATCTATCAAGTACAACGGATATTACGGCTTTCGTTCTTGTCTTCCCTCCGAGGGATGAGACGGACAAGTATGTGATTCTTCCTTACTTCTGGATACCGGAGGATAACGTGGACCTCCGTGTCCGCCGTGACCATGTGCCATATGACCTGTGGGAAAAGGAAGGATACCTTGAGACAACGGAAGGAAATGTCATCCACTACGGCTTTATCGAGAAGTTCATCGAGAACTTAGGCGAACGCTATAACATCCGGGAGATCGCCTTCGACCGGTGGGGAGCAGTACAAATGGTGCAAAACCTCGAGGGCATGGGCTTTACTGTTGTTCCTTTCGGTCAGGGATTTAAGGATATGTCCCCTCCTACCAAGGAGCTGATGAAGCTCGTCCTTGAGAAGCGGATCGCCCACGGCGGTCATCCGGTACTCCGCTGGATGATGGACAACATCTTCATCCGCCGCGACCCTGCCGGAAATATCAAAGCGGACAAAGAGAAGTCCACCGAGAAGATCGACGGTGCTGTCGCCATGATCATGGGGCTTGACCGGGCGATCCGCTGTGGTAACGACAGCGGCGAATCGGTCTACGATGACCGCGGGATCCTCTTCCTGTGATGTACATTTTGCCCTGTCTTTTTCCCTTATCTTTGTGCAGTTTATCCGCACATATAAGTTGATATAATCCGCCTTCAGAGTGATTAATACACTAACGAAAAAACAAGGAAGCCGGAAGGCAGGAGGACAAAGCCATGACAGACTACAACAGGATCTTCGGATTTAAGGAATTCAGCGGAAGCGCCACAAAAAGACAGCTCAGGAAGAACGCAGAATGGACCGAGGAGTACAAAGACTATACGATCTCCTTTGGAAAGGCTTTTCACGAGGACGGCAACGCCTGGTGGGAAGTTCAAGTCTGGAAGAACGAGGGAAACAGATGCTTTGGAGTATTCACAATGACATCGCCCTGTGCGACAGACGGCGAGGCAATGAGAATGGAAAGGGCCTGGGCAAAAGAAAACATTGACAGGCTTGAGGCTTAAGGCTTCATGACCGGCACCTGCGAAAGCGGGTGCTTTTTTGATGGAGGAAACAGATGAGTGTATTTTCAAAACTTTTCAAATCAAGAGACAAGCCTCAGGATTCAACGAACGGCTCTGGCTACCGCTACTACTTCGGCGGCACGACTTCCGGTAATACGGTAACGGAACGGTCCGCCATGCAGATCTCCGCGGTCTATGCCTGTGTGAGGGTCCTCTCGGAGGCGGTCGCAAGCCTGCCGCTTCACCTTTATGAGTACACTGACGAAGGCAGCAAGGTCAAAGCGGTAAAACATCCGCTCTATCGTCTCCTGCATGATGAGCCGAATCCCGAGATGACTTCCTACATCTTCCGGGAGACCATGATGACACACCTTCTCCTGTGGGGAAACGCCTACGCCCAGATCATACGGAACGGTCGCGGCGAGGTCGTAGGGCTTTACCCTCTGATGGCAAACAGGATGCGTGTCGACCGCGATGAGAACGGACAGATCTACTATGAATATCAGATGAGCACATCAGACGCCCCGACCATGAAGACCGGGACGGTCGTGCTGTCCCCCTCTGACGTGCTCCACGTGCCGGGACTCGGTTTTGACGGACTGGTCGGCTACTCGCCGATCGCGATGGCGAAGAACTCCATCGGCATGGCGATGGCGACCGAGGAATACGGGGCGTCCTTCTTCAAGAATGGTGCGAATCCGTCCGGCGTCCTATCCATGCCGGGAACGGTAAAGGATCCTGAGAAGATCCGCTCCTCGTGGGAGGCGGGCTTTGGAGGAAGCCACAGGGCGAACAAGGTCGCTATCTTAGAGGAAGGCATGACTTATACCCCGATCTCCATCTCGCCGGAACAGGCGCAGTTTCTGGAGACCAGGAAGTTCCAGCTTGATGAGATTGCGAGGATCTTTCGAATCCTTCCCCACCTCATTGGAGACCTCGAACACGCCACCTTCAGTAACATTGAGGAGCAGTCCCTTGAGTTCGTGACTTACACCTTAGAGCCGTGGCTCGTCCGCTGGGAGCAGTCGATGCAGAGGTCGCTTCTCCTGCCACAGGAGAAAGAGAACTACTTCATCCGCTTTAACGTTGACGGCCTCCTCCGAGGCGACTACGGAAGCCGGATGAGCGGATATGCGACCGGCATCCAGAACGGCATCTACTCGATCAACGATGTCCGGGAGCTTGAAAACATGGATCTGCTTTCCGATGAGGAAGGCGGCAACCTCCATGTCTTAAACGGAAATGTCGTGAAGCTTGCCGATGCAGGATCAGCGTATGCAAAATCCGGGGAACAGAATGAGCCGGACAAACCGCCGGAGGATGAAACGAAAAACATGAAATCAGGAAGGAGAAGGAAATGAATAAATTCTGGAAATGGGTGCGTAACAAAGCGCCGGATCCGAACGAACCAGACAAGATGATGGAAACAAGAACCCTGTTTTTAAATGGAACGATAGCCGAGGAGAGCTGGTTTGACGATGAAGTCACACCGGCTCTTTTCCGTTCTGATCTGGAGAATGGCACAGGAGATGTCACCGTCTGGGTGAACAGCCCCGGAGGCGACTGCTTCGCGGCGGCTCAGATCTACAACATGCTCCGCGATTACAAGGGAAAAGTAACGGTAAAGATTGACGGGCTTGCGGCATCAGCTGCATCCGTGATCGCGATGGCAGGTGATGAGGTACTGGTATCTCCGGTCTCCATGATCATGATCCATAACCCCTCGACTATTGCCATGGGCGATACAGCAGAGATGCAGAAAGCAATCGAGATGCTCTCCGGGGTAAAGGATTCCATCATCAACGCCTATCAGGAAAAAACAGGTCTTTCCAGAAACAAGCTTTCTAAGCTTATGGACGAGGAGACCTGGATGGATGCCGGAAAAGCAGTCGAACTTCATTTTGCGGACGGAGTAATTGAGCGTGATGACCTTTATGGCAATAAGGCAGTCTCTGTTCCCGATGGGGATGCCCCAGACGAAGAAACCGATGCGGATAAGGATTCTGATAAGGATAACTCCGACAAGGATTCCGATGAGAAGAAGCAGTCTAAGGAAGATCAGCTTTCCGGTATGCTCTTCTCCCGTTACCAGGTCGCAGCTGCAATTAACAGGAAGCTATGCGATTACGCAAAACATCACCCTGTAAAGAAGGAATCCCACTCTTTACAGGTGAATGATACCACTCATTTATACAGGGTCGCTGATCTTGAAAAAAGGCTCGACCTCATGAAACAGTTCATTTAAGGAGGACTAAGACATGAATACACAGGATCTTATGGACAAGAGAGCAAAGGCATGGGAAGCTGCAAAGGCCTTCCTTGACGCTCACAGAAACGAAAACGGACTCCTCTCCGCTGAGGACGGCGAAACCTATGACCGAATGGAAAAGGAGATCACCGATTACACCAAAGAGATCGACCGCCTGAACCGTCAGGCAGCGATCGAGGAGCAGATGGGAAGACCGACTGCAACTCCTCTCACAGGAAAGCCGGGCGCAGGTGTAAAGGACGAGCCGGAAAGAAAAGGCCGCGCTTCCCACGCTTACGCAAAGGCAATGGTAGCTGCCATGAGGACAGGCTTCCACCAGGTATCGGACATCCTGCAGGAAGGCTCTGACGCGGACGGAGGCTACCTCGTTCCTGCTGAGTGGGACAGCCGTCTTATCGATTCCCTGACCGAGAACAACATCATGCGCTCGCTCGGCACCACGATCACGACCGCCGGGGAGCATAAGATCAACATCGCAGCCACAAAGCCCGCTGCTGCATGGATTGAGGAAGGCGGTGCGCTTCAGTTCTCTGACGCAACCTTCTCCCAGATCATCCTCGATGCGCACAAGCTCCATGTGGCAATCAAGGTGACCGAGGAGCTGCTCTATGACAGCGCCTTTAACCTTGAGAACTACATCACCGACCAGTTTGGAAAGGCTCTCGCTAATGCCGAGGAGGACGCCTTCTTAAACGGGGACGGCTCCGGCAAACCTACCGGACTCTTCCATGAGACCAAGGGCGGCCAGACCGGCATCACCCTTTCTGCGACAAAGATCGCAAGCGATGACGTGCTCTCTCTTATCTATAAGCTGAAAAGGCCTTACCGCCAGAACGCATCGTTTATCATGAACGACCAGACGCTCTCAGAGATCAGGAAGCTTAAGGACAACAACGGAGCCTACATCTGGCAGCCGTCCTATCAGGCAGGCGAGCCGGACAGACTCTGCGGATATACGATCCATACCTCCGCATACGCACCGACTCTCGAGGCGGGCAAGCCTGTGATGGCGTTCGGCGACTTCTCCTATTACAACATCGGGGACAGGGGCACCCGCTCCCTGCAGCAGCTCCGTGAGCTTTTTGCGGGAAACGGCATGATCGGCTATGTAGCCAAGGAGCGTGTGGACGGAGTCCTGGTACTCCCGGAGGCAGTCCAGATCATGAAGGCAGGCGGCACCGCAGCAAAGCCGTGACACGAGGAGGTGACAGACCATGCTGACGCTGGATGAGGTGAAGCAGTACTTAAGGGTGGACAGTTCCGAGGAGGACGCACTGATTGAAGGTCTCATAAAGACCGCTGACTCCCTCGTCCGGGATGTCGGCAGGACGGAACCGGACGGTGATGTGCCGGAAACCTCCAAGGCGGTGATGATGGCTGCGGAGCTTTATACGGTTGCTTACCTTTACGAGCACAGGGAGGAGGCGGACCACCATGGTCTGATCCTCACTCTCCGTGCTCTTTTGTTTGGGATCAGGGAGGAAAAATTCTGATGCGTATCGCTGATTTAAATCTCCGGATCACTTTCCAGAAGCTATCTGTGGAAACGGATAAATACGGCAACCACACGAACGCTTACAGGGATTTTTTCTCCTGCTATGCGACAGCATCCGGTTCCGGAAACGAGATCACGGAAGCGGGTGTTACCACACCGAAGGAGACAATCGACTTTACCGTCCGC
>Ga0256404_1010411_pt1 | contig 12859 bp, 20 predicted proteins | sample RumenRJG_01DNA_FD_185990 | JGI IMG/M metagenome (GOLD analysis project Ga0256404, IMG submission 185990) | Bovine rumen microbial communities from Lethbridge, Alberta, Canada - RJG_01 | ecosystem: Host-associated > Mammals > Digestive system > Stomach > Rumen | place: Canada: Alberta | collected...
GAAATTCAAGGGGGGGTGGTGTGCCCTTTTGACCTATATGATTGATTGTAATTAGTGTGCAGCCTATAAAATATAACTACACTTATAGGCTTATTTTTATAAAAATGGAACTTCACGGATTCAGGTACAAGATAAAGCCAAAACTTCATATACTCTAAGCACAAGGAGGTTGAGGTTTGGCTATGAACAACAGTTTAGCAGAAGTACACCCGGAGCTTATTTCGGAGTGGTCGGAGAAGAACTTACCACTTACACCTGATGATATTACCTTCGGTTCAAATAACTGATCAAATTAAGAAATAAAAATGGAATAGAATAGATAAAAATGAATATTTTGTATGATTGTACATATAATAGTATTTAAAAAGAAACAAAAATGATAATCAGTATGGACAAAATGTCGGAATTGATATAAAATGGTAGCGCAAGTAAAAAGTGCTTATGTGTTAGGAGAATAACCATGGAAAATAAATATAAAGTAAGAATTATGCGCTCTGAAATACGCAATATAAAAAACGTTGCGTACGGAGATGTTATGTATATGAATTATGGAAGCATCAATAAAAAAGCGATGTGTGATAAAACAGACATTGTAGGCATTTACGGACAGAATGGTTCCGGGAAAACAGCATTAGTAGAATCATTAGATATGTTAAGACAAATACTTACAGGAAGTCCGATAAATTATGAGATGTATGAAGGCATTTTGTCAAAAGACGGTACTAGCTGTATCCGTACGGAATTTTTTGTTTGGATTGGAGAAGAAAAATATAAGGTGGTTTATCAAGCTTCTTTACGGGTAGATGAGAAAGAAAAGGCAATTCAAATTTATATGGAGGAATTACGGTATTGGAAGCGAGGGGCGTCTTGGAAATCAGAACGGGATATTTCTTTTTGTAATCCTTATTATGGAAATACGGATGTTTTAGAAACACACAATATCAGTGTAACATCTAATCATTTATCAAGTTTAAGTGCTATTCCTTTTTTGACAAATATGCAGAATTTAGCGCTCATTTGTGCCCAGAAGAATATTTCTGTTTTTTTTAATCAACTTGTAAAGGCCAATATTGAAAAACTAGAAGACAGTATGGAAGTTAGAGATTTTAGAAATGTTATTTTAGGCATATTACAGTTTGCTTATGTTGACTTTAATGTGATTAAAGTTAACCAGTTAGGGACTATCAATAATAATCAGATTATCCCAATCAATGTGCACAAGGAGACCGAAACAGAGATTATGCAAGCGATTATGCCACTTGCCATTTCGGGTGTAACAGAAATACCGCAAGAAGATTATGTACAGGTGAAGATAGTTGTTGATGCAATTAATATGGCAATTAAATCAGTAATACCTAATTTACAGATTCGATTGAAAGAGAAAATGGAATTAGAACGTCCTGATGGAACAAAGGCAATTCAGGTAGAGGTATACTCTGTTAGAGACGGAAAAGAATTTTTGTTGCGATATGAATCTGAAGGAATTAAACGTATCATATCTATTTTGAATTACCTTATATCTGTATACAATAATGAGGGTGTTTGTCTGGTTGTTGATGAACTGGATTCTGGAATATTTGAATATTTGCTTGGAGAATTGCTAGGGATGATGCATAGCGAGATGAAAGGTCAGCTGATATTTACATCACATAATCTGCGTATACTGGAAAAGTTAGATGCAAAAAATATTGTATGTTCAACTGTCAATCCGCAAAATCGCTATATCAGATTGAAGGGGATTGAAAAGAATCATAATAAGAGAGATTTTTATATCCGCGCAATTACAGTGGGAGGACAAAACGAAGAGCTGTACGATGAGGATGATCTGCTTGCGATGGGATATGCATTCCGAAAAGCTGGAAAAGTTGGAACAGAACAAGGTAAATTGACATTTTCCCCTGATTTTGAGAAGAGACTTCAAGAGTCTGAGAATAGGGGGTAACTATGGCAAAAGAGAAAAAAACGATTATCTTTATTGTTGAAGGTTCGTCGGATAAGGCGGCTTTGGAAAATATTTTCAAAAAAATATACAGAAGGAATAAGGAAATTGACTTTGGATTTACAAATGGAGATATAACAAGTGATCCAACGGTAACTATAGCTAATGTTGAGAATAGAATATATGAAACTGTTCAAGAAGTAATTAAAGATAAGAAATTAAAAAATTCGGACGTTATACAAATTGTTCAAATATTTGATATGGATGGAGCATATATTCCAGATTCCGCTATCGTAAATGGACCAACATATGCGTTTGAATATTCAACTACCAATATTAGCTGTACTTACCCACAGCGTGCAATAGAAAGAAATAAAGGTAAGAGAGATATATTGGAATATTTATTGAATCAGACGATGATAAAATCATTTCCATATGAAATGTATTTTATGTCTTGTAATCTGGATCATGCCTTGTACAATGAGATTAATTTAGACAAGGATTTAAAGCAAGAATATGCGGATGAATTTTATGAGAAATTTATAGGAAAAGAATATCTATTTCCAGCATTCTTGGAGTCAGATGTTGTAAATGAAGTACCTGATAATATGGGCGCATCATGGAGGTATATCAAAGAAGGTTTACATTCTTTGGAGAGGCATACTAATTTACATATCTACTTTAAAACACATCCTAATCCAGATGGATTATTGTAACTCTATAAAACATAAGAACAGTAATAGATTATAAAAGGTCTGTTACTGTTCTTTTTTTATTCCAAATAAATGTCGTGTAGACACGACACAATTGTCGTCTGCACACGGTCGGCATTTGGTGGTGCACAGGCTACAATAAACATGTGCTTGAGAACAGCATACCACGAGAGTGCGGCGCCAAAACTCTCCAATACAGACAATGTAAAGGAGAACAACATTATGAACAAAGCAAATTTTAATGTAGTAGGAAACAACGAGAATCAGGAACTTGTAAAGGGCATTGCTTTTGTGAAGTCCCGTAGAGCACCATTAAATGTAGCTCAGATGGTTATGGAAATGAATGCAAAGACAATTCCTAACGGAGTCATGATAGATACGGTGTATGCAGATACATCCAGTGAAGGTGATTATGACAGAAAGGAAATTGGTTGGCTCTTTGATGTTTTGAAAGATGCTGATTTTAAGGTTGTTGTAGTAAAAAGCCTCAACGATATCACAGACGACATCCTGGATCTTGAGGAATTCGTGAGAACTATCAATGATATGGGAATATGGCTGTATTCTCTTGAAGTTGGTCCAGTGCCTATAACAGTTTCTCATGCAGAGGAGTTCAGATGCTAACGGATATTCTGAAAAAATGGGGATATGAAATCCACATTGATGAGGAAGCTGGAAATCTTTCTGGTCGGGACAAGCAAGTCCCGGCTGTGAAAGATTGTAGATTTACACAGACTTCATTTGGAACAGTTGTACATGATCGAAGTGGGAAGTGGCTCGGTCAGTATGAAACTGAAGATGCAGCTGTGGAAATGATTCGAGAAATGGCACAAGATATTGGAGGTCACAGTGATGAAATATGAAGGATATAAAATTGGTCCGGTGATTCGTAATGTTCGTAAGGGCAAAGGACTTCTGCTTGATGAGGTAGCGACTAAAACTGGAATAAGTGTTTCAACACTTGGACAGGTAGAACAGGGTGGAAGAAATTTAAGTATGAAGAATCTTTATATGCTTATGGATGTATATAATACAGATGCAAATACACTGTTAGCAATAGATACTACATCTGATTCGTTAGATTCAAAGTTAAGAGAATTGCCTGTAGATAAGCAGGAGTATTTAAGGAAAACATTTGATTTTATGATAGAGCAGGCTTTGCAGTCTGCATAGGAGGCAGAATATGAGAAGAAAAATAAAAAAATTGGACTGCATCGAGTACCTTTCTGTGCAGGCTCCATTAGAAAAAGTAAATATGCTTGAAGATAAGCAGAGTAGATATATACACGATTTTGCAAAGAAATCAGAATTTCATATTGTCGGGAAGATTAGAAGAAATGGATTCTCGCAAAGAGATGTTGACCGTCAGTGGATGCAGATTGTGAATATGATTCGTAAAAAGCAGATTAGTGGAGTTGTCGTAGCAAATATGGCAGCAGTATCAAGTAGTTTAGCAGATGCATATTACAAGGTTGGTTTGATTATTGAAGCAGGTGGAGTTGTTGCGACAGTAGATGAGGGAAGACTGGATATGCATATTAAGGAGGTATCTTAATTATGGGTAAGAGAAAATATGGTAAATACAATAAATTTGATGTAGTGTATGCAGATTTTGGAAGAAATCCGCATGGTATCCAGGGAGGAATAAGACCAGGCGTAATCATTTCGTGTGATGCAAGCAACCATGATGGGGCACCACAGGTATCAGTTGTTCCGTTAAGTACTAAGTTAAAGGACATTCCGGTTCATGTAATACTTAATCCTAAGGATGTTAGTGGGTTTGGAATTAGCAAAATGTCAGACTTTATGCCAGAGGATGCTCAGACAATCTCAAAAAGCTGCATTAGAGCTAAAAGCGGAACAGTCATTGAAAACTCTGGAATGAGAGAAGAAATTGATAGAGCTTTAATCAAACAGTTTGATCTGTTACCTGTGGCTCGTAAGATGGTAATGGAGGAACTGGCAAATGGACAACAGAACTAAGAAAACAAATAACAAAAGATTTGTTCGTTATTCGGAAGGTGCAGAGATGTATTCTATGAGCGTATCAAAATTCATGCAGCTGGCGAAGGATGCAAAAGCTTGTTATAAAGTCAATCAGCTTGTGCTTGTAAATTTGGATATCATTGATGAATACCTTGAGACCTTTCATATTGTAGATGACGAGTTTTACAAGTAATTGAGTAAAGGACGCATTTTATATAGAAGAAATATGAATTGGTATGGAGAAAAATGAGTCTAAAACGAAAAAATGTATTGACTTTCGGTCAGACCAAAAGTATAATATAGACAAGATATGAAGGAGGCATACAAATGGCTAGAACTGGAAGACCAAAAGCAGAGAAACCTTTTGATCATAAGGTGACTGTTAAATTCAAAGAAGAGGAATATCAGATAATGGTTGAGTATGCTGAATCTCATAATCTATCCATTTCGCAATTGATTAGATTGGGTGTTGAGTTACAGCTGAAACATCAGTCCAATCAGTAGAACGGGCTCTTTTCTCCAGAAAGGAGAGAAAGATGGCTTGTAGAAAAGATGGTAAAGGTAGAGTATTAAGAAAGGGTGAGGGTTACAGAAAAGGCGACGGAAGATACTCATATGTATATATTGATCCATTAGGCAAGAAGAGAACCATTTATGCAAAGTCTTTAGTGAAGCTTCGAGAAAGAGAAGAACAATTGCAAAGAGACCAGATGGATGGACTTGATGTCTATGTTGCAGGAAAAGCGGATGTGAACTTTCTGTTTGATAGATATATATCAACGAAAACAGAATTGCGTAGTACCGCTTACAGTAATTATCTATATACATGGAATCACTTTATTCGTGATACATTTGGCAAGAAGAAAGTAAGAGATGTGAAGTATTCAGATGTATTATTCTTTTATACGGACTTGATTAACAATCAGGGTTTGCAGATTAATACACTTGAGACCATCAATACGGTATTAAGACCAACATTTCAACTTGCAGTGCGAGACGATATAATAAGGAAGAATCCAGTAGACGGAGCATATTGCGAAGTGAAGAAACGTAATGGCGGTGCGAGGAAAACACGTCGGGCATTAACTGTGGAACAACAGAGAAAATTCATGGAATATGTAGCGAAGAATCCGTTTTTCTATCATTGGTATCCATTTTTTGTATTTTTACTGGGAACCGGATGCCGAATAGGAGAGGCAATCGGAATACGATGGGATGATATTGATTTGGATAATCGAATTATTGATATCAACCACAGCTTAACTTATTATCAGAGAGCAGATGATTCGTATAGATGTGAGTTTAGAGTGTCGTTGCCAAAGACAGAAGCAGGAAATCGCAAAATACCAATGATGCAACAGGTATATGATGTACTTCAGGAAGAATATGATAGGCAAAAGCAGGAAGGTTTTTGTGTGGAGAATGTAGATGGTATGACGAATTTTGTTTTTACAAATCGCTTCGGTATGCCACACAATCCGGCAGCAGTCAATCGAGCAATTAAGAGAATTGTTGATACACACAATTCTGAGGAAGAGGTAGCTGCAAAGAAGGAGAAGAGAGAACCGATTATGATTCCAAGATTCTCTTGCCACATATTCAGGCACACGTTCGCATCAAGGTTTTGCGAGAATGAGACCAACATCAAAGTAATTCAAGAGGTAATGGGACATGAAGATGTATCAACAACTATGAATATCTATGCAGAAGCTAATCCCGATGTTACCAAATCAGTAATTGAAAACTTATCAAAGAATATGGATATTTTTTAGAAAAGAGTCCTGTGATTGGAAACTTTTGAAGATTGAAAGATAGCCCTATTCAGACTGAAAAAATATGATATAATCCTTATGTATTGTTGTGTTAGACATAACAATACATGCACCAAAATAAAAGGACGTATTTTAATTCGAAAGACATCTTTTGGACGTACAAAAGTTAAAAAATCGTCTAAGAGTGACTAAGAGTATGAAATCCGGAAAAGCCCATTTTACAAGGGTTTACAAGGATATGAAAGGATAAGATAAACTTCCAAAAAAATTTCCGACGATGAAGTCATTAGATAAGTAAAAACCTAGGAAAATCAAGGGTTTCAGAGTTTTGCAAGGTTAAAAAAACGGTTGGTCAGGGTGATTTGACCAAGTTTTGACCAAGATTTGGCATAGTCAAAAAAAGCTTGAGATACGTTGGTACAGATTGCTTAGTCTGAAAATTAAAGATTTGTGTTACTTAGAGGACATTTTCTAAAGAAATTTAGAAGATGTCCTCTTTTGCGTTATAGGATTAATTAAGACTGATGGAAGGAGAATAACATGGAACACACAAAAGCATATCAGGAATATAAGAAAAACGGTAATACAAAGTTTGTAAGATATAGCGAAGGAGCTGAAATGTATCATATGAGCGTATCAAAATTTATGCAGATGGCAAAGGATGCAAGGGTTCTGATTCTTTTGCTGAAATCTATATTCGTCACATTTCCGATATCTTTGAGAACTTAATCGTAATAATCAAACACATAGTAGTTCTGCTGAAGCAAACTGCATTCTGCTCTTGATAACGAGTCTATAATTCTTTCTGTATTGTATTTATGTTCCAGTTTCATTTCAAGTATTCTAGAGATTGTTAAAGCTACGAAACAGGTCAGGAAATGCGCTTCTATATGTTCCCTGGTCCATACATAAACAGGTCTGGCTTCGAGTTCACTCTTTGTGATTTTGAAGGATTCTTCAATTCGCCAAAGACCTCTGTACATATCAATTATCTTGTCGTCAGGTGTATCCATTTCACTTGTAAGGAGCATGTAGTATCCATCCAGGGCTTCTTCCTCCCTGATTAGGTCTTCATCTATGTCGAGAATGGAAGACGCGGTAAGTATTTCGCCGGTATCTTTGTCGTAGTCAACCTTCTTTATGTACTTGGCAGCACCATATGATGTTGCTCTGGTATAACTTCCGGGATTGGCAGCAAGGTCTCTTGCCTTTGCAAGTGTTGCTTCACGTTCTGCTTTAGCTCTTTTGGCGTATTTTTCGCTCCAGAACACAATCTGTTTTTCATCTACTTGTTTCTTAATCTTTTTCCCGGAAGTCGATGTTACCTGTATTGTGCGGGGATACTTACGGGATTTACGTTTGTATTCTTTTCCAAGCCATACATATCCATCATCATCCAACACGTATTTTTTCATTGGTTTTTCAGCACCACGGATGGACATGCTGAAGACGTAGCCGTCATGAGCAGGTGTATTAATGGTATACCAGATGTTATCACCGGTAGTCATTCCTTTGTCAGCGACAGAAATCACCCTGCCAAGGTTGAACCGCTTTTTGATTTTTCCAAAGTTTGGACGGTGCTCTTTTGATACACCTTTGCGAAGGAAATCATTCTGCTCATCTGTTTCAAAGTAATAATTCGTTACATCATAGTAGATAAGGCTGGTGTCTCTGCCATAGTTCTCTTTAATCTTATCATTCATCCAAACCTGGATCGTTTCCTTGTGTTTATTTAAGAAAGAAAGGCATCTGTAGACATCATCGATAGAGTAGTTTGATTATGACAGCCTTCTTCTGGCTCATCCATATGACCAGGAGATGGTAGAGGGAATCTTTAATCTGATTCTGGAGACAGTTCTGTCTAAAAACGAAGAGATTACCATCGCAGGAGATGTGTATCCGAAGAATCTTGTGAAAAGCAAATTCCTGAAGCTTAATTATTCTCATGTGGAGTATGTAATTAATTGCCTTGGGAAGAATACTACTAAGGTGCGGAATATAAAAAGTTATTTACTTGCCAGCTTGTTCAACGCAGGAAGCACCATAAGCAGTTATTATAGGGCTGAGGTAAATCATGATATGCCACAGTTTGCTGGGTAATCGAGCAACGAGAATACCACTGAAAAAAGTTTAAAAATGCGACAAATCAACAGCTATATAAACCATTTTGAAATGAAATTAAACTTGACTTTGCAGGAAACTGGTATTATATTAGGTTTATAAAAGTGACAAATTAGTTTACATATAACCCAAGTTGATTTATAAAACATGGAGGTGTTGATTTTGAATTTGTATTTTGAACTATTGAAAACTCCAGTATTTACTGTGGAAGATGTAAATAAATATTATGACAATATGGACAGCGCTCGCTCTGCAATCAAGCGATTGATGAAGGAGGGAATGGTGGCGAAAATCCGTAACAATATGTATACCTGCATCAGTGGAGAGACAGGGGCGCCGGTTGCTAATCGATTTCAGATAGCAAGCAAGATTACGCCAACCTCTTATGTGTCTCACCATACCGCTATGGAATATTATGGGATAACCGATCAGGTATATTACGATGTCTATGTTGCATCAGAAACCAGCTTTCGAGAGTTTGATTTTGATGGATATACGTATCGTTATGTTGTTTCGAAAGATATGGAGGGAGTAGAGACTCCTGCACTTAGCGGTGGGATTCGTATTACGAATCTAGAGCGTACGCTTGTGGATAGTGTGAAGGATATGGATAAAATAGCTGGAATAGAAGAAGTGATACAGGATATTGGAAGCATGAAGCGTATGCAGGAGAAAAGAGTCTTGAAATATTTAGACCTATTATCGAATCAGTTCCTATACCAAAAGATGGGATTTCTTCTTTCTGAGCATAAGGAGAAGATGGGGCTTTCAGATGAATTCTTTGAAATATGTAAGAGTCAGATTGGAAAGAGTAAGCGTTACCTGACGAAGGACATGTCGGGTGGACGATATGTTGATGAATGGAAGCTAATTGTGCCCAAGAACCTGAATTGTATGAAAAATGACATATAAATGTAATGCATACTTACATAAAAGGAGCTTAAATGATGAAAAAAGATTTAACAAATTCTCAGTTAGATAGACAAAATATATTGAACAATAATATGGCATTGGAAGAAATTCGAAATACGTCCAATATTCAAGGGGTTTGGTTTGAAGATAAAGTATATTTTACAAAAAATATGGTGGCAGAATTTTTCGAAGTAGATATTCGAACAATAGAGAGGTGTGTATCTGCTAATCTACCTGAATTAGAAAAAAATGGATATGAAATAATTAAAGGCACTAGGTTAAAAGGATTTATTGAGGCTGCGAGTTCATTTAATGCAGCCGGAATAGACATAGGGATTATAAGCAATAAAACGACGTTGCTTGCTATATTTGATTTTAAAGCTTTTTTAAATATAGCGATGTTGTTGGTAGAAAGTGAAAATGCAAGAATATTAAGACAAGCAATGTTGAATATTGTTATTGATTTGGTTAATAAGAAGACTGGGGGGGCAACAAAATATATTAACCAAAGAGATAAAGATTTTTTACATTCTTATCTACAGGAGGATGATTATCGAAGAGAATTTACGGATGCATTAAGGGATTTTGTAGATATGAATCAATTTAAATATGCAATATTTACAGATATGATTTATCAAAGCATTTTTAAAGAAAATGCAAAAGAGTATAGAGAAGTTCTAAATCTAAAAAAGAGTGATAGAACGAGAGATACTTTTTACTCGGAAATATTAGATTTGATTGCATCATATGAATGTGGTTTGGCAGAGATGATTCGAAAAAAAGCAGAACTGGAAGGAAGAAAGATTACAAATTGGGAGGTTCGAGAAGTATTTAAAGAGTTTGAAGAACTTCCTCATTGGAAGCCACTTATTAATGGTGCAAGAACCAAAATGGCAAGTAGAGATTTGGCATTAAGAGATTCTTTTCATCAACAGTTAGAGTCGTATATTAAACCTTTAGACCAGAGTGAATATGACAAGTTCTTGGGAGCAGAATCGGATCAAGTTGCAAGATTAATGGATGAGAACAGAGATGTGTTAAAAAGACTAAAGGAGCGTGAGTAGATGGAACAAATTTATTATCTTACGCTCGATGAGGCTGTAAAAATACATCGCGCAACAATTGAGAAAAGTGGCGGAGGAGATATAGGGGATTTAGATTTGGGGAGACTAGACAGCGTGCTAACTCATATTCAAAATGATGATTATTATCCGACATTCATTGATAAGCTAGTACATTTATTCTTTTGCTCCTGCAAATTTCATTGTTTTACAGACGGAAACAAGAGAATTGCGATTACGTTGACTGCAGATTTCTTACTGAGAAATGGATACATGGGAATTGCAAATGTGTATTTCAGAGAAATGGAAAATATAAGTTATCATGTGGCAGCCGGGCACATAGATGAGGAGCTTTTAACCGAGCTGATGACTGCTATATTAGATAATACTTATGATAATGATGAAGCATTAAAGTTAAAATTATTTAATGCCATTTCTGTTGAAGAGCAGTTTTACGAATAGTTTTGGTCCCGACATTAATGTCGGGACCAAACTAGTTTGCAAATTAAATATGTTTACAGCAGGTCGCTAAGCAAGTGCCAGTGGCACTTGCTTAGCGACGACCGAAGTAGAACGGAGACAGCTGTGCTAGGCTGTTCTGCCGAAGGCTTTGATTGTAGGGATAATCCTATGGTCAGGGCCTTTTCTATTGCCTTCAAGCACTGCTGCGGGGCGCACACAGTCCGGTGGACTGTGGCCTTGCGCCGACCGAAACGGAGTGTAGACCATGCTGTCAACATATAGAAAAGTGTTCGCAACATAGAATATTTATCTTGAAAGTGTTCGCGTATTCGAATATAATTAAAATGACATGTTGTCGTTTTATATGGAGGACACAGAATGGAATATTTAACTTCAGCAGATTGTGCAAAAAAATGGAATGTATCTCAGAGAAGAGTGGCGATTTATTGTAAAGAAGGACGCATTGAAGGCGCTGTCATGATGGGAAGAATGTGGATGATTCCTAAAAGTGCAGAGAAACCAGAGGATCCAAGAAAGACCCAAAAGAATGCAGAATAATGTTGCTTTGATAGAGAGAAGGTGAGATATTGGCTGAGCTAATAATCGATAGTAATTATTACAATAAACTTGATATAGAAGGCTTTTCAAAGATGACGAGTTCTCCTTCATATTGCTATAAATTTTATTGGCTTGAAGCAATTGTACAGCTGATATCTGCGAATAGAACAGAGGCTACATATGATGAAATTATAAATAAAATGATTGCGAATGCATGGTTCCCTGTTCAGGAATATCATATCCATTTAAGCGGGATTTATGGAGATGGAGATGTAAAGGATAATCTTGAAAAAGGTTGTCACATTCAATGATGGCTGGATTCAGATGATTCAAGATAATATGGTCTCAATTTTGGGATGGATAAAGTATGAGAAGGTTAAGTGGTTGCAAAATAATAACCCAGAAGTCCCGGGGATTGTATATAAATTAGCTCAAGATGATGAGAAAGCAAGAAAGCTGGACAATGTAAGAAAACTCTGGGATGCAATCCTTGAAATACGTCCGGTAAAAAATGTATTTATGGATGGTGACATAAACAGAGAAAGTTATGCAGTAGATCACTTTATTCCAAGAAACTTTGTTATGAATGATGAGTTGTGGAATTTAATGCCGATGGATCCAATCCAGAATATGAAGAAAAATAAGAAGCTTCCGGTGTGGGAAGATTATTTTGGTCAGTTTGCAAATAATCAATTTATGATGTATGAAATGATATTTGAAAAACCAGGATTACTAAAGCTGTATAAGCAATGTTATAAAGACAATTTGCATTCAATCTGGGCGATACAGGAATTATATCGGCAAGGAAATTCACCAACAGAGTTTATAAACATCCTTGAGAAAAATATGCAACCTGTATACGATTCTGCAAGAAGACAAGGATACGAGATTTGGAAGGTTTCGTAAGGGGGCGTCATAATGAAGGTATATAACAAATTAGTACGTGATAAAATTCCAGAAATAATTGAAGCAGACGGTAAGGTGTGTAGGACACATATTTTATCAAATGAGGAATATATAGTTGCGCTTGAGGCTAAGTTGAATGAGGAAGTGGCTGAGTATCAGGCTGATAAAAATCTTGAAGAGATGGCGGATTTGCAGATAAAATATTCTTAGAATACGTGGAGTAAACTATGAAAAATTATAATGAATTAAGAGCTGGTTTTGAAACAGCATACATTGATGGTTCTGTAGCATCTTCTCTTGCGTACAGGCCACAATTTGTTTCTAACAATTACAAAGAAGGAAAGAAAGTCTTATCTTCTATCGAAGATGAGTTATTAAAATGCGATCAATTTCAGATTAGCGTAGCATTTATCACAATGAGTGGAATTA
>Ga0256404_1010413_pt1 | contig 12858 bp, 10 predicted proteins | sample RumenRJG_01DNA_FD_185990 | JGI IMG/M metagenome (GOLD analysis project Ga0256404, IMG submission 185990) | Bovine rumen microbial communities from Lethbridge, Alberta, Canada - RJG_01 | ecosystem: Host-associated > Mammals > Digestive system > Stomach > Rumen | place: Canada: Alberta | collected...
CTATCATAAGGAAATATCTTGTCAGCGGAATCATGATTGACGATGAATATGAGGATTCTATTGTGGGAACACCGCAAGGAGAAAATCTTTCGCCGCTATTGGCAAACATCATGCTCAATGAACTTGATAAGGAAATGGAAAAGCGAGGGCTTAACTTTGTGCGATATGCAGATGACTGTATTATCATGGTTGGAAGTGAAATGTCTGCAAACCGGGTAATGAGAAATATATCTCGATTTATTGAGGAGAAACTAGGTCTCAAGGTCAACATGACAAAGAGTAAAGTAGACAGACCAAGTGGACTTAAATACCTTGGGTTTGGGTTCTACTTTGACACAAGAGCACATCAGTTTAAGGCAAAACCACATGCAAAATCGGTAGCGAAGTTTAAGAAGAGAATGAAAGAACTCACCTGTCGTAGCTGGGGCGTCAGCAACAGTTATAAAGTGGAGAAACTTAATCAGCTCATCAGAGGATGGATTAACTACTTCAAGATAGGAAGTATGAAAACGCTCTGTAAAGAACTTGATGGTAATATCAGATATAGACTTCGTATGTGTATCTGGAAGCATTGGAAAACTCCGCAGAATAGAGCTAAGAATTTGATGAAGCTAGACGTACCAAGATGGGCAGCGTATAAAATCGCTTATTGTGGAGACAGATATGCAAGACCCGCCCACAATGGATGGGTACAAAAGGCTATAAGTACAAAGAGACTAACCTCATTTGGATTAGTCTCAATGTTAGAATACTATACCGAAAGGTGTGTTACTTGTTAAGTTGATTGAACCGCCGTGTACCGAACGGTACGCACGGTGGTGTGAGAGGTCGGAATTTCTCAATTAAGAGAAATTCCTCCTACTCGATTGTTTTACAAATATTCCAAGGCATAGAAAAAGAGGCTGCGTTTTTTCACAGCCCCTTTTTTGAATGCATCAATTAAAATATTATTTATATGAGATTTAACATATTCCCGGGCAATTTCCAGTACATGTACATGCATCAAGCGGAGAGATATGAACAGGTTGAGCACTGGTAATCATTTCCTTGATTTGATTTGTTAAACTTGTTTTAGCTTCTTTGATAATTTCAATCATGAATTTCCTCCAAAAAACAAAAATCGGTTAAATAATCAAGCAATTTTCTCACTTTAATACAAGTGACTGATTAAATATAACAAAAAGATATTTATCACAATTCTACATATTTTTCAAGACTTGACTTAGAAAATAAATCGGCAATACTGTAAAGTTGGAATATAAAATGTAAAAGTGAAAAATCATTATTACAATATTAGCGTATGTTTACTTATGAATGCGTTTGAAAAGCTTTCGAGGTGAAAATTCTGTGAAGTTTAGTAAGTATAACATTATTAGGAACATTAATGGTACAAATTATGTATATAATTCTGTCACTAAGGCATTTCTTAAAGCAGATGATGAGAATGTTATTGATTTTCAAAATTCAAAACTTAAAAATGTTGAGACCTTTTTTGAACCGGAACTATTGACAGAACTCATCGATAATGGCTTTGTTCTAGATGATAAGTATGATGAGTTGAAAGCGCTTGAATATGTCTATAGGAAGAACTTTTTTAATACAAAAGATCTGACACTCATTCTTACACCTTCTTTTGAATGTAACTTTGCATGTCCATATTGTTTTGAGGCTCCTCAAAAAGGTACAAGAACCTCTGAAGTTTATTTTTCAGCGTTAAGGAGTTATGCGGAAAAATATTTTAAGGCATATCGGCATGTAGAATTAAGCTTATTCGGAGGAGAACCACTGCTTCTAATTGATAAATTTGCTGAACTCCTAACGGAAACGGAGAAATTGTCTGAAAAGTATAGCTTTTCTTATTCCACTTCAATTACTACGAATGGTTCTTTACTTAACAAGAAAATCATACATTTGTTAGTTAAACATCATTGCCAAACGCTTCAAATTACTATTGATGGCGGAGTGGAAAGCCATAATAGAACACGTGCGTTTGAGAAAAATGGGGCACCATCCTTCAAGATATTGATGAACATTATCAACAATGATTTGTTTGAATATTTTGAACAAGGAGCACCATTTTATTTAAGGATTAATTTACAAAATAATAGCGTAGAGGATATTCGCAACGCATTGCAATGTGTGGACAAAGATGTAAGACAATTTGTAACAGTCGTGATTCGTGCGGTTTATTCTACTGAATGTTATAAAGCAAATAATGCAAATAGTGTTGAAAACTTGCTGGAATATTACGATATGGCTTCAAAACTAGGATTTAAGGTTTCAATAAATAAATATTTTAATAGATCTTGTGAGGCTTGTTGTGATGAAGGGGTATTTTATGTAACACCTGACTTAGGCGTATGGAAATGTGTGAATACTATGTCTTTACCTGATGGGAAAATTGGCTCTATTACTGAAGATGGAGAAATGATAATAGATGCAGAAAAAATGGTGAACTGGTATAGGGCCGCGGATTGTTTCTCTGATCAAGAGTGTTTAAATTGTAAAATGCTTCCAGAATGCTTTGGTGGATGTATACTTTATAATTCAATCCATAAAAAAAGACTTTGTACGCCTTTTGACATGACGGGACTTGCATACTTTTATCAGTGAGTTGCAGAGAGGATAACAATGGTATGTCAAAAAGGCTGAAAATTTTTCCTGCAATTATCATCATATTATACATATGCTCTATATTTTTGGGCCTGATGGGTATAGCGGCCAGAATGCTGCTCATCAACATTATCGCTGACGGGAAGCCGGAGAGGAGTATCGTTTCCGGTCTTGTTCTTGTGGCAGCCCTGCTCTTTGCGGAGTATGCCGTCCGCATCCTCATTCAGGCAGACGAGATCGGCATCAAAAGGAAATACAAATTTTCTGCGGTCGAAGCCGTTGCGGACAAATGCGCTTCCCTTCCGCTCACGGTCATCGAGCAGAAGACCACGCAGGATATTGTTTTCAAGTCAAGGAAATATTATCAGAAATCCCAGGAGAGTATCCGGGCTGTCTGCCGGATCCTTGACTGTATTTTGACATTTGCCGCCCTGATTTTCGCCCTTTCTCATGCGCATATAGCGATTATCCTTGCCTTTGCCGCCGCGCTCGGCCTTGCTTTTTTCGCCTGCTTCAGGTCATCGAAGCAGACCTTTGGCTTCTGGTCCAAATACATGGCCAATGCCCGCCGTTACAATTATTTTTCCGATGTCCAGACAAAGCGGGAATATGCATACGAACGGAGGTCGTATGACTTCTCCGATGCCATGGATGCCCGTTTCTCTGATGCCTTTGATGTGGCCCGCTCTCTGAACCGGAAAAACGGGCTGATCCGCTTCTACGGACAGGTAGCCGTGGAAGGCATTTCCATCTGCATCTCCATCTTTACCCTTTTTTATTTCGCAAATCCTTCTTCCCTTTTCGGGTTTACCGTCGGGGCCTATGCGGCCATCACGGAGCTTGTGACAAGGCTTCTGGCCACCGTTTCCACCTGCCCGGACAGTATCTTTACGATCCGGGAATTTTCCGACCTGAAGAATGAAATCAGCTCATTTCTATCTAAAGGCAGCGGACAGAAGGAAGAGCAGGGCCGCACAATTTACGACGGGGATATTTCGAAGGACACCTGCGCTGTTCTCAAGGATGTCTGCTTTTCCTATCCGTCTGCCGAAACGGAAATCCTGTCTGGACTGTCCTTCACTTTCAAAAAAGGTGTCCACTACGGACTGGTCGGGGAGAACGGCTCCGGGAAGAGTACTCTGGCCAAGCTGCTTCTCGGCCTGTATGAGCCGGCGAAGGGGAAAATCCGTTTCGGGAATAGTGGAATAACGGCTATTTTCCAGGACTTTCAGGTCTACCCGATAACGGTCCGGGAATACCTCCGGATGGGGAATATGTCCGATCTTTCCGATGGGGAGATGCTTTCCATGCTGAAAAGACTGGGCTGCGAAGGGCTGAAGGACGGCTTGGACACACCGATTACATTGCTCACGGATGAAGGCACCCTGCTTTCCAAGGGCCAGTTCCAGCGGCTGGCCATTGCCCGCGTCTGCCTTTCAGATGCGGATCTCATTATCCTGGATGAGCCGACAGCCAGTCTGGATCCAATCAGCGAGAAGCAGATCTACGAGACCTCTATGGCGATTCTGAAGGGCAGAACCTGCCTCTTCATTTCCCACCGGCTCGGTGCCGTCCGCGGCATGGACGAGATCCTCGTGATGGAAAACGGAAGGCTGTGTGAGACCGGGACACACGATAGCCTCATGGCAAAGGGAGGCGTCTACAGCACGCTCTATACAACGCAAAGGGGGATGTATATCGATGCAGAAAAATAATAAAAAAATCCCCCTTCGCTGTCTTTCCACCGTTCTTGCCATCATGCCGGGTCATTTCGCCTTCCGTCTGGTCCTGTCCATTGGCATGTCCATCCTTCCTCTTCTTGGCATGGCCATGAGCCGGCAGATCTATGCGTATGTCGATGCCTCGGTGCTGAGCCGGCAGCCGATTGGTCGTCTGCTTTTTCCGCTAGTCATATATGCCCTCTACCTGATTTTGAGCAAGGCCTATCTCATCTACTACCAGCGCGTCGTCGTTCAGTTTGGTTCCATTCTCGAATTTGAGAAGCGGATCAAGCTGACCCTGCACAAAAAGACCGGAAAGATAGGCATGCGGTATTACGAAGATCCCGCTTTCTATAACGGCCTTTGGGAGGCCAAGGTTGCCAGCACCAATATTTACCGGGTGGCGGAATGCCTCATCGATTTCGTCTCCCTGGGGCTTTCAATCCTCGTTCTTTCCACCTATGCGGCGACGATTGAACCCGCCTTCTTCTTCCTCATTATTCTGACGGCTGTTCCTGCATTTATCGAGCAGGTATGCGAAGGGAGGCTTAAGAGCCGGCAGCAAAAAAAACTGGCTTCGCTGATGAAAGAGGAAAAGACCAGGTTTTCCAACATTACAGATGTCGCCTGTGCCAAGGAACGGATCGTGTATGGCAGCTATCCTTTTCTGAAAGAAAAATGGGAGAATACGATTCGGCAGTACCAGGATACGGAAACGGAAGCGGACCGGAAGATCCTATTGTTTTCTGCATTATTCTCATTCATCAAAACGGCCTCCGTCGCGGCTGTTTATGTCCTTGCCGGCTGGACATATTTCAAGGGAAATGTGGACTATGCGGGCTTCATGACGACCATCTCCGTGGCGCTTTTCCTGCAGGCACAGTACAGCGAGCTTTTTGAGACGGCCGGGTATTATTCGCAGTTTACGATGATGGTGCGGCCTTATTTTCAGTTCATGGACATCGAAACGGAAGTGTCGGTTTCGCATGATGAGAATAATGAAGCCATCACGCTGAAGGACGCAGGCTTTTCGTATCCGTCATCGGACGGAGAGGTCCTTCAGGATATCAATATTGAGATTCGCCCCGGAGAGAAGATTGCTATCGTCGGAGTAAACGGGGCCGGAAAGTCAACCCTGGCAAAGATTCTTTCCGGTCTGCTTGTGCCGACAAGAGGGGAGGCTTCCGGCATCGATTCCGGAAAGACCTGCGTCATGTTTCAGGACTTTCAGAATTATGCCCTGTCGAAGGAGGAGAATATTACTCTGAATGAACTCACACCTTCTAAGCCGGATGCCCTGCATGAGCTTTCTGATGAGCTGGAACTTGAAGACATTCCGTCTGGGGAAATCCTGGGGCGGGAATTTGGGGAAGTGGATCTGTCCGGCGGTCAGTGGCAGAAGGTTGCCATGGCGCGTCTCTTCTATCACGGCGGCAGTGTCCTCATCCTCGACGAGCCGACTTCGGCCATTGATCCCTTGTATGAAAAGCGGCTGAACGACTTTATTGTCCGAGAGGCTGCGGATACGACACTGATCGTAATCTCCCACCGGCTCAGCATCGCAAAGCTCCTTGACCGAATTTATGTCTTGAAGAATGGCCGGATTGTCGAAAACGGAACACACGAGGAACTCCTGCAGGGGGAAAGTTCGGAGTACGCTCGTCTCTGGGATGCACAGACTTCGTGGTATAGGTAGATACAGGTATCGCAGTATGTATGATTTTACTATTAACGGCACGAGGATGTCTTTTGATTTAAATACATTGAGCCTGTATGCTCAGGGAAACATATATGATTTAGATGTTCCCGCACGATATCAAAATGGTCGCATATATTTTAAGCTGACTAATTCTTGCAATTTGTCTTGTGAATACTGTTTTCAACGAAATGATGTAAAAAGTGATTGTAAACCCGTAGATATTAATAAATATGAAATGGCACTTCATAAATGTTTTCAGAACAAGAATATGGATTTTTACCTGTTTGGAGGAGAACCATTCTTGGAGAACCAGTATAATAATGTATTCTTCTTGTTTAGCAATAGCAATGCATCTTTTTTCGCCTTTACCAATGGATGTTATTCTGCAAGATATAGGGAATTAATTCGTCAGTTCCGTGACCGTTTGACAATTATTGTTACTCTTGATGGGCCTAAGGAAGTACACAATAAAAGAAGGCGGAAAGGAGAAGCAGGATCTTTTGATATTATCGTTTCAAATATGGATTATCTGGAGTCAATTCATGCTAATTGGATTTGCCAAATAAATATTGACGACAATAATTATTCAGAAATTGACGAGCTTTTTTCTTTCTTAGACAGTAGGTACTCCATTAATAATATAAATACTATTTTAAACCCGGTACTTCATTGTGCAACATCTAGAATGGATCTGAAATTATTAGAAAAATATGTTGCATTGGACTCCGTTTACCATCTTGAAAAATGTGTTGTAAATTGTAAAACAGCCAGAAAGCTAACACTTCTATTGTCAGGTCAAGGAGTTGATATACGCCGATGCGATATTGAAAACACCTATGTCGTAGATTTTGAAAAAAAGGTCGTTTATTGTTGCCCGCAAAATTCTAATTCTATTGTTGGTACAGTTGAAACTACTGGTCTATGTATTGATCAAAGTGCATGCTCACAAATGTTTGCGAGAAATCAAAAGAAATATGAACCCTGTAATAAATGTGAATTCAATCAAATCTGTGGCAGAGGATGTTTTTTAGATGAAAATAATTTTGATATCTGTAAGCATGAAGTAAATGAAACCATTCAATATTTTTTCAATCATGTGGAATGCTTTCTTCACATGTCAAGCTAGAGCTTATTTCTAAAATATCTATATGGTTGGAGGCAAAATCAATAACATCGTAGCTTTGATAAGAGTAGGTATTTCATGTTTCGAACTTACCGAAAAGTTTTAGCCGAATATACCGAATCAGGAGATACCCTCCGTGGATCAGTGCGAACACCACAACAAGATTGATGGGAATGGATAGATCATCTCCGAACCAGATCAGAGCAGCAGCGGTCACAAGGGCTACAGCAAGGCTGGTGTGGTCAGCAAATGTCTTGTGGTAGAACTTTCCTGCCACATATTGCAGAATGGCAATCAGGGCCAATACGCCGCTGAACAGCCCAAGGAAACCCAACGCTGCAAGGAGCCCGGGAACGACGGTGTTGAGGACCTGAAAAGGAATCTGCTCCTGCAGGGACCAGGCTGCCGACCAGACCATTTCCGCATATTCGAAGAGCTGCCCGAGGCCATCCCATAGAAAAAGGAGAAAGGCCTGGATATCCGCTATTACCCGAGGGGAATGGGTGGCGGTGAAGATGGTGGCTACGCAGCTGTAAGCGATGCCGAAGACGGCAAAAGCGGTAAGGTATCCCTTCTTTTCTTCATAGTCACCTTTTGCCTTTTCAGCCTGTTTTTCGGCCCGCTGTTCATCGTCTTTTCGTTTTTCTGCAGCTCCGGCTGCTGCGAGCCGGAGAGCTGCCTGTCGAGTAAATTCATTTAAGAGATCCTCCTTTGAGATTTTCAGGTTGAAAGTCTTAGACAGGTTGCTGTCCCGGACTTTCTCCCCCTTGTCGTTTTCAAATGTGATGTGTTTCCTCTGATTCCAGGTCGTACGCCAGCCGCTGGCCTCCATCCCGGAGATGAATTCTTCCCGGCTGGTGCTGGCCTGCACAGCATCCATGACGGCAAGTCCGCAGTCGATGACGAAACTTTTCTTCTGATCGTTCTTCAGCAGATTGTACTTGTCCTTGTTCCAGGCGCTGAGTTCTCCATTTTTCATGGCCGTCCCGTCGAAGTGCTTTCCCTTTTCCGTGACGGAAAGGCCCTTTTCCCGACAGAGGTCATTAGTGAATTCTTTCTGCATTTCCAGGTCACGCTTTGTCTGGTGCAGCTTCTTCCCGTCGATATAGGAAACGGAATTCGTGATGATGTGGCAGTGGAGATGATCCCGGTCCTGGTGGACGGCCGCAGAGCAGCAGCGGGACAGTAAGTACAGGCTGATCTCAGGAAGGTGACGTCATTTTGACGCCGGGGCATTCTCAGGATGGCGTCACTCTGGCGTCACAGCGTGTTTCGTGCGGACCTGATTTAGGCGCAGATGGCAGACATCCGGTACGCGGAATATAGCCGAATTCTTCGAGCAGGTCTTTTAATAATTCCTCCTGCAGCATCTGTGAGGCACGCTCAGGTCGCCGGGCATTCTTCCAGGCTGCCTCCTTGAAGATGCGATTGGAATGATTGTGGGAATTGATGACGGAAAGAGCCCTTTTCATATCCATGCTGCCGTCTTCATTGCGACAGGCATCCAGCTCCGGAAGCTGCCAGAGGCCGAAACGGTAGCCCTGAATGACTGACATAAGCCGGGTCCATTCATCCGGAGCATGGCGCTTGTATCCCTTTTCCCGGTCGCTCAGCTTCAGAAAGAACCTGTCCCAGTCATCCTTTGTGCGGAGACAGGAGAAGCCTTCGTTGGCTTTCCGGTATTCCCGATATTCTTCAATATTTTCAAAGGGCTCAGTCTCAAAGCAGGCGTAAGTGAATGAAATTCCATCGACTGTTCCGTCTATATTTTTTATCGATGACCGTATGGGCTTTCTCTTTAGGTCAAAGTCCAGACGGACCTGATGGCTCTTGCAGAATGTCTGGAAGTCCTTCATCGTTCCGCCCGGTCCGAGATCACGGATGTTCGGGAATTCCCTTGATACATAGAGTACCCTGCCTGTCCTTTTCAGGATGAGCTCGGCCATCCGGTGACGGTCTGCGTCACTATCCTTGTAGCTGTAACCGCCAAAATCATCGTCTTCAGGGATGTCCGCGATATATTTTTTCACGGATTCCCGGTCGGAAAGATAATCATATTCCGAGTGGCAGATCTTTATGCCGCCGTGGGCCAGAACGCCAAGTTTTCCTTCAGGAACATCGAAACCGATATTGCATCGGGTGGTCGGGTTGATTAGGGTTCCCTGTTCGTGTTTGACGGCCCAGATGGTCGGATCATCGCCGGTCAGCCACAGGCGGGCCTGTTCAAACAGGCGGCGGAAGCCGTAACAGTCAACGGAGTTTACTTCATCGAGGGTGGCATCCGTGATGAAGCCGTCGGTTGTGACGGAGTAGGTGGTCCTTCCCATCTCTGCAAGCTGGTTCATTGTGCCGATCAGCATGCAGCGGACGATATCGGTGATCAATGCTGCCCGCTCCGGGGAGGTGATGGCTGAGTAGCCGATATCCTGCATGTATTCGTTCCAACCGTCCCAGGTGCTCTTCTCAATGACATCCTGGGCAATCTTCCCGTAGGAGCCGTTGACGAAGAGCTTGCAGAGCTGCTCCTCTATGGAGCCTTTCCCGTAGACCTGCTTTGCGATAGTCCGATCCTCTACCATCTGTCTGCAGGCCGCCCGGAGAGACATGGAAGGGGAGAGGGCACTTGTCATCCGGATCCGTGCCATATAGCCCCACCGTACATGGATCTTTGCTCCGAGCCGCAGAGCCAGATAGAGAGATGGACCGGAAGCATAGACGGCCTGTGCTTTCAAGGGGAAGATAATGCTCCCGTCTTCGTGGATCGCGATGCAGGGGAAGCGGGTCCCTTTTGGAAATTCAAAGTCGACGAGGACAAAGAGCGGGTCGACAGGAGTGCGGAAGGCTTGAAGGGAAAGGTCTTCATTCTTGAATTCGCGTTCGATCGGGTCCTCGAAATCAATATCAAATACCAGGCACATGGTAGTAGGGTAGGCATTCTCCAGGTCGTCATCGTAGGTGTAGCGGTTTAAGAATACGCCCGGGGCAGAGCAGGTATTGAAACCGCCGGCGTAGGAAGCGGCAGCAAAGGCATGCAGCTGCCCGGTCGATCTTTCCATTCCTGTCGCGGGGAATTTTCATATATTCACCAATGCTTTCTTTCATTGCAAAACAGGCTCCTGAAGTAGAAGTAAGGGGCCAGTCACTGTTTACTCCCCAAAGACGTGAGCCGTACATGAGCGTGACCAGGGCGTCTTGGGCGGCATAGGCTTCGTAGTCTTCAGGGAATTCCCTCAGGTATAGATCCATGTTTTCGATGGCACCATCCGGCAATATTATCTTCGGGACCTCTATGGAAGCACCGAGGCTGGCCAGGGCTTTCTTCCCGGCCGGGGCACAGCACATGGTATCGCGGAAGACGACATTGACCGGATAGAATTTCCAGTAGGCCCGAGGTGTCGGAATGTTGATGAAGTAGGGGGAGGTACTGGTCAGGCCGCCCTGCATGGAGTTCAGGTAGGGTATGATATTTCCCTTCTTCTTTCCGAAGGCAAAGATGTCGTCCTTGAATGCAGGGAGATCCACAATGCCTGCATGGCAGATGATGGCGATCTCCAGGGGAATCTCGTTCTTTTTGAATTCCGAGAAGTCGTTGCTCTTATAAGCCTTGCTGTCGACGACAACCAGCGGATTCGGATTCCAGGACCGGAAAGCCTGTGCTTCATCGATATCCCGGAATGTGTGCTTCTTCCGGTAAGTCTCTTCTGCTCCGTCGAAATAGGGAATGTGTTCACTGACTGTCCACCGGCGGGTGACCTTGTAGGCGGCCGTGATGACTTCAATCGCACCCAGCTGATCCAGAAGGTCGAGGATAGCGCCGAGAGCAGTCCGGAGATAGAGGCGGTTTCTTACATCTGCGATGAGGGAGATGAAGATGACTTCGAGGATCTGCTTTTCATCCGGAAGAAATACCGCAAACTGATAGCTTGTGATCATCCGGTAGTCGGAGCCGGGTACCCGCTTGTATTCACAGTCGTAGGCGATGTTCAGGCGATAGCTTTCTTTCCGAGCCGCCTGGATCGAAGGCAGGTTTGAGAAAACGGAGAGGTCCGTGATGCCGGAAGAGACGGCAGCGGGCAACTGCCTGTCGTCCGGACGGGGGTCGGGGTCAGTCATCATATATGGGCCGCCCATAGTCTCACTTTGACCCCCCGCATGAAATGAACCGACCCCCAAAAGTTAGACCTAAAAATCTAACTTTTGGAGGTCGTTTTTTATGGGAAGACAAAAATATAGTTTTGAATTCAAAAAACAAGTTGTTAGTGATTATCTTAACGGCGAAGGAGGATATAGATATCTTGAAAGCAAATACAATGTATCTGATAAAAAATTAATTCGTCAGTGGGTTTCAAATTATAAAGCTTTTGGAGATAGTGGCCTATTACGTTCAAGGAAACATGAAGTGTATTCTTTTAAAAAGAAATTAAGTGTTGTAGAGTTGTATTTATCAAGTGAGCTCTCGTATCAGGAATTGGCAATTCAAGAAGGAATAAATAATCCTTCCCTTATTGCTGCATGGGTCAATCGATTCCGAATTGCTGGGCCTGATGCATTGAGACCACATAAGAAAGGTCACAAAAAATCATTGGATAAAATAACAAAAAAATCTAATTCAGATGAGTATGAAGATCACAGTATTGATACTAGTGCTGAACATGTAAAAGAACTTGAGGATGAACTCCTTAAGTTAAGGATAGAGAATGCCTTTTTAAAAGAACTGAGGAGACTGCGTTTAGAGGACGAAGCAAAAATGAGAGAACGGCGCGAATCATCAACAGTCTCCGAAGACAGTTCAAACTAAAAGACCTTCTCTCATATACGGGTATGCCTAAAGCAACTTTTATGTACTGGCAAAAAAGATTAAATCGAGAAAACCCGGATAAAGTACTAGAAGAAACGATTCTTGCTATACGTGAGAACAACAAGGACTATGGCTATCGTAGAGTGGTAGGTGAATTACGTAACCAAGGATATAAAGTCAACAAGAAAAAAGTTCAGCGAATTATGCAGAAGCTAGGACTTCAGGTGACATCCTTTACTCGTAAGAGCAGAAAATATAGTTCTTATAAAGGGAAAGTTGGAACTATTGCTCCTAACAGGATTAAGAGAAGGTTTAATACACATATACCACACCAGAAGATAACAACTGACACAACGGAGCTAAAGTACTACGAAGTAGATGCAAAAGGACACATGACCATGCACAAACTTTATTTGGATCCTTTTATGGATATGTGCAATGGAGAAATATTAAGCTTTGGAATAGATAAGCATCCATCCGCGAAGAATGTAATGGATGCACTTGAACAAGCAATAGAAATTACATCAGACTGTCCTTATCGTAGAACCTTCCATTCAGATCAGGGATGGGCTTATCAGATGAAGGCATATTCACATAGGTTGAAACAAGAACACATCTTTCAAAGCATGTCTAGAAAAGGTAACTGCCTCGACAATTCTGTAATGGAAAACTTCTTTGGTCTGCTTAAACAAGAAATCTATTACGGTGTAGTTTATTATAGTTACGAAGAATTGAAATCCGAAATAGAACGATATATAAAGTATTACAACGAGCAAAGAATTAAAGAGAAACTAGGATGGATGAGTCCTGTTCAATACAGGCTTAAACTCTTGGCTGCATAAAAACAGCGTAGCAGCCAAAACACTGCTACGCTTAAAAAGTCTAACTTTTTGGGGTCACCTCA
>Ga0256404_1010414_pt1 | contig 12857 bp, 10 predicted proteins | sample RumenRJG_01DNA_FD_185990 | JGI IMG/M metagenome (GOLD analysis project Ga0256404, IMG submission 185990) | Bovine rumen microbial communities from Lethbridge, Alberta, Canada - RJG_01 | ecosystem: Host-associated > Mammals > Digestive system > Stomach > Rumen | place: Canada: Alberta | collected...
CGTTGCGGTGCTTCGCTATGATGAGCTCTGTGACGCCCTGGTTCTCGGTGTCTTTGTCGTAGTAGTCCTCGCGGTAGAGGAACATGACGATATCGGCGTCCTGCTCGAGGGAGCCGGATTCGCGCAGGTCGGACAGCATCGGGCGCTTGACCTGGCGGCTCTCGACGGAACGGGACAGCTGGGACAGGGCGATGACCGGGACATCGAGCTCGCGGGCCAGCGCCTTCAGCGAGCGGGAGATCTCGGAGACCTCCTGCTGGCGGCTGTCGTTGTTCTTGCTCGCGCGCCCCTGCATGAGCTGCAGGTAGTCGATGATGATGATGTCGAGACCATGCTCGGCCTTCAGCCGGCGGGCCTTCGAGCGCAGCTCGCGGACGGTGATGCCCGGCGTATCGTCGATGTAGATGTTCGTATGCGAGAGCTTGTCGGCGACGCTGACGAGGTTCGTCCACTCCTCGACCGACAATTCGCCGGTGCGCAGGCGCTGGGAGTCGATGAGTCCCTCAGCCGCCATGAGGCGCTGCATGAGCTGAGATTTCGACATCTCGAGGGAGAAAAAGGCCACCGTCCCGCCATGCAGGCCGATATAGCTCGCAATGTTCAGCGTGAAGGCCGTCTTGCCCATCGACGGACGGGCAGCCACGATGATGAAATCCGAGGGCTGCATGCCGGCCGTCATCTTGTCGAGGTCGGTGAAGCCGGTCGCGAGACCGGTCAGCGCGCCCTGCGCATTCGCGACCTGATCCAGATGCTTCATCGTGTCCATGGCGATGTCCTTGATGGACTCGAATCCGCTCCCGGACCGGTCGCCCGCCACGGCCAGTATCTTTTTCTCGGCGTCGTCCATGATGTTGTCGACGTCGTCCGCTTCCTCGTAGGCAGCGGAGGCGATCTCAGTCGCCGCATCGATCAGGTGGCGCAGCTCGGATTTCTCACGCACGATCTTTGCATGATAGGTCACATTGGCCGCTGTCGGTACGGATTGGGCCAGCATCGTGACGAACGATATGCCGCCTACTTCCTTCAGCTGGCCCTCTTTATTCAGCTCATCGACGAGCGTGACGAGGTCTACGGGTTTTCCCTCGGACTGGAGTTTCTGGATAGCCTCGTAGACGATACGGTGCGCCGGCCGATAGAAATCCTCGGGACGCAATATCTCCTGCGCCGCCACCACAGCCTCTTTGCTGATGACCATGGCGCCGAGTACGGACACCTCGGCGTCTACATTATGTGGCGGTTGACGATCCTCCGGCATCGCTGCTGTCTCCCTTCATGTGCAAAGCCGTGCTGACGCGGCAGACAACGTCCCTTCGCGCGTCATCGCGGTCCGTGAGGGGACCAGCGGCTACGGGGATCTCTTACTCCGCTGCATTCAGTCAGCAAATATCAGTTGGAAAGCCTCTTCGGCTGTATCTACGGGGTGGATGTCGAGACCGAGGTGCTCCTCGGGGATATCCTTCTCATTTTCGCGCGGTATGACCATGGTCTTGATCCCGGCCTGTGCAGCGCCATAGGCTTTCTCGAGCACGCCGCCGACGGGGCGCACGCGCCCCGCGAGCGAGATCTCGCCGGTGACGGCTACATCCTGGCGGATGAGCCGGCCGGTCACGGCGCTCACAAGCACGGCCAGTATGGCCGTACCGGCGGACGGTCCGTCGATATTGCCACCGCCGATGACGTTGATATGCACGTCGTAGTCATGGATATCCTTGCCAGTCAGCCGCCGCATGACCGAAGCCGCATTGAATACGGAGTCCTTGGCCATGCTGCCGGCCGTATCGTTGAAGCGGATCGTCCCCTTGCCATGCTCGGCATGGAAAGCCACAGCCTCGATCTCGATGACCGAGCCGAGGAAGCCGGCGACGCCGAGACCGAATATATGCCCCTGCTGAGCCGTATGGCTGGCCTTCTTCGTGACGAACTGGTAGAGGCGGCCGACGCGGGCGACCTCGTAGATGTCCTCGCGCGTGATCATGAGGCCGGCCCGCTCGGCGGCCTCGCCGCTCAGGAGCTCGTCATGGCTGGCTTCATTCACGAGGCCGCTGCGCTCGAACGCAAAGCTGTAGGCATCAGCGAGGATGCCGACGGCTTTGCGGCCCTCGACGGTGTACTCGCTGATGAGCGAGGCCACCTCGTCTGAGAGGCCGATGTGCAGCCGCTCGGCAGCCCGGTTCACGATCTCGACGATGTGCTGCGGCGTGAGCGGCTCGAAATAGATCTCGGCACAGCGCGAGCGCAGCGCCGGATTGATATGCGAGGCATCGCGCGTCGTCGCGCCGATGAGCACGAAGTCCGCCGGGGCACCTTTCTCGAACAAGTAGCGGATGTAGGGTGGCACCTTCTCATCCGTCGGGTCATAGTAGGCCGATTCGAAATAGGCCCGCTTGTCCTCGAGCACCTTCAGCAGCTTGTTCTGCAGCATCTCATCCATCTCGCCGATCTCATCGATGAACAGGATGCCGCCGTGGGCCTCCGTGACGAGGCCCGGCTTCGGCTCCGGGATGCCGCTGTCGGCATAGTTTTTCTGCGCGCCCTGATAGATCGGGTCATGTACCGAGCCGAGCAGCGGATTCGTCATGTCGCGCGGGTCCCAGCGCAGCGTCGTGCCATCCGTCTCGACGAAAGGCGCATCGGCCGCGAACGGCGATGAGTTCTTCTGCCGGGCCTCGGCCAGCACGAGCCGTGCGGCCGTCGTCTTGCCTACGCCCGGCGGCCCGTAGAGCAGCAGGTGCTGCGGGTAGGGCGACGACAGCTTCGCAAGCAGCGACTCGACGGCCCGCTCCTGTCCGACGATGTCCTCGAGCTTGCGCGGGCGCAGCAGCTCCATGATGGACTGGGTCAGATGGATCTTTTCGAGCTTTTCGAGCTGCTCGCGCTTCTTCGCGTCATGCGGCGACTCAGCGCCGGGCTTGGCCTCCTTGATGACCTGCGCCCGGATGTCGTCGACGTATTCGTCGTGCTCCTGCTCGAGTTTCTCATTGACCTTCTGCTCGATGCTGTCCTCGACCGCATTGCGTGCGCGGATGTCGGCGACTCGCTCAGCGAGCTCGGACAGGACGTCGGGCAGCTGGCTGTCGGTCGGCGCCGGCGCGAGCAGCGGGTCATTGTGCAGCACGCGCTGCAGAGCCAGCACGCGCTCACCGCGCTTCGCGGAGCGCATGAGGTTCAGCGCATTCAGCTTGCCGGCAGCCAGTACGAGCTTCTCGGTCCCCATCGTATCGACCAGAGCGGCATAGAGGGCGTTGATCTCGCGGTCTATGGGCTCCAGCGGCGGCAGCTCGGTGCCGGCCTCCGGAGCCGGGGCCTGCTTGCCGGACCCGGACCGCTTGAATATCTTATCCAGGAAACTCATCAATCAGCTACTACCTTTACTTTTATCGTACTCGTTATGGTCGGGTGGACCTTGATGACGGCATCGTAGACGCCCTCGCCGGGCACTTCACCCTTGATCGTTATCTTGCGCTTGTCGATGTCGATGTTCTGCCTGGCCAGCGCCTCAGCCACATCCTTGCCCGTGACCGAGCCGAACAGCTTGCCACCCGCACCGATTTTCACTGGTATGGTGACCTCGACCTGCTTCAGCTGCGCCGCCATGAGCTTCGCCTCGTCGGCGGCCATGGCCTCGCGGCGCTTCTTCGAGCCCTCCTGAGCCTTGGCGACATTCAGGTTCTGCGAGGTCGCCGCCGCTGCGAGCTTGCGCGGCAGGAGATAGTTGCGGCCGTAGCCGTCCGATACCTCGACGATCTCACCCTTCTTGCCTATTTTCTTAACGTCCTGCAGCAGTATCACTTTCATCTTGATCATTCTCCTCTATGTATTTGCGGCTGATTGTTACAGCCTTGTCTTTGATCTCTTCGAGCGTCATATCGCCGCCACGCACCTGCGCGCCAGCCACATTCTGATGGCCGCCGCCACCGAAAGCCTCCATGATGACCTGGACATTCAGCTCGCCCGTCGAGCGCGCCGAGAGGCCCACCGTGTCCGGCGAAAGCTGCGATACGACGATGCTCATGCGCACCCCGTCGATGGACAGCAGCGCATCGGCCACCTGGGCCGCTATGATCTGGGCATTCGTCATGATTTCCGGGCAGGTGGTCACGATGAGGCCGCCCTCGTACAGATGGGCTCTGGCCTCAGCCTTCGCGAGCGCCACCGATGTCTCATAGTCCGTGCGGAAAAGGTGGCGCACGACGACCGGGTCAGCCCCGCTGCGCCGCAGATAGGCCGCCGCATCGAACGTGCGCACGCCGGTCTGCACGGCGAAATTCTTCGTATCGACGACGATGCCCGAGTAAAGGGCCGTCGCATCGAGACGCGAGAGCCGCAGATTATCATCGAAATACATCAGAAGCTCCGTCACGAGCTCGCTCGTCGAGCTCGAAGCCGGCTCGATGTATACGAGCAGCGGATTCTTTATGAAATCCTCGCTGCGGCGATGATGATCGATGACTATGACCTGGTGCACGCGGCTGAGCAGCGACGGCGCCGCTACGAGATGCGGGATATGTGTATCGACGATGACGAGCAACGGGTTCAGCGCTGTCAACGTCTCGGCCTCATCGCTACGCATGAATATGCCCTCATACTCCGGCTCATCATGCAGCAGGCTGGCGAATTTATCAATGCCCTCGTTCATATCGCTGAGCACGATATGCGGCTGCTTGCCAAGCTGACGGACCATCTTCGCGACGCCGAGCGCCGCGCCGAAGCAGTCGAAATCCTCGTTATGATGGCCCATGATGAATATCTCATCCGCGCCTTCCATGATTTCCCGGATGGCATGCGCCACGACCCGGGCGCGGACGCGCGTATGCTTCTCGACCGCCTTGGCCTTGCCGCCGAAGAACTGGGTCTTGCCGCCGATGCCGACGGCCACCTGGTCGCCACCGCGGCCGAGCGCGAGGTCGAGCCCCGACTGCGCCTCGCTGCCGAGCTCGGCCATCGTCTGGCTGTCAGCAGCAGCCACGCCCATCGAGAGCGTGACCGGCAGGCGGTTCTTCGCGCTCTGCAGCTGGCGCACCTTGTCGAGCACGTCGAACTTCGTCTTTATCGCCCGGTCGAGGGCCGCGCGGTCGAGCACAGCGATATAGAGTTCCTCGGACACGCGGCGCATGAAGCCGCCGAGCCCCTGCATCCAGTTGTCGATGCACTGGTTCACGGCGAGCAGCAGCTGGGTGCGCTCCGCCTCGCCGAGGCCCTGCATGACCTCGTCGAAGTTATCGATCTGGATATAGGCCAGCACCGTGCGGCTCGCCTGATAGGCATTGTGCAGACGTTCCTCCGCCGTCACGTCCTGCATGTACATCGCCATGAGCGGCGGCTGATGCGGCGGCAGGGCGACCGGCCGGTAGAATACATGATAGAAATGCTCCTCGTGCCCGAATACATATTCGCCGGTCGTACCCCAGATCGGATTTATGATGATATTCGGCCAGACCTCGCGGACGTCCGTATCCTGCTCGAGCTCATGCCCGACGATTTCCTTGACGCGGGAGTTCGCCCATTGCAGGCGTCCCTCCTCATTGACCACGATGATGGACTGCGGCAGTTCCTCGACTGCATAGTTCACCATTTCATTCACGTTCTCGACGATGTTGCGGCAGTAGCGCTCGAAGCGGCGCGAGCGGTCGTGACAGCGCTCCCGTGCGAACGATACGAGGCAGATCCACAGCACGAAGGCAATGCCCGCCACATAGCAATTATAGGAAGCCAGCACGCCGATCAGCACCAGCATGATAGCCAGATGGATGGTCAAATCAATCCAGGCGGAAAGATTCCGCGGCATATAATCGCCCCATTCCAGTATTACCGCCTGAGTCTGCGGCGATAATCAAACACCATGTCTACCAGTCCTGTGAAAGCTACAATCTGAGCCAGAACGCCATTCATCAGGACGAGCACATATATGACGATACGGAAGAACGTCGCGAGCCGGTAATGCCGCATCACGCAGTGCAGCAGCGACAGCCCCTGCAGGAGGCCGGCCAGGATGGCCAGCACCTCGGCATTGAGCGACAGCTCATAGAGCCACGTCACATCGCGCGACGAGCCCCAGTAAAGGCCCACGAGCGCGAAGCCGAACACGTACAGGAAAGCATGCGGCAGCCGCCACTCCGCAAACGGCGGCAGCGACGGCACCTCTGTGCCGAGACGGCGCAGGATACGGCCGCCCAAGGCAAAACCGACGACCGTATCGATGAGCCCCATGATGACGACGATGAGCGGCAGCAGCAGGCTCACGACATGGAGCCCCTGCTCCACCTGCTCACGGCTCTGCGACAGGCTGGCCGCATCGATACCCAGCTCGCTGTAGAGCTGGAACGAGGCATCGAACGACTGCGACAGCATATCGAGCTGCATCTGGAACGGATTGACCGCCGTCACCCAGAACAGCAGTGCGATAGCCAGCAGCTTCGCTGCCACCGAGCTCACGAAGCCGGCGGCGAATACGCGCGTGCCGCTCCAGCCCCGATGGAAGCCATAGCCCAGCACGAGCCCCGTCAAGCCGAACGACAGGACCAGCCGCAGCGACAGCAGCGGCTCGATGAGCATGGCCATGAGCACGGCGGACACAAGCACCGCCATGATGCCATAGCGCAGCCCCCGCCGCACTACTAGTACTATTATCGGCAGCGGCCAGCATACGAGTGCCACCATGCCCAGCACCGGCAGGTATACCGCCGCCAGGGCCAGCGCCACCGTCAGCGCCGCCAGGAGGCCGCTCTCCGTCAGCGGCCGCACCGCACGCCCATTCGCCTGATCCATCCATTCACCTCATATAGGAAACAATTCTCTAAGCCGCCCGTCCCGCGGACCCCCGCGGCAGCTATGGCTCAATCACTCATTTTTCGTAAACAGAGTATATTATAGCAGAAATACATCAGCTTGTCTTGCCAGCAGGTACTAAGTCCCGCCCCCTGATCGGAGCCGCCTGCAAGCGTGGCAGCCCTTTTTTTCATCTGTAAAAAACACGCCCAAAGCTTGAAAGCCTCAGAAGAAGGTGTAGAATTTAGATATGCAGAAACTGCATTCACAAAAACCGGTACAGCTTTCGGAGGCAGCAGATGCTGCCCTGCTATTGTCTTCAGAAGGGAGAATCACCATGTCTTCTGCGTACAACGTCGTCCTGCATCATGCCAGCCTGCCTATGGCGGAGTTCCGGACCAGATATCAGGATCAGGCCCGGTATATCGGCTACTGCCAGGCTTGCAAGAACTACGACCATGTCTGGAGCTGCCCGTCGCTGCCGTTCTCGGTCGCAGACTACCTGGCCCCCTATCAGCAGGTAGAGATCATCGCCGCCCGCATCGATCTCGCGCCCGCGACCATCGCTGCGGCCGACACCCCGGAAAAAATCCGTACGACCGGCTATGACATCGTCATCACCGTCAAGCGCCAGCTCGAGGACCTCATGCTGGACCTCGAGCCGCAGCTGCCCGGCAGCCGCATGCTTTCCTCCGGAGGCTGCAACCGCTGCGAGCGCTGCGCCCGCGCCGACAAGCAGCCCTGCCGCTTCCCGGACCGTATGCGCTACTCGCTCGACTCGTTCGGCTTCGACCTCAGCGCCATCGCCCACGACCTGCTCGGCATCGACATCGAGTGGGCCCGCGACCGGCTCCCCGACCACTTCACCCTCGTCCATGCCCTCCTGCTGCTAAAGCCTGTGGAGTATGATTGGGAGCGTTTCCTGCAGGACACCGCCGCCAAATTTCGAAACTGAAGGTCATAAAAATTTGACAAGTCCCCCTGAAGGCTGGTACGCTTCAGAGGGACTTTTTGTCTTGGCTACACGATTTAGGAAAGGTTGGGATTATGCAGAAAGAACGTCTTTGGACTCCGGAATTCCTGAGTATGGGAGGAACCAATCTCCTGATATTCATGAGCCAATACATCATGGTTGCCGCACTGCCGATATTCATCATGGAGGGGCTCGGCGGCGGCGATATCGAGGCGGGCATGGCCATGACGGCCTTCCAGATCGGGACGGTGCTCTGCCGCCCGCTCGCCGGCAAGCTCATCGATGCCGTACAAAAGCAGCGGCTCATGCTCGCCGCCACGATCGCCCTGCTGCTCGTCATGGCGGCTTTCAGCGTACTGCACGCTCTCACAGCCATCTATGCGCTGCGCTTCGCGCACGGGATCATATTCGCGCTCGCGACGACGGCTGCGGCGACGCTGGCCACGCTGGTGCTGCCGCCTACGCGCAAGGGCGAGGGCATCGGCTATTTCGCCCTGTCGACGAATCTGGCCATGGTCGTCGGTCCGCTCGTCGGCCTCCTCGTCATCGGCCACTTCGGCGGCGAGATATTCTTTCTGTCCATGATCGGTCTTGCCCTGCTGACCCTGGTCATGGCCAACTGCCGCCGTCTGCCGGCGGAGGTAACAGCGCCAGCTGCACGGGCCCGCCACGGCTTCCACCTGACCGACTTCATCGAGCGGCAGTCACTCGCGCCGGCCCTGCTCGGCGGCGCCGTGTTCTTCGCCTACGGCGGCATACTGACATTCATCCCGCTCTACGCGAAAAGCCTCGGCCTGCAGGCGGAGACGAGCCTGTTCTTCATGGTATTCGCGCTCGTCATCGTCATCACGCGCCCGGTCATCGGCCGCGTGTTCGACCGGCGTGGACCGGACTGGACCGTATATCCGGGCTTCCTGCTGTTCGCCATCGGCATGATCTGCTTCAGCCAGGTAGGCAGCGTAGCCGGCCTGCTCGGGTCAGCCGCCCTGCTCGGCATCGGCTTCGGCGCGCTGTCACCTGCCTTCCAGACGCTGGCCGTACAGTGCGCGCCGCCAGCCCGTGCCGGCGTAGCGACCGCCACGTATTTCTGGTCGCTCGACATCAGCGTCGGCCTCGCAGCCCTGCTGCTCGGCCTCGTCGCGACGAGCTGCGGCTACGCCTTCATGTACGGTGTAGTCAGCACCATCGTCATCATCCTCAACACCGCCGCCTACGCTGTCTGGCGTCGGGAAACGAACGAGGTGTCACGATGAATGAAGCATCCCCCGCTGGGGGAGGAGGACCGCGCTAGCGGTGGTGGGGGTGGCGAGCTAGTAACTTTACTCGAGTACTATCGCATAAACGGCCCACTAATAAATGGCCTGAGCAGCCGATTCATCAATGTGTTGCCGAACGCTACATAGCGCCTCGCCACCCCTATCGCCTCGCTGTGCTCGGCACTTCCCCCAAAGGGGGCAGCTTGTATTACGACACCTTTCCCTCAGGGGAAGGCTCCTTTATTCATTCATCTCTGTCCTGTCGCACGAGGTTCATGATGGTGCCGGCGATGGAGAGCAGCGGGACCTGATGCTCGACGGCGCCGAGTTCGTAGGCGGCCCGCGGCATGCCGTAGACGACGCAGCTGGATTCATCCTGGCCGATGGTCCGGGCGCCGGCGTCGCGCATGAGCTTCAGCCCACGTGCACCGTCGCTGCCCATACCGGTCATGATGACGCCGAGCGCATGGGCGCCGGCCGTCCGCGCCACGGACGTGAACAGCACATCGACCGAGGGGCAGTGGCCGTTCACATTCGGCCCCGGCAGACAGGATAGCGACCAGATTCCGCCGAAGCGCTTGACGCGCAGATGGCGGTCGCCCGGCGCCACATAGACATGGTCCGGCAGCAGGCGATCGCCGTCGGCCGCCTCCTTGACCGCCAGCCGGCTGTCGCGATCGAGATGCAGGGCGAACATGCTGCTGAAGCGCGGCGGTATATGCTGCACGATGACGATGGGCGGCAGCGGCGGCCGCAGGGCGGTGATGACGGTCGACAGGGCCTCGGTGCCTCCGGTCGAGGCACCGAGCGCTATGAGCTTTATCTGGCCGGCACCGCGCGGACGCGCCAGATTGGCCCGCACCTCCTGGATCGGCCGCAGGGCCGGCCCCTCCGGCTTCACATAGACGCCGGCACCGCGCTCTACCGCCTGCGCCAGCTGGCGCAGGAAAGGCTCGGTGTTCCGCGACCGGGACGGCTTCGTCAGGAACTCCAGCGCGCCGGCAGCCAGGGCCTGCTCCTGATAGATGGCATTGGCTGACACCGCGATCGTCGGCTGGCTGTACTGCACGAGCAGCCGTCGCAGGAACTCCACACCGTCCATGCGCGGCAGCTCCATATCGAGCACCATGACATCCGGATCGAACGTCAGTATCATATCGCGAGCCGCGAAAGGATCATCCGCCGTCTTTATCTCGCTGCCGCCCGGCAGCAGCCGGGACAATCCCTCCGCCACCACGCTGCGGAAGAACGCCGAATCGTCCACGACCAGCACTCGCATCGGACGCATAGACTTCACCCCCTGATACTAGATTTTCCTGTACACGGACGGCATGACATGGCGGAATGGCGCCCCCTCCTGCCGCTCCACCACTTCGGAGTGGCCGACGAACAGGAAGCCGCCCGGCTCGAGGAAATCGTAGAACTGCCGGGCCAGCTGCTGCCGCACCTTCCGGTCGAAATAGATCATGACATTGCGGCAGAATATAACATGGAACGGCCGGCGGAACGGGAATACCGGCGTGATGAGATTGAACCGCCGGTACAGCACCTGCCGGCGCAAATCCGTATTGACAGCCAGATGGGCATCATCCTTGCCCGGCCCCATGTAGAGCGTACGCCAGCGCAGCGGCAGGGCCGCCACGTCATTCTTCAGATAGTTGCCCTGCCGGGCAAAATCGAGCACTGACTGCGACAAATCCGTAGCCAGCAGGGTTTTCTCCCAATGGCCCGGCCGGGCGCCGAAATAGTCCTCGAGTAGCATGGCGAGCGTGTAGGCCTCCTGCCCCGTCGAGCAGGCCGCACACCAGGTGCGGATATCGCCGTTTGGGCTCACCTGCTCTACCCAGGGCAGCACAGCATCGCGGAAATACCGGAAATGGTCAGCCTCGCGCATGAAGAACGTATGATGCGTCGTTATCGCCTCGGCGAACATGCGCAGCAGCCGCCCGGTCCGGTCGTTCTTCAGGTGGTGCAGGAACTCGGTCTCGCTGCCATAGGCAGCCGCCTCGCCGCCGGGCCGCAGCAGGCGCAGCAGCCGCGTTTCGAGCAATGTCTTCTTCTCCGGCGGCAGCTGGATGCCGAATTCCCGATCCGCTATGGCAGCATAGGCCGCAAAGACCTTATCTTTCATAAGCGATCATACCTATTCTAACATCTTTTCCTGTCCGGATTCAGTATTTGCCGAAGCCTTCTTCCTCCGTCAGCGCGATCTTCTTCGGTTTCATCGGCTTCCCGATGCGCGTGAGCTGGGGCTGCGGTGCCGCTGCTGCCGGAGCCGGCTTCATGATTTTCTGCGCCGGCGGCTGTGGCGCGCTGTAGTCATCCGAATGTCCCTCGAGCCGGAACCGGCTGACGGTCTCCTCGAGGCGGTCAGCCTGGGCGCTGAGCTCCTCGCTAGCGGATGCCGTCTCCTCCGAGGTGGCGGAGTTCGCCTGTACGACCTGCGATACCTGCAGCACGCCCTGGTCAATCTGCTGCAGCGCCAGCTTCTGCTCCTCGGACGCCTGCGCGATATTGTCGACGAGGTCGGCCACGTCGCTGACATGCTGCATGATGGACACGAGCGCCTTGGCCGTCTTGTCGGCGATGACCTGGCCATTCTCGACCTTGCTGATGGAGTCCTCGATCATATCCGTCGTCTCTTTGGCCGCTTTCGCACTGCGGGCCGCGAGATTCCTGACCTCCTCGGCCACAACGGCGAAGCCCTTGCCGTGCTGGCCGGCCCGCGCCGCCTCGACGGCGGCATTGAGCGCCAGTATGTTCGTCTGGAAAGCGATCTCGTCGATGACCTTTATGATCTTCGAGATATTCGTCGAGGAGACATTGATTGCCTCCATGGCCGCCAGCATTTCCTTCATGCTGCTGTCGCCGGCCTCAGCCTCCTGCCGCGTGACGAGCGTGAGCTCGTTGGCTTTCTTCGCATTGTCGGCGTTGCTGGCCGTCTGCGACGATATCTCCGAAATCGACGACGAGAGCTCCTCGACCGACGATGCCTGCTCGGCTGCGCCCTGTGAGAGCGAAACGCTCGCATCAGATATATTGCGCGCGCCGGCAGCCACCTGCTGGGCAGCGACATGGATATTGCCCATCGACTTATTCAGCGACTGGCGCATATGCTCGAAATTGTCGGCGGCCACTCCCAGCTCATCGTCACTGTCGGAGCTGACGGCATCGGCGAGATTGCCATCGGCGATCTTGCCGGCGGCCATGGATATCTCATCGATGCGCTGGCTGATGCGCTGCGACAGGCGCACACCGACCGCCACGGCTATGATCACGACGATAATGGCGACCACGAGGCACGTCAGCATCAGGGTCTGGGTGTTGGCTGCCTCTGTCGCCATATCCGTCTGGGCGGCCTACTCTGCCGTCTCAGCGATCTGGTCGAATTTCTTGCTCAGCGAATCGCCGCTCTGATGGACGGCCTTCGCCTCGTTCAGCGTCTCGATCGGTGCACCCGGAGCCGGCTGGGCCTGGATGAGCGCCTGACGATAGACGCGGTACTGCGCGATCTCGTTCTTCAGCTCGGCCATGGACTGCTTGCCACTCGCACTCGTAGACAGCTCCTCGAGCTCGCTGACGATGCCATCGAGCTTCTGGTCGAAGCCCTGCATCGACTGGATGGACTGCTGGCGGGCCGCCGGGTCGACGCGGAACAGGTAGCGTGTGAGCTCGTTGCGCGCCTCGCTGAAGTATTTGCCGGTCTGAACCGCCAGCGTGGCCGCATAGGCGTCCTCATTGTATATGCGCTTATAGTCCGACTCTATGCTCGAGGCCAGCTTCATGCCGCCGGCCACGACGATGGCCAGCAGCAGCCCCAGCACCCCGACGAGCGTCAGGAGTTTCGTCTTGATCTTCATATC
>Ga0256404_1010417_pt1 | contig 12855 bp, 24 predicted proteins | sample RumenRJG_01DNA_FD_185990 | JGI IMG/M metagenome (GOLD analysis project Ga0256404, IMG submission 185990) | Bovine rumen microbial communities from Lethbridge, Alberta, Canada - RJG_01 | ecosystem: Host-associated > Mammals > Digestive system > Stomach > Rumen | place: Canada: Alberta | collected...
TCGTAGTCGATAGGTTGTCCGCAATGTACGCAGACTGCGCCGCGTGCTTTATCTCTCTTGTAGCATTCAGTGCGTAGCCTTCTCCATTGTGGTGTCTGTCTCGGATCATATCCCATCGTCTACCTCGTACTTGCATCTTGTATTGAATCTGTCGCGGATGTATGCGCCGACCTTCCCGTGTATAAAGCTCTTGTCTGATGTCGATAGGAGTACGGAGTCTTTGTTTGGCATTTCATCCACGCTTGTAATCTTTACATCCGGCATGAGTATGCCGCCTACTTCGCAATAGTTTCCATATGCTGATCTGAACATCACGGCTGTGCCTAGAGCGTCTAATGCTTCTATGGCCTTGGCTCTGTCTATCAGCATGGGTGTGTGTACTGCGTAGCTTATGGTGTCGTAGCCTTTGCCTCTGAGTACTTGCTCTGTTGTCCTTAGCCTTCGAGTGTATGCGGAGTTGCCGCCTGTCTTCTCTGCTATCCTGCGCACCTGCATATCAAGTGTGCCGTTGCTAATGGCTGCGTCCTGGTCATATGGCTTTAATATAAAAAATTCATCGTTGAATAAATAAAACTTCGGCGTGATGCCATCGTTGTTGCAGATGGATCGCAGGGTGCTCATCGACTTGTCCCACTTACTCTCGCCCTTCTGTATGAAGCGCACGAAGTTGTCGGGCTTTAGTTCTTTCGGGCATCCTCCGTAAAACCATATCTTGTTGTACTTAAAGTTGCGGCATACTGATCTCAGAGAGTATCTGAGCTCGTCCGCTGCTACGTCCTCCTTGAGGATATAAACTATGTCATGCTTTGCCATAAATCATTTATCCTAAACAAAAACAAACAGCCCTCGGTGTGAGAGCTGTCTGTCTTTCCATGTGAGCTTGGAAGAGATAGGCCAGAGCAATTAGCCTATCCTCAAGATATATTATAAAGCGCTTTTAATTTGAATTGTTTGAATTTTTCCAGAAGGTATCTATCTTTTTCGATATGCTCGAGTCGTCGTATTTTAGCTCTTTACCTATCGCGTCCTGCGTGTATCCGTTGATATAGTATAGCCGCAGTATCGTGCGTGTCTCCGGTTCTTCTATCGCTTCTATAAACTTCTCGGCTCTTGTTCTTAGCCTTGCCAGTTTAGCGAGTTTCTCTCTGAGCTTTTTCTTTAGCCTTTCCCATTCTTGGTGATCGTAGTCATATTCACTGCTACTCTTTGGGATGCCTTTGCCTGTTCGATAATCTTTGTAATACAAGTTGACGTATTGATAGCTCGGGTTTGCCAGGCTTTCTTTGATAGCTTTAATCTCCGCCGGTATTATCTTGAGTTGCTCCATCTCTGCCCTTGTCATAATCTCTTTTCCTCGCACTAAATAAATCCCCACTCATCCAGTGAGTCCATCTCTATCTGCACTTCAAGTGAACGTCTATATGTTTCATCACGCTTGACTACATTGCCCTTGCGCCATGTCTTTATTCTTGGCACAGGGTCTGTTGAGCACATCATGTACTCGAGATGTTCTATGCCGGTGAACGGATGCTGATACTTATGCACCGATTCCTGATCTATCTCATATCCTTTGAGTGCCTTAGGTGTTTCGTATAGCGCACTCGGATTTACTATCTCTCTTTTGATTATCGGCCTGACGAGATTGCGGCTTGCGCTCCAGCGCTTCTTTATCTCGCTGCCCGGCTCGCTCATTGTCTTGTTTGTCTCTTTGACAAGGTACTCTGCGAGCTTCCTGTAATTTCTCTTTCTGTCGAGGCCCTTGAAGTTGACATGGCCTCTTTTCCATTGTCTTGCGATTACTCGCTCATCTATGTATGACATCACGATATGGTGATGGATTCTCTTGTGATGAAACTCTGTGACTGCTATCCACTTGAATTCCAGCCCTTGTTTCTCATACTCCCTCTTCATTCTCCTGATGAAGTTCTCAAGCTCTTTCTTTGCTTCGCCTATCTCCGGCTCTATGCCTTCATAGGTTAATGTGCAATGCCAGTCTCCAGGATAGAAGTTCGCATTTAACAATCTGCTCAGCTTTTTTTCTGCAGTCTTGGAGTTGTATTTGACTACAGCCTCTCTTGAAGGATTGCTCTTTGCTGCTCTCTCCTGCTTCGGCATCCTGTTACTAAACTTGACTGTGACATCAATAACAGGCCCTGCGACACAGGTCTCTCGTATGAAGTTGGAAGTATTGCTTTTCTTCATTTTTATTTTGGTTGCTTAGTTAAGACTCTAATCGAGCCCTAACCCGGCACGAGGCCGGGTATGATTCTCTTCTTATATATATGTAGTTATTCGTTCGGGTACGGATCCCCGATATCCAGTCCGATGTACTCCTCAGGTGTAACTTCTATCCAGGTTTGTATGTAGCATTTGCCGTTATGCTCATGCTTTCCCATAACTACGTACGGATCATATACGTTTACAGTCGTTGATATGAGCGCTGTGGCTACCATCAGTATGCTGCCGATTAAGATCAACGCGCAGAAGACTGCTAAGAATACGAGTTCTTTGATTTTCATTGCTTTACGCCTCCAGCTTTACAGACAAGGCTTTTTTTCTGGCGACACTTACGCCTTCCTTCGTCTGTTTGATAGTGACTGTGCTATCTGCAAGCCTGATTACAGCTGATTCGATGTTGTCGTATGTGATGAGGTTTCCGAGTTCCTGGAGTGCATCTATAACCTCTTCGTCGAGCACATCCATCTGGTAGTTGTTAGCACCGGTACCGCAGATCTCTCGAATATTGTCTCGACACTGACCAGCGCTGCGCGCTTTCTTGGATCCGTCACAGTTGCAATTCTCGGCAGCCTTGCTGTTTGCTTCTTCCTCCGTAGTGGCTTCTACCATCTGCATCTGTCCGCAGAATGGGCAATAGCCTTCCATAGTTTCTTTAGCCATAGAGTTCCTCCTCTTCATCGTCTATCATGTCCATGCATCCGTCATCATAGCCATCCTCATATCCTTTCTGGCGCTCGTCGTCGTTGATGGTGACAAACTTTGTTTGCGATGGATAGATGTTGATTGTGCATTCCTTGCATCCTTTTACCTGCACCTGCGCCGGGAAGCCGTCATATGCTTCTGCCAGAGTCTCGACTTCCTGAGTGGCTTCGTCGAAGCCTCTTGTCTCGCACTCTATACGTACGGTCTTCTTATCTTCCATATTCCTTACCTCCTAATCTCTATATGATTCTCAGCACATTGAGAGCCGCCAGGAGCTCCTGTGTATGCATATCTCTTTTAATATTTATCTGCTGCGTGATCCTGTTGTATTCGATTATGTTGCCGGGCTCATCTGCTCGGAGTGACATTATGTACTCGTTGCCATCGATGCCCTCTCTGTGATTCCAGCCATTAGCGTGCATGATGTACCAGGCTGCCTCATGTGTCATAGGCACTTCTGTGTGTATCTTCATTCCTCCTCGTTCAAGCCTCCTTCTGTCGTCCTAAGATTGTTCTTCCGAGTTGTTCATCTACGATATATACCTTGTCGTCTCCAATGCTTTTTTCAGATATGATTACCAGGCCGAAAACGGTTTCTATCGTTCCGTTGCATGTGCTGTATAAAACCATGTCTCTCATGCACTCTGCTTTCATTTCGTAAATTGTTCTCGGTGATGCAACTATTCCCCAAGCGTCATAGAATCTATTTTCCTGTGCGTCGTAGTACGCTTTGCGTATTCGCTCATAGGCAGTCATTCTTCCTCGCTCCCTCCTATAAATGCCTTGATAAGTGATTCGTACTCGGCGTTGCAGTCCGGGCACAGATATCCGACTTCATATTCATAATGTGCCTCCTTGTATATTCCGCCCACGAGGGGCGGAGATTTAAGATAATGAGATTTTGAAAGCAGGGCGCACGCCACGAGAGTAAGACGCGGTGTAAGCGTACGCAACGCCATAGCCGGCGACGAGCGCGAAGGTAGTCGCGCTCGCGACATCACAATCTTTTAGCCAGTACCATCCCCACTCACCGGAAGCGAAGCCTATATCCGCTATGCGGTTGCGCCTATTCAACATAGGTTCAAACTGTTCGCGCTTCTTTTCATTTGATTTGATAATTCTTTCTCCGAAGACTTCGTCTTGTGTCATAAATCTCATAAAGCTTCCATCGTCCATAGGCTTCATGAGTACGCGGATGTCTTCCGGCATCAATTCTTTGTATAGCCTGCCGAGCATCTCCTCTGCATCTTTCCTTGTATACTCGCCCTCGATGCAGTCAACGAATGCGAATATAGTGCCGTCAGCTTCCACTTTCATGGCCATAGCCTCTACTTCTTCTCCATCATTTAGCTCGAAGGCTATGACGTCGCCGACCTGGAATTTATCGGCATCGGTGATCTCGTGCGTCATGAGGTTTACTGCTGTTTCGATAGTTCTTTTAAATATCATTGTGTACCCTCCATTCTTCTTTAGTTGGTGGTTTGTTCTTAGGCCATGCTGCAGCAAGCATCAGCGCTATAAACAATAGATATGCCGAATAGGTGATTTATAGTCCATTGCCATCCCTCCTATATCTCCCAGTCGGAAGGATCATTCCCGAAGAGCATGCATTCGATATTTTCATCATAGAGTTCGCACTTCTTGCACTCTTGGCGTTCGACAGATAGACACATGGTCTTGATTTCTCTGGCCAGTTCCATGATGCTAGGGCCCTGAGCATCTTCTTTGTTTACAAGCGTTATCATCTCGGTATCTCCTTTCCCTTATTATGAGAGGAGCCCATTGACGTTCTCGATCTTAGATGCGAGTATCGTCTTGAGTCCTTCGGCCATCTTAAGCGCTTTATCCTTATCTTTGGCAGATACTCTCGCTATTACGGTCATGCAGTCATTACAGCACTCCTGCATTACCTTTGTCTGGACTCTAAACTCTGTGAGGTCTTCGTTGCTCTGCATCTCAAGTCTTGTGTTCTTGTCTTGCAGCTCCTCTATCTCGTCCTTCATATCTGCGGTGGCCTTGGCCACTTCTTCCTCTATCGTCTTCTCGGCTTCTTTCTTGGCTTTCTCTACAGCTTTCTCTATTTCCTTCTCGTTCTTTTCCTTAAGAAGAGTGTTCTGTCCTTTCTCGTATTCCAGTTTCTTCTTAAGGTTTTCGAGTTCCTTTTCTGATGCGCCTTTGCTCTTTGCTTCATCCAGGGCAGCTGATATCTGCTCGTTCTCCTCTTTCAGTGTCTTAATCTGATCCTGTAATTCTCTTACAGTCATATCCTCTGCATCTCCGGATTCAATGACCTCTGCAGCCACTTCCTCAGGTGCTGCCAAAAGCGTCCAAACCTTTGAAATTCCAATACCCGAAAGCGCTTGCGGATTTGAAAAAATGCTCTCGCCATCTTCTATTTTTTCTGCAAGGCTCATCATCAGATTCATTTTTCTTTCTGAAAAGTTCAGGTTTTCCTTTGCCCATGGCAACCAGTTACCATGACCTACTCTTTTCTTTATGATTCTTAGCCTTTTTCCTGCGGCGGCCACCATCATTACGCTCACACTTGCAATAGTTTCAGCCTGTGTGTAAAGATCTATAGCTTCATTTGCGAGCTCGTCATTGCTCTTTTTTAGCAAGTCGGTAGATTCCTGATATCCTACATGTATAGGTTTCTTTACTATTTCTCCTCTTTTTCCGCCCATCTTATTTCCTTTCTGCCCTCTGTTTCAGAGCGTTCAGCTTTGCCTTTTCTCGTCCTCTGGCTCTGCGGTCACGCCTTTCATATCTGCGGCGATCCTTTCTGTTAAATCCTTCGTAAGGGTCTTTCAGTGCGTTCTCGACTTCTTCCTTTTCCTGCTCCTTGGCTTCTTTCAGAAGTTCCTCGGCTCTCTTTATCGGATCTGTCTGTATCATGCGCTTTTCCTCGCTTTCTTATTCTTTAGTACGATATTCTTATGCCACCACTCGACTCTTTCCCGTAGCTCAGGAGCCGGGATGGTGTTGCCCTTGGCATATACTTGCCGGAGATCCTTGTTGTCTATGCTGAGCTCTATCGTTAGAAGTGATGTGTCTGTTTTTTCGGACAGCCTCATAACGAATATCTTTGTTTTGCCTGCCATAGCTCGGTCATAGTACGAGGCTACACAGTTGTGCTGGTGCTTACCCTCTTCCATGAAGTCCTCATAGGTTTTCAGAGGGAATATGCTGTATGTGCCGTCTGTATATGCCAGTTTTTCAAGGGCAGGCAGTATATCCTTCTCGAATTTCTTTTGTTTCTCTCTTTTCTCTCTGGCTTTTCTCGCGTTCTCGGCCATCCGTGCTTTTTCGCGCATCTCCCTGAACTCTTCGGATACTTTGTCATGTGCGTCTTTGAGATCCTTCGGATAGAGGTAGTAGTCATCCTCCGGATAATGGAGCGCTCTGAGTTGACGTAGGTAGTCTTCATACTCCCCTTTATATCCATAGCGGCTGTACTCTCTTCTAGCTTCTTGCCGTTCAAGGTATAGCGCTATCTTGTAATAGTCCATGCCGTAGAACTCGCTATACTTGTTGTGAAAAATGCCAGGATATTCAAACCACTTCATGAGTAGTTGTAGTTGCTCTTCCTTTGGATTCCTCCGATATCTTTTAAGCTGCTTATATATAGAGATGGTCTTAATATCGAAGCATTCCCATGCTTTGAGCTTATCTACATCCTGCGCTGACAGGCCGAGGAATGTATGCACCTTCTTGGCCCTCCAATTTGGCCAGATGTATGTAGGTATGTTCTGCAGCCTGTACCTTACAATGTCAGCTAGTCCTGCCTTTTCGAGATACTCTGTCTGCGGATGGCTCGCATAGAAGGCGAGAGCCTTTATCAGTTCTTGCGGATTATCGCAAGACGTCCAAGATGGCAGTCTTCCGGCCAGGAAGGATCTTTCAAGTTCGGCGGCTGCACTCAGATGGATTCCTATATCCCATCCGTCGTACGGGCAGTATGTAGTCTTTGCGAGGCTGTATTTATATTGACCTTCGTCCCATGCCCATGAAACAACGTAGTTGCGCTGCTCTTTTGGCTTTATTTCACCCACCTGCGAGACGGATACATACATTGTGTCTTTTGTCTCTTCCGGTGATTGCTTGTCATACTGGTAACACGCATATAGAGTAGCGAAGCGGATGCTCTTCCGGTAGTTCCATATGAGGAGTCCGTGACTATCCGTCCGTACCCATGTTGATGTGTGAGGCTTTGCTCTTAGCGTTTTACCACATTTAGGGCACTGCACCGAGGTATCCTTTCTGATAGTCTCCTCGTAGCTCCATGTATGACTGCAGTATGTGCAGTGAGCTACCTTGCGCCATCTGTCGTATATCGCGTATTGCCGGAGCCTATCTGCCATAAACCTCTCAACGTCTTTCGGGAATCTGATCTTGATAGGTGTAGGGCTCAGGCTATCATCATATGCAAGTCTCATGTCTGACCTCCTAAATGAGGTCGAGCACGTCTATAACGTCTCCGACTGTCTTTGCGCTGAGGCCATAGAACTCGTCTGCCATTTCTTTAACCTCTTCATCAGATACGCAGCCTACATTACCAGTTCTGTTCTTGCGTGCCTCGTCTTCAATCTTCTTGATGAGGTCTTTAAGACTCTTCTCCTGCACGCTCTTAGCTACAGCTTCATTGGTGCAAGCCTTGTTGACATGCTCCTCAATAAAAATAGCCAGGGCGCCGCCTATGTCTTGCGACTCCTTGGTTATCTTAGTTCTTGCTCTGTTAATCTCTTCCATGCTTGCTCCTTTCTATTCTTTGTCTTCCGAATGATTTAACGATTTGAGACAGCTTGCGCAGTCTCCGTATTGGCCGCAGCATATTTCGCATTCTTCATGCACGGGCAGCCCTTGGTATGGGTTAGTGTCTTCGCAAAATCGACCGAGTTCGTTTGCGAAGGCTATGAGCGTCCCGATGATGCCTCCACCAACGACCGCTACGATAATTGCCGTCTTCATCCTTTACCTCCAGTTTTTCCATCATTTCTTTGCCGCCTACAATGTGCGCTATGCGATATGTAGCGACGATTGCATCTGTAGTCGCATCATCGTCGTGCTCTATAAGCGCTTTTAGTATGTCGAGGATGCAATTAAGTGTCCTGCTCTGATCTTCTCTGTATATGATCTTCATGGATTGCCTCCGGCCTTCTTAACCGGTAAATATCTCGATCCTGTATTCATCATTTCCGAGTGGAAATATCGAGATGCAGTAGCCGCAAAGAAGCGCTGCCGTTTGAAATGCACATAGTTCATTTTCGCCTTTGACGAAAATATGTCCTTTAAATTTATCTCTATCCATTCTTTGCCTCTCTCTCGTGCTTCCTTCTCTCTCTTCTCTCTGCCTTTGCTCTCTTGATGGCGTAGGCTCTGGCCTTTTCTTTTCGTTTTTTCTTATAAGCCTCAGCTACGCGCATGTTTTCCTGGTTGAAGCGCTCCGTTGCCTTTCTGTGAGCTTCGCGTCTTCTTTGATCCGGTGTTTTGTAGCTGCAGCTGTAGAGTCCGGAGAATTCTTTTTTATAATCGCATTTGTGACAGCAGTGTCCGCATATAGGTACTCCGTGGAGTGGGCAGCGGATGCCGCTCCAGTCGTTCATGGTTTCGCTATCTACTCCGCATAGTTCGCACCGTATTCTTATCCAGTTTGAATTATCAATCACGCTTGCGTCTCTCTATTTCTTCGTGAAGGTTTGCGAGTTCCTCTATTAGGATTGGTATGTCCTTGCTCTTAATTCTTAGGTAGCCGTTTCGAGTCGTTACGATGGCTGCCTCTTCATTGTCTATGATCTGTGTCATGCCTCTTATGGCTGATGCGAATGTAACGGTATCGTATTTATCGGTATCAGCCGCTTTTATTAGTCGGTCAACATCTAACGCTATTCGCATGCGTCCCACCATTCCTCTACGAGTTTTCTGTGTCTCTGATCTAATATCTGTCCTATAGGTGGCTGTTTGTTAAGCTCCCTCGCTATATCCAGGAATATAGACTTGCAGCTGTCAGCTGTTACATCTATAAACTCGACCTTGCCGCCAGGATATGAGACTTTTAGGAATTCTGAATACTGCGCTTTAATATGCTTGTATTCAATCTGTTCTACAATATCTGCCTCTGAGAGCGCTTTGCTTAGCATTCTCACAAATACACTCTTTTCCCAGTAGACTTGCTGATGCCCTTTGTGGTCGATAGGGCTCGCACTTGATTTATTCGTCGTACTCATAATCGCCCTCCGTATCTTCTTCATCTACCCCGTACTGATATTTCAGCATCAGCGTGCCGCCTACTGCCATCGTTATCAGCGGTATTATTAGGTTTTCGCTCTCTCCTGCAGCTGCTCCCAGGAATAGGAGCACGAAGCCTATGGATACGAGGATGTCGTTCTTGCTCCAGTTCTTCATAGTTGCCCTCCTTTATTCTCTTCCTTGCTCAATGGTCTGACTTCTCTACAGGCCGCTCTCATGAAATTTGTATAAGTACTTTGTCTTTTGACTGAGTTTGTAAAGAAAGTGCTCCATATATTTTTACGGTTGACTATCTGAGCGGCCTATACAGGTGCCAGCTCCTCTGCAGGTCGCTCCGGTGCCAAACTATCTGATCTGTAGCCAAAACTTTCCAAAGTTATCAGAGGATAGAGCGACCTGCACGGGAGCTTTGCTTCTCCCGTTTATGCTCCTGCTATGTGCTCCGCTTCATCTATGCGCTCTTTAGCGATGCTGATTATGTCGCGGATGTATGACTCCTGCTCCTGGTCTGTTAGCTCGGTCTTTAGTTTGGCGCTTATTCTCTGTTTTGTGACGCCGCGAAGGTGCCCGAGTTCTTCGAGTGATACTTTGCAGGTATTTAATGTCTGTGTTACTCTTTCGTTCTTCATGCGCTCCTGTCCGTTGGTGTGTTGGTCATGTAATCCGGCAGTTTTATCCTGTCTCGTATATCCTGCCCCTCTTCATAGAAATCGTCACATGCTCTCGTTTCGAGGTTTACGAGCTTGCCTTTCTTTTCGCAGATGATCTTTGTGTATCTGCCATCTGGTTTGCCGAAGCGGTTGAGTGGTCTGTTGCAGTGTGAGCACTCTCGGCATTTATGCTTTATGCCCTGCAGCTCTTTAATATCTGCGAGGTTTTCCGGGAGTGTTTCTTCTTCCATGAAATAGATGAGGAAGCCGCCATCTATTCTCTCGTGTTTTTGTACTTGTTTAGAGAGCCTCTTCATCGTACTGTTGAATGCTGCGACAGCTTCCGCCATCGTTTCGCCTGTGCATAGTTCGCATTGCATATAGGATGTTCTAATCATGTTGCACCTCCTCTGCTGGTTGAATATAACGGGTACTGATTTTACAATGCCTGCGTGATATTTCGACAATTTAAAAACGCTTAGGCTAACATGTAGCCTAAGCGCTAATTCAATTATCCTTAACGTTATGATTTTAGGAATAGTTTAGGCTACAATGACAATATACTCCTCTATTTACATTGTGTCAATAACAAATTATAATTTTTGTGAAATTGTAATTTTGATTATGGGGGGTGTGAAATGTTTGGATTGAAAAAGAAGCGCAGAGAATCGCCTGCGGAGCCCGTTACTTATACCGAGCGAATAGTTAAACAATCTGACGATGCTGTCGTTTCAGTTATCAACGAATCTTCTGAACGCAGCGTGTGGACTAAAGACTTTGTGCAGTCTCATTCTTTTAAGGGATGCAAGCGTTATAAGTTAAAACATGTAGATGTGGATGGAGTTGCGGATACTCTTGCGCTCTATAGGCCTGAGTTCGCATTTAAGGATTGCCCTATTACATTGGAGCGTGTAGATACATTTAGGGGCCCAGAGCTCGCAGGTTCTAAGATTAAGGTATACGTAGACGGTCATATTATTGGCTTTGTGCCGGATTATAAGCCCGAGGAGATAGTCAGCTTGTCGGATCAGCCTTATGATAAAGCGCATGTGCGCGTTGAAGAGCATTGTCATGATGATGGCTCTGTAATGGGTCAAAACATATACTTGTTTGTTCGCTTTGTAAATGCCGAGCAATAAAAAAAGAGGGCTCATGTGAGCCCTCTTTTATGCTAGCGTCGTTGATAATGTTCCATCGTCTGCGACCTGCAGCTTCCACTTTGTTTCGTTTGGTGCAGTTAAGATTATTCCGCTATCTACCGCCTTAATAAGCGTGAAATCTTTTATCTCATAACCTCCATCAGAGCCTGCACCCGTATTAGTTCTCGAAAATCGTGGTCGTACATACTCCATACCACTTGGAACTGTGAATGAGCCTGTATATTCAACCCACTCTGTCGTGTATGACGCCGCTGTGCCGTCATGGACTACATTGTTTGATGTAGAGCCACCCGTTGAGTTGCATTTAAGCAAGTTCAATTGCAGTTTACCCGTTTCACTGCCTGTCTTTTTCCTTGCCTTAAAACTCCACTGCAGCGTTTCGCCTGCTGTAACTGTCTTAACTACGCCAGCAGCCGCCGTGATGTTTACCGCTGTGCCTTTTACATCTGTCGTAGCAAAGCCAGCCGTTCCCTCATAATCTACAATAGAGCCGCCTGTTCCCAGGCCCCAGTTCGCTGCCAAAATTTCAGGAGCAATATCTTGGGAATCTTCAAATTCGAGTTTGCCGTTTTGGGCTTCAATAAAGTTTACCTTGGCTGTGCCGTTGTTCTCGTCAGTTATCTCGAAGGCGTTGCTCCTGTTTGTTGCATTTAAGCCGTTACCTACTGCAAATAGCGTTTTTTTGTCTATCAGCGAAAACGCTCCAACTGCGGAAACGCCCTCGCCTTTTGCGTTAGTCGTGTCATGTCCAGAGCCAGCAACGAGACCTCTGTTCTTTCTTACTATATGCCAACGTCCGAACACGCCGTTGCCGTTACCATTTACATAGGAAGCGTTCGCAACAACGCAGTTATCGTTGCCGCTACCGTCTTTTGTAATACCGCCACCGATAAACAGGTTTCTGCCACCGCCCCAAGACGCTATACCATTACCAAGGTGTGCGGTTGAATAACTTGTCATTTTACCGAACAGCCTTATACTTGTTATTGCACTGTCGGGATTTAACGTTTCCGCTGTCGTGATAACAATGTCCTTCGTTGGGTCGTCAGGCGCACTATCGGGAGTAAACGCTTGACCGTCTATTGTTACACTTACTACTGGCACTATCAGTTCTGCTTGTGATGTCGCTTCGTCCTTTGACGCATAGCCGTTCTCTGCCATTTTGCAAGATATTCTGTTGGAATACGTATTAGACACGCGGTATTCGGTAGCACCTGCAGCAGCACTTTTACAAGTTGTACCCAAGCCCGAAACAACCGCAAACGCTCTTGTGGTGGATAATTCCATACCCATAGCGTCAGTAATGAGAAGTGAATAATCGCTTACCTTTCGCGGCGCTCGGTTGTTCGGCGCAAAAAGTCCTGTTGTTCCTTCAAACTGTCCTATACGTCCACCGACTTCAAGCTGGCCGTCTGCGTTTGCATCAATGTTCTGGTTTGGATTGAGTTTTATTGTTCCAAGAGCACTGTCTGTAGCTTGTGCTGGCAGTTCGGTTTTATCCGCCTTGCCGTTCAGCAGTCCTTCTATCCAGTCAACTATGACATGTAACCGATTAAGGCTTATGTATTTATCAGCCATAAGCCACCTCCTTTATACGTTAAGTATTGCTTGAATCTCAGCTACGGTAGCCGCAGTCAGTGAGTTGGTTTGTCCTTCTACATTAGACCAAAATGTAGAAGTGTCTATGAATCCAGCCATACAATCCCACTTGAATACGCCAGTCGAAACTTCTATACAAGCTACGTTTGTTCCAGCAGGGTGGGTGTGTCCAGCTCCTTCTTTGAAGTCAGCAGTTGTCGTAAATGCGTCCGAGATATCATAGACATAATGCTCATTCGATGCAGATGGTGCTGGAAGGT